>Ga0208297_1002393_pt1 | contig 11103 bp, 10 predicted proteins | sample LMS_cellobiose_e_FD_187367 | JGI IMG/M metagenome (GOLD analysis project Ga0208297, IMG submission 187367) | Rumen-fistulated moose microbial communities from Alaska, USA - LMS_cellobiose_enrichment (SPAdes) (version 2) | ecosystem: Host-associated > Mammals > Digestive system > Stomach > Rumen... | reverse complement strand
ATTTGGAGGACTTTATGCCTTGGAGTCCCATGATACGGCGGCTGATAGATAAATATAATTGATGATGCCCGGCGCTGGTTGGCGCCGGGCAGTTATGTTCTAGGACGGGCGGTTATTGTGCGCTTACGAAAAACCAGCTCACCTGATTCAGAAGACGATCTACTGCCAAGAGGGGATCCTCCCCGGCTCTGGAATCTTGAGTGCTTCTTTCATTTTATCAGCTGAGAACTGTTTGGAACTGCCATCGAGATGTGCGTAAAACTTCATTGTGGTAGTGACATCACTGTGACCGACCCACTCAGATACATTATTGATAGGCGTTCCACTATGAACAAGCAGAGTGGCGCAGGAGTGCCGAAGGTCGTGGAAACGGATGATAGGCAAACCGTTTTTTTCTAGAATTTTTTTGAATGTCATCGAAACATTGTTCGGCTTAAAGAGATTGCCCATCTCGTCAACAAAAACATAGCCCAAGTATTCCTTGTTATACGAGTTTCCACAGATTCTTTGATTCTCTTCTTGCTTTGCTTTCAAAGTTAATACTAAGACATTTGTTTCACTATATCACAAAGCTCACTGAAAGCTTCTCTAAGCATAGTGGAACTGGTATTCGATCCCCAACTGATTCTTACTGAACATTCAATTGTATCATCAGAGATGCCCATTGCGCGAAGGACATAACTCGGCTCGTATGAGTTAGAATTACACGCTGAGCCGTTCGAAAAGGCACAGGATTGTTTTGCGGCGAGCATCAGTGCCTCCGAGGCCACTCCTCGAAAGCAGATATTCATCGTACTTGGAATACAATAATCCTGATTCCCGTTCAAGGTATATGCGATGCCGGACTAGCCTAATAGTGACATCAGCTCATCCTTGATTTCAGAGCATTTAGCAAGATTCTCCTCGTAATCTGACGAAGCTAATCTGCAGGCTTCACCTAGGCCAGCTACGAGTGCTACGGGAATAGTACCGGGGCGGATGCCATGCTCCTGCTGCCCTCCAAACATAATACCCTTCACCGGGGACCTTCTGTAACCTTGTCTTTTTAGGATAATTGCGCCTACTCCCTGCGGCCCACCAATTTTATGAGCACTGAGGGAGAGCGAGGTGTAGGTGGTAGCCCTTAATTCCTCTACCAGCTTACCTACGCTCTGAGTAGCGTCTACATGAAAAAGAACACCAGAATCCTTTAAGCCTTCACCTACTGATTGAATTGGCTGTATTATCCCAGTTTCATTATTTATATGCATGAGGCAGACGAGCAAGGTATCATTGTGCACGAGGCGCAACATCTTTTCCGCGCTGATGCGCCCGTCACTTTCTGGGTCGAGGAAGGTTACCTCATACCCTAGTGTTTCCATATGCTTGAGTGTATTTATGATAGCTTTATGCTCTATGGAGGAGGAGATGATGTGCTTTTTCCCTGTCTTCGCTGCGAAGTCGGACAGACCTTGGATCGCAATGTTGTTACTCTCTGTGGCTCCACTAGTGAAATATACTTCATCCTTAGCGACTGCTAGAAGATCAGCAACATGTGACCTCGCTGTCTCTACTACATTTCGGGCGGCGGCTCCATAATCATGTGTTCTGCTATCCGCATTGCCGTAAGGACCCTTGTAGATATCTATCATCTTGGCGAGAACGCGATGGTCTATGGGTGTGGAAGAATTATAGTCTAGGTAGATGCTCATGGTGATTCCTCCGTAGCAAGTGCTAACAAGTCATCTAGGTTTTTAATGAAATTTGTTCCGGCAAGATATGCGATACCGCGCTCCAAATGAAGCTTAAAGTATTTGACTAGATTCTCGTCTGTTGGAGCGATGTCTTTATTAATACACCAAGTTACTAAGAGGGCCTCGTAGATTTCACTATACTCTCCGGTGAACGTATACCAAGACATTTCAACATTGCTATCTGAATTGATCGGTATGTCCGTAGGGACACTGCCTTCGTGGAGCGAATAGCAGAGCGCCCAGCGACAAAGGACGTTCCAATTCTTTATGCCGGTTTTGCCTTTTAGACGTGATAACCTGTCTTTTGATGGGGTTGAGAGTTTGATTTGTTTGATAATCATTGTTGCTCTCCTTTGAAGTACCCGTGCCGGATGCATGTGGCCTTGGTGACATCATTGTAGTCTAACAAGAACTCGTCCCCTATATGCTCTTTTAGCATCTCGTAGTAGTGCCGGTCTATTTCGGAATCTGTAGATAGGATGATGGTCTGGTCGCTAGCATGGGGGAAATAATTATGAATGAGAGAAGCGCGATGCTGTGAATCGAGGCGTGAAAGTGGTGTATCTATGATGACTGGCAATTTACGTTTGGAACAGAGCGCCAGCGCCCACAGCAGAGAAATCACCATAAGTTGATGCTCACCGGCTGAGAGGGTAGACTTTTCTATTTCGTTGTTATTATCATCCAAATAATGAATATCCAAGGAATCTGGGTCCATGGTGATGTGGTTAATGAGGCTACTTTTGCTCGCCAGCTTCTTATATGTATCATGATAAACTTGGGATCCTTGAGGATTTTGACGGAAACAAGGTCGTATTCTATGGCAGCCCAAACTCTAGTGCGAATGGTTACCAGAACAACTACGAAAAGATTCGCATCGTTAGAAGCTGGATTTCAGGTGAAAATGAAAGTGTCTTGGATGAGGAAAAGGAATTCAATGCGCTTTGGTTTGATACGAACCCTTTTATGAAAGTGTACGAGTTTAAGGAGAGCGCGAAAAAGTCCCTTTTGCAGGTTATTGAGAGGCGGAAGAACACCGCTGGTGAGCCCACTTCTGAACCAATAAAGCTGAGAGATTACCAGGAGCAGGCGATCAAGGCTTGGGTAGATAACGACTACCGGGGCTTTTATGTTATGGCAACCGGTACCGGCAAGACATGGACCGCAATATACGCTTCAAAAGAACTACTAAAGACACATCCGGCAATGCTCGTCATCTTGGCACCATATAAGCACCTAATAAAGCAATGGGCTCTTGATATTGAGAAGGCATATCCTAAAGCGGAAGTAATTATGGTCTCATCTGAGAATGTGAATTGGGAACAGCAACTTACACAAGTAATCATAAAGAAAAAATACTATACTGATACGCAGATAATTGTTGTATCTACTATTACGTCCTTTCATCTGAGCCGGTTTTCCAATACGATCTCTAAGGACCATGGAGAGAAACTACTTATCGTAGATGAGGCACACCGCTTCACCAAGCGGCCAGACAGCATTAATGCGGCATTTCAGTATATGCTTGGACTTAGTGCTACACCATATTCTGGGACGAATGCCCAGAAGGGAAAGGATTTATTAGAATTCTTCGGTGGGCAGGTGTTTAATCTTCCAATAGAAGAGGCACTAAGCCGAGAGTATCTTGTCCCATATTATTATCGACCAATATTTGTTAATGCCACTGAGGAAGAGGAAAAGCGATTCCAATCACTTACGCATAGAATCCGGTCATGTTTTAACGCGGCTGGGGTCTGTATTAATCCGGAACTTCTGGTTAAAACACTGCGTAGTCGCCTCAGAGTAATCTCCATGGCTGAGGAAAAAAAGACTTATCTGGATGACTTCATCACGACAGTCCTCCATGAGTGCAGTGACCACTTCATTGTCTACTGCGGTGATGGACGGCTATTTGACGATGATTCTGGTGAGGAGGTGCGCCACATCCAGTCTGTAAAAAAGGCGCTTTACCAGCACGAGATAAAGGCCAGCCAGTTTACTGCCACAGAAAAAATGCAAGAAAGAATGGAACTTGTTGATGCCTTTAACAAAGGAGAAATACAGGCGCTTGCTGCTATTCGCTGCCTAGATGAGGGGATAGATATACCATCCATTAAAAGTGCATTGATACTTTCTAGCAATGATGACTATAGGGAGTTTGTCCAGAGGCGTGGACGTATTCTGAGAAGGCACAATAATAAGGAGTCTGCTACGATTTACGATGTGATTGTCCTACCGTCCATTTATTTGCAGGGCTGGGCTAAGATAGAGTTCCGTCGCTTTTTAGAATATGCGAAATTGTCTTTGAATTGGGATGAATTAGAACCGGAGCTTCAATCTTACTTGCATAATTATGGACTATCCGTGGAAGACATTGATGTATATGATTATGAAGACATAGAGGAGGAGACCGATGAGTAATAGCAATGAAGTTGTTGCCCATATGATTAGTTTTATTGAACAAAAGGAACGAGAGTTCCAGGCATCAAAGCTTACGGATACACAAGGCAAGTCCGATATTGTGAAATCAATTTTGGATGAACTGGAGCGTGAAACGAAAAATGATAATTAGTAAAATTGAATTTGAAAATTTCCGCAACTTCCGAGATCATGGTGTAATTAAGTGTTCCACTGATGGGAGAATCACTATTATCTATGGCATGAATGGCGACGGCAAGACTACGCTTCATCAGCTGACGCAGTGGGTTTTCTACGGAAAGGTTCATTTCAACCGGACTACGACTGATCGCTTGTATAATCTTTCTTTTGAGAGCGAGCAGGCGTATGGCTCCACCTTTGACGTGATGGGTAGAATTGATTTCGAACACGGAGGTGAGCAGTATTCACTTACTCGGGTTAACACATATAAGAAAGGCTTGGATGATTCTGAACGGATTCTCGAAGATCTCTCGCTTAGCAAAATGGATTCTGACCATAACTGGAAGCGGTTGGAGAATCCCAGGGACATTATTGAGATGTTGTTGCCTTCTGGGCTGTCTGAGTACTTCTTTTTTGATGGTGAAAGTATGATTGCGGATCTTAGAGTTAAGGGCAGAGATTCTGCCAGTAAGCTTCGCAAGGCATTATACTCAATGTTTGACCTGGACATTCTCGAATCTGCTATTAATCATATTGGGCGGACTGATCTTAAAACTTCCGTGCTAGGAAAACTCTACCTTAGTAAGGGGACAGTATCAGGGAACAGTAATATAAGTGCAACCAGAGCAAACATCCAAAATGCCCAGAACAAGATAGCCCAACTGCAGGTGCAGCTTGAAGAAGCAGAGAATACTAAGGCAACCAAGCAAGAGCAGATAATAGTGATTTCTGAAAAAATTGGTTCTTCTAAATCTAAGGCAAGCTACGAAAAGGAACGCAAGAGTCTGCGGCAGCAGCGGGACACTTTCATTCATAGTGCGGAGATGTATGAGGCTCAGTTTGGCGAGGTGATCGTAAGTACTGTCCCGCAGCTTTTTGTATCTAAGGCGGTGGAAGACGCCAAATCTCGCATTCATCTTAAGATCAGTGAAAACAGGCTCCCCTCTGGCGTCACGAAAAAGCTGATCAATCACCTGCTTTCTGATTCTACGACCACTTGTATTTGTGGTAACCTGCTTTGCCAAGATGAACGTGATCATATAAGGGACTTCTTAGCGATGTTGCCTCCAAAGTCTTATACGAGTCTCTATAACGATTTTAGTCGCACAGCTCGTATGTGGGGGCAGGGCTATGACAGGGAGCTATTGGAGAACTTTATTATTGATACATTCAAATCTGAGCAAGAAGCACAGCAATGTGACAAGAGAATCCGTGAGCTGGACGAAGAACAAAAGAAGGCTCCGGATATAGAGGACTTGGTGGTAGATAGGCAGAATGCGGAGAATACGATAAAGGATTTAGATAAGACCATCTCGGAGCTCTCAACCCAGATTAAGAAATATGAGATTTATCTTAAACGACAGATGCAAGAGTTTGACGCTCTTACAAAGACGTCTGAGGCTAACCAAATTGTGTCTGATAAAATTGCCATAATGGAACAAGTGCTCGCTGATTTTGCCTCACGCCTAGATGCTGCTTCTACTTCTTACAGTAAACTGCTGGAAGAGAGCATCCAGGAACTCTTGAACCGTATGCTAACGAGTAAGAGGAAAGTTTCAGTGAGCCCAGAATTTGCTGTGAGAGTTACGGATAGCTATAATGACGAGTCTAAGTCAGAGGGACAATTTGCTGTGGTTTCGTTTGCATATATTGGTGGGATACTTAAGATGCTCAGAAGTGAGGATAGTCTTTCTGTTAAGGAATACCCCCTCGTACTAGACGGGCCATTTTCCAAACTGGACCCAGATCAACGGCAGAACGTAATTGATACCATACCTCAGTTTGCTCCTCAGGTGATTCTTTTTTCAAAAGATGATCTTCATTCCCTAATTTCGCCGCAGAACCTGGGTAGGGTCTGGACAATTGTTAGCAACGACGAAAAGAATATCGCACGTGTAGAGGAGGGGTATTTATGGAACTATGGTCTCATATTTCCAGAAGGATACAATAGCAACCATATCACGAATAACCGAAGAGGTACTGCTTATGGCAATCCAACAAATGATATGGGCACAATCGCGCGACAGACTTGTAGCAGCTGTGACGGAACTTGGTTTCTCCTCAGAGCTTGCGGAACTGATGGCTAGACAGTTGAAGTCACCAAGGGCAATCGATCGCATGACTGCGTTTGTGCACAATTCCCTCTCTTGTTCCGAAACAATGCTCGTGGATGAAATGCTGGCCATTTGTTCTGAGATTGATGCCTGGAGGGAGAAGAAGGCGAGCCAGGAGGCACAGATTCAATATAATACTATGCTTTACTACGGATTAGCGGAGGAAGACTATTGCGATCGTTAGATCGTTTGAGTAAATGGTGGAAGATAAAATAAAGAGTCGATGTGGGAGGCTGCCAGGCTGAAACTATACTATGCGGGGAGGGATTCAAATGGCATATAATGCAGAACTGTATATGCATGACCTTGACCGAAAGGCTTTGATCGCACTAAATACGTTCCCTAAAATTGTTAAGCTAAGAGAACTGTATACAGCTAATGTTGATGAGAAAAAAGAAAGAATACTATACCTCTCCTCTGCAATCAGACTCAGCGAGAAACAGATGCCGGAAATATACGGGTTGCTGCCCTCTGTATGCGAAAAACTGGGGATCAACGTGCCAGAGCTGTATTACATCAAAAAGAAAGAGATGAATGCCTGGACTTTCGGCAGTGTTAGGCCATATATTTGTATTACCTCATCCCTGATCGATGCGCTCAATTCGGATCAAATTTCCAGTGTTCTAGCGCATGAATGCGGCCATATAGCCTGCAAGCATTCGCTTTATTATTCGTTGGCGCGTTTACTGGCAAAGGGAATCGATGATGCCGTAGCTGTATTCTTGCCAGGCATTAGGCGGCTTGTAACACCCGCCTTGATTAAGGCACTATTGTTCTGGGAAAGATGTAGCGAGCTTTCTGCGGATCGCGCTGCTGTTCTATGCGACGGGGAGGCACAGAGAACAGTGGGAACGCTTCTGCGTATTCACGGGTATGGAGAGAATATTAATGTTGAAGAATTCATCCACCAGGCAATCGACCTTCAATCCTTTTTGGATGAATCTGTTGCGAACAAAGCACTGGAGCAAATGCTGATCCAGGAGGATGATCACCCGCGACTGGCAACAAGGGCTTATGAATGCTATGAATGGGCAAAGTCTTCTCAGTATCAGAGAATTCTGGACGGTACATATACTCTTGCGGATCGACAAACAACAGAAGAAAAACAGGTGTCCTCTGATGAGATCATCGCCGCCGAAGTCAAGGTTGAAGCCTCTAATCGGGTACATGGAAAAATATCTGTGGGAGTTTCTGAAGATCTGGAAGCTGCACTCTCCCGTGTGAATCAGGATTTGGAGAGATATACGAATCGCGCAGATAAATCTGACTATGCTTTTGCTGTTGCCAGCGGCCTGCTTACAGGTTGTATCGACGCTGTCTTTGTTGGCAAAATGAAGATTGCGGATGGCGATATTGGTCTCTCGCATAAACAGGTAAATCTTTTCATTGAAAAGTATGCTGAAAAACGCGGACTTAAAGGGCCACACCTCAAAAACACGATTGCAAACTTGGAAGATGCATTTCCTGTTCTCCAGGATAATGTCTGGAAAGGAGCTGGCATTGGCGTTTCGGCTAAGAATCACCACTTGGCGGATTTGGCGCATCATCCGACTCCGCTGGGACTTGTTTCTGCCATTGTGGTCGAATTCTTTCGAGTCGGGACTTTTGTGAATAAAGACGGCGAACTGCACTTCTTGCCGATACAAACATCGGCGAAGGATATGCTGGATTTACTGGTTCCGGCAGTTATGACAGGGGTTTTGAACTGGCTGGTGGTGATCGGGGAAAACAAGTATGCTGAAGAAACAGAACATGAAGTACTCGAATACATTAGCAAGTTGGCACACATCGCTGCATCAACACCTATACTTGTTGAAATAGCCAAATGCGCTGACAATTGGTTTGGACATTTGGTAAGCGACATGGGCGGCTCGAAGCAAACCGCAGGAGGAGGCATGGGAATTCCCGGCGTATTCGTTTCGCTTCTTTATGAAGTTGCGGCCTTGCCTGGATTAAAGGATTCCGGACTTCCTCAGTTCGTCAATACACTTTATGAAAAGCAGAGGTTAGATCTTCGACACGAAGTTGCGCTATATAAAGAACTTGGGAGGCAAGCGATACCGGTCATCTTTAACGAGATTCTTGTTCGACTTTCCTATTTTCTCGTCCATCTGGCTGGGGAGGTTTCCCGAAATAGAGGCCTTCAAGGAATCAATTGGAATCAAGTGATCCCATTTGGCAATCGGACCGTCGACCGGATGCTCACAGTTACTTCCATGACATTTACGGTTGCTGATACAGCAGATGCGGCCGTTCGGGCGGCTCTTGAATCCGGAGGAAACTGGGTACTGTTTGCGGGCAGATTTGTGACAAGGTTTAATTACATTGGTGCTGGCAGAGCGGCTGTTGCCGTAGTAAAAGAAATTTCTAATGAGCGAAAGGAGGCACAGCTGATCCATGAAAAGTTGATTCTTACCGAAGCGAAGACAAGTCTTGTTATGCAGCAACTTCAAGAATATAAAGCAGCGTTGGAAGAGCGTGTGTCTCAGTATCTTGCCGATGACATTGAGGCTTTTATGACCGGTTTTGATTATATGAACCAGGGACTTGCAGCAGGAGATTCCGATCTGGTCATTAATGGTAATGTTATCATTCAGAGAGTGTTGGGAAGGCAGCCACAGTTCACGACTCAGGAAGAATTCGACACATTGATGGATTCTGATATCCCGCTGACACTATAGGAGGACGCTGGAAATGGATGATAAAATAAGGCGGAAAGTGTTGAGAAAGCACACGAAGGGCCCCTTGGGTGCCTTAAAAGATACTGCAAAAAACGCAATAAAACCTGATATAAAATTACCGGAAATCAAAAAGCCAAACGTGAAAATACCACAAGTAAAGGAACTCTTGAGTAAAAGGGTATCAGATGAGCCTGTGCCTGAGGAAATTTCTCTGAAAATAGTGAGTATTTCAACAAGAAATGCACTTAAAATCATTTACTATCTTATGACTGCTGACGGACAGCTTCTCCCGACAGAATTGGAGCAGTTCGATCTTCTTGGACAAGAATTATCACCGGACTATTCTAGTCTGAAAGAGAGCATTGTAAAGGAATGTCAGGCACAGATGGATAAGGTTATTGACGCCGAAGATTATTATGATGTTGTTCAGGAAGGGGTTGAGGATGCGCTGCTAAGCTCCGTCCAAACAGAGGACTCCTTTATCACTCCGAAGCTCCTCATCTGGGATTTGCTTACCATTGCATATAGCGACGATTCCTATGACGAGACAGAACGCAAGCTAATTAAATTCATTGTTCGAAAGTGTGATGTTGACAGGGCTATCTTTCTGGAAATGGAGAGCGCGATCCAGACCACACTGGAACTTGAAAAAGAACAGCAGTGGCTGAAGAATACAGACAGGCCCTATGGTGTGATCGAAGCAATGGTAAACGAGATCGAAGACAGAAAACATGTGATCTTTGAGAGTATCAAAGACCTGATCTCTCTCTAAGCTGTGGAGGTTTAAAAGATGCCGATACCCTTATTGTTTATTGGAATAGCAGCTGCAACAGGCGGCCTGGGAATTGGAAAAGGAGTCAAGGCGGGAGTTGATGTTAGCAGAGCCTCAAAGATCAATCGAAGCGCAAATGAACTAGTTGAAGAGTCGGTCGACATGTTGGAGCGTCAGCGGAAGGCATGTGAAACCTCTCTTCGCTGGCTTGGAGAAGAAAAACTGTTCATCCTCAACAACACGATGGCAGAATTTCTGGAAAGTTTTACGAAAATCAAGAATGTGGATTTCAGGGATTCAGTTGGTCTGGATGAGCTGAAGGATCTTCACATTGACGAAAAGGATTTTGATGAACTGAAAGATCTGGTTACATTTGCCGGAAAAGTAGCTGGCGGTGCGGTTGCCGGGACTGCGGGTGGCGCACTGGTGGCATTTGGTGCTTATGGCGCGGCACAAGCTTTGGCATGTGCCTCTACCGGAACGGCAATTGCCTCTTTGAGCGGCGCGGCGGCAACGAATGCCACCCTTGCATTTTTTGGCGGTGGTTCTCTTGCTGCCGGCGGAATGGGAATGGCCGGCGGAGCAGTCGTTCTTGGCGGCCTTGTAGCAGGGCCTGCGCTTATGGTATTTGGATTTGTTGCGGGTGCGGCGGCCAAGAAGAATCTGGAGAAGGCTTATACTAACCGAGCAGAGGCACTTCAGATTGCCGAACAGCTGGATACTATGTCAAAGCAGTGCGAAGCAATTCGCCGCAGGACATATATGTTCTATAATCTCCTTGCCAGACTCGATACAAAATTTCTTCCCTTGATTTATAAAATGGAAGACATCCTTAGGAGCGAAGGCGATGACTACAGGACATATACTCCGGAATCAAAGAAAGCAATTGCGTCCTGCGCCAGCGTAGCGGTATCTATCAAAGGCGTTTTGGATACGCCGATGCTGACAGATGAAGGACTTCTGACGGATGAGTCTGCGGAGATCGTTAAAACAACTGAAGAGACTCTTTCACGGATAAATGCTTGAACTGAGAAATCATTGCATATTGATAGCAATGCGTTCGGCGAAGAATTATTAAGGAACCACCGCACAACTGGCAGAGAACAGGCGGTAGTACCCAGCGATACTGAAAAGAATGATAATAACTCTGCGATTATTTGCTGAGTGGTAAACTGAATCAGACTGCCAGGCAGGGCCTGTCAGCC
>Ga0208297_1002389_pt1 | contig 11124 bp, 15 predicted proteins | sample LMS_cellobiose_e_FD_187367 | JGI IMG/M metagenome (GOLD analysis project Ga0208297, IMG submission 187367) | Rumen-fistulated moose microbial communities from Alaska, USA - LMS_cellobiose_enrichment (SPAdes) (version 2) | ecosystem: Host-associated > Mammals > Digestive system > Stomach > Rumen... | reverse complement strand
TTGCATTTTCTTTCTCCTTTATGGTATCGGCCTTGACGAAGGATAACGACTTTTCCATATTACAGCAAGAATCTCTTTTTGCCAAACTATTTCACGGATGGCAGTTGCCGCACGGTCGATATCCTGCTTCAACAGCCGCTTCTCTGGTATCAAACTGCGTTTGGTTCTTTTCTGCGGGGAGATTCGGACACGACGGCAGATGAAAGACGTGTGATCGCAGATTCCCGATATATCCTTCGACGATTTGTGTCTTTGTCTCATCCTGCTGAACCACGCGGCGGCTGTCTCCCGTGGCATAGTCGATCAGGACGCCGGGCTGCACGTTGAACACGAATACGCAGAATGCCAGGCCGTCGCCATTGTCTTCGACGGAGAGAGCTTCCATCAGGACTCCTGATGCGACCAGATTCTTTCCTTCAAAGATTGGCGTGACCCGGTAAAGGACATGGTTGCCCGTGCGCCGGACGTACGCAGCAACACGGTCTTCAAACGGCTGCATCCCGTCCACATTCATGTATCGTGTTCCCGTGATAAGGTTCTGGACGTTGTCGTTTTCGCCCGCAAGCTGGTAGCCGATCAGGTGACACCTGTTGTACAGATAGTGATCCTCAATCAGATCATCGTATCGTACCGTATGCCAGCCGGACGGCTTGATCATGCCGATCGGACCTCTCGGCTCAGTAGGCATGATCTCTTCGCAGATGTTCGCGCAGGTGTATCCGCAGCGGCCAAGCTCATCCAGCGGGCTGTAGTATTCAAATGCCTCCGTTGTGAGCTCATTTTCTGTAAAGAACGGGATCGATCCGTTGATTTCCGCATACGGCTGCCCGGCATACAGCGGGATCGCGTCCATTGTCGTCGGTATCGGCTCTGCAATGCGTTCCGGATCAATGGGCGGATCGGCTTCGGGCTCGTTATCGCTGGGTAGTTTCTCTGCCGGACTCGTTTCATCTGGCTGTTCTAAAGCCTGAATCTCGATCTCCGCAGGAACATCAGGATAGAGCGATGAGACTACGACAAGAAGAACCATTGCGGTAATCATCATAATGAATGCCGCAGATATCCGCCTGAAATTGTAATTCATCAGCCTCAACCTCCTTCCCGATCCTTTCTTAGAAGACAGAACACTACACCCCTGCGCTTGTAGTTTCAGAACTCACCATCAAGAATGTCGAGGATGGCTGCTTCATCAACCCACGAGGGATCATACTTACTTTTCGTCATCTCAGCATGACACGAAGGGCACTCTCTGTATGGCCGATCGGTCTCGTAGCCGCAGGCAGAGCACTCATATTCGTCTGGGCTGAACAGGTGCGTGTGCTGTGTCCAGTACGCTGTGCCGTCAAACCGTCGTTTCATAGCCGCAAACCTCCTGCTGTACTTATGCCAAATCCAAGAATCCCTATCTTAGTTCTCATTATATCTGGCATGGTGTCCCATAATCATCCCAGGTTCAGGCCTAAAACGCTTTTTGATAGGGCTCCCTCGACCGCAATCAGCCGAGGGAGCCAGTTCTTTTATTCGGACAGCAGCAGACGCAGTTTCTTGAGTGCGGAGTTGATCGATTTCAGAACGGTGCTCATATAGCAGCCCTCCTGCCGGGCGATCTCCCGCACAGAGAGATCCTCCATATACAGCCGGATGCGCCGCTGCTGGATCGGCGAGAGCTGCGCAATGGCTCTGTAAAGGGCTTCCGTCTCATAGCGGCGGATGAGCTCTTCATCCGGCGTCAGGCCGGCGGAATAGCGGATGTCTTCCGCGACATCATCCATAGGAGTCCAGTCCCGATGGTAGACCTCCTTCCTGTGAACGCGCTGAGTCTCATTCTGGAGAAGACGCCACTCCTCGTACAATTCGTCACTGACGGGAACTTCCTGATAATTGCCGTAATAGTCCTTAATCTCAATGATTTTCATAATTTCCTCCAAGTCGTCGAATGTCGTTGATGTTTCCAGGGCAACGACTCGGAGGGGGCGCTCTCGCCCGATACGCTTGCAGCATGGCTGGCTATGCTCCCAAAAATGGGCAACAAAAAAGCCGGGCACCCGGATCGGATGCTCGGCTATGTCCCCGTATTGGCTGAGAGCAGTAATAAAGAAGGCCCCTCAGGCAGGAAGCCCAAGGAGCCTATACGCTCTCCAGCATAGTCAATTATAGGGATTCAGACTCTACATTACAATTTCGTTCGCCTCTCAGTTTTCTTTCAATTTACTATCACGAAACCTCTCATTTGACTCTCAAGAGGCTCTCACTCTGCTTTGGATGGGTTCTGCAGCCCCGTCGGTTTTGAGCTTTTCGGAGATGACCAGATCAGGGATCACCACATGCCACAGATTTCCTGCAAGGCAGCGGATGGCTTTCTTGATGTGCCGGTAATACGTCGCCGAGGATATGCCGAGAGTAAGATAGGCGTCCTCATTGGACGTGCAGTAGGCATCGTAGTATCGTGTTACCAGGATGCGATAATACAGCTCGCCAAAGCCCGGCTCCGTCTTTACAAGAAGCAGTGCCTCGTCCATCAGTTCAAGGAGCTGCATGGAGTGGCCCATTTCAGCAAGCCGGCTGGCAATGCGCCTGCGATCAGCTTCATGGTCAAAGTCAATGGCAAGATCGATGAACTCCGTTATTGTCTTATGGTGGCGTCCAATGCATTCCTCTTCCATCTCGGCAATACCTCGCCCGGCACGTCGCAACGTGGGACCATAAAGCTTGAGCAAGCTCATAGTATGTCCCAGTTCTTCGTCTGTAACCTTACTTGCCATATCAAATTCGTGGATATAGCCGGTAAAATCGCCCATTCATGTGCCTCCTCATAGTTAACGGTAGTAATTGAAGGATGAGATAATGACCGCATCAACCTTTTCCGGCTCCCGAAGCAGGCGCTTCTCGCCGTCAAAGGCTTCCGTGGCATCCGGCCGGAAGATATAAACCGTGGCCAAATCGTCCTCGAAGCAGATGACGAGATCCTCCGGCTCCGGCACCACCGCAGTAGAGCAAAGGAGCAAGCTGTGGTCTGCTATTCCGTAATCGTGGTATCGATGGCCGATAGCCTCTATGCAGAACATATTCTCATCGACCATTCCGTCGAAACCTTCAATAAGGATGGAGTCCGAATATTGATAACCGATCCTGTGATCGTCTACGCTGACTTTCATTGTGTAATCCTCCTCGTTTCAGTGATACATGGGCGAAGGCATCTTGTACTCTACTTCGCGGTGTGACGGGATCTTGAGCCCACTCGTGAGCGATGCGAAATTGATGGCGGTGTTGCCAAATCGTCTGCGGATGTCTGCCACAGCCGTTTCAAGCGCAAGACGACGCCGGTGTTTTTCGTAGTCATTCCAGAGATCCAGTTGGATCGGCGTTTCTGCCGGAACAAGGTCAATTCCGCTGATCGTAAGAGCCCGGACGTTGTTGTTCCACTGGTATCTTTTCCGGAACAGCGCATATCCCGCCTGTGCGATTTCCGTGTAGCTCTGCGTCGGATAGTCCAGTTTCCCCTGGTACTCCTTGCTGAACAGCGTATTATCGCGGATCGCAATCCTGACTCGCGTGGCAGCCAGATTGTTCTTCCGCAGCCGGAGCCCGACATCCTGGCTGAGCTCCATCAGAACATGCCGCACCTCTTCTTCTGTCAGAAGGTCCGCAGTACACGTAATGCCGTGTCCTACGCTCTTGATAGGGATCTCAAAATCACACGGCATTACTCTGGACGTGTCGCGTCCATTGGCATAGATCCAGATCTTCTGACCGTTGATACCAAGCAGCCGGGTCAGCATCTCGACATCGCTCTTCGCCAGGTCTCCGATCGTTCGGATGCCGTATCTCTGCAGCTTGGCGTCGGTAGCACGCCCGACATAGAGAAGGTCAGAAGCAGGCAGCGGCCAGATCTTTTCGCGGAAATCATCCTCGCGGATCTCAGTCACAGCGTCCGGTTTCTTTAAGTCGGACCCAAGTTTTGCGAAAATCTTATTGAAGCTGACGCCTACCGATACTGTCAGACCGGTTTCTTCCTTAACCGTCTCCCGGATCTCATTTGCGATCTCAACTGGCGTTCTGTGCCTAAGCAGTGCTGAGCCGGTCAATTCGATCCAACTTTCATCGATGCCGAACGCCTCCACCTCAGGAGAATAGCGGAGATAAATGTCCCGAACGATCTTCGAAAACTTGACGTACTGATCCATATGAGGCGGTACCACAGTCAGCTGCGGGCATTTTTGCTTTGCCTGCCAGATGGCTTCCCCCGTCTTCACTCCGCACTTCTTCGCAAGCTGGTTCTTGGCCAGTACGATTCCGTGCCTGTCCTCCGTGCTTCCGCAGACCGCAATGTATTTGCCTTTCAGCTCAGGATGGAGCATGCACTCTATGCTGGCATAGCAGTTATTGAGGTCGCTGTGGAGCACTACTCGGTTCCCCATACCGTTCACTCCTGTCAATTTGGAATAGGAAGTTCTCACACATTCCCGTCGTTTCTCGAAAATTCCCTATTGACAAGCGCAAAAATAAGGGTTATACTTGCATCAAGTTCTCAATCATTCCCGCTAATTCTCGAAAGTTCCCGCCGCAAACATAAAATAACAGGTCGCCGCCCTCTTGTCAAGAGAAGTTTTTCAAAAAGGTGCCGGCCACGGAGAAGGAGCTCATTATGAAAACGATCGGAGAAAAAATCAGAGACCGACGCATGGATCTCGGTAAGACGCAGGATGATCTGGCTGCGGAAGTAGAAGTCTCCAGGCGCACACTGTCTAAGTATGAGACGGATGCCGTGACTCCCCGTGGGCTGAATATGAGGCGACTCTGCAAGGTGCTGGGAGTTTCGGAAGCCTATCTCACGAACCCTGAGATCGAAGATGTGACCTACGGGCTGGAAGAAGCACCCTACCTTGATTCTGTGCGCGAGGCGTATGGAAAGAAAGCCGCTACAGATCTTGAAGGTTTGCTTCAGGGCGTTCAGGCCGCATTTGCCGGCGGCGATGTGCCTCAGGCGGACAAGGACAAGTTCTTCCAGGCTGTGACGGAAGCCTACTTTGCAACGAAAGAAGACGCTCACGAAAGGTTTACCCCCAAGAAGTATCGCAAGTAAACTGCTCCGGGAAACTTTCATGCTGTGCGTTTTATTGGACACCATCCCCTGTACAATAAGACTGTAGCTTGGAAGCGTAGCCTTTTGTGAAGCGAGGTGATCAATTTGCTGGTAAAAGATATTAAGCGCGAGGCGCAGCGGCTTAAAGCTCGGTATCACACAAGTGATCCTTACGAAATCTGCCGTGAGATGCGCATCCGCGTCCTCCGATCCTCCATGGGAACGGAACCGGAATCCTGCAAGGGGTTTTTCGTTGTTAGGAACAGGTGCAAGGTCATTGTCCTGAATTGCGATCTGCCCGATCACATCCAGCGAATTATCCTGGTGCATGAACTGGCGCACGCAAACCTGCACTGCAATATGGCGATCAGCGCCTTCCATGAGTTCTCGGTACTCGAAAGCTCGAACACCATGGAGTATGAGGCAAACGTATTCGCCGCAGAATTTCTGCTGTCGGACGATGACATTTTTGAAGCGCTGGAGGATCAGCTTGATTTCTTCGGTACGGCCAGTCTTCTAAACGTCCCTCCGGAACTGCTGTCGTTCAAAATCAGGATATTGCAGCAGGAAGGATACTCTATCAGAGCACCGTTTATTCCCAACGCGGATTTCCTCAAGCGCGATATCACAAAACCGATGAACTGAGCTATGGAGACAGGAGCGGATTATAAGGTCTACGTTTCAGTGAATGCCGACTTTGACAGCGATGGACATATGCTTCCAAGATCAATCGTCTGGGAAGACGGCATTGAATACGACATAGACCGCGTAAAAAGCGTCCGACCGGGATTTGCCGCAAAAGCGGGCGGCCAGGGTGACAAGTACACAATTCTGGTCAACGGACAGGAGACTTATATTTTCTTTGAGCGTTCAACGAAGCTGTCCGGAAATGTAATTGGCAGGTGGTTTGTTGAACGCAAGGTTCCAAAGGAGAGAATCAATGAATAATAAGGAAGAAGTATGCTGCTGGATCAACGAGAAGGAAAAGATCATTGCCTTCCACATGATCCCGGACTTCATCTGCAAGGTTTTCGAGTCGCGCCCGGAAATGATGGACTACGCCTGCGAAGTGAGCAGGTCCGGCTATCGGGTGCAATAAAGGAGTAAGCATGTATAATCACAAATTACAGAGATACTTTAATGAGCACATCCATCTCCCGGATGCCTTCTTCCGGATGCCGCAGGCTTTCATGAACCGGCTGATAAAGACTGGCGGGCAGTTCTTTGCTAATGCGTACAATTATGTGGAGCCTGACGCCGAACACAGCCATGACATCCGGCAGTACTCCGATAAGCATTTCCATGTCCGAGCCGCACGTGCAGAGGGCCGTATCTGTGCTGTTGTTGAAGTGCCGAAGCCGGAGATGGCTCTGCATTGCAGAATGATCGGGGTATCGCTGAAGACAGATGGCAATAATCCCATCTTTCGCACAGCCGAGCTTGCGGAGAACGGTAAGTATCTTCTCTGCGGATGGACAGCCGAGCATATTCACCTGAACATCCGCGCAATCAGTCAGGATCCGGAAGAGATGCTGAATGCCATGTTCTCCGAACTTGCTACGGCGGAAGTGTTCAACCTTTCCGACATCAGAGATGCTTGCTGACAAGAGGATCATGAAGCGGTGCTTCCAGTTACGAGCTGAAGCATCGCTTTTTCCTTTGAAAAGCAGAAATAGGTATTATGGCACGACTCAGACAGATATGGTATGCTGACTCCGTAATTATTAGATTCTTTCTCCATTACGGAGCTTGTTAAGCTGTGAGCCACGCGTATGCTGGCACTGTTTGAGGCGTGGTATCAGCCACCGCCTTATCATTTTGCGCTTTGATTTGATTCATCAGATCAGGGCGCTCTTTTTTTGTCCAAATTCCGAGCAATCGGGTTTGAGAATACTTTTTTATGAAAGGCGGTACCAAAAATGACGGAAACCAAAGTATTTGCTGACGACTTCAGCTGTTCGTTCAGCAATTCAGGAGACTTCTTACGTTTCCTGGACGAGCGCGCAAGCAACAGCCAGTGGCTGACGGCTCACTCGAAGGATCTTCGATTTGAGCCGCTGGAGAAGAATTCGCCGGCAGGCAATCTTTTCCTTCAGCTGTACAGCATCAACGGTTCCGGTGACGCCATCATCGACACGATGGAGAACACCAGCCTTCTGATGCGCGTCAACGGCGAAAGCTATCCGGTTCGCTCCTGCGCTCTGAAAACTGTGCTCGAAAGGGCACGAATCTCGGGCTATGCCCTGAACAAAGTCTCTAAGACCGTGTTTGCCGAGATCCTCAACTACTGTATGGGCGTTGCCTCTGGTGACAGCCTGATCAAAGTTGCGGATGAGAAGGTTTCTGCCGTTCACGGCGGAGATCCCAAGGATTACGCGATCATGGAAATGGTGCCTTTGTTCGAGCATGTCTGCGACTACGTCAATCGTGAGTTCCCCGGCAATCATTTCGTTACGGCACACTTTGACCACTCTATGGCAACAGCAATCTGGAGGCTGGATGGACAGGCAGACAAGCTCCTCGATACCTACCGCCGTGAGGTGGCAGCCAAAGGGCTCAATCCGAATGGTATTGTACCCGCGCTGCGTTTCTCGACTTCTGACGTAGGCATGAGCGGAGCGAATCTCTATCCCATCTTTCTTCACGGCAACAGTGATCGGATCATTCCCCTCGGGTACCCGATCAAGACCGAGCACAAGAGCGGCGTCGATCTGGACTACTTCGATCAGCAGCTGAATCTGCTCTATGCGCGTTTTTGCGACGCGATCCAGGCTCAGATGAAGCTTCTGAACATTGATGTCCGCTATCCCGCCACGACGATGCTCGGTGTGCTCAGGAGAATCGGAGCGCCGAAGAAAGCCAGCTATGAAGCTCTTGACTACTTTACCGCAATCCACGGCGACACGCCCTGCACTGCCTACGAGCTGTTCATGCAGATGAGCGATGTTATCTTCTCTGCGCAATGCGACGGTGCGACCGGTACGCGAATTGCCCAGCTGGAGGAGATCATCGCCCGTGCGCTCCGTGTGAACTGGAGCGAGTATGATCGGCCGGGCGACTTCAAGTGGTGAGTGCCGTGAAGAAGACGTATCGGATTCCCCTGGTTTGGGAGATGTACGGACATATCACCGTGGAAGCCGAAAGCGAGTCCGAAGCGGTCGAATACGCTTTGGGTCCGGAATGCCCGCTGCCAGAGGGAAACTATGTGGACGATTCCGTGCAGGTAGATGACCTGACGGAGATTGAAACTTACGAGTAAAAGGAGGAACAGGGATGCCTAATTGGGCGTTTGGAACAGTCGATGTAACCGGTACGGAGCAAGGAGTCATTTCCTTCGCAGAGCGTTTCATTGACTACAAGGAGTCGGTGACTGCCGGCAAGCGTTTCTTTGCAAGATCTTTCCTTGACGAGCATCGGACTGAGCTGATCAAGTCAATTCGTGCCCAGCATGATGGGAAGCCTGAGGATGAGGAAATGACCGCTCGTTTTGACGCCTCGTTCGCATGGTCTGCCTATAGCTGCATTATTGACGGGTATCCTCAGCACAACCCGAAAGAACTCATCACCATTACGGAAGCCTGCATCGAAGACGCTGTCAGTGTGGAAATCCGCACAGAGGAGCCCGGCATGGCTTTTGAAGAGGAGATTATCTGCGATCCCAGTGGAGAGCTCTCCTACGATTCAAAGGATATGCGGGCGGCAACGTGCAGAGCCTGCGGAAACATCCAGTCCGTAGGGTCCCATGCAGATCTTGATGAAGTCGAGTGCTGCGAATGCGGCGAGTGCGGCTTCGACTACACGACGAAGGAGGAATAATCATGGCGCTTAATCTCAATTATCAGCCGGTACCGCTGGTCGATACCACCCAGCTCACGAATGACGAGTGGCTTGACTGGCGGCGTAAAGGCATTGGCGGCAGCGATGTTGCTGCCGCTTTGAATGTCTCTCCCTATCGCACGGCCAGAGACCTGTACTATGACAAGATCGGGGTCCTGCCCGTAATTGAGGATGAGGATAAAAGCATCACGTTTGAGATCGGGCATCTGCTGGAAGATGTGGTCGCGCAGATTTTTGCGAAGAAGACCGGCCTTACGGTTTTTGAAGATCACATGATGTACCAGCATCCGCTGTATCCGTTCCTCATTGCGGACGTTGACCGTTTCGTGCTGCTTCCTGATGGTCGCAAGGGCCTGCTCGAATGCAAAACAGCTCACTATGACATGCAGTTTAAGTGGGCAAACGGAGCGGTGCCACGTCATTACGAGCTGCAGGTACGGCACTATCTTTCGGTCATGAACCTCGATGTTGCCTATATCGCGTGTCTTTTCAGCAATAATGAGAACGACTTTGTATGGGTAAAGATCGAGCGTGATCTGGACGAAGAGGAGAACACGATCCTTCAGCTGCAGACATTCTGGGAGGGAAACGTCATGTCGCGTGTCGAACCCCCGCTTGTCGAGAAGCCGGATCTGGTGTTGGAGATGCTTCGCAGGCATTTTGGCCCGGCGGACAAATCTGCGCCGGAGATTCAGCTGCAGCCGAGCTATGTTCCGACACTTGAGCAGATCTTCACTCTGAAAGAGGAAAAGAAGAATCTGGATGCGCAGGTGCGAAAGCTGGATCAGCAGATCAAGGGCCTGTACGCGCCTATCGTTGAGCTGATGGGAGTGTCCTGTGCGGCTACCTGCGAGAACGGCAACGAGAAGTACCGTATCTCATTCAGTCCGCAGTACCGAGAGAGCATCAGCAAGGATCACCTGTCAGCGTTGAAGGCGCAGTACCCCGAAATCTACGATGACTTTGTTGAGACCAGTGAATCGAGGATCTTCAAGATTGCGAAAAGCGCGGTCTCATAAGGGGTGTGAATGATGAGATGTAGATTTGAACGGGCTGTTTTTCAGGCCGCATCCGGCTATTGTGTCTTTTCGTACAACACAGCGGATGAGACGGTTCCGACAGCTGCCCGTACGAATCGGTACTATTCCGATCGGAAGATCCATTTTACCGCTGTCGGCTTTAATCTGCCGGCGACTGATGCGATTGAAGTGGATCTGGACGGAACGTGGGAGAGCTCTAAACATGGGCTCCAGCTGTCGGTCTCGCAGGTTCGGCAGATCATTCCGACAAACCAGGCAGACATCGTGGCATATCTCAGCTGCGGCCTGATCAAGGGTATCGGGCCGGAAACTGCGAAGGCCATCGTAGCAAGGTTTGGAACCGGAACGATGAAAGTGCTCGAAACATCACCGGAAAAGCTGCTTGAAGTAAAGGGCATAGCACAGACAAAGCTGCAGCGTATCGTGGATTCCTATCAGGCAACCAAAGCGCTGAGTGATCTGATGCTGTACCTTGCACCTTTCGGCGTATCCACGAAGAAGGCCAGTCTGATTCGGGAGGAGTTCGGTGATGACAGCCTGAGGATTGTCAAATCGGATCCGTTCCAGCTATGCAAGATCAAAGGATTCGGTTTCATGACGGTTGACTCCATCGCACGCAAAACCAAGGTGAGTCTCCGGCATCCCCTTCGGTATTCCGGCGCAATCAACTATGTACTTGACGAGGCTCGTGTCTCCGGTCATCTGTTCCTGGAAGAGGATGAAATGGTCCGGCAGTGCCATGAGCTTCTGAATCGCGATTGTGAAACGGAAGTCGTATCGGAGAGGGACATTCGTGCCGCACTCACAAACGAGCGTGTCGAATCCCGCGTGTATGTGGAAGGCCACAGAGTATATCTGAGTTTTGAGCGGATGTGCGAGGTGAAAACAGCCAAGCGAGTCGTTTCCATGCTGCTTGATCCGGGGTTTCGCTGCATTCCGAACCTTGCGAACAGGATCGCAGCAAGAGAGGCAAAACAGGCCCAGAAGCTTTCGGATTCTCAGAAGAAAGCTGTTGAACTTTGCCTGTCACATCCGCTGTCCATCATGACAGGCGGACCGGGTACCGGAAAAACAACCACTCTGCGTTTTATGCTGGACATCTATCGCTCGGCATATCCCGGCTACGAAATTCTTCTGGCCGCCCCGACCGGAAGAGCCAGCAGG
>Ga0208297_1002386_pt1 | contig 11140 bp, 13 predicted proteins | sample LMS_cellobiose_e_FD_187367 | JGI IMG/M metagenome (GOLD analysis project Ga0208297, IMG submission 187367) | Rumen-fistulated moose microbial communities from Alaska, USA - LMS_cellobiose_enrichment (SPAdes) (version 2) | ecosystem: Host-associated > Mammals > Digestive system > Stomach > Rumen... | reverse complement strand
AGGATCCGCATATCCTTCAGCGTTCTTCCTTGGATCCTTGTTCATAGTTTTCATTCTCCATAGTCATGGTGAAGGTGCCGTCACCGTTGTCATTCATCTTTGCCTTTCCAGACAGAATCAGCGGATAATAAGAAACCACAACCACTATCTTTCTGTGAATCAGCAGCTTCAGAATACCCTTCCAGCCAAGTTTGATGGTTGCCCTATCCAGGTTCCGTTTTGTATTTCTCTGTGCCTTGACCACAATGACCGGCACGGCCATGATTTTAGTCCACCACTTTTTCATTTTATCTTCCTTTCACCTTTATCACAAAAGCCATCATCCGGAACCAGTTGATATGGCCACCCTCTACCAAGACAGAAGCCATCTTCCAGATCTTTATGTTTGCAGTCCCTGCATCTGATCAATTCCTGTGGTTTTGGATCCTCATATGGGTAATTAGGATGTTCAGTGATAATGAATTCTTTCATTTTCATATCCTTACAAAAATTTTGATGACCTTCCCATTGATCTTCCGGCATTTCACTTCAAAGTTCAGCCGTTTGTTCACCTGTTTACTGAACACAATGTTGGACATGGGTGTCAGGGCATTGTCTGCACAGAAGACCTGATAACGCTTGTACACTTCGGCTGTGGGCTGATTTTCAATCATTTCCACACCCTGGTCTTCAATGAATGCAGCAATGGGATTGTTTTCTTCCTCATAGTCCCTGATTTCTTTTTCCACCTTTTCAGACTTGGTGAACTTATTGTGGGCAATGACACGCTTCAGGCCTTCAATGCCGATCCGGATCAGGTATTCCACTGATTCCTGTTCACACAGCCTGTACTTGATGAACGGATCATACTCAGGATCCTGGTCACTGAAGGTTGCATTGAAGGGAATAATGACCAAGCGCCGAAGAACGGCACCTGTCTTGTCCTTCATCCTGGGTATGTCATTGGCTGAAAACAGCATCTTGATGTACGGATTAAATTCAAATGGTGTCAGGCCTTTGTATTCACCCTTGATCCGGTTGCCGGTGACAATCTTCTTGAATATGGCCACCTGACTGCCCTGAAGGAAGTCATCACCAATGTCATCACCAATGTTGGCCATCTTGCCAAACATCATGGCAGTGTTGAAACGGTCACCAAGTTCCTTCAGATCCAACGCTGATATGTTCTGTTCACCCAGTATGGCCTTGACCACTTCCAGGAAGGTGGACTTGCCGTTGGACTTATCCCCGGTCAGAATAAATGCCTTTCCAAGTTCATTCCTTCTGAAGAAACAGTATCCAATGCATTCTTCCAGCAGCGCACGGATGGAAGTATCATCACAGGCCAGCTTGTTCAGCGTTTTGTCTGCCAGTTCATTGACGGCATCAGGATTGTAGTTCCACGGTATTTTGTTGGTGATCACGTATTCAGGATTGAACGGAAGCAGGTGATCATCAACAATGTCATATATGCCATTCTGGAAAGCAATGAATCTGGCATCTGCCGGTTGAAGCTGTTCTGCAATCAGTTCCATGTAGTCCAGGACTTCACGGCGCTGTGTCTTCTTCAGGTTTGGGATCAGCTCTATCATGCTGTGTTCTATCTGCTTGTAGCCTGGTGCATAGGTGCCATCCTGATAGATGTGCAGCTGACCATTGATGTTCACCACGTGGTTATTGCTGACCATGTAATGGGCAAATTTGTCAAACAGGAAGCTGGCACCAATGAAAAACACCGGCTTCTGAAACGCTTCATCCCTTAGAATGACTTCCAGTTCATCATCTGGCAGCGGTTCATGCAGCACAAAGCGGTTCAGGATCCGGATGCATTCCCGGCATTCATCCACGCTGTAGTCACTGCCCTGAAGCGTCAGGATGTAGTTGAATAGTGCCTGATTCCTTCCGTCACCGGCTGACATGTCCAGGAAGTCTGCCGAAGATCTGACAGGTGTCAGCCATTTTGGAACTTCCTGATATTCCACACCCGGTTCCACGTCCCATTCCACAAAACGGTCTTGACCGTCTATCCTGATGACTTCCGTGGACAGCTTGGATCCAACCTTGATGTCTGCCGTCAGGCCTATTCCAAGTGGCACATGTGTCCGGTTCCTTGTTACCTGGTGATTCTTGAACAGGAAGTGCTTTCCCCTGGTTGTGCAGATCACCTTGCAGTTCAGCTGCTGATCTTCCACGATCTTCATCAGAATTTCAGCCTGATCCCCATCATCAATGTCAATCAGGATGACATCATCAGCCAGAACACCTGCATAGCCATTGCAGTCCTTCACTTCAGCAAGGGTTTTCCAGGTCTTCCTGTTCTTCAGTTGTTCAATGGGGCGCTTGCCCTTGGTTTCCACATAACCCTTGTAAAGCACACTATCACCACCTTATCCCAGAAGACCGGAAACTTCCTGAAGGAATGCCTTGTCCTTATCCAGCTTGTCCAGGATCCGCTTATTGGCAGCCAGATCCTTCTTCAGTGATTTCCATTCTTCATCACGTTGTTTCACAATGTCATTCAGCTTTTCCCATGCCGGATTGACCTTGCCTTTACCTGCAAAACGCTTCACACGGTTCCTGTTCTGCCGGTCTGCATCCAGCATCTTTTCAGCCAGCCTGACCTTGCTTTCCAGACTGATCACCATGTTGCTGGTGTGCTTCTTTGTTTCTGTAAATTCTTCATTGAACTGTTCAATGAACTGCTGAACCTGCCCCATGATGATGTCCACGGATGGATTGATGCATTCCACTGTCCTGATGATCTTCAGTAGCTTCTTCACCTTTCCCATTCCACGGCCTTCACCAAGCAGGAACTGGAACAACACTATGGTCATTTCACCATGTGACCTGAAACTTCCATATGTGAAATGAATTGTCTGATCTTTCAATTCCATTGATGTCCTGTCCTTTCTATACGGTGATTCCGAAGGCCTTCAGCCGTTCCTTTGCCTTCTGTATGTACCATTCCCTGTCCAGCTTGGCCGGAATGGTGGATGCTGTCATGTCGCTGTTGTCCACAAAGCAGTGATCAGGTGTGCCGCCAAACTTTTCAGGCTTCCCACGGCTGCCGCCGCATTTCATCAGCCTGCCATCTTCACGGATCCGACTGGCAAACACCCTGTAGCACTTGAACTGATACCGTTCACTGGAAGGATAGGACAGCACTTCCGTTCTGGATCCGTCACGGTGATTGGTCACCTTCAGGACTGTTGGCACACCGGTTTCATGTTCCACGTGTTTATATTTTCCGGACAGCTTCACTATCTTCTGGAACATCAGAAGATCCGTGCATTCACTGATGGTCTTTTCCACCGGAACCTTCTTCACCATGAAGTCAACCACGGCCTTGTTCAGAATGGGAAGGTCATTGTCTATCCTGGACAATTCCTTCAGATAGGCACCGATCCTTTCCACACTGCCGTCCTGACCTATCCACAGATAGTTGTTCACGTCCTTCTGGAAGATCTCACTGATGTTATCCAAGGCCAGCAGGATTTCACATTTTTCAGTGCTGCACCGCTGTTCCCATTCCCAGCAGATGTCATCCACCATGTTAAAGGCTTCATCCGTGTCAGGCACCAGGATGATTAGGCCATCCGTGTTGGACTGGATCAGCTGGAATCCAGGAATCACTTCAAGGTGTTCAATCAGATCCAGCAGCATCAGCTGACCATTGATGCACATGGAATTGTTGTTCCTGGGATCAAAGGCCGGATTGGTCTTGTCCTTCATGGCACCTGACAGGGCATTCAGCATTTTCTTATACGGCAGTTGCTGCTTCTTGTAGTGCTTGGCCATTGCCTTGTCACCGGCAGCAGCCGCTTCCTGCTGTTTGACCTTCAGCGCCTTCCTGGTCTTATAGACCACGGTGTAATTGTCATTTGTGGCCGTCCTGGTGACCAGATCCCACGCAATCAGCATGGAAGGGTAGTAGTTGTTCACGTCAACATGTAGCAGCTGTCCCTTCACGTGAATGGGCTGATCAGGTGCACCGTGCAGGCCGCCAAAACCAAAGGTGTGTGGAATGCCTGCCACAGTGGTTGTCAGTGATCTGGAATAGAAATACTTTGACCACCAGTACAGATCCTTCACGTCATATTTATGCCGTTCTGAAGGCTTGGTCTTCGGATCATTGAACAGCTGCTGCATTTCCCGTGAACAGTCAATGATTGCATTCCTGAACCAGTCCTGCACATACTTGTATTTCTTCAGCCGAAGACAGGGAAGGAAGGTATATGCAAATTCATCATCCCATGCCGTCTTTACGCATCCAAGCACCTTGGAAGTGATTCTGGCTTCCGTGTCACCAATGTCCCTGATGCTGACCTGATGGGGGAATGCCTTCACAATGCCATACATGGCATTGAACTGGTCAATCTGTTCCATGAATACCTTGATGGTTTCATGAACGTCATGGCGGCAATAGAAGACAGTCCGTTCAATCTCTGCCGGTGTCAGCTTCCTGTCAATGTCAAAGGGAACTTCCGTTTCCTGAATGTCTGATCCCATGAAACCTTCCAGCGTCTTCAGACCAACAGTTGCCATTTCTTCATTGTTGGAAGGCATCACATCATAGTTGATCATCTGGATTTTGTTAAATGCACTGCTGATCTGCCAGCCTTCTTCATGGTTGATGATGATCCGGTCATTGATGTCCTTCGGATCCATGCCAAGCATGATGCCCTTCATGATGTACTGGTCATAATGCTTATTGTTATATCCACCCCAGGTGTCCTTGCAGTTGGCTTCATACAGGATCTTCAGTGCTTCCGGATCATTGATGATCACATGTTCTTTTCTGGCGGTCATGTCCACAAACACTGCCAGCCAGTCATACTTGAAGACCTCAAAGTCATAGAAGATCATGCCGTTCACCGCCTTTCTGCATCAGATGCAGGTGTCAGTTTTCACCGACACCTGCACCGCTTATAGTTTAGATGTCAAACGCTTCATTGATGGTGATGGGATTGAAGTCATCAGCCTTATAGATGACATCCAGTTCCACCGTGCCTTGAACTTCCTGGAAGATGTCCAGAACCTGTTCAGCAAAGTCTGAATAGTTCACAAAGACCAGATCATCAATGCCCATCTTGCTGATCCAGGTGATGACGGACTTGATTGCACGGCCATCATTCCAGTTTTCACTGGTCTTGTTGCCGCTGATCACACGGTTGAAGAAGATCTTTCTGCCCTTCTGGGTGCAGGTGCTGCCGTCACTGTTTTCCTTGATGGACAGCTGTGCAGAAAACATCAGCTTGTCCTTGGCCTTGGTCAGCTTCACTTCCATCCGGTCAATGCCAACGATATAGTCACCGTTGGGTACGTCTGCAAATTCTTTTGCGTTCTTCACGTCTTCCTGAAGATTGGGATCCATCATTGCATCAAAAGCACTGAAATCAACTGCCATTTTTATATACCTCACTTTCTTTGTTGTCCCTTAGAAGGGAATGTCTTCATCATCAAGGGCTTCAGCATTGGCTGCCGCCTGTGTACGGGATCTTCTGGTTCTTCTCTGTCTGCCGGATGTAGCAGGTGCCGGTTCCGGATCAGCAGGGGGATTCATGGCACCGGCCAGCTGATCTTCAGCTTCCAGCGCCTTCATTTCTTCAGCAGTGGCACCAACAATGGTTCCGGTGCCGGTGTCCACGCTGGCAACTTCGGCCTTACGTTCCTTCCTGGTTCTTCTGGGAACCTTTTCAAGTTCCGGTGCAGGAACCGTGGCAGCAGCTGCCGCTGCTTCTTCAAAAGGAATTTCTTCACGGCCATCAGCAATGGCATCCACGGCAGCCTGCTGTGCATCCATATAGGCGGCAACTTTTTCCTGATTGGACTTAACCACTTCATCATGGGTTTTCGGCTGTTCACCAGTGGATGCATTCTTTCCAGTTCTTGCCCTTCTGCCAGATCCGTCAGGCTTCTGGATGTCAGCGGCAACAGCAGCATCAGCGGCAGCCATTTCAGCATCAGACACGGCACCGTCCAGTTCATAGTAGTTTCTGATCTTGTCCACCACATAGGCCAGATCATTGTCAATGGCATAGGTGGGGAACATGCCCATGGGGGACTTCACCGTGTCCTTGCCGCTGTTCTGGGTGTAGAAGTAGTATTTTGCTTCATAGCAGCCAGTCCGAAGAACGATAGTGAACAGGCCTTCAATGGTGATCTTCTCACGAAGCATCTTTCCGATCAGCTTCACGGTGGTCAGGCCGGTGTCCAGGGTTTCCAGGTGTGTCATGTACACCACAATCACGTCATCCGGAAGTTCCTTGCAGACTTCAATGATGTCATAGTAATTGGCACCAAAATCATTCCACTTGTCCCAGCCGGATTCCTTGATCCTGTTCATATAGGGGACTGCCAGCATATACTGGAAGTCATCCACCACAATCAGCTTCTTTCCGGCTGCTGCCTGTTCCTTCATCCATCTGGTGATCTTCCTGGCATCCGTCACGCTGTTCAGCATTTCAAACTTGCCGGATCCCTTGAAGGGAAGGGGTTTGCCAACGGGATTGACCACGGCAGTTGTAGCCGGATCACAGTTCCGAAGGGAAGCGGATTTTCCGGTGCCGCTTTCACCCATGATCAAAACTTTCTGTGCCATTCTTTTATCCTCTCTTTCTTATTCTTCATCACCGGCAGTGCCTTCCTGGACATGTGATGCCCACATGTCAGCCCAGTGAATGATCATCAGCAGCTGGGTTTCATGTCCAGGAATGACAGCCCTGTTTGACGGTTCGTACATGCCATCATGGAAGCAGATAGCATATTCTTCATCTTCGGTCAGTTCAAACCACCTATTGGCAATGATTGCTGAGCGGATGCCGTGTGGAATGTTGGTCAGATCCGTGTTCCGCTTGTACGGCTTCTTTTCTGACTGTTTGTAGTGCTGAATGGGATCTGCCTTGGTAGGCCGTCCATCCTGCACCATGTTGGGAACATAGAACTGTTTCCCATAGTCACCAACCTTACCAAGGTCATGCAGAATGGCTGCAATGATCACGCTGTTCTGGATCAGGTTGTATCCGGCACCGCCAAGCAGGGCAACACCGATTTTTTCAGCATTGTGCATGACGTTCAGCGTGTGTTCAGCCAGTCCACCAGGCTGATTGCTGTGGTATCCACCGGATGCCGGTGCACGGAAGAATCCGTCATCATCCATTTCTTCAATCAGAATGTCAATTCTGTCCCTGCCGGTCTTCTTCAGCAGGTCAACAATCATCTGACGGTTGTCCTGGATCTTCTTTTCAGCTTCAGCCTTTTTCTTTTCTTCCAGCTTGGCAAGGTATTCTTCTGTGATTGCCCTGCCGTCCTTCTTTTCCGGTTCCGGCTGCTGTTCAACAGGTTCAACCTGCTGAACGTCCACCGTCATTGTGCCTTCTGCTACAGGCACGGCTTCTTTTTTCTTTGCCATGTTCTTCATTCCTTTCTTGGTTATCCTTTATTCCAACCATTTTCCAGACCGGCCTGTCTGACCAGATCAGGGAAATGGTTTGGTACTGATTTGATTGACAGTATCAGCCTTTTGAAATTTTCAAAATCATGTGGAAAGACAACCACCGCAATGCACCCGGACTTGTCCACCTGATTCAGCTTCTGCTTCTGAAGGTCTGAAGGCCTTCCGGTTTCAGACTTCAGTTCAGCTTCAATGCTGATACCGTTCACTACAATGTGCATGTCAGGCATTCCTGACTTGATGTACTTGCCGCCACCCCAGCGCTTTTCCCAGTAACCACACGGGGGAACCGTGATCTTCTGCTGTTCTTCTCCAAGCGGATAGATCCCTTCAGACACCAGCCAGTTCTTCAGACGGGTTTCAAACTGCTTTTCTGCTGCCATAGCGCTTCACCGTCTTCTTTTTCCTGCACAGACCTGTGTCATATGCATGTTGCGTGTTCTCTGACATGGTGCACCATTCCAGCTGGGATGCACGGCAGTCATGCTTCTTGCCATGCTTATGGTTCACAATGGTCTTGTTTTCCGGATCATCATTGACCACAAAGGCCATGGCCACCAGAATATGCACACGGCAGTTGTCCCTGTCCAGTTTCACACGCAGGTATCCGGATCCGTCATCATATGGCTTCAGCGGTTTGCCTGTTTTGGCATTCCTGACGTTTCCCATGTTGCTGACTTCATATCCAGGATGATTTTCAATCACCTTCCACGATTCACGCATTTTCTTCACCACCTTCCTTCATCATTTCAATGATCTGCCGCTGATGATACAGCACGTTTTCCACATAACTGGTGGAATAAATACCTTGTTTCCACAGCCTTCCGGCACCGTTTTCACCCATGTTGTAGGCCATCAGCACCATGGACGGATCCTGGTACTTTTCAAACAGCTTCCGAAGGATGAAGGTGCCTGCACGGATGTTCTGATAGGGATCCAGAAAGTCAGTCACACCAATGGTCTGTGTCAGCCATTCATGATTGCACTTGTTGATCTGCATCAGGCCATAGTCATTGGATCCGCTGATCACGTCAGTTCTGAACGTGCTTTCCTGCCATATCATTCCCATGACCAGGCTGAAGTCCAGATTGTATCCTTTGCATAACCACCAGATGAACTGCTGAATGTCAGGATCAAGGTCAACCGGAAGGACAGTGAATTCAGGATCATTGGCTTCCCAGTCCATTGACACTTCATGGGTGAAGATCCGGTCATCATATGCACCGAAGACTTCCCATTCAGTAGCCGCTAACGTGGCTTCTGGTGAAGGTTCCGTTGCAGGTGGTACATTTTCTTGTCCTTCGACAGAAACCTTGTCAGATGGGCTTATATGACCTGTCACGGCATACGTGACGGCACTTCCGGCAACTGCTGAAGCCAGCATCAGCATTGCAATGAAGATGATGAAGCGTCTGTTCAGCCGGTATGCCTTTCTGTTCCTTTCGTATGTACTCATTTCTTTTTCCTCTTTTCTATCCAAGCCCGGATGATTCCATATGGGTAGTGTGTCCAGGCTATTGCCAGCATGATGATCCCTGAACCGACCAGGAAGATCACCACCAAGATTCCCAGAATGATCAGCATTGTCTTCATCACCTGTACCTGTCTTTCACAACTACATAGATGCCACCAGGAAAAAACATGACCATTCCCGGAATCATGGACTTCACCAGGTCTTCAAACGGCTGATACTGACCAATTTCCGTCAAGTAGTCAGATGTTCCGACAGCACCCAGCATCAGGATGAAGCCAATGAAGGCCAGAATGCCAAGTACCGTTTCAAGGATTTTCAAACAATTCATCTGTCAGTTCCTTTCCAACCTTCAGCATCTGAAGGTTTCTTTCCTCTATGGATCCAGACACCAGCAGGTAGTGGTAAAAGCACGTTCTGTCCTGACCTATCCGGTGGATCCGTTTCTTTGACTGTTCCCACAGGTCACAGCTGCCTTTTCCAAGCGGAAGGGTGAAGTATATGATCCTGTTGGCCTTCTGGAAGTTGCCGCCCATGGCACCAGCCTGGTACTGAATGAAGGTGATGGAATCGCTGCATTTCTCATAGGCCATCAGATCCTTTGTGGATCCATTCAGCACTGAATACGGTCTTTCCAGTTCATTCAGATGGTTCTTCATCTGCCGCAATTCCTCATTGAAATTGTAGAAGATGATGATCCGGTCTTCCGTGGACTGTACCAAGTCCCGAAGGGCTTGCAGCTTTTCCTTGTGATACTGACCACACAGCTGTCTGGCATGAAGGATCTTTGTCAGTTGGTTGTCACCAATCAGTTCAATGCAGTCACTTTCATTGGTTCCATAGAAATCAGAATCCAGTTGAAATTCATTCAGACTTGCCTTGCTGATCTGCACGTATCCGGTTTTCATAAACTGGACATAGGTCTTGGTCTTTCTGACCTTGACCACTTGTTCAATCTGTTCAGGCAAGTTCATCACTTCTGAAGTCTTCATGAACACTGCACCGTACTGTGCCAGCCGTTTCTTCAGGTGTGGCACGTTTTTATAACCGGTGATGACTTCCTGCATGAATCCGTCACTGTTTTCCACCCATTCCGTGTCAACATAGGATTTCCAGAAGGCCTGTTTGGTGATGTTCCATCCAAGCAACTTCAGCTGTGACCACAGCTTTTCATATTTTCCTGCCGTTGGTGTTCCGGACAGAAGGATCACTGCTGCCGGATCCAGCTTCAGGATGAACTTTGACCTTTTGGCATTCTCATTGCTGATCAGGGAAGATTCATCCAGCATCATGGTGAAGCCGTGCATCTTCAGATAGGCTGACCGTCTGAAGATCAGGTCATAGTTGATGATGCCAACAATCATGTCATCATCCTTGATGCCTGCCTGCTGAAGATTCTTGAAGTTGATGGAAGAAGTCTTCTTTGTCAGGTCAAACACCCTGATGTCCGGATAGTAGGTCTGAAAGTGCTGGATCCAGTCATCAATCTTGGATTTCTGACAGACCACAATGTTCACCGGCCTGTTCAGTTCCCACATCTTTTCAGATCCAACAAAGGTCTTGCCAAGTCCCATGTCCAGGTAGTAGGCCACCCGGATAAAGTCTTCAGTGATTTCAAGCACCTTGTTTTGGTGGGGCATCAGTACCAGATCAGGCATTGATGTCAATTCCAGTGCATTCCTTGAAGATCACGGGATCAAAGTTAGGCAAGGCAAGGATGATGTCCCTGTATTCCTGGCACAGTCCGTCCCACCAAAGCTGTGCACAGTCACTTTCATCCAGTACCTTCAGATAACCACCCGTTGTCTTATATTCCGGATACTGCTGCTTTTCTTCATCCGTCATGTCACAGGCATATACCCATTCCACAACATTCTTCGGAATCTGGTTCAGCAGATAGTATGCCTTGCTGTTCCACCAGTCACGCAGCGTCCAGTCAGACGGTTTGTTGAACATGGTGATCTTCGGTTCAATCGTCATGAAACATCCATTATTGAAAGAAGATTTGTTCCAGTCCCCGGTGTTGCAGTCCCCGGTGTTGCTGTTCCCGGTGTTGCTGTTCCCGGTGTTCCTGTTCCCGGTGTTGCAGTCCCCGGTGTTGCTGTTCCCGGTGTTGCTGTTCCCGGTGTTCCAGTTCCCGGTGTTCCTGTTCCCGGTGTTCCAGTCCCCGGTGTTCCTGTTCCCGGTGTTGCAGTCCCCGGTGTTCCAGTCCCCGGTGTTCCAGTCCCCGGTGTTCC
>Ga0208297_1002381_pt1 | contig 11172 bp, 7 predicted proteins | sample LMS_cellobiose_e_FD_187367 | JGI IMG/M metagenome (GOLD analysis project Ga0208297, IMG submission 187367) | Rumen-fistulated moose microbial communities from Alaska, USA - LMS_cellobiose_enrichment (SPAdes) (version 2) | ecosystem: Host-associated > Mammals > Digestive system > Stomach > Rumen... | reverse complement strand
GGCCTGCTGCAGCTTGATCTTACAGGCGCATATGGCGTTCTTGCCGCCGGACCGGATACTGCCGTCCACCTGGTCTGGAAAGACTTGAAACCTGTCCGCTCCAGCGACGGCCTTGTATTCACGCCAATGACAACCCTGCACGATTGCCCGCAGCTGCACATCCTGTGCGTACCTGGCGGCTCGGGTATCCTTCCGTTGCTGGAAGACATGGAAGTCCTGAACTTTCTGCGCAAACAGGCAGAAACGGCAGCTTATGTGGCCAGCGTCTGCACGGGGGCGCTCATTCTCGGCGCCGCTGGCCTCCTGCGTGGATACAAAGCAACTACCCACTGGGCCTCGATTGACCTTCTCGAACCTTTTGGGGCGACATATGTTCAGGCCCGGGTCGTCATGGACGGCAACCGCATAACCGCGGCCGGCGTCACGTCCGGCATTGATATGGCCCTAGCACTTGCCGGGCGTCTTTGGGGGGAAAACACGGCAAAATCCATCGCCCTGAATATGGAATACGCCCCGGAGCCGCCCTTTCTTTCCGGCAGTCCGCGTACCGCGCCGCCTGAAATCTTGCAGGCTCTGATGGAGAAAAACGCGCGGCGCCAGCATGAGCGGGCCGAAGCCGTCCGCAGGGCCGCAGACAAACTGGCGAGTTATGAATCATAACGTCAGACCTTGACTAAGACTACATGCCCACAGCCAGCCGGCATCCTCAATTGATACTCATGAGGCAATAGGTTATCACCACACAATAACCAATTGGTATAATTATTAAATCATGCAGATGTAACATCCTTAAAATGGACGCATCCGTCTGCTTTGATCCGTTCCACCAAACCGAATTCCCAATCAAAATACCCTTTCATGGCCTCTTTTGAGGCATGAATATCCGTATATGGGCGGTACCAGACATCATCTTCCGCGCACAAGGCACAAGGCATACCTTCCTCAACAGGAAATCCAGCACTTCTCCATTCCGACATCGGTTCCTTGGTGAACATAACATCGGCATCTGGCCATAACGTCTTGGCGTCCAGAGCCGCCAGGCGCGCCAGCCTCGGATCGTCCGCTGTCAGCAAAATATGCTCTGCATGCTGATACTGTTTGAAGGCAATCGGCAGATATGCCCGGACAAGCCACTTTGAAGCAGGGATATGCCCTTTACGATGAACGTTACTGGAACCAACGTTGAGCAACAACACATCTGGATGAGCGCTGATGTATTCCGCGACATTTTTCGTGCTCAGTCCATCGTCCAAAATTGAAATCTGCTCACTTCCAATCTCCAGTCCGTTCGGCGCCAGAACCGATTGCGCGGCCATAAGACCGTGACGCAAAACAAATACATTGGGGAGCCCCATCTGTAAAAGCCAATGCGCGGTCATAATGGCGCGCAGTTCATCGTCATCAATCAGTACATAACGCCCATTACGGACAGCGGCATACTCATCAGTGGCCTGAACCAACTGTCCTCCTTGTGCTGAAATTGATCCAGGAATATGTCCGGCAGCATATTCTTCGGGTTGACGCACATCAAACATATACAGCGTATGTCTGTCTGACTCTCTTTTCCACTCTGCGACAGTTTCGGCATCAATAAAACTGACATTGTACCGCTTCGCGACATCATAAATACGTTGCAAAGCTATTTGTTTACCATCGTTCGTAAGCGCAGGTACAGGACGTTGTGAACCATACTCCAGTTCAAACCCCGAAAGTTGCCAATTCATCGTGCCCCCCTTAAGAGCAACAACTCGATTCGGGATTTTTGCATTCAATAATGTCTGAGTACCGATTATACTGCGAGTACGCCCAGCGCAGTTAACAATAATGAGCGTATCAGGGTCATGAATAACCTCTGCTAAGCGATACGTCACTTCGCATCCGGGCAAATTGAGGCTCCCCGGGATATTCATATTCTTGTATTCGACCACGGGTCTTACGTCTATGACCTGCGTCGGGATAGCTGGGTTGTCCAGCAACCCCTTGATCTCTTCGGGGGTCAAACGCGGCGTGGAATGTCTTGCTTCGACATATTCCCCGAATCCTTTGCTCAACGCGCCTACTCCAGTAACAGTCACGAATCCGGCCTTCTTCCAAGCGGCAAGCCCCCCGTCAAGAAGCGTAACATGAGTATATCCCATTTGGGTCAATACCTGCATTGCACGGCGAGCTCTGCATAATTCCGGGAAGCCCCCCTCGTCCATGACATAAACTGAAGCCGAAACGCAGGGAACAAGGTGGGGGATAACCAATTCAAGCCGGCTTAACGGTGCACAGCAAGCTAACAGGACATGCTCACGGGAGAATTCCTCCTGTTCGCGCACATCCAGCAACGCATACTCGTCCTGGCTTTGCAACACTTGATGCAGCACGTTAGGCGAAATGAACTGTATCGAATTTTTCATCTGCTCTCCCTCATGTGAGGGTTAGGGGGCAATCCTTTTAGGCTTTTCACATTGCAACAAGCGCATTGAAAAGAAAGCGGCCTTAAAAATCGAGCAACTGGACGAGCCTGCTAATCAGGAAACAGGATCTGTCAGATGGCAAGCCCGACAATAAGAAATGACATGATCTACTTCTTCCGCAGCATGCCCTATATATTTTGAGTAATCAAATAACTTCACAAGATCATCTGCTGAAAATATTGCAGCGACTTCAGGAATCTCAAGCAGATGTTCCTGGAAACTTCCTGTGGATTTCGAGAATGCAGCTTGCTTGACCAGCTTATGCGCAGTCTGTTTTCCAATATGCTTGCCAAGTTCAAACATGACGACCTCTGATAACAGCATGCCACCAAGCAAATTCAAATTACTCGTAATTTTATCTTCATGAACATCAAGATCTTTGATAACGTAGTTCATATTACTAAGCATTTTGGCAATCAATATACTTGACTCGCTTATATTATGGAAATCAAGACGCCACGAACGCGTATCTCGTTCATGTTCGAGAATCATTGCATTAAGTCCTGTCAATGCATTCGCTTGAACAATACGGCTCATAGTGACAGTAAACGCACTTTTCTGAGTATTTCTTTTATGTGGCATCGTTGATGAGCCAACATAATTTTGGCCTAGCGGCTCATGGAGCTCACCGATCTCAGTATGAGATAACGTGCAAATTTCATTACCTATACGTCCCAAAGTACCTGCTAAAATTCCAAGTTGTGCTTGATATTCGGCAAATGTATCGCGTGCACTGGCCCAGCAAATGCTGGGTACTCCAAGGTTAAGTCGTTTTGCAGTTCCTTCAAGTATGGCGTATGCATGCTCACCAAAACCAGCCATTGTACCAACTGCGCCATGCAACATGATGACGAAGCATCGCTTTGGAAGTTCCTTCAGCCTTTCTATATCGCGCCGCAATTCTGCTGCCCAAGATGCTATCTTAAAACCAAGCGTAATTGGCAACGCCTGTTGACATTGTGTCCTTCCGACCATGGGAAATTTTTTATATTTTTCTGAAAGAGCAAGGAGATGCCCCTCGAGCGCGAGACAATCTCTAATAATTATCGCATAAGCATCACGAATCTCAAGAACGGCTCCAGTGTCATGAATATCCTGTGTCGTTGCCCCGTAATGGACATATTCGCCATAGTTCTGGGAACAGGCTTTTTCCAGAGATTTAATAACAGGTACAAGCGTATGGCCAGAACTCTCGACAGATTGACGAACAAATTCTATGTCAATGTACTCAACGGAGGCGTGCATTGAAATATCTTTAGCGGCTTCTTTAGGAATAATGCCCAGCTCCGCTTGCGTTTCAGCCAGCGCAGCCTCTATTTGAAGCCAGCGGGCAACGCGGCGCTCATCGGAAAAAACATTCCGCATTTCTGAAGTGCCCCAGACGTTTTTTAAGAATTCAGAATCAATGACATGAGCAGCCATCACAGCCTCCTTCATTTTTCGCTTCCTGTATAAATAATGTCTGTAAAGGGCGTTTCTCCGCCCATATGCCAGCACTGTTCAAGAATCCGGGTCTGCACATGGTGTGAAAGTACATGTGCGGAAAGCTGGCGAAATTTATCTTCAAGTTCTGATCTCGACAGCGGGCATTCGGGATCTCCTTCACGAAATTTTCTTTGGGCTGCCAAAACAGTATTATTGTTGAGATGGACTTCAACTCTGCAGGGCCGCCCTTCAGGAAAGCCCTTTTCTAATTCTGGATCATGCAATACATTGACTTTCTTTGACAATTGAACGACTTTTTCATCGTCAAAGATATTGTTATATGTCATATTTTCAAAATTCAAATCACCTTTGACTATCATCAAAGCCAAACAGCGTTGCAGTGAAAAACAGGCGCCCGACATATCTATTGGCGTTGGGTTATCGGTTAAATTTAAAGCTTGCCGATATAAATATACCCGTATTTCCCGAATATCATCGACGGATATATTTGTGCGCCGGAGAATCTCACGCAAGGCCCCCAGCGGCGCATGTATTTGGCCACAAGTAGGATATTTCTTGAAACAGGTCTCCTCTATCTTGTACGGTTGCGCAAATCGGTTGACAACAGCATCCAGGTCTGGATTTGACACTATTCTCGCACAATATCCTTTTTCCCCTTCAAGAATGTGAACAGGCCCCCTTATCCCACGAGCCGCGAGCTGAGCTGAAATAATACCTGCTTGCGCCGCTTTCCCTGCATGGTACGGTTTAGCTTCAATCACTCCATCAGCTAAGAATTGCCAAAGCGCAAATGCTTGGGCGCCAGCATGCCCCAATGCCCAGGCTGTTTCTTCTGCGCTAAGCTTCATGGCTTTTGCAGCAGCTGCAGCTGCCCCAAAACACCCCGCCGTAGCGGTAGAATGGAACAAAGTAGAATGGTAAGGCCCAAAACATTCACCGAATCGTGCAGCAGCCTCATACCCACAAACAGTGGCCGTAATCATTTCTTTTCCAGAAAGATTACACTCTGCTTCCATGGCGAGAACTACAGGAAATACAACACATCCAATATGCATGGAACTCTTACGATGCGTATCATCAACTTCCATCATATGAGCCAGTGCAGCATTGGCAAATGCAGCCCAGTATGGCGTTGAACAACCTTCCCCAATAATCTGTGCACGCCCGCGCCCACCGAGTTCCAAGGCCACTTGCCGATAAGATTTGCTGGCGGGATGCTTGGAAGAATTCCAAACTGCCGCCATGTAATCTATAAGGCAACATTTAGCCATATGGATTACAGACTGTGGCAGTTGTTCTATACTGATGCGTTGCAAAAAATCAGCAAGCTGTTCTGTGAGTGAATGTGGCATACTTATACCCTCATTTTGTGTTCATTCGAGTAGAATATTTACTCCAGAAAAGAACACAAACCGCTAAAACAATACCGGTTGCATCTGTAATAACCCCAGGGAAAATAAGCAATAATGCACTGGCAAAAGATAAGAGGCGCATTAGGGGATTGATTGTTGAATAAGCATACCCAATCGTAGCGACAGAAAGCATAAAAACGCCAAACAGTGCTGTTAACAAAGCCAAAATGACAGACATCCAATCTGCGCCCTCATTGATGAGAAGCTCTGGCGAATAAATAAAAATAAAAGGAATGATAAAACCGGATAAAGCTAATGTGACTGCAGTAAATGCCGTTTTGTTAGGCGAAGCTCCGGCCAGGCCAGCAGCTGTATATGCGCCTACACAGACTGGCGGCGTGATAGTGGAAAGACATGCATAGTAGAAAACAAAGAAATGAGCACTAAGAGGATCACAATGCAAAATAATCAGTGCTGGAGTTGCTACCGCACTGGCCATAATGTAACTTGCTGTCGTAGGCATACCCATACCGAGCAGGAGCGTAATGAACATAGTGACAACAAGCGTAGGAAACATTGCACCATGCGTAATGGATAAGATGGCATCTCCAATGCGTAAGGCAGCTCCAGTAGCCCCCATCACCCCGATGACAACACCGACGATAAGACACGCCATCGCAACTGAAAGTGCAGATTTTGAACCGTTCTCGAGAGTGGAGAAAAAAGTTCTCCATGTAAGGCGTTCCGTTTTGCGAACAAAACTCAAAAGGATACTGGATAAAATCCCCATACAGCCTGCAAATAACGGATTGTACCCCATAACCAGCAGAGCCACAATAATCACTAACGGCAAGGCCTTGTATCCAGTTTGAACAATAACCTCTTTCAGGCGTGGCAGTTCATCTTTTGGGAGACCTTTCAGATCAAGTTTATTCGCCTGTAAAGTAAGACAGCACCATATCCCAACAAAATATAGTACGCCTGGAATTGTTGCAGCTAAGATAACTTTAGTATATGAGATACCCAAAGTGTCTGCAATAATAAACGCAGCAGCTCCCATAACAGGAGGCATAATCTGTCCACCACTTGAAGCGGCAGCTTCGACCGCTCCAGCAAAATAGTTTTTATATCCAATTCTCTTCATAAGCGGGATTGTAAATGCGCCAGTCGTCGCAACATTGGCGGATGTACTTCCATTAATCGTCCCCATCAATGCGCTGGACAACACAGCAATCTTTGCCGGCCCACCACGCCGATGCCCTGAAAGGGCCATTGCAAAATTATTGAAAAAGGTCGACGTCCCGGTAGAGCTAAGAAATGCGCCAAATAGTATGAACAAATAAATATATGTTGCAGAAACTCCAGCTACCATGCCAAACAAACCATCAGTGGTCATGTATAATTCTTCAATAATTCTTGGAATAGACAACCCTGGATGTTGCAAAATTCCAGGCATATATTCACCGAAATAAGCGAATAGTAGAAACAAGGCGCAGAAGCCTGGAAGAATATATCCCAATGTCCTCCGTCCGGCCTCAAACACAAGAATGACGAGAATTATTCCAAACCATAATTCATAATCTTCGTACACGCCGGCTCTGTCTGCAAGATCATCATACATCAAAAACATATAAAACGTACAAACAAAAGAAAGTCCAGCCAATATCCAGTCAAGCAACGATGATTTAGACGACGGAGATTTTTTATAGCCAGGATATAAAAGAAAAATCAGAGGAAGCACAAGCGCATAATGCATAGTACGCTGATCCATGGATGCCAGTTGGCCGAAAAAAGCCGTATACAACTGAAAACATGCTAATATGATGGCAATTATAGAAATAATATATTTTCCCCATCCTTGGATATTACGGCGTTTTCCCATCACTACTGTATCTGTTACTTTCATGGACATAAGCGCACCACTTTGCAGGCTGTTATGAAGTTATAAAAACGGATAGATAAAAGGTTCATTGTATCCGCTCATCGGCTTTGAAACCAATGAGCGGATACTTTTAGAATTTATTTAATGATACCAATCTCGCGGTAATATTTTTCTGCACCAGGATGCAGTGGAACTGTCATTCCCTCAAATGCATTATCTGGGCTAAACGTTGAAAAATAATGAGAACGTTCTTTCAAAAATTTAGCATTATCATAGAGCATCTTTGTCGTTTTATAAATCGTTTCATCATCTACATCTTTATGTGTAAGTAATACACATATCGAAGCAACTACCTTTATGTCTTTATCATATCCAGGATACGAGCCAGCCGGAATAACTGCCTTAGAGTAACATTTATACTTTTCTGTCAAGGCATCACGCTCCTTGTCGTCCATGGGCAGCAGATTGACCTTTCCAGAACGCAGCGATTCCGAAACCCATGCCGTGGGGATATTGGTTGCGAACACTGTCCCCTCTATCACGCCTGATTCAATCTGCTCTTGGATCTCATTGCGATTGACGCGGTCCAGTTTCATGTCAGCCCAGTTTAAATTATAAATCTCAAAAAGAGTACGCGTGTTGGCTTCAATTCCAGTGCCGACAGGGCCGATATCAATTTTTTTCCCCTTGAAATCTGAAATTTTTGTAATTCCTGAATTTTTGTTTACAAGGATATGAAATGGCATATTGTAAACTGCAGTAACAAAGCGAAGAGATTGAATTTTCCCTTTTTTAAAAGGGCCAGTTCCTTCAAGGGCCTGACTGACTACAGGTGTTTGCGCAAGACCGAGTTCAATTTTTTTAGCATCAAGGTTCATAATATTTTTAGTGGCTCCACCTGTGATCGCGGAATAATTGATCCCGTTTTTTACTTGTGTCCCAAGCTGAGCCATCGTGTTACCGATAAGATAAAACCCTCCACCGACGCCAGCCGTCCCAATTCGGACAAATTCCTCTTTGGCCTGGCTTATATTTGGGAACGCCAAAGTGATGCATGCCACGAGCAAACATGCAAAGCTGGTTTTTCGCATAACATTCTCCTTATTAAAAATGTTGTTTGTTCACTGTTCACTTTTGGGATTTTGAGGCCGGTTGACTATTGCAAAAGTTCTCTGTGTAAGTTCCTACTTGTATGAACGAGATGATAAAATTTATTTTTAGTTAGAAGAATTCATTGATTAACTCACTTTTTCCAGAGGAGGAGGGAGTATCCGTATACTTTTTTCTTCAAATTATCACTCCTTACCGGTTGGTTCGCAGAGTCAAAACTCTTTTTCATGATGCATAAGCTATGCCAAAATGTCATTTAAGTGAAAAAATCTCTATCTCGTAGTTTCTGTTGATCTTTTATTAAAAATAGATAATCCGTGCCCTCTTCCAATTTGGACGAGAAATTGATATTTTAAGAAAAAATATTTTATTTAAGAATAAATATTAATATTTCCATAAGGATGGAGTTCGTCAATGCAAAGCGAGCACTACTCATTCGCCGTACTTGTCCATTCAACTGATATTATTAATGAATGCCGTTCCGTCATGGCCGATTCCCAAGACAAAATCCAATATGAGCTTGTCGATTTGGAGAACGGTCCCCGCATTGCCCATGAATACTTGGACAAAGGTTTTGATGTCGTGCTCTGCCATGGGGGAACAGGAAAAAATATTATGCATTCCATCCCTAATTCCGTTGTCCTCATAGAAAGAACAGACATGGATGTCATCAAGGCTCTGCAAAAGGCAAAACACTATTCTAACGATATCATACTCGCTGCGTACCGCGATGAGTTTCACGATATCAACACAATGGAACGCCTTTTGAACATAAAAATCCACCAGATCTCATATGACTCTTCAGCTTCCATGCGCGATGCCATTAAGCAGTGCGTGTTTCAAGGGATATGCGTATTGGTCGGCGGAGGTCTCAGCAAGGCAATCATCGAAGAGTTCGGAGGCAAAGGTTTTGTGGTCGGAGTAGCCCGCCAGAATGTTTTCCTCGCTTTTGAAAGAGCTCACTATTTAGCTCATGCACAACGCGAAGAAAAAAGCCGACATACGAATATGATGTTGATCCTTGAACATCTACAAGAAGGCGTTATTTGCATCGATGCAAACCAAAAACTGATGCTTGCCAACGAAACAGCACGTCGGTTACTCAAAACAGGCTCGAACTCTGAGCATAGTGCATTTCAAGCTTATTTCAAACCACTAGGTCTCATCGACGCTATTTCAGGCGTGTCATCCATAGAGGATAAAATTGTAGACCTGAATGGCGAAACTTTTATCGCCACAACCTATCCGCTGGCTCTTTCTCCGGGCATGCCGTGGGCGGTAAGCATCTTTAGAGACGCGCCTTCCTTGCAGAAAATCAGCAACAAAATGAGTGCCGAACTTCGTGCACGAGGCTTCACAGCTCGAAAACAGCTGAATGACATCAAAGGATGTAGCAGCGTTATCGTCAAAATGCGTGACAACCTGAAACAATATGCAGAATCAGAAGCCAATGTTTTCATTCAAGGAGAAACAGGTACGGGTAAAGAGTTGGCAGCCCATGCTTTGCATTCGTCAAGCCAAAGAAAAAATAATCCATTTGTAGCGGTCAACATATCATCTCTTCCGACGCAGTTGGTCGAAAGCGAACTTTTCGGCTACGAGGAAGGGGCTTTTACCGGAGCCAAGCGCGGCGGCAAGCTGGGCCTTTTTGAAATGGCCAACCATGGGACATTATTTTTGGATGAAATCGGCGACATCAACGCAGAAACACAATTACGCCTGCTGCGTGTCATGGAAACCCGCGAAGTGTTAAGAGTGGGAGGCAACAGGATATACCCCGTCGATGTGAGAATTGTCAGCGCGTCCAATAAGCCCTTGCTTCAACTTGTGAAGCAAGGGAATTTCCGTCTGGATTTGTATTATCGGCTGACCACCTTCAAATTAAAAATTCCCCCATTGCGCCAACGTTTAGACGATATTCCAGAACTGCTTGGCGAGCTTTTGACTAAGTATCATAAAAACCAAGGAGACTTATCGCCACAACTTATGCAGGTTTTAACAGAATACGCTTGGCCAGGAAACATACGGGAGCTCTTTTCTGTGATAGAAAACTACTTCCTCCTGTTAGGAAACAAAGCACCGGATGCTTCGCTATTGAAGGATATCCTATATGACCATGCAACCGATAACGTCGATGATGTTTTCTTCGCAGGCGACACAATACAAATACAAAATCAATTGCCAAGAAAAGTCGATGCCGCCTGCCCAAGTCACTTCGATCCGAAGCAGACCCTGAAGCAAAACTTACTCCAATCCCGGCAACAAATTCTACTTAACACCATTCAATACTGCAAAGGCGACAAGAAACAGGCCGCCCAGCAACTTGGAATCAGTTATTCTTCATTCTGCAGATTGATAAAAGAGTTAAACATTCAACCACAATATGGTATTGATGCCTGAGCCTGCACACAACGGCATCAGCTCAAAGGATGGCGCCTCTTCGGAGTGGCATTATGATTCTTTTTCTCTCAACATCCAGTACAGTCAATAGATATGGCCCTGGCACTTGCCGGGCGTCTTTGGGGGGAAAACACGGCAAAATCCATCGCCCTGAATATGGAATACGCCCCGGAGCCGCCCTTTCTTTCCGGCAGTCCGCGTACCGCGCCGCCTGAAATCTTGCAGGCTCTGATGGAGAAAAACGCGCGGCGCCAGCATGAGCGGGCCGAAGCCGTCTGCAGGGCTGCAGACAAACTGGCTTGACACAGCGGCTGACCGCCCACAAATCCTGCTTTCACCCTTCCCGTGATTTCGCGTTATTCTGCTTAAAAAAGTCAGGCCCCTGGGGGATAGCTCCGGGGGCCTGATAAATAAGTCTTGGCATCGGCCTACTGTCCCACAAACTCCTCTGCAGTATCATCGGCGAGGAAGCGCTTAACTTCCGAGTTCGGAATGGGGTCGGGTGTACCCGCTTCTCCAT
>Ga0208297_1002374_pt1 | contig 11203 bp, 9 predicted proteins | sample LMS_cellobiose_e_FD_187367 | JGI IMG/M metagenome (GOLD analysis project Ga0208297, IMG submission 187367) | Rumen-fistulated moose microbial communities from Alaska, USA - LMS_cellobiose_enrichment (SPAdes) (version 2) | ecosystem: Host-associated > Mammals > Digestive system > Stomach > Rumen... | reverse complement strand
TGTTTTTTGCTTGATGCTATGTTATATTGTTTTCATACAAAAGTCAAGTGTTTTCCTGTGGCGGACAATTTGTTTTTCCGCAGGAGACGGGAAAAGAGGGATCTCATGAACATCGGTCTTTTGGGCTTCGGCACGGTCGGCTCGCATTTCTACGCGATGGCCGCAGGGCAGGAGGCTCTGCGCGTCACGGCCGTGCTCTCCCGCCGGCCGCGGCCGGAGCTCACGTGCACGGTGACCGCCGATTTCGACGAGATCGTGCGTGACCCCGCCATCGGCATCGTGGTCGAGGTCATGGGCGGGCTGGAGCCGGCATACTCCTACATCTGTGCCGCGATGCGCGCGGGCAAGCACGTGGTCACCGCGAACAAGCAGCTCATGTGCGCGCATTACGACGAGCTGCTCGCCCTGGCGGAGGAGTGCGGCGTATCGCTGCGCTGCACGGCGGCGGCAGGCGGCGGCATCCCCTGGCTCACCTCGCTCGAGCGCGCCGCCGCGCTCGACGAGATCACCGCGGTCGAGGGCATCCTGAACGGGACGACGAACTTCATGCTCTCGGCGATGACCGCGCACGGCGCGGAGTACGGCGCGGTGCTGCGGGAGGCGCAGGCGCTCGGCTACGCCGAGGCCGACCCGACCGCGGACGTCGAGGGTCTCGACGCGCGGCGCAAGCTCGTGCTCTCCGCCAACCTCGCCTTCGGCGTGTCGCTCCGCGAGGAGGAGGTGCCCTGCGTCGGCATCCCGGCGATCACCGCGGCGGACATCCGCGCCGCCGCCGAGCGGGGGTTCACCTACAAGCTGATCGCCCGCGCCGAGCGCGCGGACGACGGGCGCATCGCCGCTTTCGTCTGCCCGACGCTCTTCCCTGCCGACGCGCCCGAGGCGCACACCGACGGCACGGGCAACCTCGTCTCGCTCTACGCGCGGCGCATCGGGAAGCAGAGCTTCGCCGGCGCGGGTGCGGGCGGCTTCCCGACGGGCTCGAACGTGCTGGCCGACTGCCTTGCGGCCGCGCGCGGCTGCGGCAGCTACTACACGCTGCGGCACGCGCCCGCCGCGGTGGACAACGCCGCGTTTTCCTCGCTGTGGTACTTCCGTGTAAAGGACAACTGCTTTATCGAACGCTGCACCGCCGCACAGGCCTTTGCCGCGCTCGCACTCTGTCGAAAGGACGATCCCGCGGCGCTGCTCGCGCGCTTCGCGGCGGATCGGGTGTGACGATATGCTGAAAGTCGTAAAATTCGGCGGCTCGTCCTGCGCGGACGCGCAGCAGTTCGCCAAGGTCAAGGCCATCGTGGAGGCCGATCCCGCGCGCCGCGTGGTGGTGGTCTCCGCGCCCGGCAAGCGCAGCCGGGACGACCACAAAATCACCGACCTCCTCTATCTCTGCGCGGCGCACATTCAATACGGCGTCAGCTGCGAGGAGATCTTCGCGATGATCCGCGGGCGCTACCGCGACATCGCGCGCGGCTGCGGGCTCGCGATCGACCTTGAGCCGGAGTTTGACGCGCTGTGGCAGCGGATGCAGAACGGCGCCGGCCGGGACGAGATCGCCTCCCGGGGCGAATACTTCTCCGCAAAGCTGATGGCGGCCTATCTCGGCTTCGACTTCGTGGACGCCGCGCTGTGGGTCAAGTTCCGCTTCGACGGCACGGTCGATCAGGCGGCCTCCTACGAGGCGCTGCGGCAGGCCGCGGACGGGCACGGCATCGTGACCCCGGGCTTTTACGGCGTGATGCCGGACGGGCACATCAAGACCTTCTCCCGCGGCGGGAGCGACATCACCGGCTCCCTCGCGGCGGCGGCGCTGGACGCGGACGTGTATGAGAACTGGACGGACGTCTCCGGCATCCTGATGGCCGACCCGCGCATCGTGGACAATCCCGCGCCGATCCGCCAGGTGACCTACAACGAGCTGCGCGAGCTGAGCTACGTCGGCGCGCAGGTGCTGCACGAGGGCGCGGTCTATCCGGTGCGTGAGAAGCACATCCCGCTCAACATCCGCAACACGAACGAGCCCGACCACCCCGGCACGCTCATCATGGAGAAGATCGAGGACGACGCGGCCGACCGGAGCGACTCCTTCATCACCGGCATTGCGGGCAAGAAGGGCTTTTCGATCATCACCGTCGCCAAGACGCGCCTCTCCTCCGAGCACGGCGTCCTGCTCAGGATCATGGAGGTGCTGGAAAAGCACGAGGTCAACGTGGAGTTCATCCTCTCCGGCATCGACACCGTGTCGCTCATGGTCAGCGCGGAGGAGGTCAGCCGCCAGCTCTACGAGGTGCTGGGCGAGCTGCAGAAAACTCTCAAGCCGAACAGCATCACCGTCGCGGAGCACATCGCCATCGTCGCAGCCGTCGGCCGCCGGATGGCGAACCGGCTCGGCACCTCGGGCAAGCTGTTCGCCACGCTGGGCGAAAACGGCATCAACGTCCGCATGATCACCCAGGGCCCCGACGAGCTGAACATCATCGTCGGCGTGGAGGAAAAGGACTTTGAACAGGCCATCCGCGTACTCTATAACAGTTTCGTCAAAGGAGTGTAAGCATATGAAAAAGGTCAACGTCGGTATCCTCGGCGCCACGGGCGCCGTCGGGCAGGAAATGATGAAGATCCTGGCGGAGCGCGACTTTCCCGTCGCCTCCCTGCGTCCCATCGCCTCAAGCCGCAGCGCGGGCACGGCGCTGAAGTTCAAGGGCGAGGACGTCACCATCGTCGAGGCGTCGGACAGCGCGTTCGACGGGCTCGACATCGTGCTCGGCGCCGCCGAGAACGACATCGCCGCGCGCTTTGCGCCCGCGATCGTGAAGGCGGGCGCCACGTTCGTGGACAACTCCAGCGCGTTCCGTCTCGATCCCAAGGTGCCGCTGGTGATCCCGGAGATCAACCCCGAGGACGTGAAGTGGCACAGCGGCATCATCTCGAACCCCAACTGCACCACGATCGTGACGCTCGTCGCGATCCACGCGCTGGCGAAGGAGAGCCCGATCGAGACGATCGTCGCCTCCTCCTACCAGGCCACGAGCGGCGCAGGCGCAGGCGGCCCGAAGGAGCTGATGGCCGAGGTCGAGGCGCTCTCGCGCGGCGAGAGCTACGAGCCGAAGGTCTTCCAGTACCAGATCGCCTACAACGTCATCCCGCAGATCGGCGGCGAGCAGTATCTGGGCTACACCAGCGAGGAGATGAAGATGCAGAACGAGGGCCGCAAGATCCTCCACCTGCCCGAGCTGAAGGTCAGCTGCACCTGCGTGCGCGTGCCCGTGGTGCGCAGCCACAGCGTCTCCGTCCTGCTGCGCACGAAGGAGAAGATCAGCGTCGAGCGCGCGCGCGAGCTGATCGCAAACGCCGCAGGCTGCCGCCTGACGGACGATCTGGCGCACAGGATCTATCCCATGCCGCTCGACACCTCGGATCAGGACCTCGTCTTCGTCGGGCGCATCCGCGAGGATCTGACGGACGAGCGCGGGCTCAACCTCTGGTGCTGCGGCGACCAGGTGCGCAAGGGCGCGGCGACGAACACCATCCAGATCGCGGAATTGCTCTTGCAATAAGGCGGCGGAAACCCTATAATAAACGGGAGGCGTATGCCTCCCGTTTCTCATCTCTCAGGGCGCGGCGCAGCCGCCGTTCCCGAAAGGAAGGTCAGCTCCCATGATCGAACGCTCCGCCGGCATCCTGATGCCGGTCTTTTCCCTGCCCTCGGCGCACGGCATCGGCACGCTCGGGCAGGCGGCCTACGACTTTGCGGACTTCCTGCACGCCGCCGGTCAGCGGTACTGGCAGCTGCTGCCGCTCGGCCCCACGAGCTACGGCGACTCGCCGTATCAGAGCTTTTCCTCCTTTGCCGGCAACCCGTATCTGATCGACCTCGACCTGCTGGCGGCGGACGGGCTGCTCACGCGCGAGGAGATCGAGGCCGTCGACTGGGGCGGCGATCCGCGGCACGTGGATTACGGAAAGATCTACGAGGGGCGCTTCGCCGTGCTCGCGCGCGCGAAGGCGCGCGGCTGGGCGCGCGACCGCGAGGCCGTGCGCGCCTTTGCGGAGGAAAACGACGCCTGGCTGCCGGATTACGCGCTCTTCATGGCGCTCAAGCGCCGCTTCGGCATGCGCGCGTGGAGCGAGTGGCCCGACGAGGGCGCGCGGCTGCGCGAGCCCGACGCGCTCGCGCGCCGGCGCGAGGAGCTGCACGAGGACGTGGAGCTGTTCACCTATTTGCAGTTTCTGTTCTTCCGGCAGTGGGCGGCGCTCAAGGCCTACGTCAACGGCCTCGGCATCCGCATCATCGGCGATCTGCCGATCTACGTGGCGATGGACTCCGTGGACGTCTGGGCCGCGCCGGAGCAGTTCCAGCTCGACGAGCGCGGCGTACCGACCGAGGTGGCTGGCGTGCCGCCGGACTGTTTCAGCGAGGACGGTCAGCTCTGGGGCAACCCGCTCTACCGCTACGACGTGATGGCGCGCGACGGCTACGGCTGGTGGCTGCGCCGGGTGGACGGCGCGCGCCGGCTGTACGACGTGATCCGGATCGACCACTTCCTCGGCTTCGCGCAGTATTGGGCGGTGCCCTACGGTGACGAAACGGCGCGCGGCGGACACTGGGTCAAGGGCCCGGACATGTCGCTCGTCGGCGTGCTGACGAGCTGGTTCCACGACGTGGACTTCATCGCCGAGGATCTCGGCGTGCCCGTGCCGGCGCTCGCCGCGCTGCGCAGGGCCTCCGGCCTGCCCGGCATGCGCGTGCTGGAGTTCGCCTTCGATCCCGCGGGCACGAGCGCCTATCTGCCGCACGCCCACGAGGTGAACTGCGTGTGTTACACCGGCACGCACGACAACGCCCCCCTCCGCCTGTGGCGGGAGCGGGAGGCGGACGCCGACACGCTGGATTTTGCGCAGAAATACCTCTGGCTCAACGAGACGGAGGGCTGGACGCGCGGCCTCCTGCGCGGCGGGCTCGGCTCGGTGGCAAAGCTGTTCGTCGCGCAGATGCAGGATTGGCTCGATCTCGGCGAGGGCAGCCGCATCAACGCCCCGGGCACGCTCGGCGGCAACTGGACGTGGCGGCTCCTGCCCGGCGAGGCGGGCGCGGCGCTCGCGGCCGAGATCCGCGAGCTGACCTGGCGCTACGGCCGGACGGAGCGCACGGAGGCGGAAGAGGCACAATAGCGCTCTCCCCGATCAACCTCAAAAAAAGGAGCCGCGGGCTTTTGGGCGAACTCCGGAAAGAAGTAAAAAGAGGTGCGAGTCTGGCGGCTCGCACCTCTTTTCCTATCGCGCATCTTTTTCGACAAAGACAAATTGGAATTTGAAATCCCCGAAATCACAGGCATTCGCCGGTGATTACAGGGCTTTAATGAACTCCTCTGAAACCGTTTGAAAACAAAGGATTGTATGTAATCTGCTCACCGAATCCCTTTATTAAATGTTACACCGTTTCTACAACGCCCTCGCAGCTCATAAGGGCAAAAGCAAGGGCAAGATAATCCATAAGGCTTCTGATGGCAGCGGAGAGCGATCCCCGCCGCCGTTTCATCTGTCTTTTGCCGCTTACAGCTTCTTATAGACCTCGTCAAAGCAGGTTAACTGCCCATCGCCGAAGCGGATGGTAAAATCAAACTTCTTGATGGCGAACTCATTGTCGCCCAGAGGGTAAAGCTTCCAGTCAAAGCCCGCGCCGTGGCCGCGCATCCATTTCACGAACATGTCCCCGTCCCGCATATAGACCTCGTCCGGGTAGAAGTTGTCGCCCTCTTCATGGGCGTAGCTGCCGCAGAAGCTCTCCCAGACGGATTTGTCGGGGTTTTGGACCATACGCTCCTCCAGAGTGCGGACGGGCCGGGGCTCTTTGCCCCTTATAATCTCCCGAACGCCCTCGAGGAACGCCTCGCCGGCGTGGGAATCCTCCGGGTCGCGGCAGTAGAGCAGGACCAGCAGCCCGTCCGCGTCGACGAAGCGCTCATACTGGGCGTAGGCGCCCTTGTGCCAGCCGCCGTGGGCGACGACGAGCCCCAGCTCCGCGTCGTTTCTGATCTCCCAGCCGAAGCCGTAGCCCGCGCCCTGTTCATCCGCAAAGACCTCGCCGCTGTTGAGTTTGACGGGCGTGACCATGAGCTGCTGCTCTTCGCGGGTGAGGACCGTCTCCTCCCGCAGCGCCCGGTCCCAGGCCAGAAGGTCGAAGATATTGGAATACACGTTGCCCTCGCCGCTGGTCCCGTCTTCCGGGATCACGTCGCTGTCGTTTTTCGAGTTGTCCGGGAGGATATACTTCCCGTCCTCCAGCACCAGAGACCGCACGAAGCGGTCGGAGGGCCAGCCGTCCCTGCGGACGTGGCAGACTGCGGTGGCGTCCATCCCAACAGGCTCGAAAATGTTCTTTCGCATAAAATCCTCAAAGGGAACGCCGGAGACCTGCTCCACAATCAGCGCCAGCAGGCAGTAGTCGGAGTTGGAATACTCAAATCCGTCCCCGGGGGCAAAGTAGGGCTCAGCTTCGCCTTCGCACAGGAAGCGGAGCACGTCGTTGTTGTCAGGGATCCTGCCCTCTTTTTCCCAGATCCCGATCAGCCAGTTGATGTCGTCAAAATAATCGGGCACGCCGCCGGTGTGGGTCAGCAGCTGCCGGACCGTGACGCCCGGATACGGGAGCCCGGGAATATACTTTGTGATCTCGTCCTCCAGTCCCACGAGACCCTTCCGGGCCAGCAGCATGATCGCCGCGGCGGTGAACTGCTTGCTGACCGAGGCCAGGTCAAAGATGCTGTCCTCCTGCATGGGGAGCTTGTCTTCCGGATCCCGGAAGCCGACGGCTCCCTTGGAAATGATCTCGCCGTGCTCCGCGTAGAGCCAGGCGCCGTTGAAGAGCCCCTTTTCATAGGCTTCGCGGACAAGGTTTTCCAGCATTATCTTTTTATCCATAATCATATTCTCCTTTTGATGTTCGTTTTACAGCTTCATTACCGCGGGCATTTCTTCGCCTTCTACATAATGTTCCGGGTCTTCCACAAAGCCGAAGGACGCATACAGCTTTCTCGCGGCTTCATTTTCCGGCTCATAGGAGATCCAACAGTATTTTGATTCCCCGCACGGGAAAGACCGCACGAGTTCCAGCGCCTGCTGCATTGCTGCTCTGCCGTAGCCTTTTCTCTGATAGTTTTTGTCGACCATGAAGCGCCAGATCAGGTAACTGTTTTTCTGATACTCCGGGGCTTCTCCGTCGCAGAAATCCGGGTAGTCATAACCGATCATCAGAAAACCGACCGGGGTCTCTCCGTCATAGATCCCGAGAGGCAACGCGAACCTCCCTTCCGATTTTGTGGCATAGGCCTCTGCCAGGCTGTAAATATTTCTTGCGACATAGTTTTTCTGTTCCTCATTTACTTCCAGGTCAATCAGGGCGTCAAAGTTCTTCGTATCGACCTTGACGAGTCGGACATTTTTCATTTCGTTATTCATATGAATCTCCTTTGTTATTGATTATAACTTCCAGATCTGATCTTTTTACTATCATCGGCAGTGACCCGGCAAGTGCTTGTTTCGCAAAAAATAGGCATAAAAATACCGCAGAGAAGCAGCTCCCGTCGTGGCTGCATCCTGCGGTCCCCACTATCAGAAGTTACCCAAAACGGCGCACCAAGCCAAAGGGGGTATGACCCCTCCCTTATTATGCGCCTCTATTCAGTTAGCCGATGACAGCGTTTCTGATCATTGTTCCGTGCTCCTATCCAAGTAATAGTATTTGTATTGTACACGATAACAGCCAGAGAGTCAATGCTTATTATCGATAACGAAATACCCCTTGCATCAACTGTCAGGTTTGTGCAAGGGGTGTATTTCGCTCTCAAGCGGCGAGGCCTGAATATAATAAAGGCATTGCCCTCGTTCTGGTTTTTAACGGCAAAAACAAGGGAAAACGGATAGTTTTATGGCAGCAGACCTGCGCCAAACGCAGGAAACCAGGGATTTTCAGAGAATCGGATAGATAAACTGAAATTTGCTTACAGGATCGTTTTCCAATACCGCCTTGTAAGATGGTTCTCTCCGTCGATTGAAACAATGATTTTATCCCCTAAGACAAAGCCGTTTTTTTCCATTATTCTTGCGGATGCAAGATTATCATCATTACATGTGATGAGCACGGGAGAAATATGCATTTTTTTCGCCTTCTCCAACGCCAATGCCAGCATTTGTGTTCCAAAACCACGGTTCCATTCCGAATATCTGACTCCGTATCCGATGTGACCGCCTCGCCGCGCCAATGCATCGTTCAGTCGACGGCGAATCGCGATCTCTCCGATAAAATACCTTTTTTCATCATCAACCAGACAGAATTTATCTTCACCCACCCGATTAGGAGGCAGGTCGCGTTCATTTCTGTAACGATCAAATTTTGCAAAAATATCACAGGAAGATGCGTCTGTAAAGGAATATGTTGCAACGTTGTTATCAACATATTCGTTATATGCTTCTGTGTACGACTGTAGGTATACTTCATTTGGCACGATCAGCTTTATCATGGCGTCCCCTTTACAAACTTCGCTTTGTCGAGCCAATGATACTGTTGTTTTTCAGCACAGTCAATCCATGCCGAAAGAGTATCACCCACTATGACACTTTGGCTTGCATCAAAGTCTCCATACTGGGTTGCCATTCGGCCTGAGAGAAATTCCTTACGCAGTCTCTCCCTTTGCCCGCGGCTCTTTTTGTATTTTACGGTGCCTCCCGCGGCCCGCGGGGCGCTTTGCGGCACGCGCAGTCGACCAGATGGTCGTTCACGATGCCGACCGACTGCAGGAACGAATACGTGATGACCGGGCCGACAAAGGCCATTCCGCGGCGCTTCATGTCCGCGCTCATGCGCCGGGAGAGCTCCGACACGGCCGGCACCTCCTCCGGCGTCCGCCAGCCGCCGTCGACCGGCGCGCCGCCGACAAAACGCCAGAGATACGCATCGAACGAGCCGAACTCCGCCCGGATCGCCTGCACGGCCTGCGCGTTCCGCCGCACGGCGAAGAGCTTGCCGCGGCTGCGGATCAGTCCCGGATCGGACAGCAGCGCCTCCAGCTCCCCGTCCGTCATCGCGGCGCAGGCGTCGATATCGAAGGCGTGGAACGCGCGGCGGTAGGCCGCCCGCTTGTGCATCACGGTCTTCCACGAAAGGCCTACGCTCGCCCCCTCGAGACAGAGCATCTCGAACTGGAACCGGTCGTCGTGGTTTTCGCGGCACCACTCGCGGTCGTGGTATTTCTCCAGGATCGGGTCGCCCGCGAACCAGGCGCGGCATCTGCTCTCGCCCATCGTCTCTCCTCCCTTCCGCGCCCCGACAGGCGCAAGCACAGGGCCCGCCGCGCTTCCTTGACGGGAGCCGCAGCGGGCCGCTGTTCGCTCAGAACTTGATGATGCCGTTCAGCACCTTGAGGTCGTACGGCTCGAACACCACCTTGCGATAGGCGTCCACGTCCAGCTTCACGCCCGTCCAGTCGGAATGAAGCTCGCCGTTCTGCTTGATGAGGATATCGTACAGGATGTCGTAGGTCACGCCGTTTTCATCCGTCTCCACGATGGTGGAGTACGGCAGCGTCTTGTGGTAGGTCATGTGGAGGTCGCGGTACTGGAAGTGGAAGCCGTTGCGCATCCGGCAGCCGTCGAGTCCCATGTAGACAAACTGGCGCTTGAGATCCTGGAGGATGGGGTCATGCTCCTCCTCATAGAGGTTCTCGGGCGTGGTCTCGGTATAGTCGTAGCGGAACTGGATGGGGATATGGTACTTGCGGAAGCGCTCGGCAAAGTCGCGCAGCTTGTCGGAGGGATAGTCGAGATACAGCACGCAGTTGATGCGCGTGGGCGTGGCGATGCGGGCAAGCACCTCGTCCGGCGACTCCTCCACATATTTGTCGAGATGGCGGGAAATGTTGATGCAGGTGATCTTGCCCTTGTTGCGCTCGGTGAAGGCGATCATCTCGTCCGCGCTGCAGCCAGGCTGCACGGGAAAGGTGGTGTTGATATAGACCTTGTGGGTCGTGGGGATCGCGTCCAGCATGCGCTGCAGGCTCTCCAGATTGGCGAAGGGCTCGCCGCCGGTGAAGACAAAATCGCAGTACGGCGTGATCCCGTCCATCGTGCGGATGCTCTCAAGGATCGCCTCCACGCTGAAGCCGGAACAATCGGCATACTCCTGCTTGTTGATGCAGAACGGGCAGTGGTTGCGGCAGTCGTAGGGCACGAAGATCGTCACGGTCGCTCCGCCCTCGCGGGTCTTGTAGGGATGGCTCATGTTTTTCGGTCCGTCCTTATTTATAGATGGAATGGATGAAAAATATTGTACCCGATGGATATGCATTTTGCAAGAGAGAACGCGAAAAAATCACGGTTTTTGCCGCAAAAGCGCTCGCACATGCGCAAAGGCCGCCTCCTCGCCGCGCTCCTTGAGCACGAGGAGCATCTCCTCGATCAGGGCGCCGGTCTCCGGATGGATCATGATGTGACCCTTGGAGCGCACGTAATAGTCGTATGGCGCGGCGTCGGTATATTTCTCGCCCAGGTACACGCGGCAGGCGGCGATCCGGTCGCAGAACATCTCCGCCACGTACTTCAGCGGCATTTTGCACCCGCCCATGTAAACCGAGCCGTCCGGCGCGATGCAGTAATCGATCCAGTATTCAAAGTGATGGCGGTTGCGGCCCTTGTGGTGCAGCCAGGCCAGCGACACGCCGTTCTCCCGCCGCTCGGCGTCGTTCGGGCTGCGAAAGCCCTGGTAGTATTTCGCGCCGCGCCAGAACTCGATGGGCGCGTATTTGCTCAGGTCGTGCCGCAGGCCCTGGGCGTACAGTCCCAGCCGGAAGCAGTAGCGGCACACGAGGTGTCGGTGCTGCGTGATCGTTTTGAAATGTGCCCAGGGCTGCATGCGCGCCACCTCTTCGCCGGATTTTTTCTTATCATACCACATCCGGCGCGTATGTTTCAAGGAAAAGCGGCAAAGAATGAGGGCAGGTGGTGTCAAAGCATGAAAATCGCGATGATCGGCGCGCAGGCAAGGGCGCTGTGCGCCGCGGCCGGCGTGCGGGCGCAGGTATTTCCCGCGCCCGACGCGGCGGAGGGACACTGGGATCTGCTGGCCCTGCTGCGCGACGCCCTGCGCGCGCCGCTGCCCTTTTCCCTGCGCGCGGACACGCTGCTCCTGCCGGGAGACAGCGATCCCCTGCTGACC
>Ga0208297_1002373_pt1 | contig 11205 bp, 8 predicted proteins | sample LMS_cellobiose_e_FD_187367 | JGI IMG/M metagenome (GOLD analysis project Ga0208297, IMG submission 187367) | Rumen-fistulated moose microbial communities from Alaska, USA - LMS_cellobiose_enrichment (SPAdes) (version 2) | ecosystem: Host-associated > Mammals > Digestive system > Stomach > Rumen... | reverse complement strand
CACATCTTCCATCCGCTACCACCCTCTATACGTTCTCTACCAAAACTGCAATCGCAGTTTTGGTAGGCGCCTTCATTTTCTCACATTTGCCTGCGCTGTGGTAGGCGGGTAGTTATTATGCGGTTACGTTGATTCGGGAAGAAATGGAGAAGGATCAGGGTAAAGAATAATCGTTTAGGTAATCATAGCTGTAAGTATAGCCCCCTTTTGCCGTATCATAACACGATACGGCAAGAGGGGGCTTATCATTGTGAACTATTCCGCCCAATTCTCGATTTCCAGCCCGGGAACACGAGCAAATTCCTTGACGTTATTGGTGACGAGGGTGATCCCTGCTGCCTTGGCGTGGGCGGCGATCAGCATATCCAAAGGTCCGATCGGGGTTCCTTTGCTCTGGAGCTCCGCCCGAATCTCACCGTATATCGCCGCCGCGTCCGCGCCAAAGGGAAGGACGCTCAGCGGGACCAGGAACCGGAGCAGGGCCTGTTCGTTTTTGATCGGGTTTGCGCTGTGCTTCATGCCGTATTCCAGCTCAGCCAGCGTAATAGAGGAAATGCACAGTCCGTTGTTCATCTCCTCTTTGAAACGCAGCAGGACCTTTTCCGGCTTGTTTTTCATCGCATAGATGCAGATATTGGTGTCGAGCATATACATTACAGGCTCTCCCTCTCGTCCTGGGTGCCTTGATCTCGGCCATCCGCAAAGATATCCGGGGTAAAGCTGTCCAACCCCTCCAAAAAGGTCTGCCATACCGATTCCTTGGGGACAAGGATCACTGCCTCGCCAAGCTGTTGGATCACGACTTCATCGGAATTGAAACGGAACTTCTTGGGCAGACGGACCGCCTGGCTCCTGCCGTTTTCAAAGATTTTTGCAGTTTCCATTCCTGACACCACCTTTCTATTTAATATATACCATAGTATATATCAACAGTCAATGCCATTATACGCAGAATAGCACAGTGCGGTTCATATCCCGTGTTAAAATGGAGTTTTGGGTATGGATCGGAGATGGATATTATGATGCTGGGGCGGCTGTGCTGGCCCTCGCAGTAGTAGATTGCCTCTGTACGGAAGAGGATTGTGATGTCACGCATAAGTATATACCCCTTACCTGCGTTTTACGAGCATACGCCTGAGATTAATGCTTTTTAATGATTACACCAACACGCAAATTCCATCCCAATTCCTTGAAAAAGCAGGAACTCGAATACCAAATAACAATAACACAATCTCAAAAAAGCGAATGCAAAAGCTGAACACGAAGCCCCTGATATAATTTAATACTACTATCCTCCATTTTCCACAGTACCAAGTTGTGATTCAATATCCTTGATTGCTTCGTTAATATCATTTTGAGTTGCGTAACCACTATCTAATTCGGCCTTTATGAGATCTAATCTGAGCTGAAGGTATTCCTTAGTAACATCTTCTTCATCAATAACATCTATTCTCCTCTCTATATAGTCAATCCGCTGGGAAAAAACCGCAATTTTAATCTCATGCTTAATTGCCGTAGTAGCAACACCGATAACAATTGCAGTAATAATCGCAACAAGTAAATTCGCCTTAATCCAATCAAAGAATCTATATTTGAGTGGTGTTTTCTTTATTATTTCGTCGCCTTGCAATCCTCTGTCCTGATTGTCATGCAGCACTTCATCAGAACCTTGTAGCATAGCGTTCTGACGAGGAACAGTGCTTTCTGGAGAATTTGATGATGAAGAAACAAACTCTACATAACGTTGACGTTGTGCTTGATTCTTTTTATATTGCCCTATTCCTTTTCTATTTTTCATCTTGACTCCCTATGTAAATGGCTAAGAATATCTTTAGAAAAACCTTCATTTGCCATTTTCATGAATCTAGTAATTATATCTCGCACATCCTGTCGAATTGGAACAAAATGAAGCTGGAAATCATAGGACAATTCTTTTGTTTCTGCCCCTACGCTCCCAACATTATATATTTTATTGATATAGTCCTGATTATCAGCAAGCAAAAGTCCACCCTCAGTCGTTTCTTTTTTTGAAAAGCGAAAATCACCAATTCCTTGAACCGCAGGATTAAAGTACAGGGAAGTAAAATCTTTCATTTCTTTTGATTTTACCTCACTTACATAGACAACTCCTAGCCTTCGAACAACAAGGCCATGTGAAGATAATATTTTGGGAACAATGTAGTTTTCAACTCTCCGTCTAAACTCTTTATATTCTTGATCATAGTTTTCATAAATGTTGTGCGTGTAAACCAAGTTGAAGGCAGAAAGGCTTATTTGATTCCCAGTTTTTGGATTTGATAGGCTGCGTTCGAGTGTGTACTGTGGAGAAATACTCGGAAAGTATTCCGCAGAAAAATATTTATTGTTGTATAGTATATCGTCTGCAATCTCCCCCCAAGAATCCAATAGTTTGAACATATGATTAAATGATACCCCGAAAGTAAGTTGCCTTACGGCTGAATATTTGTCCATCACTCTCTCCCCTTTCTCAATTGTATTGTTTTTTATTAAGAATCCAATAGGATCCATCATGTTTAGCCTTTCTAGATAGTATTAATTCTCTTTCAACCCCTCACACAACGGCAACACCTCTTCCAACTTAGCAACGATACGTTGTTGCTCGATGAGGGGTGGAAGCGGAACAGGCATTAAGGAAATAGAATCAAGTCTAAAACTGTTTTTTATGCCATGCTTGTTTCCGTTGTAGTATTTATGTGCATAGTCCGTTAGCAATAGAAAAGGTATGTACTTATTCCGCTCTCTCTGCAAGAAACGTATCATTGCAGTATGTTGATTAATATATGCCTTCCCAAATTCATCTGGAATTAAACCTAACGTGCCTACTTCTCCTGTAATTGAGAACAGCAAATCTCCTGACTGCAATGATGTTCTCTGGCCCTCGGTATGTTCAGGAAGCGTTACATGCTGGATTTTATCTAGCCTCAACTCAAAACTATCTCTTGACAGATTGCCCATCCGAAGAAAAATATCCCCAGAATCAGAATAGTATTGTGCCCAATCCCTTGATCCACTTGTAATCATCTCCGTCAGTATTCCAAGTCTCACCCACCTCCACGTCTCCGGAATCTCAAACGGCACCTCATCCTCCGTGATTTCCGGAAGAGGCTTCTGTTTCTTGATCTTCCCAGCCTTGACCAGCGCCTGCTTCTCCTCCTGTATCCTCTGATACAGTTCCTCCCCGGTCCCTTCCTCAGGCCTCTGCTCCACCAGCTTGCCCTGGATGGCCATTTGCAGGATGGATTTCTGCATATCCGTGGGGAACCGCTTGTTGAAGTCCTCCAACCGGGTCCACGCCTTTTCGTAGCGGTCGATCAGGGGAAGGAGTTCTTCGATTTTGGCGACGATGCGTTTTTGCTCGGGGAGAGGCGGGAGGGGAAACTGCATTTGCAAAACACTTCCCCGATCAATTCCTGGTATAACTCCTTGACCATTTGCTTTAATAGACTTTATATTCGCTTTAACATAAAACATGATATAACTCATGTCCAGTGACTGCATTCTTTTAATTGCCATTATTTGCCTGGCAATATGAGCTTTATCAACGTCGCAGATTATGGTCTTCCCATAGCCAGAGCCTTTACAAACAAGCAAAACATCACCGTATTCAGTAATCATCCGAGGCACTTTGGTCCATCTATTTATAAGAATTCCTGTTTTTGATAAATTGCTTGCGCCAGTAATATAAGGCACTCCTCGATGTTGATCGTTATACTCCTCAGGCTTGAAATCTGTTCCAGAAAGTAATGAGATGACATTTCCGAATTTAACCCACATCCAACTCTCCGGAATCTCAAACGGTACTTCATCCTCTGCTATATCCGGCAGAGGTTTTTCTTTTTTGATCTTCCCCGCCTTAATCAGCGCCTGCTTCTCCTTCTGTATCTCCTGATATAGTTCCTCCCCGGTCCCTTCCTCCGGCCTCTGCTCCACCAGCTTCCCCTGAATGGCAAGCTGTAAAATGCTGTTCTTTAGCTCCTGGGGCGTCATAGCTCCACCCCTCCCAGCTTTTCGGTGATCTCCGCCAGCACTCGGTCGATCTCGGCGTTCAGGGAAGCCCGCTCCTCCTGATACCGCTGGATCAGGTCCAGGGGAGCCAGGATCTCTTCCTCCTCATGAGGATAGCCGCACTGGTCCAGATTGTAGCCCAGGTCCTCGGTGAGCTGCTGTACGGTGAACTTCTTCGCCTTATCGAAGCCGTCCTCGGTGAGCTCCTGTCGGTTGTCCCACCAGTCCATGACGGGAGCGAAATGCTCCAGCTTCATGGGCTTGGTCTTGCTGAAATGCTTGTACCCCTCGGGCATATCCAGACGATAGAACCAGGTCTCGGAGGTGGGGCCGGTGCGGTCAAAGAACAGGATGTTGGTGGTGATGGAGGTGTAGGGAGAAAACACGCTGCCCGGCAGACGGATCACGGTATGCAAGTTGAACTCCGACAGCAGCTTTTTCTTGATGTTGATCTTTGCGTTGTCGGTGCCGAACAGGAAGCCGTCCGGCAGGACCACCGCCGCTCGTCCGCCCGGTTTCAGGCGGTACATGATGACGGACATGAACAGGTCGGCCGTCTCGGAGCTGGCCAGGTCGCTGGGGAAGTGGTTTTTGACCTCGGATTTCTCGCTGCCGCCGTAGGGTGGATTCATCAAAATCGCGTCGAACTGATCCTCAGCGGTGTAGTCCAGCACATCCTTCAGGAGGGAATTGTCGTGATAGACCCGCGGCACGTCCAGTCCATGCAACAGCAGATTGGTGATGCAGAGCATATAGGGAAACTGCTTTTTCTCAATGCCGTAAATGGAGTTTCCGTACTTCTCCGCGTCCGCCGTGCTCTTGACCTGCTTTTGCAGTTCCTTAAGCCAGCTGGTGATGAAGCCCCCGGTGCCGCAGGCAAAATCCGCCATGGTCTCGCCGATTTTCGGCTTGATGCGCTGGGCCATGAACTCGGTGACGGCGCGGGGTGTGTAGAACTCACCCGCAGAACCGGCGCTTTGCAGTTCTTTGAGGATGGTCTCATAGATTTCCCCGAACGCGTTGCTCTCCTCGTAGTCGGAAAGATCCAGCTCGTCGATGACATTGATGACCTGCCGCAGCAGCACGCCGTCTTTCATGTACTGATTGGCGTCGGCAAAGGTGCTCTGGACGATGGCCTTTTTGATGGGGGTGGTGGAATCTACCGTTACCCCTTTCATCAGTTTTCCATCGCTGTCCTTGATGTCCTTCCCTTTTAACACAGGGAACAGGGTGTTGTTGACAAAGTTCAGCAGGGCGTCGCCGGTCATACCTTTGCCGGTTTCGTCGTGGGCCCAGTTGCACCAGCGGCAGGGCTCCGGGAGGATGGAGGTGTAGTCCTCCTCGTCGAACTCCCAGTCCTGCTCCTTGGAATCGTAGACCTTCAAAAACAGCATCCACGCGATCTGCTCGATCCGCTGGGCGTCGCCGTTGATCCCGGCGTCGTTGCGCATGATGTCCCGGAGGCGCTTGACGAAGGTGGATAGGTTGGTCATTCTCTCCACCCCCTTATGAATTCCACTGCTTCAGCAGCGGGACAAACACGTCATAAAACTTCTTGCTCCACTCCGCATGGAACTTTGCCATCCGGAGCCAGTCGGTTTCGTTGGCGATGCCGACGTCTTTCAGAGAATATGTAATATAGGAACCTTTGGTCTCGTTGCTCCTCTGCCAGTTCAGGGAGGCTCCGATCTGGGTTTCGATCATCTCTTTCCGCTGATACAGGTAGTCAAACACCGATTTGTTCTTTTCGGAATTTGACTTCATCAGATCGAGTTCCACACGGGCTTCATCCATATTGGCAACACAGCAAATATGGAATCCGCCGATCCCGAAGAAACCATTGATCCAGTTTTGCCTGCTGGGATTCACATTGGAAAAGGAGCCCTCTTCTCCGTGGGCTTCGTGGATATAATCCAGCGCGAATGTCCAGTATCTTCGCCGTAGTTCGTATCGTGTACCCTCTTCTTCTGCGGCGGGATCCTGGTCAAGGTCTTTCAGATAGAAAACCAAATCTTCCGGATTCAGATTGTATGCCTTGAAGAACTTCAGAAGCAGGTTGATTTTTGTATTCGTACTGGTGTTGCGCTCAACATAAATATCCTGGTCGATTTGGATGGTTCCTCGGAGGTCTGCCGGGTTGTCGCTGACATACGCGTCAAGCTCATTGTCCGGGTCATGGGTGTGGGCCAGCCTGGTAAGAACGGACCGGTCCTCCGCATGGAGGATTTTCAGCACCTGCTCCATCATGATGATCCAGCTGGTAACGGGCTGTTCCGTATTCCTGTATGCAAATCGGATGATTTCCCGCCCGCTCAGGTCCACGTCATCTTCCAAGGTACAGGAATCCAACTGCTTCTCAGCCGGGGCATACTCGGTAGACGGAAACGCCCAGATCTGTAACGCCCTCTGCATCATCATATCGGAACGATGCTCCAACTCTTCCAGGGTCCATTTCTGCTGCTGCGCGATCCAGGTATTCAAACGGAGGCCGCTTTCATTGAATCCCTTTGGCATATCCCGTTTTTCCAGGAAGGGGCTGTTGCTGTACTTGGAGTTATATGCAGTCAGTGTAAGGTTCGCCAGTCTGTGCAGCCATTCTTCATGAATCGCCTCGTAATCCGGACCCAGCTCTGAGACCCACACCGGGGTAAGATGCTGGGGCATGATGTGTTCGATTGAATACGTGCCGTCATCAAAGTGAGCATAGATTTCCTTGTCCTCGTCAATTCCGTAGTTCTCAAAGCGCTCCAGAATATAGATTTTATTCTTGCTGTTCATCTGGTAGATCTGACGCTTGGAAAGAGCCTCCGTGAACTCTTCATCCTGCGGGAAGCGTCCACGGTCGTTCTTTGACATCAGCGCATACTTGAACTTTTCAACATAATCCGAATCAGTTCCGTCATATCTGATGATTTCTCGGTGCAACATGAGGAAGATCTTATTCAAGGAGTTCGTCGGTAGATCGCAGATATTCCTTCTGAACAGATAGTTCTCTGTATAAAGGAATACTTCCCTCACATTCTCTATAGACAACGCTCCGTTTTTATAAAGCCTCAGAACTTCCAGGAAGAAAGGCCTGGTGATCGTTGTCTCCAGTCGGTTCAGTCTATAGATACAGCCATTGAGCTGCTTGTCAACGGTTTTGCCCTTCAAGAGGATTTCATAGGACTTTGCGTACTCAAGCAGATCCTTCAGCAAGGGCTCTGTCTGTAACTGCTCCTCATCGACATACGCTTTGTAGGTAGAGTACACTTTGTTCATCGGTGGGATGGTCTGCTGCTTGACGCTCAGATAGTCTCGGATAAACAGACTCACGTCATAATTGGTGCAGAGTTCAATTTTGTTCCAGTACTTCTCGTAGTAGTCATTTTGTTCGCTGGCAGGCAGGCCCATCAGCATAAAGTTACGGATTTTATCACCCTCACTCAAAGCGAGGCCGGTCGAGTTGAGGCTTTCAAAGATCAGCTGAGGATCATCACCCTGTGTCAATTCGATATTGATGATTTCCAGTGTGAACAGTGAATCATATAACTGCTCAATACTGATCTCTTCCTTCTGAATACGATTGTAAAAATATTCATAGTTGATGGTGAGATTGGACTGCTTATCGTTATCATCTTCCACATCGAACAGTTTTTCAAAGGCGCTTCTATCATTCTTTACAGGCTTGAGCTTAATGCGGGTTTCCTTGGGCTGATGTTTGTCGACCAAATAGTCTTCAAAAATCTCTTGCGCCATTGTCTCAGTCTGTGGAATGATTTTTCCTTCCTTCAGGAGATTATACATGGCAAGCAGCAACAACGATACCGTAGTAAGGCGTTGTTGCCCATCAATCACCAGATACTCAGTATAGCGTCCATTTGGCTGGTAAGAGGATACAACGCTGCCAAAGAAATGGCTGGAGCGGTTAAACCGAACGACCTTAATCAAATCATCATATAACTGTTTACAGTGATCAGTCTTCCAATCATAGTTCCGCTGATATACAGGAATCAAAAATCTTTTCTTTGCGCCCTCCATGTATTCAAGCAGCTTTGCTTCGGAGCCTCTCATTTTTTATCACACCGCCTCGTCGGAATATAGATATGTTTCTAATTCTTTGACTGCCTGCAAATATCCGCTTTTCCCTCCAAAATAACTTGCGATCTTTGCAGGCTTTCCCATTTGTATGAACGGGTCAAGCTTCAGAATATCCGTCTTTTCAATCTCATAGATGCCGGTGTCCATGTATTTCTCCAGAAGCCCCTCCAGGACTTTTCTGGCATCGTCACTATATTTGCTGAGGAAATCCCGCTTCTTCACGTTGTTGGCCCTCTCCCGTCGGGTCAGGGGCTTTTTATCAAAGGCCACATGGCAGATGAAGTCAAAATCGTCCACATCGGACATCTTCTGGTCGGCTTTCATCTGCTCCAGATCGATTCCCTGTTCCCGAAGGAGGTCACGGATCGCGGTTTTCTTTTCCTCCGCTGTCCACTTCGTGATGAAGTTGTTCAAAGTTGCATACTTGCCCAAGATGTTGGATTTTGTATAGTCGATGATGCTCTCCTGCCTGAGAAGCTTCCCGTTCGCGTCGTATACCGAGACCATTTTCTGAGTGATACGGACTCTTTGATCGCCTACGGGAATAAAGGGGACCTCTTTGGATTCCGGAGGATAATCTCCATCACCGCCATCTGGCTGCTTTTTACCTTTGGGTGGCCGGTTTGGGTCAAATTGATCATCAATCTCAATTGGACCATCCCAGTCAGGGTCAGCAAACAAACGGGTAACGTTACGGAAGTCCATGACCACAAAGCTCATTTTTCCTTCTTTCTCCCGCAGACGGGTGCCGCGTCCAATGATCTGCTTGAACTCTGTCATGGACCCAATCATTTCATCCAGGACGATGAGCTTGGTCATTTTACAGTCTGCTCCGGTAGATAGTAATTTGGAGGTAGTGGCAATGACAGGATATGGGGCAGAAACGGAGATAAAGTAGTCCAGCTTACTTTTCCCGTATTCATCGCTGCCAGTGATACGGACCACGTAATCAGGATTCTTCTGAACCATGTCAGAGTTCAGATTGACCAACGCCTGACGCATCCGCTCGGCAGCGTCCTCGTTTGCGCAGAAGACGATGGTCTTTGCCATGCGGTCCGTGGCCTTCAGATAGGCCGTGATTTCTCCGGCCACCTGGTTGATTCGGTCCTCGATGATAATATTGTAATCGAAATCGCTGTTGGTGTAGATGCGGTCCTCGATGGGATTCCCGTAATAGTCAAGCTGTCCCCTCCGGGGCCGCCAGCCCTCGCTGATGCTAGTTTGGATGTTAATGACTTTGAACGGAGCCAGGAATCCGTCTTCGATTCCTTCTTTCAGGCTGTAGGTATAGATTGGGTCGCCGAAGTAGTTGATGTTGGAGACATATTTGGTCTCCTTAGGTGTGGCTGTCATGCCGATTTGCGTAGCAGCGTCAAAGTATTCCAATATCCTTCGCCACCGGCTCTCCTCTTTTGCGGAACCCCGGTGACACTCGTCTACTATAATGAGGTCAAAGAAGTCCGGGGCAAAGAGTTCGCTGAAGTGCTCCTTGCTGTCATCTCCTACCAGTTGCTGATACAGGGAAAAGTACACCTGATGGGAGGTTATTGTGCTCCGATCATCCTTCGCCACATTGATTTTGTGGATCACCTTCTCCAGAGGCGCAAAGTCCTGCTGGATGGATTGATCGACCAGAATGTTTCGGTCTGCAAGATACAGGATCTTCTGCTTCATCCCGCTCTGCAGCAACCGGTATACAATCTGAAACGCTGTATAGGTTTTTCCGGTGCCGGTAGCCATGACAAGCAGAATACGATTCTTTCCTCTGGCTATGGCATCAACGGTTCTGTTGATTGCGATACGCTGATAGTATCGGGGCGGGTATGTGTTCTGACTGCTGAAATAGGGCTGGCTGCGAATCGTCTCCTGCGCGGTGGTGATCCCGGATTCCTGATTTAGACGGGCAAGCAGTTCCTCCTCCGTCGGGAACTCATCCATACCAAACTGCCGCTCTTTTCCCGTTATAAAGTCATGCTCTGCAAACCCATCCCCGTTTGAGCTATAGGCAAAGGGAAGGTCGAGCATCTGGGCATAAGTCATAGCTTGCTGAAGGCCAAAGGAGACACTGTGCTTGTTATCCTTCGCTTCAACCACCGCGATGGGATTGTTGGCGCTGATATAGAGAAGGTAGTCCGCTTTCTTGGGTGGCTCCCGGAATACAAGATTCCCTTTCAAATTGACCTTGCCGTCCGTGATTTTCACAGCGGTCTCCATGGTGATCTTATTCAACCATCCCTTATTGACGATAGCAGGAGTAATGAAGTTCAGTTTGATATCTTCCTCCGTCATCTTATTCTTCGGGAGTATCGTGTTCATCAGCAGCACTCCTTATGTTCAGATGTTGAGATAGAACTGTACGGTAGAATCGGTCAATATTGATAATTATACCACACCCGAAAGGCAATTACCATCAACAATCGGCAAAAATGAAACGCTGCTGAAAACACTACACACTGCATCAGGTAGGTTAAGTACAGTTCGGCATGAGCATGGCCAATAAACGGTTACACAGCCATCAAAGATGGATGGGTAAACGGTTAATATGCTAATTTATTGCATAGAGCGAGGAAATGAATCGTTCTCAAAAAGATTTTAAAACAACACAATTTGTATAATTGCACAAATTATTTCTAAAAACAGCTCGATATACAGCCGAGAAAGAACATTTCTCGGCTGTATATCGGTTGTTTTTTGTGCATTATGTCTAATTGGGGGCGTTTTGTTCATCTCTAACGATTTAACACTTCAAAAAAGTAGATCCATAAGAAGGGTAGAGCACGAAGAATAACGATTTAATCATCAGAAATAGTCAGCATTCATCATCCTGCCGGGTGCAGGAACACTTTAAGGAGGGAAACATCCGGATGTATTAGTAAAAGGATTGCATCTACACTGAAACAAAATGGAGGAAAACTATGATGGTTGTGTTTTGTCACTATTATTCGACTGGGTAGCGGCCCCAGGTAACAAACGGCCGCGTCCGTATAATGGTGTAAATTGAAAACGAAGGAGCCACCGGCTCACCCTTTAGGTATAATGTAGAAGCCAAACCACAAAACCTGAAGGGGGAGAACCAATGGCTCAGCTCAATATTACACT
>Ga0208297_1002372_pt1 | contig 11208 bp, 9 predicted proteins | sample LMS_cellobiose_e_FD_187367 | JGI IMG/M metagenome (GOLD analysis project Ga0208297, IMG submission 187367) | Rumen-fistulated moose microbial communities from Alaska, USA - LMS_cellobiose_enrichment (SPAdes) (version 2) | ecosystem: Host-associated > Mammals > Digestive system > Stomach > Rumen... | reverse complement strand
ATGGTTGTTGTGTGGTCGGCAAACCACTTCCACTATAACCGGGAGCTTTTTTCTTGTCTACTTCTCTCCTCGCTAGAAGCTCTTTATTCCCCCCGGCATAGCCGGGGGTTGCCTTTGATGCAATCAACACAATCAAATCGGGCGGGAAACCACGCACCGGAGGTGTGGTTTCCCGCCCGATTGCTTATTTCGAGATTGTGCAGGTGACGCCGCAGGCTTCATACCGGGCGCGGACGGCCTCCGCCTCGCCGGGGGCCATGGGGGAAACGCCCTCCATAGCGAAGGGGAGAGCCAGGGCGGCATACTTGGAAACGCCCATGCGGTGATAAGGGATCAGCTGGAGCTGAAGCTCCGGGCGGCCCAGGCTTCGGATAAACTCCGCCGTGGCGCGCACGTTCTCCCCCAGGGTGTTGATTCCGGGAATCAGGGGCTGGCGGAAGAGCAGCCTCGCCCCCCTCGCCGCCAGGAACCGGGCGTTATCCAGAATGTCCCCATTCCCCCGCCCGGTATACTCCCGGTGCTTTTCGCTGTCCATCAGCTTCAAATCGAAATAGAAGACATCCGTCAGGGGCAGCACCTTTTCAAAGGCGGCGCGGGGCACGCAGCCGCAGGTTTCCACGCAGGTGCCGATGCCCTCCGCCCGGCAGAGCGTGAAGAGCTCCGCGACAAAATCCCCGTGGGTCAGCGGCTCGCCCCCGGAGACCGTGACGCCCCCGCCGGAGGAGTCATAAAAAACCTTGTCCCGGCGGACCCGGTCGAAGGTCTCCTCCACGGTCATCCACTTTCCGTAGCGGACCAGGGCCCCGTAGAAGCAGGCCTCCACGCACTGGCAGCACTCGTCGCAGCGCGCTCGGTCCAGCCGCCGGTCCGGATTCGGGAGGATGGCACCCTTGGGACATACTTTCGCACAGCGGCCGCAGTGCTGACAGAGGTTCCTGAGGAAACCGACGCGCACCCGGTCCTCCAGGTTTTCCGGGTTCGCGCACCAGCGGCAGCGCAGGGGGCAGCCCTTCAGGAACACCACCGTGCGGATCCCCGGTCCGTCGTGGATGGAATAGCCCTGGATATTGGTAATCAGAGCGCCGGAACCCATTCTCCGCCTCCCTCCTTCCCGCCGGGCCGCCCGCTGCCCACCGGCACAAGCGGGGTGGGCGCCATTGGCTTACGCTTACAGTTCAAATTCGCTGCGGTAGATTACATCGTCCTGGATGCCCTTGGAGAGCTGTACGAAGTAGGCGCTGAAGCCGCCGATGCGGACAATCAGGTCGGAATAGCTCTCGGGATGGGCCTTGGCGTCCTTCAGCTGCTCCGTGTCCAGGATGTTGTACTGGATGTGGGAGCCCCCCGCCCGCATATAGGCATTCGTGTAGGCGATCAGCTTGTCGATGCTCTCGGGGGAGCTCAGGAGAGCGGAGTTGAATTTCTGATTCAGCACGGCGGCACAGCACACGCGGGAGTAGCCGGAGTGCATGGCGCTGCGCAGAACGGCGGTGGGTCCGTTTTTGTCCGCGCCCCGCATGGGACTGAGGGAGCCGTCGTTCAGGGGCTCCAGGGCAGGCCGTCCATTGGGCAGGGCGCCGGCGCCCAGGCCGCCGAAGTAGTGCCAGGCCAGGCCCTCCCGGGAGATGATCATATTGCGGAAGGGGGCGTTGTCGAAGGAGCGGATGATCTCCGCGGAGCGGTCGGATACCCGGCGCACCATCTCGTCGGCCTCCTCATCGTCGTTGCCGTATTTGGGCTGACGGAGGCAGAGCTGCCGGATCTCCTCTCCCCTTTCCCCGGCGAAGTTGGAATCCAGCGCGTCCATCAGCTCCGCCATGGTGAGCGCCTTTTTCTCAAATACCAGCTTGCGGAGGGCCACGAAGGAGTCCGCCACGTCGATGATGGCCCGGTCGGAAACGCCGAACATGGAGTAATCGGGGTGGGCCTTGGTGAGGTCCTGCCCCAAATCCATGCTGGCCTCGATGCCCAGGATGGAGAGGAAGGGGGTGCGGATGAACTCCCAGCAGATGTCCCGGGCCACGGCGCCCAGCCACAGCCCCCTGTGCACCAGCGCCTTCTCCTGCCGGAAGAATGCCTCATACAGCTCTTCAAAGCTCCGGAAGCTCCGGGGATCGCCGGTCTCCAGGCCGGTCTGAACGCCGTTGATGTCCAGGCCGTTGTGGAGGGTCAGGTGCAGGACCCCCGCCAGGTTGTAGGCCGCCACGCCCTCGGCGCCGTAGTGCTCCGCCCGGTTGGGCAGGCAGGGATACACGCAGCCCAGGCCCCGCCACTCGCAGGCCTCCTCATAGGGGATGCCCCAGTCCATATACTTGCGGATCATGACCTCGTCGCTCTGGAACAGGGGAATGCCGCCCCGGGTCTCCAGATTGGTGCGGATGGCCTTCTGCATCATCCAGTCGGGGGTCTGCTCGTTCCAGCGCAGGCCGACGGTGGGGCTGGAGAGTTTCAGCTTGGCCACCAGATGGAGGATGAGGTAGCTCAGCTCATTGGACATATCCGTGTGGTCCTGGCCCAGACCGCCCACCATGACGTTGTTGATGCCGAAATTGATTTGGTGGGTCTCCTTGTTCATGTCGTCGGAGACGAAGGTCTGGGTGCCCCAGCGGCCGATCATGTCCGCCAGGTCGGAGGCCAGCTGCTCCAGGGGGACACCGTTCCGGAGGTCATTCTTGAAATAGCCGTAGAGGTACTGGTCTGCCCGGGCCCAGTGGGAGTTGTTCTGCATGGGGTTCTCGAAGTACTTGCCCAGGGAGCACATCTCCATGAACTGCAGGGCCTCGTGGAAGGTGCGGGGCGGATTCTCCGGCACGCGTTCACAGGTCTCCGCGATCCTCTCCAGCCGGGCCTTCTCCCCGGGGTCCCGCTCTGCGGCGGCCATCTCCCGGGCCAGGACCGCGTAACGGCGGGAGTGGTCGATGGCGGCCTGGAGGACGATGATGGCCGAGCGCCAGAACCAGACCTTGTTTACATCGGTGCCGCCGGAGGCGATGTAATCCTCGATGTGCTGTTCACAGCGGCGGATGTATTCCTTCAATCCCGCAGGCAGGATGTTGGGCCAGTCCAGGGAGGAGGTGCTTTGCCCGGTGATGCCGTTTTGCAGGCCGGGGTCCCGCAGCTTGGCGGCCTCCGCCTGCTTTGCCCAGTCCCCCACCAGCTCATGCCACGCTTCGTAGGTGCGCCGGGGCATGCAGTTGGGCTCGAAGATGCGGGCTGCCTCCCGCAGGACCTCCAGCTCCTCCCTGCTCAGGATGGCGGAGGCATCCAGGGTCACGCCGACGATGCCGTCATCGTTCCATATGTCGTGGATGTAGTCGCCGCAGACGCTGATGGCCGTCTGGCAGCCGATGACGCCGGTGGTGGGGCGGCCCACGATCTCATCGAAGGGATGGATTCTGATGGGCACGTTGTCCATGACCTTTTTCAGCATCTTGGCGGTTCGGAGCTCCAGGTCCTCCCCCTCGGTCTCGCGCCAGGACTGGATGGCAAGTCGCTCCCGGTCCACATAAACGCGCCAGGGGGCCGCCTTCATGGCATCGCGCCAGGCCTTGTTGCGCTCGCTGAGCTCCAGGGCGTCGATTCTTTCCAGAAGGGATTTGTCAATCTCGTACATGTGCATGACCTCCGAACAGCAGACCGGGCGGATCCGGTCTCCGCATCCGCTTACAGCTTTCCTTTCCGCAGCCAGTCAATGTCCGCATAATTTTCGTCCATATGCTTGTCAATGGGATCCTTTTTTTGGGGCGCGGGCATCTCGGCCGGCGCTGAGCCGCCCTTGCCCGATAACGCCTTTACGATCGCATAGATCGGCGCAACGATCAGGCCGATGCAGAAAATCAGGATAAACATTGCTTTCCTCCGATCTCATTCCCGGCTCCCGGAGAGCGCTCGCGGAACTCCAGCAGGCCCGTGCTCGCCTCGGTCTCCAACTCATCCATGAAGCTCCCGAATGATGCCCGGGATTTCTCTTTCAAGACGAGGCCCGTTTTAATTCCGGTGTTTACCGGGGCCATGGTCCGCTTTCCTTCTATTTTGTTTATTATACGCCTGTCGTGCTCCTTTCGCAAACACTTTTGCCGCAAACGCGATTCCCTGCCCGATCAGCGCTCTTCCTTGAATAATCCATATGCCCGGAGTATAATGATTTTCAGCATAAATATCCGCTGGTATCATCTGATTCCGGTTAGCAGGCACAACGGATAAAAGGAGGCAACAATATGAAAATCGCTGTCATCGGCGCCGCCGGGAAGGCGGGCAGGTTCATTACCCGGGAGGCGCTGGACCGTGGCCATGAGGTCACCGCCATCGTGAAGCCCGGGAGCGAAGGCCGGGTATGCGCAGGCTGCGCCGTTTTGACCAAAAGCCTGTTTAATCTCACCGCCGACGACCTGAAGGGGTTCGCCGCGGTGGTGAACGCCTTCGGCACCCCCTTCAATCAGCCGGGGAGGGAAAAGGAGCACGTCGACGCGGCAAAGCTCCTCATCGCCATCGGCAGGGAGCTGCCCGATGTGCGCTTCCTCACCATTGGCGGGTACGGGAGCCTCTTTACGGACGAGACGAAGACGAGGCGCGTGGTGGACGGCATCCCGGAGCCCTTCCGGGCGGTGCCTCAGGCGGCCAAGGAGGCCCTGGACCTCTTCCAGGCCTCCGACATGAACTGGACCTTTTTCAGCCCCGCCGGCACCTTCGACCCCGATGGGGCCAGGAGCGGCAGCTATACCCTGGGCGGGGACGTGGTGATTCTCAACCGGATGGGCCAGAGCTACATCTCTTACGCGGACTTCGCCATCGCCATGGTGGACGAGATCGAGCAGCAAAAGCACGTTCGGGAGCGGGTGACCGCCGTTTCCTGTGATCCCTTCTTCCGCAACGCTCCCCAGTACTTCCCCGTGAGCACCTACAAGTTCTCCCGGGCGGGGGCCTGGATGGCCCTGAGCATCGACGATGTGCATTACGGCAAAGGGATTCTGACACTCACCACCAGCCGGGGCAACCGCGCCCATGGCCAATCCGACGAGGGGAGCAGGCTCTATCGCATCTATCCCACCTTCGAGGGCAGGCGGGTGGCCTTCGCCACCCAGCAGATCGGCCCTGCGGAGCTGGTACTCCACACCCGGCACGGGGACGTCCGTTTCACCTGGGCCGCCGTTACCCGCCTCATGGCGGAGGGCGACCCGGGAATGGGTCTGGAATGGACCCGCGACGCCGCTCCCTACGAGGCCATCCGGTCCCGGCAGGACGGGGCCTGGGAGAGCATCCCCCGGTTTGCCAATCCCCTCTGCTTCAAGGGGCTGGAGGGCTCCTCCTTCGCATTCCGGGACAGCTGGAGCTGGCAGAGCCTCAACGCCACCGAGATCGACGGCTTCACCTCCCCCGGGCCGGACGGCCGGTTTACCCTGGCCGTGGATGAATTCCCCTATATGGTCCAGGTCCCGGAGGATTTCGGGACCTACGCCCAGGGCAAGGCGGACATGCTGGCGGATTGGGAGGCCTTCTGGGCCAGATATCCCCGGCTGGCCGAGCCCTATGCCCGCAAGGCGGAGGAGACCGCCTACACCCTGTGGACCATGCAGGTGGGTCCCACCCAGCTCACCCCCCGGTGGATGATGCAGATGTTCCCCGGCGTCATGGCCTCCCAGTGGCAGCAGGTGCAGAACGGCGTCGCGCTCCAGGACTGTCCGGAGCTGTCCCGGAGCCTGCTTCTGGCACCGCTGGAGCGCCAGGGACCGTCCGGCCAGCTGGCGGACAGCTATGACGAGGCGCAGCTGGAGACCGGCGGCATCAAGCCCCCCATCTACGGCTGGGCCCTCAAGAACATCCTCTCCCACCATGACATCTCCGGGGAGTGGCCCCGGGAGGACCTGGAGAAGCTGTACGAAGGCGCGGGAAAGTGGGCCATGTGGTTCATGAACTGCCGGGACGACGATAAGGACGGCCTCCCCGGCTTCGACAACGGCCCGGAGTGCGGCTTCGACGAAGTGACCGCCTTCATGGATGGCAAGCCCATGGCCACCCCGGACCTCTGCGCCTTTGAGGTGCTGAATTTTGAGGCCCAGGGCGACCTGGCAAAACTCCTGGGCAAGCCGCAGGAGGAAATCGACGGCTGGTACCGGCGGAGCAGGGAGCTGCTGGACCGGATGCTGGACAAGATGTGGGACGGGGAGAAGTTCGTCTGCCTGAAGCAGTACACCCATGAGCCCGTCTTTTCCAGCTCCATCGTCTTCTATATCCCCCTGATCCTGGGCAGCCGCCTGCCCGCCCCGGTGCTGGACAAGCTCTGCCAGAGCCTGATGGAGGAGGACGGCAGGCTCCTGAGTCCCTACGGCATCGCCAGCGAGAGCGTGCTCAGCGACGTATTCGAGATGACCGGCGTGAAGATGGGCTGCGGGGCCATCAGCCCACCGGGCCAGGTCTTCATCCTCTCCGGCCTCTGGGAAGGCGGAAAGAAGGAGGAGGCCAGGCTGATCATCGACCGTTATCTGGGCAGCCTGCTGGAAAAGGGCTTTCCCCACTTCCTGGATCCCGTCAGCGGGGACGGGAGCTTCATGGGCGGCACCTGGTGCCGCACGGCGTTCACCACTCTGGCGAGGATGGTCACTGAAGGCTGATCGCGCGGGCCGCGGCCCGGGATGAATATATCTATATCACCGGCGCGGCGGAGGCAGAAAAGCAGCCCGGTCCTGATGCAGTTCCTGAACAGCCTGGACGAAGTTGACAAATGAGAGAGCCCAATGGATGCTTTTCATGAAGAGGCTCCAGCCCTCAAACCCGCTGTTCAGACAGGGGCTTTGCAGGGGGATACAGCCGCGCCTGCTGTGCCCGGCCCCTGGGGAACAAGAGAAATATCCTGAGAAGTCTCACGATTTCTCAGGATATTTGATTTGATTAACTTTATTTGCCGGAACCAAGGAGACCGGTGAGCAGGGAGGAAACATCGGCGCCGCCGAGCATGCTTCCCATCATGCTGCCGAGGAGATTGCCGCCCGTGCTCTGCTGCTGCGGTGCGCTTTGCTGTTGCCCGCCGCCGAGCAGATTGCCCAGCAATCCGCCCAGGCCAGACTGCTGCGCGCTTTGTTGCTGCTGCGGTGCGCTTCCCAAAAGGCCGGCGAGCAGGCCGATGCCGGAAGAGGCGGACGACTGTGTGCTGCCGCTCGTGTTTTGCATCTGGGGCTGCGCCTGCACCGTCTGCGTGAACTGCTGGCCCAGCAGACTCATCAGCAGGGGAGCCGCAGCGCCGAGGATTTTGCCCGTGACCGCGCTGCTGAGGCCGGCCTTGGCTGCCGCGGCCTCTGTCGTCGCGGCCTTATCACCGCCCAGCAGATGGCCGACGATCTTTTCACCGTCCTTGATGTCCACATCGGAAAGAAACTTGGCAATGTCGCTGGTGTTGTCCTTTGCGTGGGAATCCAGCGCCCCGGCGAAGCCCGCAACGGTATCCTGGTTGTCGGCCTGTCCCTGCGCGCCGCTGAGCATGGCGGGCAGCGCGGAAAGCAGCACGGATTTGACCGCGTCCGTGCTGACGCCGGTCTTTTTGCTCATCTGTGCGATACTGTCTGAGCTCAGCATCGTTTTCATCATAGAAGCTAAATCCATTTTCAGCATCTCCTTCATTTAGATACGTTCATTATGGTAACAAATCATGAATACAGGGTCAAGAACAGGAAAACAGTTCCGTCGTCGCGCTATTCCCAAAACAGAACAGGTTCCGCAGCAGAAATGGGTATGACCGCGTATAACAAAAGGCCAATCTGCGAGTCTGTACGAAATTGATTCTTTGGTACTACGCTTGTCTCACACCAATGACAATGTGATAATCGTCGCTTTCCCGTGTTTTTATCATTTCCAGGGAATAAGGCACCGGCATTCCACCCTTCAATTTGTGGAAGGGAAGCGCGACAGCCTCTTCCTGATCAACCCATTTCATCAGGGCAGCCTTGCCGGTCAATTCTCTGACCTTCTCCACGTCATCCACAGTCACATCTTTGAGCAGTTCCTCACGGGCCTCGCCGAAGAAATCAGTTCCGCTGGGACGAATCTCCAGTTCCCCGCTCCTGCCCGAGTAAAACTTCAGAATGGAGTCGAATCTTTTCCGTGTGCCGTCCCTGCGGCCTCTTCCGCTTCCCAGATTAACTCTGCCAGCGTCTGATAAAGGTGGTCGGGCTCCACAGGCTTGGACAGGTGCGCGTTCATACCCACCTGAAGGGATCGCTGCACATCCTCGTCGAAGGCATTTGCCGTCAGCGCGATGATGGGAATTGCTCCGGCGTCCGGCCTTTCCATGGCGCGAATCGCCGCTGTGGCTTCCAGGCCGTCCATTTCAGGCATGCGCACATCCATCAAAATGGCGTCGTAATATCCCACCGGACTCTGTTCAAACATTTCCACCACGATTCTGCCGTTCTCCGCGTGATCGATTTCCGCTTCCTTCATCATGATAATCTGTTTCATGATTTCCGCGTTGATGAGCACATCCTCCGCCATCAGGATGTGGCGGCCCTTCAACTCCGCGCGCTTTTTCTCCTTATACAAACTCATATTGTTCTTGCGCGCAATCCGCTCAAACTCATCGATGACATTGGATGCAAACAGAGGCTTTGCCAGGAAGCTGTCCACGCCGATATGCAAGGCCTCGTCCACGATCTCATCCCAGTTGAAGGAGGTCAGGATAATAACGGTAGTTTCCTTGTCATAATGCTTTCGGATCTCCTTTGCGACCTGCAAGCCGTCCATTTCAGGCATTTTCCAGTCCAACAGGACGAGGTTATAGGGCTCATGCTTGGTGTGTTGAACCTCAAGCATGTACAAGGCTTCCTTGCCGCTGTAACAGGTATCGGCATTGATTCCGACTTCCTCCAACACGATCCTGGCGTGTTCGGCGGCGATTTCCTCATCGTCCACCACGAGTATTCTCATTTCCTTCGGGTTGATATAGCTTGTGACAGGCCCCCGGTGATCGCTGTTGGTCAGCGTAATGACCACGGAAAACTCGGTGCCGACGCCCTTCTGGGATTCCACGGAGATTGACCCGTTCATCAACTCCACGATGTTCTTCGTGATGGCCATGCCAAGCCCCGTGCTTCCGTATTTGTTGTTGCGGCTGCTGTCCTCCTGGGTAAAGGCATCGAAGATCTTCGGTATAAAGGCAGGGGCCATGCCGACGCCCGTGTCCTTGATGCAGAACCGCATTGTCGAATGGTCGCCATAGACGGCTGTGCGCTCCACGGTAAGTGTAACGCTGCCGGGCGCTTCCGTAAACTTGATAGCATTTGATAAAATGTTAATCAGCACCTGCTTCAGCTTCATATCGTCGCCGATATAATAATCGCTGATGCCGCCGATCAATCTGCACTCGTATTGCAGTCCTTTTTCGCTGCATTGGGACATGACCATGGTGTTGATCTGCTCCAGCATACCGCTGAATGAGAATTCTTCTTTGCGAATCACCAGTCGTCCCGATTCTATCCGGCTCATGTCGAGAATATCGTTAATCAAGCCCAGCAAATGGCGGGCGCTGCCCCCGATTTTCTCCAGATATTCGCGGGTTTCAGCATCCAATGTATCCTTCCTGAGAGCAAGACTGTCGAGCCCGATGATGGCGTTCATGGGCGTGCGGATCTCATGGCTCATATTGGACAGGAAGGCCGTCTTTGCCTTGTTGGCCTCTTTGGCGGCAGCCAGCGCCTCTACCAGGGCTTGATTTTTTGCCATGGAATCACGCATCTCGGTATCAATGTCGCTGAAACCGACGCCGATTGCGTGGACGAGATGATCCGTGCGGTCTTCCATGTGCCGAACGCCGGCCATCCTCAGCATCGTATAGGTTTCCGCGCCGTCACTTATTTCCAGGAAGCGATAAGCTATGATAGGATGGTTCAGCAGCTCGTTTCGTATGCTGTCCGGTTGAATAAACCGAAGGAAGCCCTCGCGGTAGCTCTCCGCCACATGATTGTATGCGTATTCGGTGAAATCCCGCAGATAGGGGAAGTGCTGTCCGGTCACGGGCGCTTCCTTGTGCTGCTTGTCCTCAAGATAACAAACGCCCTCGTCTGTGTCGAGATTGACATAATAAACGCTGCGATAATCGGAGGACAGCGCGATCAGCATGCTGTTCTGCCGCTCCTGCTGCTGCTCGCTCAGCAGCTTCTCCTGAATGGCAAGCTGCTCTTTCTTCTTCCGCTGCTCCAGCTCATCTGTAATATCGGAGAAAAACACATAGAAAATCCCGCCATAGGCTTCCGTTTCCGTGTAATGGCCATAGTCGTCCACCCAACGAACGACGCCGTCCTTTCGGATGATCCGATATTCCACGTGATCGATCTCATCCTGCCGGATCTGATTCATAATCGCTTCCGTCACAGCGGCATAATCTTCTGGGTGGACAAGCCCCCGGAAGGTATAGCCGGTCAGCTGTTTGAAATCGTCCGAACTCTCACAGCCAAATATGTCGAATACCTTCTGATTGGCATAGAGAATTTCTTCCGGCTTCTGTGCCTTGTAGATCAGGAAACCGCCGGGCATATGTCTGCCGATTTCTTCAACGATATGGATCGTATTTTCATTCAACATAAAGTTTTGCCCAAACATTGGCACGGGCTCCTTTCTTTAGGAACATTCCCGAAAATACAATTATTCACTATGAATTTTATCATGAAATTAAAGTGCTATCAACCATTTCCTGCTTTAATTGGGATAAGCGCTTTTAATTATTTACTGCTGATCATTATAGGGCCAGTGCCTTGAATATTGGTCGATACCGATCCTTCGTGCATAAGTAAAATCTGATGGTCGCTTCCTCGTCGAGGATTGGAATGTCCACCCGGTCCAGAACGGCGCTGTGCTGCTGCGTCAGGTTCGTCGTGAAGCTCGGCAGCACGGAGGCGCTGATGAGATCGGCAAAGGCTTCCCGCTGGGTCTGCACGATGAAGTGGATGTCCTGCATTTTCTCGTCGCTGAGCTTTTGCCAGACGCCCAGCTCCGAATAGAGCAGCATGGTCTGCCCGGCGAGGTCAGCAAGGTACAATCCCTTCTTTTTGGCCAGCGGGTGGGCGGGAGGCAGGGAGATGAAAAGCTGCTCCGTCACATATTTGCACGAGAATGAAAGCGGTTATTTGGGGGCTTCTGATCCCGTTTATCGGCACAGCGGCAGGCTCTGCCTGTGTTTTTTTCCTTCGCAAAGATTTAAAGCTCGGGGTTCAGCGGGCCCTGAAC
>Ga0208297_1002370_pt1 | contig 11237 bp, 9 predicted proteins | sample LMS_cellobiose_e_FD_187367 | JGI IMG/M metagenome (GOLD analysis project Ga0208297, IMG submission 187367) | Rumen-fistulated moose microbial communities from Alaska, USA - LMS_cellobiose_enrichment (SPAdes) (version 2) | ecosystem: Host-associated > Mammals > Digestive system > Stomach > Rumen... | reverse complement strand
TTCAAGATAAGCCTCCTTTTCATTCGCGCCCGTCCTTGAGCGCTTCTACCATATTCGTTTTATCTACCTTACGCCGTAAAAGCAATAGCGACACGAAATAGCACGCCGCCGTGAACAGTACCGTCAAAATGATGCTGAACGGCTTCAGCGTCGCGGGGATCATCAGTTTTTCTATCTCCACGAACTGCGAGCTGTACCACGCCATGATCCCGTATGCGGCGGCGATGCCGAGCGCGATACCGGGGATGAGCAGCAGATGGTTCGACGATATGATCATCGAATGGATGCGCCCGTTTTCAAACCCGAGCACTTTCAGCATTGAAATATTGTGTCTGTTTTCCGACAGCATCGTGTTGACCGTGGCGTAAAGCGAAGCGACGCAGACGATCATGCCGATGCCGATGAACGCGTAAACAAGTCCGGACATGGCGTTTAACATATTCTGCATCTGCGTTTCAAACGAGCTGTCTGTTATTGTTTCCGCGACTTTGTCTTTTTCAAGATCAAGGGAATGGTTTGACAGGATCGCGTTATAATTCTCCTTATCAAGTCCCGTGATGTCCGCGATCTTTTCACGCGATGAAACGATGTAATTCTGATAACCGTTTCTGATCACGCCGTCGATCTTTACGGTATGCTCTTCGAGCGTTGCGATGCTGCGGAAGGTGAATTCGTCGCCCTTGTGTACGCCGCAGATCGCCTCGCAGAGAGTGCTGATGTAGAAGCCGTTTTCGATATCGGCTTTCTTGCCGTCCGTCGTCGTGAGATTCCAGAGTGTCGCGTCGCCGTCAAGCCCGATAAGCGAGAAGCGGCGCATATCGCCGTCCTCGTAAGGCAGGATCATCATCGCCTCGCCTCCGTCCGGCGCGCCTTTTTCAAGCGTGTTCAGGACGTATTCGTATTTGAATGTGCCGAACTCGCCGTGCGCCTGTTCGCCAACGGCTTTGACCGAGTCGATGAACGAATACCCGAAAGCCATGATCATCGCTCCGAGGAAGATGCCGAGGAAGATCACGAAGCTCCGTCCGGGGTTGCCGACGAGCTGACGGATCGCGTATTTGAATCCGACCTTCTTTTTGCTTTTAGTCAGGATACGGCGGCTTTTCGCGTTGTTTCCGACCTGCCCGGCGAGCAGTTTTACGGTGTCTTCCTTCAGAAGTTTCCTCACGCGCAGCATCGCGGCGAGCCAGTAGATCAGTGTCGGCACGATAATTCCGGCGACCGCTACCCAGACCGGCAGCGTGAACTGCGGCTTCATCGGCTCGTAATCGGCAAGCCCGATCGAGCCGAACGGTCCGGACAAAATAAGCGCGCAAACCGAGGTCAGCAGTCCGCCGATCACGCCGGGTATCGCTGCGAACAGACTGTAATGCCGCATCAGCTTTGACTTCTCGTAGCCCATAGCCGAAAGCGTGCCGATCAGCTTCTGTTCCGCGCGAATACGACGTCCGAGCAGGATGCAGATCAGCGCCACGGTGACGAGCGGGAAGATCACGAGAATGAACCACGACGACATGATGAACATATCCGCCTGCTGGTGTACGAACGTGATTCGCATATTGCTGTCGGCGGACAGATAAGACGCCATGTAATAGTTTTCGTTTATTTCTTTTCGGAAAGTGACCTGATCGGTATCATCCCCGTAAATGACTTTGTAATTGATGCTCCCGCCGTCGAAACTGTCTTTGAACTCCTCCGGCGTCATATACGCAAGAAAGAAGGTCGTAACGTTTTTATAATCGTCGGTCAGGTTTTCGACCATATACAGATAGTCTGGGCGCAGAAACGTACCCGCGACGGCGTATTCTTTTCCGTTTACCTTCAGCCTGTCGCCGACCTTTACGTTATTCTCGACGGCGTACCCCGCCGAAATAATGATATCTCCGTTATTTTCGGGCGCGTGACCGTCCTGGATCTCATATAAGTCGATCTTCCCGTTCGGCAAGAAAACGCGGACTCTGTATTCGCCCTCGTCCGTGGCGGCAAACCGCTCTTTTTCAAGCGTGACGCCGTATTTCAACTCAAGCGCGGACAGTTCCTCGTCGGGGATCTCGGCGTAGGTCGAGAAAGTCGCGTCCTCGCGTTTATACGCTGAGAAGAAATCGTCTCCGTATTTGTTGATGCCCGTCCCCGCGATATAGAAGAGATAAAACATCAATAACGTCACCATCGTCAGAACGGTCGCGGAGAAGTAGAACGAAAGATCTGTTTTTATACTGCGGGCGTATCGTTTGTTGAGCTTCATTCTATCGCCTCACATTTCCAACTCGTCGGCGGTCAGCTTGTGATCGTTTTCGGTATAGGAGGCGATCTTTCCGTCGCGGATACGCACGACGACGTCGGCAATTCCCGCGATCCCCTCGTTGTGCGTGATGATGAGAGTCGTCGTGCCGTACTGCGCATTGACCTTTTCTATGAATTTCAGCACCGAGCGCGACGATCTCGTATCAAGCGCGCCGGTCAGCTCGTCGCAGAGCAGAAGCTTCGGGTTCTTCACCATCGCTCTTGCGATCGCCACGCGCTGCTGCTGGCCGCCCGAAAGCTCGCGCGGAAAGCGGTAACGGTATTTTTGTATATCGAGCGCTTTCAGCATCTCGTCGGTATCGAGCGGTTTTTCTGCGATCTCCGCGACGACCTCTACGTTTTCCTCGACGGTCAGATCGGGGATCAGATTGTAAAACTGAAAGACGAATCCGACGCTCTGCATGCGGTAAGACGTCAGCGCTTTTTTAGAAAGGCCGGTGATCTTCTGTCCGTCAACGGTGATCTCGCCTCCGTCAAGGCTGTCAAGACCGCCGATCATATTGAGAAGCGTCGATTTTCCCGAGCCGGAAGGACCGAGAATGACGCATATTTTTCCTTTTTCAAGCGACAGGTCGGCGCCGTCGAGCGCGTAAACCGCCGCCTCGCCCGTACCGTACTGCTTTTTCGCGTCTTTTACTTCGATAAACATCTGAATTTGCCTCCTTTGGTTAGCCACGGCTAACTCATATCCTTAAAATCAAGGGCTTGCGCCCCGATTTTGTTTTTTATTTTGCGTCCGGGCTTTTTACAAACCCGATTTCTTTTGCTCTTTCTTTGCTCATCAGATGGAAATTGCATTCGTCGTCGCCGTATCCGAGCGTTTTCGTCCTGTCAAGAACTGCGCCCTGCATCTCGAAGGTGTAATAATCCATCATGCACAGATATTTCGTGATCTCTTCGCAATGCTCCTGCGCCGTCAGCTTGCATATGCCGCACTGCTTGTGCGTGATATAGTATTCGTCCTTGCCGGGTACGGTTTTGAAATAGTAATACCAGTTCATCGGATATTCTTCGATATGATCTCTCGACCACTGCGACTGCTTTGTTCTGGTTGCTATTTCCTTTTCGGTAAACGCGCTCTTGCCCTGTTTTGCTTTTACCATCAGAGGACTGTATGACGCTGCGCGGACAAGCCCTTTCAGTTTTTCCTCGTTCATTCTTCCGTCCGCCTCTTTGTAAAGCGCGATCAGAAAAGCCCCGGCGTACATAGTCATTACGAACATATTGTCCTTCATTTTACCGACGCCGGACGTCCTTAAAACGATCGCTCTGTACTCCTTCTGCACGCGCTTTTTATATGACGCCATATCGAGCTCCGGGATCTCTTTTTCAACGTAATCAAATGCCGTTTTTGCAAAAGCGAATTTAATGAATCCGCCCATGATACCGTATTTCATGTTGTTCCTCCTCGTGTAATTCTTATCCAAGCGCCACGTCGAGCGCCATCATAACGGTAAAACCGAGCGCGAACATTGAAGAATTCATATAACTCATTTAATTCCTGTGAGAAGCGCCGAGCCGGAGAGCTCCATCAAAACAGCCTCGAGCTTTTTCATGTATTTGTCCGTTGTTTCGATAAGCTCGACCTTTTCATACCCCATATCTTTCAGCTTTTTGACAAACGCCTGCATATCGCCGTATTTCGATTTTGAGAAAATGTCGTGAAGCGCGAAAGTGCCGCCTTTTTTCAGAGTGCGGAGCGTTTCAAGCAGATACGACTGGCGGTCGCCCGGGATATTGTGATAAACGTAATTGCTCGTTACGGCGTCAAAAGTTTCATCCGCAAAATCAAGCTTCGTCGCGTCGCCTTTTTGAAAGGACGTATTGCTTACACCCTCCGCCTTCGCGTTTCGTTCGCAGAGCGGCTTGTTGTACGACGCGTACTCCTTGCCCCAGCGGTCGATGCCGATGACGCCGGCATTCGGATTGCGTTTTGCCACGGCGATCGTAAGTGCGCCGCTGCCGCATCCGACGTCGAGACACTTTCCGCCGTCAGGTATTTTTACGTATTCCGCGACGTCTTCGATGATCTGACGCGACATCTGACGTTTGCCGTTGTAATCAAACGCGCGGTAGAGCAGAAACATCCACAGCGTAACGGCGGTACCGATTACCGTGATAACAAGGAAAACGATGAACAGAACGGTCTTCAGCGCGCCGGATGCGATCCCGGTCAGTCCGAAAACGATGAAAAGGATCAGGAACAGGGCGGTGAGCGCAAGTCCGGTATAGATCATACCTTTCGGCATCCAGTTTTTGTAATCGGGTTTCATAAATCCTCCTTCGGGCGAAAGCCCATATATATAAGTCCGGCAAACGTCGCGCATAATACGCCGCCTGCCAACATGATACATAGTAATGTGACTGTTTCGCCTTGAACGATACCGTATACGGCGCCTGACAGTGAAAGAACCGCGCCGACGATTCCGCCAAGCGTCAAAGATCCGAAACCGAGAAAAAGCTGCCATCCGGGAAGGATCCGGTCCTGTTTGCAGATCCGCTCATGTATCAGTTCCGCAATTCCGACAAGCATCATCACAGCGGGAATGATTGCCGCAACCGTCAAACCCGACAAAACGCCGTTACTCATAAATTCCGGCGATTCGGCAAAACAAAGGATCAGTGCGACTATATAAGCGATCCAACCGATATTGCCCGGCAAATCATAGGCGATCCAGCGCGCGTTTGATATTTTCGTTTCGTATAAACGCTTCATATTTTCACCGTGTCAAATAAAGTTTTTTTGCGTTTATGAGCGATAGTTAGCATACGCTAACTCGTTCTTCTTTTTTAACGGATCGACCGGTTTTTCGGTGATCCGTTATCAACAATTCTTTATTCATGGCCGCCAGTTAGCCACCGCTAACTATTATAGCACTACGTTTGACATTTGTCAATAGGTTTCTTTAAAAACCGCATAAAAATGCCAAACGCAAAATTTGTCATATCAGATGGCTTCCGTTTACACCAGATACTGACTGAAATGAAGAAAAAGTGTGAGCATGATAGCGTAATCAATTTGTAATAACTGCCCCCACTTTTGAGCGAAAAGTGGGGGCAGTTATTTACATTCGGGAACCCTTGCTTACAGCACGACCTTGAATCTGCAAAGCCCGTCGAGCGTCTCGCGGATGAAAACGTTCTTCGGAAGCATAGGCAGATAATTCTTTTCAAAGGTGGTCGAGCGATAGTATGCGTTGAAGTTTGCGACCGGAAGGATGACCCAGTCGAGATCGTCGTGCTTGTTCGCGTAATAAAACGCCGTCAGGTCCTCCGCCGTGGATTTGTACTTGTCGCGTATTTCGAGTGCGTCAAGCTTTTGTTTGATTTCAGGCGGAAGGATATACTCCTCCGTGCGGAGCGGTCCAGCCTCCAGCGCCTCGGCGATCACGTCGTCGAAACGCGTGCCCCACGCGCCTTTGGTGTTCCGCGCGAAGATCGGAACGGTGTAATGCCCGACGCGATCCTTCCACTGCTTTGTGTATCCTTTCTCGACCGCGTCGAATATTTCCTGTACCGGTTTGGTGAGAAGCTCGAAATGCTCGTTGCAGAAAGCGAAAAGGTTTTTCATGTGCCGGATATACCATCCGTTGCCTTTTTCGTCCACAAGCTCCGGGAACTCGTCCGAAAGCTCTCTGAAATCGACTTTTGTGTCTGGGTTCTTGCGCCTGTCAGGAACGCTACTCCATGCGCATAACGCGCGGTAGGTGTAGTCGATACGGTCATACGGACCGTCCGGAAGAACGTTGCCGTCTTTGTCATGGAACAGATATCCGCGCGCGAGGATCGTAAAGATACGGTTAAAGCCGGTGAAATCCTTTATCATATCGAAGGTGAAGCGACCCATATACGTTTTGTCGCTCTTTTTCGCAGAGGTGTACTGCGGCTTATCGGTGTAATCCTTGAATTCCTGCCATTCGTTCGTCATCTGCCGAACCACCTCCGTTTCTTCTTTTCAGCCGGTCCGACTGTCAGCCTCAGCGCTGCGTAAGGCATTACGTCAAGTATGAAACGGCGCTCGCCGAGCGCGGCCGCGCACTTGACCGCTTCGTCAAAATCGACGCGTCGTTCGCGTCTGTCGGGCGGCGATAAAAGCGCGAGACAATTTCTGACTATCGCTTCTTTGTAATCCGAAAAATATCTGACCCCGCTTAATATATATATCAGTTCATAAGAATCGTTATCCCTTATTACTTGCTTGAGTATCTCCGTGTTGGAATATAATTCGTCCAGATCACAGATGATGTCTCCGAGCAGACGGAAACCGCTGTTGCGGAAATCACAGAAAATATCAATATACTTGTTGCTCACGCACGACGGTACAATGGAATACCACGCGATCACGCGGTCTTTTTTAGGTGTCAGATGCCATTTCAGCTCAGTCAACTTATTACGCGCCTTGCGGATCGAGTCTGCGGACGCACCGTCAAAGAGAGCGTACAGCTGCTCCGCGCTCACTGTACTTAGCTGCCCGCGTGAGAAAAGAATACGGATCACGTCCTTCTGACGCTTGAAATCGGTCGATAAGTGTTTGATATAGCGAATACGAGCGTCCGCCGCGTGATACGCAGAAACGATCATCTTCACCCGGTCCATGGTAAACGGTTCGAGTTTTTCTTTCCAGTCCGGTTCCGATGCGAAAGTGAAGAGTTTTTCATCCTCAGCCGGTTTCGGTTTGTATTTTGCCGTTTCCTGACCGAGCATATATGCGTAATACGGAAGGCGCTCCATATTGGAGCTGACTTCATCCCAGTCAACGTCTTCTATGAAATCTTCGATATCTTTTTCCTTCGTCTGCTCGTACCATTTGCGGTCTCGGTTGTCCTTTGAGATCGTTTTATACCGGAGGAACACGCTCTTTTTCGTGTGCCTGCCGTAAAGGTATTCGGTCAGATCGGGCTTGACGCCGCTTTTTGCCGAGTCTATTTCCAGTCCCGTAAGGATGGCGAGCGCCTCGGTATCCATGCGGCTCTCGTCACGTTTTTCATCCTCGTTGTTCTCGTCGTAGGCGACGATACCGAGACGGAGCGCCGTATTGCTGATCTGTCCCACACGGGAGGAAAAGGTGCTTTTCACGGCTTCCGCGCGGGCGTTCCAGTCCTCCGCATCCGCGATCAGAGGCTCCGCCGCAGGAATTTTGAGAACGGGCAGGGATCTTCCGTTATCATAACCTTTCTTTACGCAGTCGTTTACGATCGGATCGGCGACCGTTCTGACAAGATCACCGTCGTAATCCGCGCCGCCGAGCCGTTCCGGGATCAGAGAGCGCGAATCGACCATAAGAACGTAATACAAATGAGAAAGATATTTCTTCCGTATCGCGCCGACCGTCGACAAAGGATAGACGAACGCTTCTTCATTCCTCGCTATATGCGGACTGCGCAGGAGCGTATAATACGGCTGTTCCTTGAAAACCGGCGACGGCGCGAATACCTGATTGCCGTGCAGTTCTTCCGCCGCAAGCGTCAGATACGCCTCGCCTTCGCCGACAGACGTTTTGACGATATACGCAAGCAGACGGATCAGATCGTCCGAGAGATACCGAGTATCGCCCGCGACGAGCAGTTTGCCGACGGCGTATTTGCTTCGTATGCTCTCCGCATTGTCGGAGAGTTCTTTTGTAAATACGGACTCTTCAATATAGAGCGGATTTTTCTTTAACAGCTCCGAGCGCTGACGGCGGCGGTTGTTTAGTTTCAGTTCGCCGTTCGACAGGTCCTTCAGAAAGTATGAAAGCCGTGCTTCGGCATCTGCGCAGAAATTGTAATAGGCGACCTCCGTCGTTTTCGTCAGCCAGTGGCGCGGATCGGTTTCGGGAGATTTATCCCAACCGAGCGGAAGATCAGCCGGTCTGAATTCTTCTTCGGTGAGCGCAAGCGTGTTGAGAAACTGATAGTTCAGTTCAGTAAAGCTCTCACGTTCCGCTTTGTCCGAACCGGAGATATACAGCGCGTGGTCATACTTACGGCAGCGTTCAAGATATTGCGCCCACGAAAGACCGTTTTCGGTCATCCAGCCGTAACCCTTGAACATACTCTTGGTGAGGATCATCTGCACGTCGTTGACGTCGTGTTCTTCACCCCATATGTCCTTGATTTTCGGCACTCCGAGCTCGGAAAACAGCCCCCGGAGGTCGATTTCGTGGACCACACCCTTGATATATGGCAGTCGGATCTGAAAAGAGTGATGTGCGCCGGAAGGGTCAAGAGAGTACGCCATTTCTTTTGATATGATGCCCTCGCCGTCGAATTCGAGCACTTCCACGTCGGCGGTCTTTTCCACGCGGGTATATTTACGCACCGGCTCGTCGCTGCCGTCGTCCTCGACCGTGACGATATTTGCGTCCTTTACGACGCTTTTCGGGTTATCTATGACGATGATCTTCTTTTCTGAAAGCAGGCGCGGATCTTTGATCCTCTCGCCGCTCGTGTACAAAAGCGCGTTGTAAGCGTAGAGTTTAGCGAGCTGACAGTTTCCGATCTTCATTCCGAGCATCATACGCTCGCGCAGCGGCTCATAGAGGTCTTCTCTGACAAAAGACAGGACGCTGTGACGGCTCATATTCGCCGAACGCTCGAAGGCGAGATACTTTGCATAACCGCGTCCGAGATTGAGCGTGATCCCGTCCTTGCCGAGCATACATTCCGCTTTGTTGACGGCATAGACCGGGCGGGAATAACCCTTTTCATCAAAGGTGCCGGAGAAATCAATATATATGAGCGCATCCTTCAGCTTGTCGCAGTCAGGCTCGGCATGATAGTTTTCTCCGTACAGGACGCACATCGCCTGATGATAGATCGCGCAGTCGTCCTGCTTCGTTTCTTCAATGATATATTCTTTGGACGGATCGGTCGCGTCAAAAGAAAACCGCCACGCGCCGTACTCTCCTACGGCGGAAGCGATTATACTCAGTGCCGATATTTCACGTATAACGTACTGTTGCAGAGGCATACCGTTTCCTTCTTCAAAATTCGATAAGTCAGTATAGCATAAAACCCCGAAAAATTCAATATCCAATTGTAAATAACTGCCCCCACTTTTGAAAAAATCGTGGGCGGCTTTTTTAATTCAAGGAGGTGATGCCTATGAGGGTATCCGGCTGAAAAGCCAAACAAACCGACAGCGAGGATAAGACATAACCAATTCAAATCAGACAGCCCGGAGAGACGGGCAGGAGGTAAAACTAAATGAAACAATTCAAAGACAAATTCATCATCGGCATTGACCACGGTTACGGCAATATCAAGACCGCTAACCACATTTTCAAGACGGGCGTCGCGATGAGCGACACGGAACCCGTATTCGGGACGAACATTTTGCGCTACAACGGCAGGTATTATCTCATCGGCGAGGGGCATAAGGAGTTCAGCGCCGACAAGATCACCGACGAAGAGTATTTCATCCTTACGCTTGCCGGGATAGCAATGGAGTTGAACTCTTACGGGCTGACGGAAGCGAATGTGCATATCGCGGCGGGGCTGCCCTTAAAATGGGTATCGCAGCAGAAAAAAGCATTCTCGGACTATCTTTTGAGGATGCCGGACATCAGATTTGCGTTCAACCGCAGGAATTACCACGTTCGCATCACCGGCGTTAATATCTTTCCGCAAGGCTTCTCCGCCATTCAGGATATGACAGCGACAATGAAAGGAATGACGGTTCTCTGCGACATCGGTAACGGCACTATGAACGTTCTTTTCCTAAAAGACGGCAGACCTGACCCGCTGAAAGCATACACTGATAAGTTCGGCACGCAGCAGTGCGTAATCGCGGCGAAGACGGCGATCCAGGACAAGTATCACGTCAATATCGACGAGTCGATCATCGAGGACGTGCTGAGGACCGGAACGGCGGATATCGCCGACGAATGGCTGGCACTTATCCGAACGGCGGCGGAAGACTACGTCAAAAAGCTCTTCGACATTCTCAGACGGTATGACTATGAGCCTTCGCTGATGCGCCTCTACGTTGTGGGCGGTGGCGGTTGTCTGATCCGCAATTTCGCGGAATACGATGAAAACCGTGTAACGATCAACAGCGACATCCGCGCAACGGCAAAGGGATATGAGTCGTGGGCGTACCGTCTTCTTGAAAAGGCTGATGCAAAATGAGCGTGAAGTATATCAAGGTGCGTTTCAACACGAATGATCCGAGAGACCGCACCGTATTGAATATTCTGAAAAAGGTAAACGGTCAGAACGTTTTCATCAAGAACGCGATCATCGCCTATGAAGAAAAACGGCAGAACGAGCAGCTCGTCGAAACGATCCTCTCTGCCGTTCGTTCCGCTTTTTCAAACATTCAGCTTGTATCACCGTCCGTACCGGTTCAGAACAATGAAATTGCAGATAAATACGCCGCTGCCGCAAGTGCTGATATTGCCGACGCGTTTCTTGAAAGTCTGTAAAGTGACTGCTACTTTTGACCCCCATTTTGATAGAGCGCAAAAGAAGCGGTTGCCACTTTTGACCCCCACTGATGATTATGCAAACAATGAAAAAAACTTAAAAGCGATGCACCCTGTCGGGAGATCCCACTATTCCTGCGGCTTCTCCGTTGTCGCGGTATGCGCCACACAGGAACAATGGTTATAGCCCTAACGGGGTGCGTCGCACACCGTAACAAGCAGGGAAAACGTACTGCACCGTTTTCCCGGGCGGAGAGGTTTCTCCGCTCTCAAGGGGACACCCCCTGACCCCCGTGCAGAATATTTGATGAAAAGAGGTAATCGTTATTAAAGGAAGACAACCCAAAGACCCAAGACCCACTATCACGTTCCGGCTCGACGAGTCGGAAAAGAAAAGGATCTTTCAGCTCGCCGAGAAATGCGGACTGTGCGTGACTGAGTACCTGATCCTGCGCGGCACCGGTTATGATCCGGTCGTCGTTCCGTATGACGCGGTGTTCGCGCTGATCAAACGGCTTGACGATCT
>Ga0208297_1002366_pt1 | contig 11259 bp, 6 predicted proteins | sample LMS_cellobiose_e_FD_187367 | JGI IMG/M metagenome (GOLD analysis project Ga0208297, IMG submission 187367) | Rumen-fistulated moose microbial communities from Alaska, USA - LMS_cellobiose_enrichment (SPAdes) (version 2) | ecosystem: Host-associated > Mammals > Digestive system > Stomach > Rumen... | reverse complement strand
TATTTTTTCAAATCGTCCTTCCATCTCCCTACTACTTAACAGCCACATGAGAGGCCCCAAAAACGACATGTTTTTTTCAAAGCTCTCACTTTTTCCGATTTCATGCGGCACAGAGCATAAAAAAGCGCCTGCCTCTTTTCAGAAGCAGACGCTCATTTTGCGTATTCACTTTTTACTTCATCAGCCGGATCATCAGATCGTTGACGTCCTCCGTGGGCTTGCCGCTGGCCAAAAGCTTGTTCCGAAAGGACAGCAAAGCTGTTGTCAGAAGTCGGCGCTCATCGGCGCAGAGCACCAGAACTCGGTCTCTTTTCCTTCGCCCGAACATGGCTGCACCTCAGCAGTAAATCAGCTCGGACAGAACGACCTCTTCGGCACGTTGCCGGATGTTATTCATCCGACCAACCCATTCCATCTGATCGACGGCCTTCAGCTGCTCGGTGACGCCTTCGGCCTTCTTCATTTGCTCCACGATCCGGTCAAACATGGCCTGCGCCGACTCGCCGATCTCCGCAAGATGCGGCTCCAAAGTTCCCGTCAGCAGCATTCCCGTGTAGATCCCGTCCATGTGTGTGCGCAGATACCGCCTCCGCGCCGTTGCAAATCTGTTTTCCATACCGCGCCTCCTTCATATACGCATCGTTTTCGGTTTCCCTTCGCGTATATGATAGCCCCGCGCAGCGCCGGAGTCCAATGTGTAAAAATCAGATTTGCAGACTTGACATGTCAATGCGATACTACTTTTTCAATAAACTCACTCAACATACTCAAAACAGGGGCGGTATGATTCATTATTACCAAGTAATTTCAATTCTTCTTTCGGACGTTCCAGGTAAATCTAAAAATGGAGACGGCTCTGCTTTATAGTAATCATTGTAATTATGTCGAAACCGCTGTGTTCCATTCATGATAAAGCACGCGTCTTTTGCGCGTGTTATTCCAACATAGTGCAGATTAAGGTCTTGGAGCTTTGATTCATCAGAGGCATATTCATTTGGGAAAACCCATTTATACAAATCCATGTGAAAAACGACATTAAATTCCAGTCCCTTTGACTTATGCAGAGTCATCAAGTTGATCTCATCATTTGTTGCGGGAATATAGTTGCGCAGTAATTCGGGCGTGTGTAGCACGGTATGGAGATTTGTCAGGGCGTTGTTATTTCGCTTCTGTGGGTATAATAACTCTGCAAGCGCGATGATTTCATTCTCGACTGAAGCCATTTCTTCTGCAGCACACTCAAAAACTGCGTGGCATAACGATAGGGCTTTTCGATATTTAATAGGCTCATATTCTTCGGAAAACATTTCTTCTGCAAAATCTGGGGCATACAACGCCTCATCGAATCTTGACGATAAGATGAGCCGGAAGAATCTTCCCCATTCTGAATTATCTTTATCAAGTATTGTGTCCTCAAATAGTTTATGCGGCACAGATAAAGCTGCATCTAATAGTTTTGCGCTATAGTTTGTTTTACATAGAATCGCGACATTGTTTTTATTTGCACCGTACTGTTGCTCTATTGCACAAATATGAGAATCAATAGCTGCCGCAATTTGATGCTCATTACCTGCAACCTTTACCAGAAAAACTCGCTTTTCTTCTGGGAGCCGTCTGGATGCATTAAAAAGGCATAAGGAGTATTCTGATATTCCAGGGTGACATCTATGATTCTTGCTCAATTCATAATGCGTAAAATCCTCTCGGCCAATCAATGAGATCAAATACTTAGGGAACCTCTTCGCAAAGCCAAATATAGCTTGGTTAATATCACCGACAGCTATCCCTATCAGTCCGTTATCAACCAGCAGTTCAAAAATATAATCTTGTATTTCACCGCAGTCTTGATATTCATCTATTATAATGTGAGAATAGCGTGCTTTGATGTACCGTATGGCACCGGGAACACGCTTTAGAATTATAGATGCTGTTTCACCGGTATATCTTAAGAATATTTTCCCTTCAGAGAGAGCCTGAAAGAGAATAGATTCCTCGTGGTTCGTAGGAGGCCAATGCATGTTTTTTATTTCGGAATATTTACTGTCTTCAGGCAATTCATTAATAACGCTATATTCAGGGTTTTTTCCAGTGAGGTGGCAGGAAAATGGAATTATAATTTGAGAAATGTAGAATTTATCAATGGTACCAAAAAAGGACTGTTTTGTTTCGGCACAGCGTTGTTTGCAGCGTTTTTCTAGTTCATCGCTAGCTTTATTCGTAAATGAAATCGCGATAACCCCTTTGTAATCGGGAAGTAATGGAAGTATCCGTGCAATTTTTTCTACGATAGTAAATGTCTTTCCCGAACCAGGTTTTGCCGTTACAACAATGTTGCCTTGACATTCAAGCACATTGTTTTGTTCATCTGTCGGTTTCGTTATCATTTGGGCGTATCCTCGCAATAACTGTCCGTCTGAGCATATCTAATGGAGAAGATATTTCCGTATTAAGAAGCAGTGTAAGGTGCTCGTGCTTTTCATTCAAAAAAGAGAGCATGTTTTCTGCTTTTTTTGTTTGCATAGACTTGATTAGGCTATCTATCGTTTCACTACCATAGTATTCTAATAGCGTGCTCTTCAACACGGAATTTGCAAGATCTGTTTCCAAATCAATGTTAGATACAAATACTCCAAAATCTATCGCCATTTTCCGTATTGCAGCATTTAACGTCTTTGCCGACTCTGGAATCTCGCTATCTTTGGGCCATTCATTTTCCTTTTGATGCGCTTCCCAATAGTTAAACAACTCATTATCATGGCCTCTGCAATCCTGGATAATGCCAATGATGCGAGATATTCCGGCATAGTACTTTGTTGTTGGTGCATTTGTGGGCTTAGTAAAAATGTCATTGTCAGTTCTTAACACCCAAGGAATACTCAGCGCATCGCATACAGCCACGTATGGTTTAAAACCAATTCCCTCAACAGATAGTATTGAAATGTTGTGGCGATCCAAGTCAAAGCCAAGTTCATTAGCTAGTGCAGAGTAAAAAAGCACTTCAGACGTTCCTTCGACCAACAACACGCCATCAGCAAAAAAAGCCTCTGCCGACAATGCGTTCAATCGATATCCAAAATCAGAAATAACGCGCTTCAACGTATCACTACACCCACCACACGCGGCAAATGAGAATTTGTTTTCCGAATACAATCTTACCAAACTGGATGGATCAAATTTAGAGGCAATACTTGGTGAATGAGTTGTTACAAGTATTTGTTTATCAAAGCTACAGTGTATATACTCGGATAGCTTTCGCTGCTGATGAGGATGAAGGTGGGCTTCAGGTTCTTCAATTGCGAAAAACGTCACATGGTCAATGCTTTCTTGAATGTGTTGCTTCGCTATCCATGTTGCAAGGAATATCTGATTATTCCACCCATCCCCTCCAATAGAAAGAGGATTATCGCCAGCAGAATATGATAACACAAGATTGTCCAGAAGCTTGCCTGCGTCACTTTCCCCTGCGATGAACCGAACGGTTTGATCTTCATTATGAACAGATAATTCCCCCAATTCGCGGTTCACTTCAGAAAGTGATGTTGATACGTAGTTAAGTGATCCAATTTCCTGATTTATTGCATTTAGGTTATCTTGAATTTCCTTGATTTTCCTTTCGTCTGCGATTAGTTGTTCTTCTGATAATCGTTCTCGCGCAATTTGAAGCATATTAAGTCGCTCGCGTCTCAAAAAAGAAAACAAGTCGCGATTTGCATCTACATATTGCATGTTAAGCCTTCTAATATACTGTCTTGATGGCAATTCAGTAAGGACAGAATCATCATATCCAGAAAAGAATTTATAAGTACCGCCTTTCTGATTCGTATATCGAATTACTAATTTCCCGTCTTTAACTGCTCCGACAAATATACTAAGTAAGCAGTCTTCGGTAATATTACTTAAATAGGCCGTGATTTCAATAGTATTTGTTCCTGAATATGCATTATAGTCACTGTCAACTAGTTCTAAATCGTGTTCGCTAATCGTCTTATCGAAGAGCAAGCGTAATGCATAGATTAGGTTTGTTTTTCCAACATCATTAGCACCAATAATGAGAGTTTTTCTTTGAAAAGATATCTCAGTATCGTTGAAATTCCTAAATCCTTTAATGTGTACCCGTTGTAATTGCATATCTTTATCCCCAATCAATTATATTAATACGGTTCTCTCTCAAGACAGAGTTGACTATCCAACTACCAGCTTATTTGTCTTCTTTAAATACTTTGCCGGGATTGGGGCATCCAGCCGCCAGGTGATATTCATGGGCTTTTCTCCCTCGTGCTTCACATAGTTGGCTGTACCGAGGTATGTGTATGCCTCCGCGCCGCCCGTGATCCGGTCAGCCTTGAACTCACGGACGAACAGCAGCACACGGCTGCCTTGTTCGCAGTGGTGAATATACCGCTGGCCGGTGGAGGAACGTTCCGCCGTTGTGCTCTGGCTCTGCCAGTGGAACAGCCATTCATTGATCGAATAGTCGTTGTACATGGTCGTGGGAGAATAGTCCTTATCCGCCTTGTTCAGCGTCACGAAAAACACGTCCAGCTTCTGATCCGGCAGCCACTTCACGCCCTCGCGCACAGTTGCAGGCTTCAGGAAGTCCAGCGCCACCAGCAGCTGATCACGGGTGTAGGTACAGTGCAGGTCCAGAGGGCAGTCAAAGCCCACGTCAACCGGAGCGTCAATAAAGTCGATGCGATCGTATTGGTATCTCAACAGGTCGATCAGCTCACCCAGCAGCACCGGGCTATCCGCCAGGGCATAGAGATTATCCCAAACCTCATCGCTGCTCCAGTCTTCAGCAGCCTTACCCCAGACTGTGATATAGAACATCTGCAGCATCCGCTTTTCGATGTCGGAGAGCTCATCGAAATCCACATCATCCAGCCGCGGCAGCAAATCCAGCAAGAAGGAAATCCAGCGGCGGGAATCGATTACCGCCAGCCTTGCCATCGCCTTTGTCATGGTCTCTTCCAGCGGCTCCGTGAAATCGTCGATCACGTCGGCACGGGCGCACAGTCGTGAGAACGTGGCAAATTTGTAGATGCTCCGCGGATCGAGGTGATAATAGTCCAGGAAGTTGGCAAGGCTCAGCTTCATGCCGGTGTCTTCCTCAAAGGAAGCTACTCTCGATACCAGGCCAGCGGTATTGCCATAGGAGGCCCGGATGTTATCCAGTATATACTTGGCCGCCTTTTTCTCCAGCTGGATATAGCAGCCCTTCGGCGCAGATACAAAGCCGTCCTTGATCTCCCGGGTCAGGCTGCTCGTGGTGTTGGAGAGAAGCGCAGCAAACTTGTCCTCAAAGTTATACTTTCTATTCGCCTGGCCGATAAAGTCGAGAACGGTCAGGCACTCTTTATCCTCTGCCAGCCGCAGGCCACGACCCAACTGCTGCAGGAAAATCGTCAGCGATTCTGTCGGTCTAAGGAACAGGACGGTGTTAACCTCCGGAATGTCAACGCCTTCGTTATAGATATCCACGACGAAGATAAAACGCACCTTGCCGGAAACGAGACTATCCTTCGCGCTGCGACGTTCTTCATCCGGAGACTTACCGGTCAGGAACATGGACGGAATGCCATGCTCATTGAAATACCGGCACATGAACTCCGCGTGATCCACCGTGACACAGAAGCCCAAGCCCTTAACATCGTCAATGTCTGTCACATATTTCAGCAGCGAGGACACAACCAGATCCGCACGCCGCTCAGCTATCATGCCGCTCAGCGTGTAGATCTTGGACAGCTCGGATTTATCATAACCACCAGCCGACCATTTCAGCTTGTCCAGATCCACGGTATCGGTCACACCGAAATACTGGAAGGGGCACAGGAGCTTGCGATCAATGGCCTCCGGCAAGCGAATTTCCGCCGCAATACGGTTGTTGAAATAGCCGAGTATGCTCTTACCGTCCATGCGTTCCGGCGTGGCGGTCAGGCCAAGCAGGATCTTTGGCTGGTAGTATTCCAGCAATTTCTGGTAAGTAGGAGCCGCCGCGTGGTGGAACTCGTCCACGATGATGTAATCATAGAAATCCGGCGAGGTCTTTTCCGTAAAGTCCTGGCTGTTAAAGGTCTGGATGGACATAAAAAGATGGTCGATGCTGTCCGGCCGATATCCCCCAACGAACATATCGCCGAAATTGGCATCTCTCAGCACTGCCCGGAAAGTGTACAGGCTCTGCTTGAGTATCTCTTCTCTATGAGCAACGAACAGCAACCGACAGGGTTTACCAGAATTCTTTTTCTGGAATGCCTTGTAGTCCAGCGCAGAAATTACTGTCTTGCCTGTGCCGGTTGCGGCAACCACAAGATTGCGAGTATAACCACGGACGGTGCGTTCCGCCTCCAGCTTATCCAGAATCTCCTGTTGATAAGAGTACGGCCGGATCTCCATATTGAAGATCTCGTCGTTGTTGCTGTCGAAATACTTCTCTGCCTGCAGTGCGCGGGCAAGACGTTCCCGCTGTCCTTCGTCGTAGTATTCGAACTCTTTGTCGTTCCAGTAAAACTCAAAGGTGGCCGCCACTTTGTCGATGGTTTCCGGCAGATCCTTTTTCGTGATCTTTGTGTTCCACTCCAGGCCGCTTGTCAGTGCCGCATTGGAAAGGTTGGATGAACCCACATAGGCCGTCGTAAAGCCGGTGTCCCGGTAGAAGATATACGCCTTCGCATGGAGGCGTGTGATCTTTGTGTTATAGCTGACCTTGATCTGCGTATTCGGAAGTTTGCGCAGTTCCTCAATCGCCTTCACATCGGTCGCGCCCATGTAAGAGATGGTAATAATCCGCAGCTCGCCGCCATTTTGGGTGAAGGTGGTAAGCTCGTCCATGATGAGACGCAGGCCACTCCACTTGATGAAGGAAACCAGCATGTCGATCCGATTGCAGGACACAATCTCCTTTTTGAGCTCCGTGTATATCTGCGGCTCGTGAACAGCGCCGGTGAACAGGCTGGACTGTGCGATTGAGGTTTCCGGACGGACAACCTGTGCCTTCTCATCCAAAGCCCAGATGCTGTTTTGCCGGTCAAAAAGCGCAAGAAGCTGCTCCGCCCGCTCTGCAACCGAGAGCGAGTCGAAGTCAGCTTCTTTTGTTTCTTCCTGGATCGTAGTGATAATCTGGTTGGCCAGTGCGACCTGAGCATTCAGATCTCCGCCATTATCGCGGAGATTGTCCAGCCCGCGCTCCACTACTTCGGCTACATACTTTGCCAGCACTTTGGACGCTTCGGCAGTATCGATGGGCGCAGTCTGACTGAGCTTGTCCGCATTGGCAAGCTCAGTATCCAATCCTTTGTTGATTACCTGCTCATATAGTCCGTCGTGCAGCATGTTGGCCCTCCGTTCATTCATTAGGAAAACAATCTTGACTCAGCGGTTATAGTATTCTTCTATCTTTTTGTCGCAAATTTTTTCAATTTGCGCTTTCTCCTCGATGCTTAACTTTTTCCACACCGCACCATCCACCTCGACGATACCCAAAGTCTTTGTATGGCGCATCATGTTCATGTCCTCGAAGCGTTTGAAGGGATTGGAAAGGATATTCCGCTCGGCTTCTTTGTCGGTATAGCCTCCTTTGGCAAAGATGCTGTTGGCCTTCTCAACTTTCAAGCCGGCTGTGCGGCGGGCCTCATAGAAGTTCCGGAAATAAGCGACGATATCGCTGATCTTCACCCGCCCGGAAGCGTCCGCATAGGTCAGGATTGCTTTCAGCAGCACCGGCTTATAGGAATAGCTCATGTCCATCTGCTCGACCATTTCCATGAAAAGCTGCTTGCGGTTACTGTCGTCGATGAGCTTCCAGCCGTACTGCTCGGCATAAGCCTGCAGGGTTTCCTCTTTGAAATACTTGAAGGTGCGGTGCTCGCTCATAGGCACGATCAGATCCGGCACCAGCTTTCCTTCCCGCACATAGCGCTCAATGGTCTCGGTCTGCACATCCACACGGCGCACGAACTCCATCTGTGAAATCATCCCGGCAGCTTCTTCCTGCCAGTTAAAGATATCCACCAGTTCGTAATCGGTGGCGTCCACAGGATAATCGATAATCGCATCCGGCTTTTCGCCTTTGCGGTACAGATCGTCCTCCGCCTCGCGCTGGCCCTTCTTGCCGACCACCGTGCCGCCCGCATGATACTCGTTTAGTTTGAACAGGCGGTGCAGTGAATAGGGCATATTGTACTGACTGGCATTGTCTACGAAGTCGAAGACCATCAGATGATCCTTGCCCTCCGCCGTGCGCATACCGCGGCCAAGCTGCTGCGTGTACAGCACCTTTGACATGGTGGGACGCGCCATAAACAGGACTTCCGTCTGCGGGCAGTCCCAGCCATCATTCAGCAGATCGCAGGCACAGAGCACCTTGACCTCACCGCCGGCAAACTTGGCAAGCTGCTCGCTGCGCTCGGAGGTTTTCATGCTGCCGGAAACCGCAATCGCAGCGACACCCGCCGCACGGAACAGCTCAGCGATCTGCTCGGCATGCTTCACAGACGCGCAGAATACGACGGTACGCTTGTCCTTCACGTAGTCCAGCCAGGTATCCACAATGAGCTGGTTGCGCTCGGTCACGCAGATCTTCACGTCCAGATCGCGGATGTTATACTGCACGCTGTTGAAACGCACTTTAGTCATGTCGATGTTGGTATGGATGCGGATACAACGGACCGGCACCAACGCGCCAACCTCCACAGCAGTCTGGATATCCAGCTTATGGGCGGTGTTTTTGAAGATCTCCAAAATATTTACATCGTCCGCCCGCTCCGGCGTGGCGGTGAGCCCCAGCGTGAACTGCGGCTTGAAATAGGCCAGCACCTTCTGGTATGTATCCGCAGAGGCGTGGTGCGCCTCGTCAATGATCAGATAGTCGAAAGCGTCCTCCCGGAACTGATCCAGATTCAACGACACGCTCTGGATACTTCCGCACACCACGTGGGCGTCCGGCTCCTTGAGGCTGTCCGCAAACTTGCCGACGGCCACTTCCGGCCACAGGTCGCGGAAGGTGTTATAGGCCTGGTTGACCAACTCCATGGTGTGCGCTACGAACAGCACCCGGCCCCCGCAGCGTTTGGCATCCATGACTGCGGTAACGGTTTTGCCTGTGCCAGTTGCATGATAGAGAAGAGCAATGGTCTCTCGGTTCTGTCGCATGGCCTGCAGTGAATCCAGCGCCTCCTGCTGATACTCCCGCAGCTCCAGTTGATCGGCTTTCAGCGCCCGCCCCTGCTGGGTAGGAAGATAGTCCTCGATCTCCTTGAAGCGCGGATCGCTGCCCAGGAACACGCGCAGCTCATCCTTCACCGTTTCCGGCTGCTTCTGCATCTGCCGGACCGCCCAACGGTACACATCCCAGCCCAGGTGAATCATGCTGTTTTGTTTCAGCAGATCATCATAGAACTTGTCCTGCGATACCAGGCGTGGGTTGTGGGAGGCCTCGTCGTCGATCTCAATGGCTACGCGGGTCGCGCCGTTTTCCAGCACGAAATCGGCAAAGCGGGCATTCTGATAAATGTCGTTAAACGGGTACTGTGAATACAGATACCCGGCTTTTTCTGCCCCGAAGGTATCCGCGAAAAGGTCTATGAACAGATCCTCGGCCGCGCTGCCGGATGCTGATCTGTATTCAGGCATGGTGGTTCACCTCTTCATTTATCTCCAAGTGCCCACAGGATAAAATCGAGTTTTTTCTCGGAGGAAATCGTTTTAGGAGAGATTTTTGAATCTATTTCCTCTTGAATCTCTATGACTCCCGGGGATGCCATTAAAACGTGATACTGGTCTGAGATGCGATCTAGAATCTCCTTGTCTTTTTTGAGCCTTTTCTCGAAATCAGGTTGATATGTGCGGAGCTTCAAGGCCGCGTTGACTTGGTTATCATAGATAGGCCTGGATGTGTTAATTGTGTGGAGCATTTTTGAGATAAATGAGAATTCATGCTTTTGATCGACAGGATAGAGCTGCCGTGCAACTTTTTCGAAAGAGATATCTGGATTCTCTTTTATCTCTTCAAACAGAGCAAAAAACGCCTCGCGGTATTTGGGGGAGACAAAACGCATACGATAATAATGTGAAAACTTGCGCTGATACTCCGTATTTGTAGAGACATTGCATTTATACAAATTATCTTCAAGCCAGCAATATTTCTCTAACATTGGCACGCTGACCTTTTCCAGAATTGCAGCCTTGTTTTGGCAGATTCTGTCCGTGATCGATCTCGTCTCCAAAGGATCAACTACAGTCTTAAGCAGAATTCGTTTTTCAAAGCCGCCGCGTTTGGCGGCTTTTTCTGCGCGCACTCGCTCTAGATCTTCCAAAGTATAACCACGGGCTATTGCTACCGCTCGTATCACTTCCAGAATATCGGCTAATTCCTCGATGTTCTGATCCTTGTGGTATTCTGCCAGCTCTTCGTCCAACTTGGCATCGAGCATACGGAGATATTCTTCATTGGATAGAATTTCAGTTTTACAGGATTTACCTGAGGATTCAATAATCCCCGGAATTCGGTCACGAACAAGTTTGTTGTACGATATTGATCTCATTGTTTCACCTGCTGTCGGAGTATCGGCTTCATGTTCTTGCACTGGTTTTCAGCGCTTGAATAGTTTGTGCAGCCATAGAAAGCTTCACCATTTTTAGAATTATGCTTGACAATCATATATCCGTCTTTGCATTTAGGACACTTATAGATATCGTGTCGGTCGTTTTTGTCATTGGTCATGAAGTCACAGACCTCCACTTCGTTGGTGCAGATCCATAGGTTCAGGCCGTAGTTCTTATTGAACTCATATTTGAGCGGAAAACCACACACCGGGCAGCGAAGATTAAAGAGGTCAACAACTTCCATATTGAGCTTGTCACTATGCAGTAAGTTGTTCTCTTTGATCAGCTCAATCAGGAATCTGGAAGGCTTGCGCTGCGGTGTCATGATGTAAACGCGGTTCTTCGTACGCGTCAGCGCGACGTAAAACAGACGACGTTCTTCGGCATAAGGCATGCTGGTATCCTCGTAAGTTACCAGCTTCATAATGGGATCATCTTCGATCTGGCACGGGAAGCCAAATTTGCCTTCAAACATGTTGATCAACACAACATTGTCATAGCCCAAGCCCTTAGAACTATGTGCTGTCATAAAACTGATGTTTGCGTTGGGATATGCTTCGCTTTTTACACGGTTGTTGGGAAGCTCAGAAAACCGACCGGTATTATAGAGCTTGTACATGTCGTAATTGTACCGACCGATCAGCAGAATAGATGATT
>Ga0208297_1002363_pt1 | contig 11282 bp, 7 predicted proteins | sample LMS_cellobiose_e_FD_187367 | JGI IMG/M metagenome (GOLD analysis project Ga0208297, IMG submission 187367) | Rumen-fistulated moose microbial communities from Alaska, USA - LMS_cellobiose_enrichment (SPAdes) (version 2) | ecosystem: Host-associated > Mammals > Digestive system > Stomach > Rumen... | reverse complement strand
CTTCTTGCTTCCTGCTTCTCCCAGCGGGCTTGTTCGTTTTGCCATAACGTTAGACCTCCTGTTTTGTCTGTATATTGTACTTTACCGAATATGAGGAGGTTTACACATTTTTTTACGCGCTATCGCGGGGGATTTCTCCCCGCCGATCTTATTATTCTGAGATGGTTCCCTTTTTTATGTGATACGCTATGTTTTTCGCAGTGCAAAAGCAAATCACTTGATTTACGCATTGATTGAAAAACGATTTATGCTCCTTGTATGCCGTAATTTCCTTGTTATAATGCATACGCCCAAAAATGATTTTATCAACAAAATTTATAGCATCCAGGATTTTTCCCAGATCTTGATCAATAAGATTAGGTGTCGGATATGGCTCTATACTAACCCATGTATAGCATCCGGCATCGTGCAAAGCTCGTAATGCTTGTATTCGCGCCTGAAAGTTTGCCGAATTCGGCTCGAAACGATTACGGAACTCTTCGTTCAGTGAAACAAGAGTAATTCCATATTCATTTTCTACTGATAACTGAGATAATTCGATTGGTAATATACCCTTCGTCAAAATAGAGCACTTAATATCATTGGCGTTTAATTTTTGAATGATTTTGATGCTCATTTTTGATACTTCATCATATCCATACATAAATGGATCTGTGGTAAAGCAAAGGTGAACCGATTGAATTTTGTCTTTCAGTTTTGGTATTTCTTTATCAAGTATCTCCAAAGCGTTTTCTGCAAGTTTTGGTTCACACCATTCTTCGTATGATTTTACTTTACCAAAACGCTTTGCCATCTGTATAGCATAGCACGGATATTTACATCCGTGCGCGCATCCCTGCACGTGGTTTAATGTGTAATCACCATACTCAACGCCAGTTTTATAAAGCATGGATTGTCGTTTGATTGTATCCATTATTTCACCCTTGATATTTCATAATTCTCGGAACACTATATCCCCATCTACAGACTTTGGAACTTGGGCATACATCTTCAGTTCACGTTTAATATCCTGTTTATAGCCATCACTCGGGAAAATTGGATGTTCATCCAAATAATGGTATACTTCCTTGAGTTTTATAGTTCCGCGAGCATGGTATTTTTCATAAATATCTTTTGCTATATCTTTTACATAGTAACAATCTTCGTCTGTTTGAGTAGTTGAATAACCACTTCCACTAAAATCAAGCATCAACTGATTTTCATTACCATGAGTATTCTTCAGCGAAGATTTATCTCCAAATGTTTTCCAAGCAACTTTTTTAAAAAGCTTCAAGCCTTCGATATTACCACTCACATGAATCAGATTGTAAACAAGACCATTGGTTCGTGTGAAAAACGGGAAAGACGCTATATATTTTTCTTTCTGAGAAATAGCTGTTCGCTTTCTGATTATCTCTATTATCGCTTTATTCAGATCTTCTTTGCTACCGATTGCAATAATGGATGCAATGTCTTGCTGATATGTATCTTGATATTTTTCAATGGCTTTGGCGCTGGTCGCCTGACCAGCACCTCTATTTGTATCAGATACCATATGATTGATAATCACTTCGCCCCAAATGTTCAAGAATGGGGTTATGGCATCCCAATCAATGGTCGCTTGATACGGATCGTACAAAAGAAGTGTGCCGCATTGCTTTTGCAGCGCCTTAATATCCAATTCTCGGAGAAAGGTATTCCCGTCTCCGCAATTGAATCGTACTGTAATATTTGAGAGGCCTAATTTGTTGATTTCTTCTTCAAGGCGCTCTATTTTTTCTTTGGAAATATCATTGAACAAAACATATCCGGTTTTGCCGGGATAATTGGGAAGGATGCTATTTAAGCGTTTTGCAACTCTAAGCGCGGTTCCGTCAACTAAATTGTTATCGCTATCATAATACAAACCGCTATTAGACATACAGTCAATGTATATGATGCCTTTTGAACCTTCTCTTCCGTTTGCGCCGTTAAAATCGAGTATTTTTCTTGCCCATTCATCGACATACACTTCAATCAATTCGCATTTTTTGATCGTATGAGGCGCAACTTTTTCAATGACCTCAACTGCTTTTTTCGGCCTTCCCATTCAATAATTCTCCTTTTGAAATCTATCGCATAAAGAATCCGTCTGTATCAAAAATATGATCCAACTCGTCATTGTTCTGCGCATGAAGTACTTTCTGTCTTACTGCGCCGAGCGACATATCCAGTCGTTTGAAACGATTCTTTCCTGCGGCATCTTTGCCCATGCGGATAAGTTGAATGCGTCCGATTCCTTCGTTTTCGGCGGCGTATTTGGCAAATCCTTTTGCCTTACCGAGATTGTCTTTGAAGTCCGGATTGTGTGGCTCAAGAATGTCAATCACATAATCAAGGCGTGGATCGGAACGGATAACAATAAAATCGGGATATGTTGATTTCACTTCATCATCCATTTCGTAGGGGATACATAGGGAACAAGTGGCGTGTGTTCTGTCTTGCGGAAGATTGCGAATCCAGCAGACAAAATCCGGCTGTTTGGATTCCTCTTCGAGAACGCCTTCCTCCCATCCATTCAGTTTGATGGTTGCATAACCGTCATCGTTTACGAACAGATGGTTTTCATATTCCTTGCCGTCCGCATCATGCCGCGCACGGACCGTTTCGGGCAAGCGGAAGCTATGCTTGCTGACCGTATCACCGTCCGCGATAATATCATGATACTGCTTGCGATATTTTTCGGAGCAGGCAATCACATATTTACGGTTCGCGTCGTTCATATCATGGAACATCTTTTCGGCATACTTGTTCAGTTTGGCAATGCAATCATCATCTGTGGCGAACAAAATCACATCAATCTTAAACGCATTGGGGGCGTCATCATCGTAATATTTGCGACCGTATTCGTAAGAAATACCGAAGTTTCCGAGTTTCACATCGGCGTTGCGAAGCTGCCGATCAAGGTCGGTGTCCGTTGTGGTGAAAAGACTGTGGATTGCGTAATTGTCAATTGTTTCGCCAAATACATCGAAAATCTGTGTGGATAGTTTGAATTGCAATACCTGTCCGGCATATTCATCATATTTCCCGGCAGCTTTCAGTCCGTCAACATAGGTATGGATCATTTCCACCATATCTTTTTGTATGTTTTTGAGTGCCGATGCATCAATATCTGCCTGTGAAAGAAGCCGTGCAAGGCGAAGCATAGACGCAAGATAACTGTAAATTTTGATCGACTTTACTTCATAGGTCAAAAGTCCGGCATCATTGATAAAGCGCACAATCTCATCACGGTCAATGTTCATCCCCGTGAACTCCAATTGCTTTGCCGGTTTCTCTGGTTCTGCTTCTTCGGTCGATTCGTTTTCGTGAAATGCGGGGGCAGGAGCAGGGATAAACAGGTGCCGTTCAAGCGATTCCGGCACCGTATCATGCGGCGGCATTGCCGTGCTTTCTTGCTCTGTTTCGGATTCCGGCAAGTGAAATGGATCAACCGGCGGATCAAATAATGTCAACTGATTCTCCGGCACTTGCGGTATTTTCACGCTGGGTCGTCTTGCCGGTCTTGTCGTCCATGTGGTATAAGTCGGGTTTTCATAGGATTCGCCTTCGACAACGGTCGGAATGTCGCCGCCTTCGGTGCTCTGCAAACTGTCGATAACCTCTTTGACAGTTTCCTCGTCAAAATATGGCAGATACAGATGAACATCGTTCAGCGAATCATCAACGAGCACACGGTTTTGCAGCGGCGTGCGTACCATTCTGCCTAAAAGCTGTGCAATATAGGTCGCATCCTCTGCGCGACGGAAGGACATCATCGTTTCTGCACGCGGACAGTCCCATCCGGTTGACAGACTTTCTTTGAAGAATACGACACGGATGCGTTTATCATCGGCAATAGCGGATGCCTCCACATGTGGAACATCCAAGCCATTGATCGTAATTGTTCCCGTTGAGCCGAAAGAATGCACGACCTCATTTTCCGTAAATCGATAATCCAGCCGTTCCTCGATTTTCGCAAGGCAATCGTTTAGATCGGTGTCGGAAATCTTGTCGCCGCTACCGCTTTTCACTTGAATAACAAACACTGGATGCACCTGTGCGTAATGTTGTTCATAGGAATACTGATACCAGTGCATACATTTGTTTTTCCATTCGTCGGTCGCCGCCTGCAAGATTGCCATATCGTTGTGAGCAAAGTAATCTTCGGGATAGGTGATGACAATGCGGTCTTTGAGGAGCCCCGAAGCACGCACATCTGCCGCCGAAACAACGATTTTATGTACAGTAGAGGTAGTACCTTCCACAAGATTATTAAACCGTGCCGTCGTTGCACTCATACCGATAACAACGGGGACGGGATCAAGCTTGTCCGCCGGACTGCCTTTCAGAAACTTCTGCATAATGGAGGTTGCTTTACCGGCTTCGCGTCCCTGCATACCTCTGTGTGCTTCGTCGATGATGAAATATAGACGGTCGGATTTTTCTTTTGCGGTATTCTGTATGGTTTCCCAAATGGTGTACTGACGGCTATCGGAATGACGGGTAAGATTGCCGCCCTTGCCGATTTTTTGCGTGTTCAGAAAATAGATGTGCCCGTCTTCCAGCATCTCTCGATCAAAGGATTCGTCTTCAATCATCACGCATTGATCTAAGCGAATCTTATCGGCTTTCAAGTCGATTTTTTGCCGGGATTGTTCATTGAGCTGCGGCGAATCGGAAAGCCACACAAAAATGGCTTCCGGTTGCTCGTTAAACTTTTCCGTACCGAAAAGGATATCCTCAATCAGCGCCGCCATCATAATGGTTTTACCCGAGCCTGTTGGCGCAGTGAAAGAAAGCACCTGCGGAACGTGCATCATTCTATAGTTATTGAGTGCCATTGCCGCGCTCATGCGCATACTGTCAACAGCTACTCTTTGAAACGGGAATAATTCTACCTTCATTTTCAGTTCCTCCCGGTGTTGATACGGAAATTATCGAGATAATCCCGATATAGCTGATAGGTGTCCTTACCGTCAAATCCGGTGATCATCTCGTGGTATCCCGATTCGCTGTCGGTCACAATGAAGACGGTGCCGATTTCCGGATGCTTCAATACTTCTGCCTCAAATCTCGGGAAGCAGGATTCCTCAATCAAAATTGCCATTTTGTTTTCCGGCAGGATGAGCATATCGGGATCATCGCCCTCGCCGAGTTTTGGACAAACACCGTATGCTCCCGCTTTCAGCCAAAGTGTCGGCATCATTTCGGCAAACTGTCTGCCGAGTGCCACCATGTTTTTGTCAAGGAAACCGAGTTTGAAGAATGCGGCATTGGCTTTGAAACCGTCTGACATAGGAACATCACCGCCGATATAATTGCCTTTAAGCGGTTCACCCTTGATATTTTCACCTTTGATAGAACATACTGTGCGCGGCCAAGTGACATAGCGGGCAATGCCGAGCTTTTCCCATTCTTCATCGCCGGGCTTGAGCCCTTTGGTAGTCAGTTCTTTGCTTTCCGCATCGGACACTTCGTTGTTAGTGACCAGTATGCACTGACGGTGACCGCCGTCTTCCGCGTTAAGTAGATTGACAGCATGGAGTGTTGTGCCGCTGCCGGCGAAGAAATCGACGATAAGAGCATTAGGTTTTTTCTTTGTCACAAAGCTCAAAGTATCTCTGACGGCATATAAAGATTTCGGGAAAGTGAATCGTTTGGAAAGAAAAATACTTAGCAAAAGGCTTGAACCGTAGTCACCTGCCCCGTGAGAAGGCTGATTCCATATTGTAAGAGGAATAATTGGTTTGAAAGAGCGACCAGTGATAAGTGTTCCATCCTTATCTTTTCCAAGAATTTCAAGTTCTCCATTTAGCAGAGCTTTCTCCATTCCTTCGGCAATATAGCTTATTGTGCGATTGGTGTCGCCTTTTTTCCATGACCCAAATTTAACATACCCTTTTTCAATTTTATCCTGCAATGTATCTTGAGATAACGTCCATCGCGCATCTTCGCCGTTAGCTTTTGTCGGCCAAACGGCAAAACATCCATCAGGAATTTTGACAGCAACTTTGTCATCATCCAGTTTCAATGATGCACCCGTTCTCACATATTTACCGTTTTCGCTGTTAAAGAAAACAGGATAAAAAAGATTAGGCCGGGCGCTACGCGAGCTGTTACTTCCGCTTCTTAATAGGCTTGCCCATCGGACTTGCAAATCTTCTTTCGGCGGATGAATCATGTCGGTGTTGCTCGGATAAATGCAAGCATCACCTAAAAAGACAAAGAACAGGTATTCCTCTGCACGGCTAAATATGTTCTTTCTTGCAGAACCAGAAGGATTTATAACCGAGGAGACCATCTGAATACGAGCCTTTGGGAACATTTCTTCCAGTAGGCACGCAAGATGATGATATTCCTTTTCATCAATGGTCACTATTAGAACCGAATCATTTGGATTAAGAATCCTTTTGGCTAAAGCAAGGCGTTTCTGCATCATAGAAAGCCATTTGCTGTGACGGTATGTATCGTTTCCGTCCACATAGTCGTTATTGTATTTCCAGTCTTTTGCACCGGTATTATACGGCGGATCGATATAGATGCAGTCCACCTTTCCGGCGTATAGATATTCCAGTAGTTGGAGTGCATGATAGTTATCCGCTTCAATCAGTGTATGCCACAGATCACTGTCCGGCGCATTGCAAACGCTGTCAAGCGGTTTGAGATATGGATAAATTGGCTCGCCAAATTCGGCAACGGTGACAAGATCATCGACCGGGAGTTTCGCACTTTCTCCGCTTGCCTTGTTCACGCACTGTACCACACCGCCGGAGATCGACCTGACAAAGTAATTCTCCTTGATGTTGCCGCCTTTGAGCGCGACCAAAGCCCCACGCTTCACGGGGATATCGTAAAGCGGAGTACATTCCGGAATATGATCTTCAAATACCAAGCCGAATTTCTTCTGCTTGGCAAGCTTGTTGAGCTCTTTTTGTATTCTGTCGCGCAACGATTCATCCTGAATCTGCGCTATCAAATCATTTATCGCTGCCATAATATCTCTCCTGTTCGTGGCACATTATCTGCCATGACATTTTTTATATTTCAATCCGCTGCCACATGGGCAAGGTTCATTTCGACCAACTTTTTTGAAAGGTGTAAGCCCCCGATCGACAGGTAGTGGAACATGGCCATTTTCAATCATTTCAATTTCTCGTAGTCCATACAAATACTCGGAAATTACCGTAATTGCCTGGAATAGATGAATTGCCTCATTTTCAAACTCCAGCAAATATGCAGTTTCTTTTTTCGTTCGATCTTTAGGATTGGGAATATATGTTATCTTTTGGGTAATCGCATCATATTCAACGTCGTTATGACCAATCGCGTTTCGCAGTTTTGAATTCAGAATAACCTGTAATTCTTTTGTATATTGCTCGGTTTCATCACAATAATGTAATCGATTGGCTTTTGAAAGAGCTATATATTTTTCTAAATCAACTGTTTTACCATCCTTTTCAGCACATTGATTACAATTATTCCGATAGTTGATATTGTTTAATGCAACTGGGACAACAAGGAGATTTCCTAAAGTTTCATACGCATCCAGTGAGAACTGCTTTATCAAATCGAATGAGCTGGTAGTAGAACCCTCTGCATCATAATCTACGACCCCATCATCACAATACTGCAATGATAGTGCCGGAATGAGGAATGGATAAGTCTTGATAAATTCGTCATATATTTTATATATCGATGACTGTAGTTGCTTCAGCGAATATCCATCGTGTGAATTGAGAAAAGTTATCAACGTTCTCAACTGCTCAGGTGCCAGATGCACAACACTCGTGCTTAATGACAGGTCAGAAATAATATCCGCTCTTAGAACTCCTATGAAATATATGACTTCAATCATATGAACCGCACGCGAAATCTCAAATTCATTGCGGCAAGGGAAGTGCTCTTTGGGCAGCATCTTCCATATCTCAGCGGTCAAATATGTTCGATTTCCACGGTTATGCAAATCAATTATTCGCTTATATTGTGACCAACGATCGCAAAAGTCGTTGAGTTTTGAGATTGATTGAGCAAACTTTTCATACCGTTCATGTCCCATTATGCTCGTATATCTCATAAAAGGAGATAAAGCAATTCTTCCTTCGGCGCTATCCGCATGAGGCTTTATTGTAGGGAATTCGCCTGAGCACTCAACAACATAACGAGAATCCTTGTTATCTTGGACTTCATCTGCATTTTCAAACTGAAATCTTAGCCCCGGGCACTCTTGGTTAATATCTACATAGCCATTCATTGATGTGCCACAATTGCAGCAGGCAACAACAACAGGATGGCCTTTGAGGAGGCCTACTTGGAGACGAATCCGGGTAACGGTGCCACATACTTGACACTTGATAAAGTGGTTATATACCATTTTGATCTCCTCTACGTCTATTCTTAATTACTGGATGTTTCCCCGTGAAAAAGTTCATGGCACGGTTTACTTCATCGTGTAAAATTTGCTTTCGCCTCTGCCGACAACTTTAATCAGTCCGAGATCTCGCATCTGCTTTGCAACGGTAAATGTGCGGGTCTTTTTCAATCCAAGCAGGTCGCTGATTTCTTTTTCGGTGATCTGTCCGTTTGCGTTGATATAATCAAGCACCTTCTGCATCTGTGGAGTGACCGCTGCAACACTTTTCGGTTCTTCCGCAGTAACGGCATTCATATTCGGCAAAACGATCTTGAACGTATTGGAGGTCACTTCGATTTGCGGCTGCTCCGAGCAGTCGGCATAAAGATTGAATATTCTACGAATGCCAGTGCCGTAACTTTCAATCAAACGCAGACGATGGAACACCTCAGCGAGATTCTTGTTTCTCGGCTGAGAAATACCGGAACGAATATCATCAGTAGAAAGGCCAGCAAGAAGACCTCCAAGCGAAATAAACTCCATTTTATGATCGGTGACATTGATGATGATGCTGCCGCTGAAGCTGTAATCACGATGGACAATCGCATTCAACAAAGCCTCGCGGATAGCTTCTTCAGGATAATCCTGCTTATCTGTCCGAACCACGCCTTTAATTACGGAGCTCGTTTTGTTACACAGAGCAAGATAATTTACGGTATCCTCGAATTGCTTGAACACAGAGCCACTGAATTCCTTGCTGTCTCGGAATACGGTACAGGCTTCATCGCTAAATACGGCAATTTTTGTTGTATGAGCACACTGATCGGAAAGGATCAAGGCAAGATTGGTATAAATGCCGTCTTTCTTTTGAGTGATACCAAGAGAGCGATATTTCCCTGAATTGAATTCCACACCGTATAGATTGAACGCTCTTTGAGTTGCTTCAAAGGTCAACTCCTGCTCAAGAGAACGATTCTCCTCGAAAGTATCGCCGTCACTCTCCTTAATCATCTGACGAATCTGCTCGGGGGAGGCGGGAACGCTGGACGTACCCTGACGCACATAAACGCCGCTCGGTTTCAATCCTTTTCCCTTGAGATAGTAGGGCTTATTCGTACCTTCACTTACAGTAATGCGTACCACCTTATTGTCCTGTACCGTAAAGCGCACGAACATGGTGACATCCGGCATGATAGCATCGCGGATACCATTAGTAATACGGGTATATTCTTTATCAACATCGGTCAATCCGACAACATTTCCATCATTATCTATTCCGACATATACAACGCCCCCGTCAGTATTGGCAAAGGCTATCACTTCTTTATAGATTTCCTCGGTAAACTGAGACTTAAATTCAATATTCTCGGTTTCAAAATTCATCGGAGCGCCTCCTTGCAATAATCCTAAGTATATTATACTCACGAAATTCGCTTTGTCAATTGCTCAGAGCGAATTTTCGACGAATATTCGTTCAAGGTGGGCGAATATTTAAATTGCGGCGAATAATCCATAAAATAACACAGCAGCCGGGTACGCAAATACCGGCGGGTGTGCGGACAATTTCTTGTACTGTCTAAGCAGACAATCCGAGAGAACGCCTGTACTCCACAGGACTCATATTTCCGAGTGATACTTTGATTCGTCTCTCATTGTACCAAACAAGAGATAGTCGTTCAGGATCAATATAAAATCATTAATGCTGATCCCATTCCAATCCCGGTTGTAGAATAACTCGTTTTTTAATCGCCCGAATAATCCTTCGCAAGCGGAATTATCAGGAGAACAGCCTTTTTTCGACATAGAACGCGTAAGGCCGGCTGCCTTAATGCGTTCTATCCATCCGGGCCAGCGATAGTGACATCCCCGGTCTGAATGGATCAGAGGATGTTCATTAGCAGAAAGTGTCGATATGGCCTTATCCAACATGCTGTTAACCAGAACAGCATCCGGCGATTTGCCGATAGTCCATGCTGGGAGCATGCCATCAAAACAATCAACAATTGGAGAAAGGTACACTTTCCCGGCGGGTATAGAAAATTCTGTGATATCGGTAAGCCATTTTTCGTTTGGCTTATCAGCATGGAAATCTCTTTGAATGATATCGGGAACAGAAGGAGATTTTTCCCCTTTGTAGGAATTGTATCTTATCCGTTTCTTAAAAGTTATTGTCAAGTGCTCTTCTTTCATGATACGGCGTATGACTTTTTCTGAAAGTATCACGTTTTCTCTTTGAAGCATTCCATGAATACGCCGGTAGCCGTAACGTGATTTGTTTTCTCTAAAAATCTCAACGATACGCCGGCGTATTCTGGTGTATTTATCTGCCTTTCGGATTATATCTTCCTGATAATGATAACTGCTCTTTGGCAGATGTAGTTCTTTAAGAAGGGACGGCAGTGAATAACGATTTTTCAGGGCGTCAACGATCACTGCCTTCTCCCTGTTCTTCAGGGATCCCATGTTGACGCCGGGGCCTTTTTTTAGGACATTAATGGAGTTTGTGAAAAAATCTCTGTAAATAGATCTTCTATGATAAGAGTTGAGGATTGAAGAGCTGTATTCTAGTAGATCAGAACACACAATCCTTTATTCCCTTATAATTCATGCAAGTGAGTATGTCAAGTACAAGCGGAGCGAAAACTCTGCTTGTGGTTGTCTGCTGTCGAACCTGGATCCTGAAAAAAAGGTCATTCCGGCATTCGGTCAGGATATATGATGCTCAGTTCGCCGTATACTTTGCCCCAGTTCCGGATCGGCATCGTCCACCTCTTTGTGGCTTCGAAGGTAGCCAGATAGAGCGCTTTCAAAAGCGCCTGATCACTCGGAAACACGCTCCTCTGGCGGTTCAGCTTGCGGTATGTGGAATTCAGACTCTCGATGGCGTTGGTCGTGTAGATGACTGTCCGAACGGCAGCAGAAAACTTAA
>Ga0208297_1002361_pt1 | contig 11290 bp, 11 predicted proteins | sample LMS_cellobiose_e_FD_187367 | JGI IMG/M metagenome (GOLD analysis project Ga0208297, IMG submission 187367) | Rumen-fistulated moose microbial communities from Alaska, USA - LMS_cellobiose_enrichment (SPAdes) (version 2) | ecosystem: Host-associated > Mammals > Digestive system > Stomach > Rumen... | reverse complement strand
GAGACAACAGCACATTCGAAGTGACGCTGATAGCGCCGATAGCGATGCAGGAAGGCCTTCGCTTCGCGGTCCGAGAAGGCGGCCGCACGGTGGGAGCCGGCGTCGTCACTCAGATCATCGAATAACCGGCTGATATGCGGGCGGCAGGACCGCCGCCCTTGACTTGATTTGTTTGGAGTGAGTAACAATGGCTGATATCGTCGGTCTTCAGTGCACCGAGTGCAAGCGCCGCAATTATGTGACGCTCGTCAACAAAAAAAAGGCGACAAAAAAGCTGGAAAAGAAAAAATACTGCAAATTCTGTGATAAGCGAACCTTGCACAAAGAATGCAAATAGTGTAAAATACCCCTTGCTTGCAGGTCTGTAGCTCGAACTGGTTAGAGCACCGCACTCCAAATGCGGGGGTTGAGGGTTCGAATCCTTCCAGGCCTGCCATTTTTTTCTTCAAAAACGGCCTGGAGGCAGCAGAGTTATTTTATACAAAAGTCGATGAATGAGGAGGTCGGGGTTATGGATAAAGTCCTCGACTACATCCGAGAGTCAAGAGCCGAACTCAGGAAAGTCACGTGGCCCACAAAGCAGCAGCTGTGGTACTCGACCGTAATAGTCATAGTGGTCACGGCGATTTCGGCGGCTTATCTCGGACTGGTAGATTTGATACTGACCGGAGTCTTTTCGAGGATTATCGGGTAGCGCGCGGATGACTGGCAGCAGGCTGTATCTCGACGGTAACCTGGAGGTGGAGAGGGCTTATCGTCCTCTTTTAGCATGAGCGATTTATTTGGAAACACACAAGAACGCCGCTGGTATATAGTACAGACGTATTCGGGGTACGAAAAAAAGGTCAAGGCGAACCTCGACCAACGTATCGCGACTATGCGTATGGAGGATAAAATCTTCCGCGTTCTCGTGCCCGAAGAAGACACCGAGAAAAAGAAAGACGGAAAAACCAAGCATGTCAAGAAAAAGCTCTTTCCATGCTATGTCCTTGTCGAGATGATACTTGAAGAAGATTCCTGGTATGCAGTCCGCCACACGCCGGGAGTGACCGGCTTCGTCGGCTCCGGAAACCATCCGATCCCCCTTTCTCCGAAGGAAGTCGAAGACATCATGCGGAAGCTCTGCAAAGAAGCGAAGCCGAAGGTGGAAGTGGATTTCAACGTCGGAGAGATAGTGCAGATGAAATCCGGCCCCTTCGAAGGGCAGAGCGGCCCCGTCGTAGCGATAGACGCCGATAAGGCAAGGATAAAGGTCAGGGTCACTTTCTTCGGCAGAGAAACGGACGTGGAGGCGGACTACAGCGACCTGGAAAGGGTTTAGCGCGCCATATCGCCTCGCGTCCCGCGTACCATGAAAAGTAAGCAGCGCCCTTTGCCTTGCGGCGGGGGGCTTGACCTAAGGAGGAAACATTAGAAATGGCTAAGAAGGTAGTTGGGGAGCTTAAACTTCAGCTCCCCGCAGGAAAGGCCACGCCGGCGCCGCCAGTAGGACCGGCGCTCGGCCAGCGCGGAATCAACATTATGGAGTTCGTCAAGGCGTTCAACGCCAAGACGGCAGATCAGGTCGGCATGATAATCCCGGTCATCATCACCGTTTACGCCGACCGCAGCTTCACCTTCGTACTGAAGACGCCGCCGGCGAGCGTACTTATCAAAAAGGCTTCGGGCAAAGATAAGGGCTCGGCGGTCCCGAACAAGGAGAAGGTCGGCAAGCTGACGAAAAAACAGGTGCAGGACATCGCAGCTCTCAAGATGCCCGACCTCAACGCCAACGACATCGAAACGGCAATGAAGATGATCGAAGGCACGGCGCGCTCGATGGGAATCGAAATAGTCCGCTGATTTCGATTAGTCCCCGCCGACCGGCGGGAGTGGGAGGAGCCCGCAGGGCATCCGCCATTACCACAAGGAGGAAAAATAAATGTCAAAAAAAAGCAAGCGTTATAAGGCGTTACTCGAAAAAGTAGATCTCACGAAGCAGTATACGCTCTCAGAGGCTATCGCCCTCGCGAAGGAATGCGCGACGGCTAAATTCGACGAAAGCCTCGAGCTCCATGTTCGTCTGGGCGTTGATCCCCGTCATGCAGACCAGCAGGTTCGCAGCACAATAGTCCTTCCCTTCGGCACCGGCCACACGAAGAAGGTGGCGGTCCTCGCACTCGGCGAGAAGCAGAAGGAAGCTCAGGATGCTGGCGCGGACATCGTCGGCGGCGAAGATTTGGTAGCTGAGATCCAGAACGGCAGACTTGATTTTGATGCGGTAATCGCCACACCGGATATCATGAAGGCGGCAGGACGTCTCGGCAAAGTCCTCGGGCCGCGCGGCCTCATGCCGAGCGCCAAGACGAATACCGTCACATTCGATGTTGCCGGCGTCGTCAAAGAAATCAAAGCCGGCCGCGTAGAGTTTCGCGTCGACAAAACCGCTATCACGCACAACGCGGTCGGAAAAGCCTCATTCCCCGTCGAGAACCTCCTCGGCAACGTCAAGGCCCTTCTCCGCGCGATACTCAAAGCTCGCCCGGCAGCGGTAAAGGGCACATACGTCAAGAGCATAACGATCGCGGCGACGATGGGCGTCGGCATAATGGTCGACCCTGTCTCGGCGCAGAAAGACGCCGCGGCCGAATAGAATTTCGCCGCGCACGCTTTAAAATTTACGGGGCCGCCGCGCCAAGCCGATATCGGCGCCTCTAAAAAGCTCCAGATAAAGCAAGGCCCGGGCTCGCAAAAGCCCGGGCCTTCGTGTAAAATTATGCAGATAGGATTTTTAATCACTTTTCTTTTAAGGCGCTCCTCTTGCAGGCCTCGATTACGTGTTTCGCGAGCACCGCGGTAGTAACGCGCCCTATGCCGCCCGGCACCGGCGCTATCGCGCTTACTATGCCTTCGGCCTTTTCCCTGTCGACGTCGCCGCATAGCTTTCCTTTTTCGTCGACGTTGATGCCGACGTCGATTATCGTCTGCCGCGGAGAAAAGAAGCCCTCCGTTATCAGCTTCGCGTGCCCGGTCGCGACGACGAGTATCTCCGCCTCGCGGCAGAGCGCGGCGAGCTCCTTCGTCTTGGTGTGGCATATCGTCACCGTCGCGTTCTCGCGCAGGAGCATCATCGCGGCCGGTTTGCCGACGACGAAGCTTCGTCCCACGACCACCGCGCGCCTACCGGCTATTTCAATATCATAATGCTTCAGCATGTCGATGCACGCTTCGGCGGTGCAGGGCGAGAAGCCGACGCGCTTGTCGGAATAGACGCCGGCCATCGAATACTCAGTTATGCCGTCGACGTCCTTCTCCGGCGCAAGGGCGCGGCAGAGCGCCCGGTCGTCGATGTGCGGCGGCAGGGGGCGCAGTATCAGCGCGCCGTGGATATTTTTATCGACGCTTATAGCGCGTACCGCGGACAATATCTCCTCTTCGCGGACGTCGGCGGCGAAAAGATATTTTTTTACCTCGACGCCGGCGGCGGCGCAGCATTTTTCGGCGCTTCTTTCGTAAGTGACGTCGTCGGCGTTCTCCCCCACGCGCACTATTGCGAGGACCGGCACAAGGCCGCGGGAGCGCAGCCCTTCGCTCTCGCTCTTGAGATGCGTATTCAGCGAATCTATCACGGGTTTTCCCTTTAAAATCCTCGTCATGACCTCACATCTTTTCGTCAGGATAAAAGTCGACGCTTCGCTATTGTATCACACTGGCGGCCGCGCGGGACAGATTGTATAATTGCATGAGGATACGTCCGCAGCGGAGGAGATTTTTATGGCACACAATCACACGCACGGCTCTCCGTATTCGCGCCTCATTGAGAGACTCAACCGTTTCCCGCAGGGAGCGCCGGAGTCGAAGCTGCTCTACGATATACTGAAAAATCTGATGACGGAAAAGGAGGCGGGGCTGATGGCCCAGCTTCCGATAAAGCCCTTCGGCGTCCGCAGCGCCGCGGAGATATGGGGGACAGGCGAGGCCGAGGCGCAGAAAAATCTCGACGAGCTCGCGTCGCGCGCGCTGCTCGTCGACATAGAGCAGGAGGGCGGGCAGCTCTACGCCGTGCCGCCGCCTATGGCCGGCTTCTTCGAATTCTCGCTGATGCGCGTCCGCCGCGACATAGACCAGAAGACGCTCTCCGAGCTCTTCTACCAGTACATAACGGTCGAGGAGGACTTCATGCGCGACCTCGTGTGCGGCGGCGATATACAGATGGGGAGGATATTCCCGCAGGAGCCGCAGATTCCCGACGAATACGCGCTGCACGTCCTCGACTACGAGCGCGCGACGAACGTCATAGAGACGGCTTCGCACATCGGCGTGAGCATGTGTTACTGCCGCCACAAAGCGCAGCATATGGGCGCAGCCTGCGACGCCCCGATGGACATCTGCATGACTTTCAACAGCACGGCGGCGACCTTGATAAAGTACGGGCATGCGCGCAGCGTGGAGGCCTCCGAATGCCGCGAACTGCTCGCCCAGGCCTACGAGCACGACCTCGTGCAGTTCGGCGAAAACGTGCGCCGCCGCGTTAACTTCATCTGCAACTGCTGCTCCTGCTGCTGCGAGGCGCTGCTCGCGATAAAGCGCTTCGGCGTTGCGCAGACGATCTGCTCGAACTTCATCTCCGAGATAGATAGCGCAACCTGCATCGGCTGCGGCAAGTGCCAAAAGATATGTCCGGTAAGCGCGATAGAGATGACGGAAGAGAACGGCAAAAAGAAAGCGCGCGTCGTGCCCGAGCGCTGCATCGGCTGCGGCGTCTGCGTGAGGCGCTGCCCGAAGAAGGCCCTGCGTCTGCTGCCGCGCCCGAAGCGGATGATCACGCCGCTCGACACGACTCACAGGGTCGTCGCGATGGCGACTGAGCGCGGCAAGTTGCAGGAGCTTATCTTCGACAACAGGGTCCTCTACAGCCACAGGCTGCTCGGAGGCGTCTTGGGCGCGATACTGAAGCTGCCGGGCGTGCAGCGCTCCTTCGCGCAGGCTCAGCTCAAGTCGCGCTATCTTGAGAGGCTGATCTCAAAGGCGGCCGGAGATTAAAATTCAAAACGGGATACTTCGGTGAAGCCCGGCGGATTTCAAATAAGCGGCCCGCCGAGGCGCCGCGTTATTTTTAGCCGGCTTTCTTATCGATCCCCTTGAGAGAAAAGAAGAAAGTCAAATTCGATGGCAAGGTGGGATGCGAAACAAAAAACAGCTTCTTTACATCGCCGCCGCCGTCGAAAAGAAAGCGCTCCGCGTCTATGCGGACTTGTCGTTTACACTCTCCTCTCCTCTATTTATGATCGAGGCAATTACTGTCCCACTCCAGAGAAAAACTCAACTGCTCCAGTTTCCCGTACGCGCCTAAAAGCCGCCTCCCTCCAAATCCTCCCTTCACGCGCAGATAAATCCGCCGCGCATGGGCACGAGCCGCCGAGCCGCCCCACGGTCGTGCAGAACAAAAAGCGCAGCGTCTTTGGGCGGCAGTTACTCATCTCTACAGGCCGCAGCCGCTTGGTCGAGGTGCGCGGCGACAGCGGCAGCGCCGACACGTTCCGCCAGAACGCATGGCCGCTCTTACAGGATACAGTAGATGGTCGGAGTCCTTACAGCCCTTCTTCTTTCTGACGCCTATGGAGCTATTGATGACCCGGGGGAATGGAGTTTGTTCCAAAGCTCGACAACAGGATGAAGGCCGACGAAGGGGACGGCGTCCCGCATCTTTTTCGTCTCGACCCTGATTTTGGGTAGTCGGTATGAGATGATCTGCTCTCAACTCTCAGGTGATGACTTGTGTTCTGCTGACTAAAGCTTAGCGCTGTTTTTACAAATGGTACCTGCTCGGCGCTCTTTTTTTACCTGTGGTTTTAGATGCGCTTTTTGCAGTTTAAAGTTTAAAGTTTTATGAAAAACGATTGACAATTAAGTTAGGCAATGCTAACATATCCCTACAGTGTGCGGGAGAGTAAAAAATTTATAGGGCTCAGTGTGCCGGCATGCATTTATGTATATGTATGCGTGATGTGTTGCATTATTTTTGCGCGATGCGGCGTCACGCGCCGGTGGGAAGCAATGATGATTTCAGCAGCACGTGTATATATGCTTGGACTTCCGCCCGACCGCGGCAGAGAGGAGGAAGCGAAACGAATCGACGCGGCCCGGGAGGATTTTAAGGCGAGAGGGCGCTTGGAGAAGCGGCGGGAAGCGCCGAGGCAACTTCGGTCACTTGGCGGGTCAGCGCCGAATGCGAAGCGGGTCCTTTCGCGGGATAGATAAACAAAAAGCAGAAGGAGTTGGATATCTATGAAGAAATTTCTTGCAGTTATAGCGGCGCTTGCGCTCGCTGCGGCCGCAGCTCCCGCGATGGCAGCGTCGAATCCGTTCATGGACGTGCCGCAGGGGCACTGGGCCTATGACGCGGTGGGGCTTCTTGCGTCGCGCGGCATAGTATCGGGCTATCCAGACGGCTCGTTCAAGGGCGCACAGCCCGCCACCCGCTACGAAATGGCGTCGATAGTGGCGCGCGCGCTCGTCGCGGTGAACGCCGACAAGGCGAGCAAGCAGGACCTCGAGCTTCTCAAGAAGCTCGTCATGGAGTTCAAGGACGAGCTTGACGCTCTCGGCGTCAAAGTCGATCAGCTCGACAAGAGGGTCGCGGTGCTGGAAGACGGCGTCGGCGGATGGAAGATCCGCGGCACCTTCCTCTTCGAGGCGAAATTCTCGGGCGACACCGACAGCGGCAACTATCTCTTCACCGAGAACGGCAGGAAGAACGACTTTGAGAAGGAGCAGTTCCGCCTCTATCTGACCAAGCAGATCAACGAAGACACCTACTTCTACGCCGAATACCGTACCGGTGCTGACGGCTCGGGCGCTCCCGCCGGCCGCGGCGGTCGCGGCGACCTTCAGAACATGAGCTGGGCGCAGCTGTTCGTCGATACGAAGCTGCCCTACGACATCGGACTCCGCGTCGGCCGCTTCACCGTCGACTTTGAAGACGAGAATGGGCTCTACACTGACAACGACGCCATATTCGGCGACTTCCGCATCGACGGTTTCCAGCTCAGCAAACAGTGGAACGCCTTTAGGGCCACTGCGATCGTCGGTCGCAACGACAACTACGGCCTATACGACGCCACCGCGGATGCGTGGGGCCTCGACTTAGACAGCGCCTTCATGGCCTATATCCTCGACCTGAACTGGACCCCGAACGAGAAGTTCTTCCTCGGCGGCACCGGCTACTGGTTTGACGACGACTCGACCGGGATCGACACCCTCGACCTTGCCACGGCCACATACGCCGCTTACATGGGCTACAAGTTCACCCCCGCCGTCGAGCTTAAAGGAATCTACTACTGGCAGAATTACGGCGACGACGTCGTAACGCCGCAGGGGCTTCCCGCCTTCGCGGTCGAAGACAGCCCGAACGCCTGGAAGGCCATCCTGAGCATCGACCAGGACCTCCTCAAGTTCACCAGCCTGTGGATCGAATATTCGCAGCAGGACAACACCTTCTTCGGATACACCGACCGCTACGCCATCGGAGGCGGCGCCTACGACTTCGTAGGCTTGAACATGGGCGTGGCGGATCCTTTCGGCACGTCGAAGTACTGGTTCGTCAAGGCCGAGCAGCAGTGGAACGACAAGTGGAGCTCCTTCGCGCGCTTCGCTACGGTCGACTACGATACCGTCAACCTTGACGACGCGACCGAGTGGGGCGTCGGCATCGGCTATCAGTACACGCCGGCCATCTACTTCGAACTCGCCTATGACCAGGTCGACCACGGCGACAGCATCACCGGCAACCAGGGCGGCGAAGTCGGAAAAGACCACGTCGTCCGCTTCAGCACCTCCGTCAACTTCTAAACTTCTAACTGAACGCTCGATAACACAAAAGCAGGGGCCCGGAGGGCCCCTGCTTTTTGTAAAAAGATTCTCTTCATTACCAGAGCGCTATCCTCTTTTCCGGTGCGAGGTACATGCCGTCGCCTGGCTCCACTCCGAAAGCGTCGTAGAATTCTTGGAGCTGCTGTACGTTCGCGTTGGTGCGCAGGAAGGGCAGAGGATGTACGTCCTCCTTTATCCTGTACTCCTCGGATTCTTTTGTCGCGCGGCTGCGCCATACCTTCGCGTAGGCTTCGAAGAATTTCGCGAAGTCGAAGCCTGCGCTTTCGCGCGCTATCGCAGCCATGCAGCTGAGGCCGCCCAAGTCGGCTATCGCTTCGCTGAGCACAAGCTCGCCGTCGGTCTTTACGCCGGGCGCCGCGTCGAGCGTGCTGAAGTAGTCGCTTATCGCCTTAGCGCGCGCATCGAATTCTTTTTTGTCTTTTTTCGTCCACCAGTTCGATAGGTTACCGTTTTCATCGTACTGCGAGCCGTTCGTGTCGAAGGCGTGGGTTATTTCGTGCCCTATCACCATGCCGATGCCGCCGAGCAGCCCCTCGGCTTCTCCGCCGCGCGGATAGAAGACGCCGCCCAGTATGCCGGCCGGAATGTTGATTGAGTTGTCCGCCGGCGAGTAGTAGGCGTTGACCGTCTGCGGCACGGCTATCCATTTGCTCTTGTCGACCTTGGAGTTCACGAGCTTGGCGTCGCGCTTTCTTTCAAATTTACCTATCGCGGCGGCCGCTTCGACGAGGTTGCCGCCGGCGGCGTTATCTTTGAAATCGAGCTCCGAGAAGTCCTCCCACTTTTCGGGGTACGCCGCGCGCACGGTCAACGCGTCGAGCTTGGCTATGGCTTTTTCGCGCGTCTTTTTCGTCAGCCACTCTTCTTTCGAGAGCATTTCCCTGTAATAGTCGGTGACTTTAGAGATGAGCTCCTCGACCCGCGCCTTGACCGTTGGGTCGGCGTATTTTTCGGCGTAGACTCTTCCAAGCGGTTCGTCAAGATACGCCGATACCATTTCATAGGCGTACTGGTCGTCGGGTATCTCGCCGCTGCTGCCCATCACGGAGTTGACGCGCTCGACGGCCCAGCCGCGCGCCTCGCGGTCGAGCAGATTGGCCGTGGAGAGCAGCGTCTTGACGACGAGCAGGCTTTTGATGTCTTCAAGATTTTCCGGCGCGTAGACCTCGTTGATATTTTTCAGCCATTCCGGTTCGCGCAGCACGAATTCGCGGCTTTCGCCGTAGCCCTCGGAGTCGACGATCGCGGCCAGCGGAAATCTCTTAGAGGCCGCGGCGAGCTCTTTCTTCGTGCGCACGTTGTAGCACGACCTGCGCGCCGCCGGCATGCGCAGCGCCTTCAGCCCCATGGACTTGGCTGCGAGCTTCCTCTCGATGCGGAAGAGCCCGTCGTTCATCGCACGGGCGCGCTCCCTGCCGTATCCGGCCTTTTGCAGCAGCTTCATTATATAGGCGTCGTTCGCGGCCTTGCGGCGCTTTGCGGAGGCGCTGAGCTCGGCGGCCCTGTATTCGTCAGCGTCGGCGAGCAGCAGGCCGGAGGGCCATATCGCGACCGTCTCGTTCGTCGCGTCGCGGCTGTCGGCCGTCGTGCCGACGCCCATGAGCAGCGAGCCGAAATGCGGATCTTTCGCGTCCGTCAGGTAGGCCGTTAGATCCTCGATGCTTTTGATCGCCTCGATGCGTCTGATATAAGGCATCACCGGCTCTACGCCCAGGCGGTCTCTATCGTTCCAGTCCAGCAGCATGCGGTGGAATTTTTGCGTCAGCTCCGCCTCGTGCCCTTTAAGGGAGCCGTCCGTCAGCAGCCCCTTTATCTGCTCCTCGACCTCGTCGTCCCTTTCGGAAAAGGAGTTGACTCGCGATTCGCCGCTCTTGAACTTAGCTGTCGAAAGCCATTCATAATTCACCGCGCGGTGAAAGTCGTCGCGCGGCGAGGGCTTGTCGGAAGCCTCGCCCGCCGTCGTTATGTCGGAATTTACCCACGACGCTTCGGCAAAGCCGCCCTCCGCAAGGCAGAAGAGCGCCGCAACGAGCAGCGCCGCGCCTTTTAACGCGCCAGTCAAAGATAACGTCATTTGCATACCTCCATCTACGATGCCTCCGGCGTCCACTCCGCGGCACGGAAGCGCGTCGGAACGCGGATATTGTAGCATAACGGAGCAGGTCCTGAGAGAGCCGCTCTCTTTTAGCCGCCGCGTAGGCGGCGCAAAGTTAAATTAAGTCATATGAGTCGCGTCCAGCCGGGCGGCTCCCGTTATATTTTTAAAAAATCTGCTCCACAGTCTCTACGGGAAGAGCTTTACGAGAAGGACCGCCAGTACGAAGCCGGGCAGCATATTCATGACGCGTATCTTCATCAGCCCGAGGAGATTTAAGCCGATGGCCATCAACATAAGCCCGCCCGCCGCGCTCATCTCGGTCACCGCCGCTTCTGACATGAAAGGCTGGAGCCATCCCGCCGCAATCGTCAGCGCCCCCTGATAGATGAATACCGGAATGCTCGACAGTATCACGCCGAAGCCGAGCGACGCGGCCATCGCAACAGACATCATGCCGTCGATGAGTCCCTTCGTGATCAGCAGCGACGGGTAGCCGCCCAGCCCCTCTTCGAAGGAGCCGAGCACGGCCATCGACCCCGTGCAGTAGACGAGGCTTGCCGTTATGAATCCCGATAAGAAGCCGCCGCCCGAGGCGAATTTTTTCTCAAGCCTCCGGCTCGCCGATTCAAAGGCCGCTTCCAGCCCCAGCAGTTCGCCGATCAGCGAACCTCCGGCGATGCTTGCTACCGCTACTATAGGATTCTGTGTCTTTATCGCCATGCCTACGCCGAGCGTTATTACGAAAAGGGCCATACCCTGCGTTGGCAGTTCGGCGGCTTTGGCAGGCAGATTTTTGCGGAGCAGCAGCCCAGCGGTGGAGCCCGCTGCGATCAGCAGCGCATTCGCAAGAGTGCCGAAGAGTGGTATAAAGCTCATAAATTCCAAAAAAATCCCCCGCCTTCATCCTGCATATTATACAGTAAACGGCAGCGCTCGATTAGCGGCCGAGTCATGGCGGCGCTTTTTAAATTGTATTTTAAGAATTTTTAATGTGAAAAAATTGAGATTTACGGCGAAAGGTCATCGAAAGACAGTCTTCACTAATCCGTGTGTCCTGAAAAAAAGGCCTTGACGTAAAGGCGGAAGGGTAATATACTTCCACCTGTTGCGCCTCGGCCGGGACGCCTTTTAGCGAAACCCGGCGGCGCGGCAGGCACCATGACAAAGGGATAAGGAAAGCAAAGTAGAAGCGCCCTTAGAGCAGAAAGCCGAGAGGCGAGAGCGCTAAGGATGCGGGCCTGAGAGAAAAGGGGCCCTGGGCCCGGTCAAGCCGGGAGAGGGAGACCAGTCGAGCAGCGCGTCAGCATCAAACGGAGAGTT
>Ga0208297_1002359_pt1 | contig 11295 bp, 14 predicted proteins | sample LMS_cellobiose_e_FD_187367 | JGI IMG/M metagenome (GOLD analysis project Ga0208297, IMG submission 187367) | Rumen-fistulated moose microbial communities from Alaska, USA - LMS_cellobiose_enrichment (SPAdes) (version 2) | ecosystem: Host-associated > Mammals > Digestive system > Stomach > Rumen... | reverse complement strand
TTCACAATTTCCCGTGAATAGTAATTTGCAGCATCATATTTATCAATAAGGGCCAGGGCGTAATATGTCCCGTCCGGTGCACTCCAGGTAAGTTTTATCTCGGCATTTATCAATGATTTTATACTAGTATGAAGAGAAATATCCTGACTTATGCTTGTTCTCCCTTGATAATTCTGCCCCTGTGCCCCATGGGACTCCGCTAAATTTTTTGATGATTTAGTTTCTGCACTTACGCTCTGACCAAAAATAGAGGCAAGTGCATTGATTGCACTTGCTTCTGCAGCTTTTCTATCTTTGCCAGTACCTACTGCGGTGATATATGAATCCTTGTCATACACAGCTGACGGATTGTCAATCCACTCCGGGGGAAGTTCTGCAAAACTCTGGGAGCATACCAGCAGTAAGCATATAATGGCAGTACGATAGAAAAAGTTTTTCATTATTTCAGGCACTCCACCTCAAGAAGGTTGAGTTTTCCAGCCTTAACCTCAACTGTCTTGTTGATGGGTTCCTGACCTGGGAATTTTACAGCAACTTCATATGTACCTGGATCAAGCTCAATTCCAAGAGCTTGTACTTCTGCAGGATAGAAGTGTGCTCCTCTAATATCTGCATGGTCATTTTTAAGTGCTTCTCTGATTTTGTTTCCAGCGTTTCCAATGCTAGCCTCTGCTGCTTTTTTTGTAAGTGGGTTTGCAATACCAGCTGGATCTGGAAGAAGCAAGTAGGATACAAACAACGGAATAGATTTAAGTGAAGTTCTGAAAACACTTCTGCGAGCTGCGATATACTGTTTTCTTTCAATACATTTCTTTGCAATCTCGCTTGAATTCTCAATTGTCTCAAGAGTGTAGTCTGTTCCATTGATTGTAACAACGCATGGCCCCTGTAATGCTGTTCTGTCCTGAAGCTCTGTATAAATAGCTCTTACCATGGTGTCTTTGAATGGATTCAACATATTGAGTATGCTGGCAATATCAAGATTTGCATTTTTGATCTGATCATTTTCAGCTACTTTTGAAGAAATCATTCCTAGCGGTGTAGGTGCATCCTGGCCATGTTCTTTTTTCTCTGCCATCAGTCCCATCATAGCCAGTACATTGAGCCGTGCCTTTCCTGCTGGAACAGAATCAAGTTCTTCTTTTGCTTTTTCAGGCATTGACTGTCCGACATAACTGTCCTGGGCATAGGACTCTTCCATCTGCTTATAGAAATAATTTTTCTGGTCACCATCTCTGTCATTATACTTATTGTAAATAAGAGCAAGATAATTTGCCAGTGCTGAATTATGATAGACTATATTTGAAGGCTGTGGAAGATTTTTGGTTGTATCGTCATCCAGCTTACCTGCTTCGTCCAATTTGGAGGAGAGTATTTTATTATACTGATCCATGGAAAGAAGCATCTCGCGGATGTTCTTAAGATCCTGGAATGCAGCATCAGCAGTTGCTGGGTCATCCAATTTTGCAGCTGCATCAAAAATAATTGCATAGATATCCTCATAGTCATATGTCTCATATGGCTGGGAATATTCATCAGCAAAGAATGTTGACAGCACCACTTTATCTGCACCTGCATATTTGTCGTTAAGTTTATCCATGTTTGCAACAGGTCCAAGATGGGATATCGCTGCTGTGTTGTCATCGGCATAGAACTTTACCATTCCTGCATCCATGTTGTATACATCGTCAGAACCAAGATATGATTTGTTTGTCTCGTCAGAAAGCATGGTATATGCATCTTCATATTCACCGGCTGCTACAGCCTCATTGATTGGAATAAGATAATCTCCTGACTTGGCTTCTTTTGACTTGCCGGCTTTCTTTTTCTCTTTTGCTTTCTGCTTATCTGCTTTTTTCTGCTCTTTAGCTGCCTGTTTGTCAGACTTGGCTACTTTTTCTTCTTTAGCACCATCTGCTGTAGCACTTTTTTCTGTTGTGCCACAGGATGCAAAGAATGCTGCACAGAGCACTAAGATAAGTGCCCTCTTTAAAATCTTTTTCATTTTTTTCTCCTTTTACTATTTTTTGCCAATGACTTTTTTGATCTCTTTATTTTCTCCACGCCAGATCATCTCACCTGTTTCAATATCTACAAGTTCTGCATATACGAAATAGGTGCGTACTGATATCTTGGTGTCGGTATCCACAATAGTCTTTACTGTTCCGGTAAGAATTAGGTCTGGAATCAACTCATTTGCCACTTCTTTATGTTGTGACACATCTGCTTGCCAACCTTGGCGTGCAATCCTCTCCTCTCGTATTTCATCTATTCTTTTCCGTGATGCAATAAATCGTGCTTTTCCAGAATTTAGTATGGCGGTGGTGATTCCTTCTGTTAAAATTGAAGTATCTATATATTCACTGCTGTCATTTCTGAATGAGCCACCCGTGATGATAGGACGGCGTCCCAAGTCTTCCTTGTAGCCCACAAAGCTGCCAGAATTCAGGGCCTGTTCAATAAGGCTTTCCGAAACTATACGGGCATCGGAGTCATTCCAATAACCGCTTACATCAACCTGTTCAGAGGCATTTACTCTTTTTACTTTTGGATCCGGGGCATTTTCTTTTGCTTTTTTTGCAAAACAGGGTGATGCGGCAAGCAGGGCAAGCAATAAGATACAAACTATTTTTTTCATCTGCTTACTTCGCTGCTCAGGTCAGTGGTGGAAAGCTCCTTAGCAAGGTTATCTGCCATTGCCTCGGCCTTCTGCTGGTCTGCAGAATCAAAGTCTTTGATGATTGTATCCAGGTAGTTGCTCAGAAGTTTCTGATAAAGTTCTCTGTCGATAGTATAGAACTGCACAACGTTGTATTCATCTTTGACAGTATTGTTTGTGTTGTCTATGATCCGCTGAAGTGCCCAGAAGTCTGTCTTTTTCTGGAATCCTGCGAACTTTGCCTTTGTGGCTGAGGCATAAATAGCTTTCTGGCTTTTCTCTCTGTTGGAAAGGACACCGCTGAACCGCTGCTCAACTATGGTCTGGAGTGATGATGCAATCTGATAATTGAACTCTGCATTCTGCAGCCAGCTCTGAACAAGCTCTAAGTTTGCCCCTTTTCCTTCAATCTTGAATACAGTTGAATCCTGGCAGTTGAACTTCTCCTTGAAGGAGTCATAGTCATCCTCCAGTGCATCCATAAACCATTCTGGCATTGGTGCACCGAATGCCTTGTTCTTATAGTCGATAATTACAGTCTGTGGAATGGCTGGATTTGCAGCAGGCTGTGAAACGGATGCCTGGGTTGTTTCCGCTGCCTTGGGGGCAGGCTCAGTAGCTGCCTTTGCTGTGGTGCCGCAACTTATTATGGCAAACGCAACTATGCACAGTACCGCAATCGAGGTGAATCTTCTCATTTAAATCTCCTTTTATACGCTGTTTGAAGTAATAATAAAATCATTAACACCTTTTTGAAGTACTGTCAAGGCTTTTATAACCTATTTGAAGTATACTTTACTTATGGAAGCGGATTTTCGCAGAAACCTTAGAACCTTATTGGATTACAAGTACATTTCTGTCAAGGAATTGGCAGAAATGACAGGAATTCCTAAACGATCTCTGGAGAACTATCTAAGCAGCCGTGCATCAATGCCTCCGGCAGATTATGCTCTCAAGATTGCTAAAGCTCTTAATGTTACTGTTGAATATCTTATTTCCGGTGAAGATTCTGTCTGTAAGCTTCATGGAATAGAAACTTTAAAGCGGGTAGTCTCGGAAAACAAAGAATATAATCACCTCTTATATGACTTAGAAAATCTTTCTGAAAACGATATAAAAATGATCCTTGATATTATGATAGCTGTGATAAAGAATAGAAGATTATAATTTATTGCCGCCGGTATATGGTAGTTTATTTGCTGGGTTTCTGCCGGTCTGCTGTAACTGATGCTGATATCTTGTGCTTTTGGCAAGATTTTATCCTATCCACATCTGACTCCAAGGGGAGCAAGATTATCCCGATAGAGGTGAAGTCTGGAAAAAACTACAGCACCACATCTATAGAGGCGTTCAAGAAGAAGTATAAAACCAGGATAAACCAGGGATATATAATCCACCCCAAGAACCTGTCTGTTAAGCCGGATGGTACTATAGCCATACCTCCTTACATGACCATTTGCCTGTAAAATAGTGCAGTTTCTGGTGCAAAAATCTTTAAAATAGTGCAGTTAGGAAAGTAAAAAACCTAAAAATAGTGCAGTTTAGCTTGACAAAAATTTAAAAATAGTGCAGTTTGGAACCATGAACAAGGAAACGCTTGAAGCGATAATACTAGAGCAGCAGGAAGATTTCAATGAACTTATGGCATCTGACTTCTGCGCAAGAAGGGAAGAGCCGCTGGTAAATCTCGAAAGCCACCTGGCACAGGTAATTATCGGGGTACGCAGGAGCGGAAAGTCAACGCTGTGCATAAATGTACTGCGGCAGGCCAAGGTGAACTGTGCATATATAAACTTTGACGATGAACGGCTGGAAGATATAAGAACAGAAGATTTGAATACTATTCTTGAATGCCTTTACAAGTTCTATGGTGACTTTGACCATCTGTTTATAGACGAGATTCAGAATGTAGACAGCTGGTTCCTGTTTGTGAACCGGCTTCTTCGCAGGGGAATGCATGTTCTTATCACCGGGTCCAATGCCAAACTTCTTTCTGGAGAGCTGGCGACACACTTGACCGGCCGCCATATCAATACAGAACTCTATCCATTCTCATTCCTTGAGTTCTGCAACTATAAAAAATACAGTGTTAAACACGGCACGACAAAAGAGAAAGGTCTGCTTCAGAAAGCTTTTGACGAATATCTGCACGAGGGCGGTTTCCCTGAATTGCAGAAGGAACCCAGAAAAGAGGAGTATATCAGGACTTTAGTAGAGAATATTCTGACAAACGATATAGAAAAGCGTTACAAGATTAAATACAAGGCGGCTTTTGAGCAGATAGCACAGCATCTTCTTAACATAGCTCCGGCAAAGGTCAATTACAAGGATCTGATGACCCAGTTCGGGCTTAAGTCCCAGCACACCGCAGAAAATTATGTGCAGTATCTTAAGAACGCCTATCTTATATGCGGGCTTCATAAGTATTCCACCAAAAGCAAGATCAGGGTCAGGGATGTTAAAGCTTATGTCGTGGATGTAGCACTGATGAACAACAGGGCAAACGCTTTTGCCGGAGAGAATTTAGGATGGCGTCTTGAGACCATAATATACATTGAGCTTCTGCGCCGGTGCGAGCCTGATGGATGCGATGTGTACTATTACGAAAACAGCACATCAGAGGCAGACTTTGTCGTGTGCCAGGGAAAGACAGTCAAACAGATCATACAGGTCAGCTATAATATATCCAACACAAAGACATACAACCGCGAAATCAAGGGATTGCTGCACGCCTCTGAAGTTATGGGTTGCGATAATTTACTCCTGATAAATATGTACGACACCAAGCAGGTTAAGGTTGATACTAAGACAATAAAGATAGTCCCAGCCTACGCCTGGCTGGTAGAGTAGCTTATTCTGCAAGCTTTGCAGCGGTGTGGATCATGGCTTTAATGGCGGTCTGGAGTTCGGGAGACAGCTTGTCAAAATCAGAGATAATGTTCTTGTATTTGTGATATGTGGCATAATCTGAGGGGAGTGATGTAGAGCCTTTTTTACCGCTTTCTTTGGTTACCAGATATTCTACAGTGGTGTCCAGAGCTTTTGCCAGCTTTACTGCAATCTCGGCATTGGGGATAACCTTTCGATTGGTCAAGTAAGTATCTATTGTTCTTTTGCTGACACCAGCTTTTTCTGCCAGTTCCTTTACAATAATCCCCTTGTATTCAATCTGTTCTTTTAAATTATCTCCAAACATATTCTATTGATACCATTATTTCGGTATCAAGTGTTGACTCATACTTAAACTAAAGTATATTATTAAGTATACTTAAATCTAAGTAATAAGGAACCGTTATGAAAAAGACTGCCTATTTATTAACCATTACATTTGCAATATGTGCTGCACTTTTGTTCTCCTGCGGCGGTGGCGGAGGTGGAGCGGATAACGCGATTGATGATACATCTTTCACCATGGGTTATAATTCCAACGGCGCAGAATCTGGTACAACCCCTGCCGCACAGAGTGGTAACGGCAAAGCAGCTTTGGCAGTCAGTGCAAATACAGGCAATCTTTCTAAAAACGGCTATCTCTTTGACGGGTGGAACACACAGCCGGATGGATATGGTGCAGATTATGCACCCGGCTCATCATATACAGGAAAGAAAAATATCACTCTCTATGCCAAGTGGGCACGATTGTTCAATTACAATGTAAACCAATTATCTCCAGCTCCAGCTCTTGATGGAGCACAACGGGCGCCCGGTAATCCGACAGCAACAATTACAGGGCTCACAGACAGAGGTCAGACCCTTTCTGATATCACTATTCCAAGGACGATAGATGGGTATACTGTTGCAGCAATAGGGGACAATGCTTTCCAAGGTTGCACAAATATGGAAAATATGCTTATCCCGGACACTGTCACCGATATTGGTGACAATGCATTCAATGGATGCTCTAATCTTTCCGGTGTGACAATGCAGGGAACAGTTCCCCCGACATTAGGAACAGATGCATTTGCAGGCTGTGTACTGCTTGCAGTAAGTGTGCCCCAGAGTGCTGCATCAGCTTATAATTCCAGCCCTACATGGAGCACTGTGGCGATATTGGCACCTGGCACATTCAGCATTATTTACAATGGTAATGGCTCGGATGGTGGTATAGTACCGGCACGGCAGGTGGGAATGGTTGGAATGACAGGGCAGATGGAACAGGACATAGCTATGCGGAAAACGCACCTTATCCAGGCCCTGATAATATGACTCTCTATGCACAGTGGACGCATCCAGATTATATAGTGACATTCGATGATCAGGGGGCAGATATGCAACATGTGTCTCCTGCAACTATTACAGTCAAAGCTCCGGCAAATACCATAGGCTCTTTGCCTTCAACACCACCGCAAAAAAATGGCTATTATTTTGCTGGCTGGAATACACGTTCAGATGGGACAGGTGACGCTTTTGTTGTTGGTTCGCAGGTTATAAGCGATAAGACAGTATATGCAAAGTGGAGTGAGAATGACTGCACTATTTCTTATGATGGGAACAATGCAACTGGAGGTTCTGCACCGGCATCCCATGCTACACAGTTTAATCAGTCCATAACTTTGAGAACAAATACCGGCAACCTGGAACGTGATGGGTATAGATTCGGTGGTTGGAATACCGAGGCGGACGGGACTGGAACAGATTATGCAGAGGGGGCAAACTATACTGTAACAGGTGATGCAACACTATATGCCAAGTGGTTGAAACTATACACAATTACTTATGATAGCAATGGTGCAACCAGTGGAGTTAATCCTGATGCACAGATATATGCTGGAATACAGGGGGAACAGATAACCTTGCGTTCCAATACCGGCAATCTAGAACGAGACGGCTATAAGTTTTTAGGGTGGAACACCAAGGCAGATGGCAGTGGAACTTATTATAGAATGGGAGCAAGCTTTACTCTGACAGGTGATGCGATACTTTATGCCCACTGGCGACCTTTGTACACAAGTACGCCTGGGAATAGGAATGGTGTAAATATAGGTGATATTGTTCTTGCGGATGGAAAGACCTGTTCTGCCGAATACTATAAGAAATATAGCTCTGAATATAATTCAAACGATGGTGAACCAGTGGGTGTGGTAGCATACCAAGGCAGAAACACTAAGGGGGTTAGCGGCACATGGTATATGGTGCAGCTCGATTTCAACAGCACCAAACGAAGATGGTGTGAAAGTTCATCTGTGGCAGGATATGATGCTAAGTTGTCCACCTCGTATGTGGGCTATGACAATACCTATACAGTTATAGGTGGGCTGGCTGACTACAGCACAGCAAACTACCCGGCATTCGGTTATTGTATAGACTACCATGCACCGGGCACTGCAAGTGGTGATACATATTACACTGGCTGGTTCCTGCCGTCAAGTAATGAGTTGAACTCCGTTTTGGCCAACCGTTCCATTATAAATTCTGCGTTTAACTATATAAAAAGTGGAGGCGGTTCAGCCAATATACTACCACAATCCGGGGACTTTTGGTCCTCGACCGAGTCTGAAAATGGTGGTATTCACGCGATAGTATTATATTTAGGCGGTAACTACGCTAGTGGCGACGGTTGGAAGATCACCACCAATAATGTGGTAGCAGTTCGGGCTTTGGACGATTGAGATGATTAGGATTAAAGATTGATGAAAATTTATTGAGTAAAGGATAGAAAAATGGCTAAACAAAAAATAAAAACAGTATTAGATTATTTTATCTGCAAATTTCCTGAAAAGAAGTTAAATGAAGAATTGAAAAGCTTTACTGAGATTAAAGCAAATTCTTTTAAGAATTCTTATATTGATAATATTCTTCTTGAAAATGTTAAGATTATTGAAGAGTCAGCATTTGAAAATTGTAAAGAATTAAAACTTGCAATTTGGAGAGACAAAAATGTGCAGGTTAACCACTTGTTAACTACTGAAAATATTAAAAAATATTCATTTCAAATTAATTCATCTGATGAAGGAGATACACAACTTCCTACTATCCACATCCAGCATTCAGCGTTCAAAGGGTGCGATAAACTGGAAACAGTCATTTTACCAAATAATCCATGTATTATAGAAAAAGATGCATTTGCCCAGTGCAGGGCGCTGCGTACTGTTGTCCTGCCCAGTGGCGATACAGAGTTATTTGATGACCCATTTATCGGATGCAAGAATTTGACTATTGTATGTGCTAAAAACGATTATAAGCTTCAGGCCTATGCCAGGGCACATTCAATCAGAATAGTAGAGATAGATTGATATGAACGGCGAACCATTCTCATCGCAGAAGCAGAAAGGCATCTGGTCGGAGAACGGCACTATCTGCACAGAATCTTTCAAATCAGAAGGCAGGGGAACAGCCTTAGATATCCACATTCTGCCAGAGTACCAAGAGGTTACCTGTCTTGCCGATTTCTTTAAACTCCTTAAAGAAATCCATGATGAGAACGAGGAACGGCTTAATGAAGAAACTGATGAAAACAGAAAAGCATGCGGCAGCTTGTTTCTCTACAGAGGTCAGAGAAACATAAACTGGGCAGAGTATCCTCCCATGCTTAGGCATAAAGAAAACCTGATGCGGGAACAACTGGTGCTCAAGGAATTCCACCGACAGTTCTATGAAACTTTTGATACCTGCCAGACTATGCTGGAAGAGGAAGTATTACTCCAGCATTATGGCTCTTTCGGCCGATGCATGGATCTTTTGGAACATCCACTTATAGCCCTTTGGGCGGCGTGTGGAATCCCTGATGATAAGAATGAAGATGATGAACCAGGGCAGGTGACTTTCTGGTGCCTTGATAGGGTAGCTGATGAACTCAAAACCTATGATAGTTCTACTGTATCTGTCATTACCAATACTGCAAAGATGGAATATGAGTTCTTTCTTGGAGATCTGGAAAGAGCATATCATCGGGAGCATCCAACTGCTATAGCAGATTTCATTTTTATTAAAGATGTGCTGCGACGCTCTGCCATTGTGCGACCAAAGTACAACAACCAGCGGATACGGAATCAGCAGACCTGTTTTGCAATCTCAAATTTGAACAAGTTAATTGATGATAATGGTGATTTCCAAAGAAAATTCGGAGTTTCAGTGGAAGCTTTCACCGATTATATTTTGAACGCAGAAGTCCTTAATGCAGATAAATCTATTGAATATCAATATCCTAATCTTATCAGGCTCCGAGAGGGAAAACATACCTTAAACGGTGCTGATTTCTCAGGTCTTTTCGAGTGGGATCTGCGGTTCCAGAAGATGACACCGAAAGAATCATCTTTTGTGGATGCCTTGGATCTGTATAAGTATATGTACACTCGCCCAGCTGGCCAAAACGAGCGTATCCCCGTGTATGCTGTTGTCCCTGCAAAATGCAAGGAGGGTATTCGCAAGGAGCTGTCATATTTGAATATTACAGAGGCTTTCATTTACCCCGAAATGGCAAATGTCTCAAAGGAGATGCGCCACATTTTCTCGTTATGTGAATAGCCTGCTCTCGGCCCTGATCAAGGCTATGGGTGGGAGATGAAGTCTGCGACAGTAACTATTTTAATGCCCTTATAATTCTTGATTGATAACAAATCCTTGTCACCACTTACAATGTACAGGCATTTTGCACTTAAGGCACAATTTATAAATTTATCGTCATCAGGATCGCGGCAGACATGAACAGAGCAGTCTGGAGATATGATGTGCATTTTGTTGAGTATCTGACTTACAATAAACCCGTTCCCTTTTGTTCTATACCGTCTATGAAGTTCATTATAGGTCTCAAAGTACTCTTGAATAATTTCAGGCGTGGCAAACGCATTGAATTTGTCATCAAAGAGTTGTTCGAGTAGCTTCAAAGGCTGTCCGCCAAAGAAAATAGCTGATATTATGACATTTGTATCAATAACAATATTCACTTATGAGATGCCCTCACGGATTTAATAGCTTCTGTTATATCTGCCTGATTCATTCTGACAGATTCTGCCCACTCGCGCTCTTTTGCCATCATTGCCCAGAATTCCTGCGGATCAGGTTCTTTAACGAGCTTGAGCATGATATTGTCCCCCTCGCACATGATAAAGAATCTGGCCCCGGCTTGAAGATCAAGGCTCTGTCGTATTTCTTTTGGCAATACGATTTGTCCTTTTGAGGATAGGGATGTCATGGCACTAAGCATAGAAAGCCTCCGTTTAGGTAAGATTATCTTACCTAAACATGTATCACTTGTCAACATTGGAATACCTCCTACAGGTATATACACAAAAAAATTCATTTTGCTTCAAGTTTTCGAAAAAAAGTTTGAAAAATATTCACCCAGCTTCCGCCTAGCTGGTAGAGTCGCTTATTCTGCAAGCTTTGCGGCAGTCCCATCCTGCAACTTTTCTTTTGCTGAAATATATGATAAAATGCTAAATAGAGGATAAAAATGTCGTTGCTGTCATTTAAAACTTATTGTATAGAAAATTATGCTGAGTACACACATGGTTCGTCATCAAGGGTTTTTGAGCAGTTTAAATCTTCAGGTTTATTGCAGCATCTGGAGAGCGACTATGAAGATCTTCACGGCATGGGAAAAGAGTTTCTGATGGATTATATTGATAAATGGCTTGGAGGGGCAAAGGCTGAATGACTTTATATCATGGCTCTTATCTGCAGATTGAAAAGCCTCAGAT
>Ga0208297_1002358_pt1 | contig 11297 bp, 12 predicted proteins | sample LMS_cellobiose_e_FD_187367 | JGI IMG/M metagenome (GOLD analysis project Ga0208297, IMG submission 187367) | Rumen-fistulated moose microbial communities from Alaska, USA - LMS_cellobiose_enrichment (SPAdes) (version 2) | ecosystem: Host-associated > Mammals > Digestive system > Stomach > Rumen... | reverse complement strand
TCAACACCAAGGCTTACCATTACTTTCTCGCCGGAAGCAGCGCCACTGGCATCGTCTTTGCTCATGCCATTTGAGCATGATGCGAACAGCACTGCCAATACGACAAGTACTGTCATCAAAACTTTTCCTCTTTTCATTATTATCTCCTTAATAATAATATTTCTTATTTATACTTTATTTATATACATTTTCGTAAATAAAGTCAATAAAAAAACCAACATTGTGAAAGTACTAATAATGACAACTAGTGTCAAGCAAAAATTTTATATTCTTTCATTCACTTATTTTCCCCCGAAAAGAGCCCAGCTGTTGCTGAAGTTCCACTGGAGTCCGATGGTCACATGGGGCTTAAGATCGAAGTCCTTGATCCAGTCCAGACTTACGTCTGTGGTGAACTGCAGATTCTTATACAAAGTGAGGTCGAAACCCACCGATGATCTCCAGAGCAGATAAGTGTTTATACCCTCATCATCATTATAATTTATTTTATACTTAAACCAGGCAGGTCCAAGCATAGTTCTAATATAGAAGTTAGGCTGAAGCTGCAGAGAGTTCATCCGCCAGTTAAGTCCTGTGCCGAAGAGCACTGTGTACATATGGGCATGGTCTGACCTGAACCCCGGGAAATCCTCTTCCACCAGGTTGTCGGGCACCTCTGCTATTCCTGCATCTGCCAGGAGGAACCAGTGAGGCATGAGTGCGAATGTTCCTTCTATATCCCAAGCTGTCTCTCCCGCCCTGATTCCGATTATATTCCGGCTCTGTCCCGCAGGCATTGTCTTAAAGGTGGAAACAAGTTCCCCTTCCTCGGTCATCCGGGTGCCTGGTACAGAATTGGCCTCATCCAGCGCCGCCTGTGCCGATGCCACCTTGGCCTCGTACTCCTCTATCCTTGCCAGGGCCTCCTGATATGCTGCCTCGTTCTCTTCCCGCTTTTTCTCAAGCTGGGCCAGCTGCTCGTTCAGGGCGGCAATCTCTGCACCTAAACTGCAACATCATCACGGAGTTTTCCCTCCGAGCTGCTGAGCTCGTTGTTTCTTCCCCGGAGCCAGCGGTTCTGATCTGTCAGGTCTGCGTTCCGCCGCTCAAGAGCGTCCTTTTCGGCTTTAAGGGCGGTATAATCAAACTCCTGCTGAGCCATCTTGCGCTCAAGATCCTCAAGCTGGGCACGGAGTTCATCTATCTGGGCATTCTGAAAGAGGATTATTTCATCGTTGGGGCTGGTGCCGTTCTTGGCTGTATTATTTTCCATGGTATCCTCGATGATACGTACAGGGGGTGAGTCTTCTTTCTGTCTTGTCGCAATCACTATACCAGCTGCAGCAAGCAGAGCAAGCAGTACAGCGGCCGCTATAATGACTCCTTTTTTCATTGGACAATACCTCTAATCGATATATCGGCAGCTTGGTATATATTATCAAGGAAAAAAATAACGCAGAAATAAAAATAAATACCAACAAATAATTATACTTCATTAGAAATATCGTGGTCAACAGGCCAAAAGATATCATAAAGAGCCCACCATAATTGTATTCGTTTCTACCTCCCTTTCTTTTATTCAGTAACATTTCACCAACGTTTCCGTCTTGCAATACCAACATTACTATACCGTTTCTAAACTGTCAATAGAAACACTGGAGAATTTTTTCATTATTTTGAAACTTTTTCCTAATTGCTTATATTGTAAGAACATACGGCGTGGCAGGGTTTCAAGTCCTCCTATGGTATGGTCAAAAAAATAGCCAGCATGAAGCTGGCCTATTTTTTTGCCCGAAAGAGGACTTGGCCTCCGGCCCGCCCCCGGTCGCTTGATCCTCGCTCCTGCTCGGCGCTCCCGGGTTTCAAGTCCTCCTATGGTATGGTCAAAAAAATAGCCGACATAAAGTCGGCCTATTTTTTTGCCCGAAAGAGGACTTGGCCTTCGGCCCGCCCCCTCGCCACTTGCTCCTCGCCCCTGCTCGGCGTGGCAGGGTTTCAAGTCCTTCCTTGGTATGGCCATAAAAAAACCCAGCTTATAGCTGGGTTTTTCTATGCCCGAAAGAGGACTTGAACCTCCATGACCGTGAAGTCACTAGAACCTGAATCTAGCGTGTCTGCCAATTTCACCATTCGGGCGTGAACATTCTTATAATAATAGAGTGAATAATTCTTGTCAATAAAAATCGCCTTGTTTATTTAGAGATAAAATGGTATTTTATGTTTAAGGATTAAAAATGGGTGTAAAAGTTCTGTTTATAGGCGAAATCGTAGGAAAATCCGGAGTATTCTGCGTCAAGAAGCTTCTGCCGTCCCTCAAGGAGGAGCATGGCATAGAGTTTGTGATTGCAGCCAGCGAAGGTGCTACTGGCGGTTTCGGCATAGGCAAGACCCACTCCATATACCTGCGCAAGCTGGGTATTGACGTACTCACCTCCGGAGAGAAAATCTTTTTCAAGAAAGACATAGTTGAGCATCTTCCCAAATCCCCATGGCATCTGCGGCCAGTGAATTATCCTTTCGGCTGTCCTGGACGGGGCTGGCGTATATACCCTTGCGGTGATAAAAAGATTGCTGTCATCAACATTCTGGGTAACTCCGGATTCAACCGCACCCATCTGAACAATCCATTCCTTATGCTTCCCGATCTGGTGACCAAGGCCAAGGCCGAGACTCCTATAGTGATAGTAGATTTCCATGCCTCCACCACTGCCGAAAAAAAGACTATGTTCTATATGATGGATGGCAAGGTGAGTGCTGTCATCGGCACCCATACAAAAGCCCTCTCTGCCGACAGCCAGATCCTGCAGGGAGGAACTGCTGTCATCTGCGACAGCGGACGGACAGGAAGCCTGAACTCTGTGGGGGGCCTTGAGCCAGAGATTGAAATAAGGAAATATATGACCCAGCTGCCGGAACGCTCTAAAGAATGTTGGGAAAACCTGGAACTGCAGGGCGTTGTCCTGGATATAGACCCGATATCGGGAAAAGCACTCTCTATAGAGAGTATCCGAAAAAGCTGCCCCTATGAGCAAGGAGAGAACACCGATGTATGAATGTGGCGTAGTACAGAAAATCTCAGGTAAGGAAATAACTATAAAATGTGGCACCAACAGTACATGTGCTGCCTGTAAATCACCAATATGCAAAAAGAAAGACCGTATCTTTGATGTACGTAACACCCATGGCTATCAGCTTGAAGTTGGAGACGAGGTAGAGTTTCTGCTCCCTTCTGGACGTACTGTGTTCGAGAGCTTCCTAGTCCTGATTCTCCCTCTCCTGCTCTTCATTGTGTTCTATTATGTTGGGAAAGGTATCTTCGGTGCAGACAGCGAGGGACGCAATATTCTGTGCGGACTTTTAGGTATTGCCAATGGTTTTCTGATCGCACTTTTCTACAAGAAGCTTCGGGGAAACCGGGATATTCCTGTAATAACCCGTAAATGCTAATTACCTGGAAACCCAGGTTTCTTTTTCCAGAATCAGATTCTTAACAACTGCAGTTGCATAGAGTGCGGCAGTCTCTGCCCTGAGTATGTTCTCTCCCAGATAGACAGGCTTGAATCCTTTTGTTTCCAATATCTCTATATCCTTCTGGGAAAGTCCCCCCTCGGGTCCTATAAACAGGCTCACCTGCTCAAAATTGCTGTCCAAGTATTGATGGATGCTCTTCTTGTTAAGCGGACTCTGATGAAAGAAAAGTGCTGCCTCGCCCTCTCCTGCCGGTGGAATATCCTCAAGGCGCATCACACATTCAACTGATGTATGAACAGAGGTTCCACATTGCTGCATAGCCTCTTTTATGATCCGCTGCCAACGCTCAGGTTTTCCATCCTTGAAATCTTTAAGATGTATCTGTGAATACTCTGTCTCCACCGGCACCACAGATGCTACACCAGACTCCACCGCCTGCCTGATTATCAGATCCATGTTCTTGCTCTTGATAAGGCTCTGATACAGAACCACTGGCATATTCTGCCGGCTCTCCTCAGTCCTGGCAGCAGGAAAAAGCTCAAGCGTACACAGTCCGCCATCGAACTTGGATACAATGCCACGCCAAACAGAACTATCTGGAGCTGTGCACTTAAGTTCTGCCCCTACTTTGACCCGGAGCACATTCTTAAGGTAATGGGAATCCTTTTCTCCTAAAATAATACTTGAGGCACCTGAGAATGTACTGGGCAGGATGAACTGCTTCACTTGGCAGTGATTTCCCCAGCCCGGAGCATCCGTACTGCTTCCTGAAGAACAATATCAAACTCCATATCATAAACCGGAGGATTGTTGTTGGTCATATTCAGCTCGTTGCGGATAAGTTTTCGGACAATCCTGTCCTCCAGAACAATGCCCTCGTCCTTAAGACCATGGATGAATGTGTCAATCTGAAGATCTGAAGGTTTTGGATTTTCCTGCACAAACTTCTGGACACGGAACTCTTCGATCAGCTTCTTGTAGGAAGCCTTTTCCTCGTCAGTAAGCTCCTTCTCCTTAACCTCTTTATCCGGTGCAATTCCCACCTTGTTGATATTCACATCTTTCGGTGTATAGTACTTGGACATAGTCAGTTTAAAACCATCCCGGCCCAGGGCATGCACCTGTTGTACAGAGCCTTTTCCATAGGTGGTCTCGCCTATCAGCACAGCCCGTCCGTTATCCTGAAGAGCTGCAGAGAGAATCTCGGATGCAGAGGCAGAACCTTTATCAATCAGGACTGCTATCGGAATAGACTTGGAAAGACGCACTTTCTTGCTTGCCTTGAACACATGGTTCAGCGACGGGCTTTCCACCTTGCCTTTGGTGCTGACAATAACGCCGTCATCCAAGAAGAAATCTGCAATATCTACAGCAGCATCCAGAACTCCACCCGGATTGCTCCGCAGGTCGATGACCAGATACTTGATCCGCTTCTTGGAGAAGCTGTCCAGTGCCTCCTTCACCTTGTCTGCAGTATTAGGAGTGAACTGGATAATACGCAGATATCCTATATCTTTGCCCACCAGGTCTGATTTTACAGTAGGAACCTCGATGACAGCCCTTGTGATGTCGTAAGTAAAGGTGATGTCGTCTCCACGGAGGAAAGTGACATTTACCTTGGTACCAGGCTCGCCCCGGAGCATATCGGTGACTTCATCCAGAGCCATGCTTTCGGTGGATTTGTCGCCAACCTTTATAATATAGTCACCAGCCCTGATTCCAAGCCTGTATGCAGGGGTATCTTCTATAGGAGCCACAACCCGCACATATGGAAGATGTTTCTCGTCAAAGCTGGTGTCCCCGTAATGCTTGCTGATATAAAGGCCTACACCGCCGAACTGGCCGGTGGTGGTATCGGAAAGGTCTTCCATCTCCTTTTCGGTCATGAATACAGAATAGGGATCGCCCAGGCTTTCGAACATTCCTTTCATAGCCCCTTCGAACAGTGTTTTCTCGTCCACATCCTCAACATAGTAGGTTTTGATGAACCGCATCATCTCGTCAAAAATCATGCCATATTGACTGTTCTTGCCTGCTCCCTGAGCAAAGCTTACTGGAACAAATGCCAAAAAAAGGACTATTGCCATAAAGGCACCCGAGAGCCAAACCCAAATTCTTCTGTCTTTCTTCATATATTCAATATCGCTTTACTTATTAGATTTGTCAATATATACTGGAGGTGATGAGAAAATTGCTTTTTGCCGGATTTCTGTGGGAAGTGATCCGGTTCCTGTATATGTACATCTTTGCAGCTGCCACACGGAACTTTGATCTGTTCATGTGGATGAACGCCCAGCAGATAGTCACCATCTTCGGTATGTTCTTCCTGGCATACAACTTCAGCAGATACCGGCAATATGCCAGACTTATGCTTGTAGCCAAGGTGTTCGGTATCCTTGCCGACTTCATCTTTATCTTCAAGCTCAGCCGTACTTCGGAGGCACTGGCTGCCACCTCCCTGCTTATCCCCGGCTTTGCTCTGGTACTGGACCTGTTTTTCGGCAGCGTACTCTTCTTTGTATCCCGGCATCTGGAGGATGAAGAATGATTGCCTATATCACCTATCCAGAATGGCTCCATCCAGAAATTATCCCGGGGCTCCCTATACGCTGGTATGGACTTATGTACCTGGTGGCGTTTGTCATCGCTTTTCTGCTGCTCAGGCATCAGATGGCAGAGCGGAACATACTTAAGCCCAACGATGAGGCTATGAATATGATAACCTGGGGCATTATAGGACTTCTTCTGGGAGCCCGTATATTTGCCACCATTGTATATGACGATACAGTGCTGTATCTGACCCATCCCTGGCTTATCTTCTGGCCTTTTGACAGCCACATGCACTTTACAGGATTCCAGGGGATGTCGTATCACGGCGGAGTCATAGGCGGCACTTTGGGAATACTTTTTTATTCCATCAGGTACAGAAAGAACTTCTGGGCAAATGGCGATATGATGGTGACCTCTATTCCATTCGGCTACTTTTTCGGCAGGCTGGGAAACTTTATAAACGCAGAGCTTTATGGGCGGGTCACCGATTCTCCCATAGGGATGATTTTCCCAGGGCAGAGCCAGCCCAGGCATCCAAGCCAGCTGTACGAAGCTTTCTTTGAGGGGATCTTCCTTGGCCTTCTGATGTGGTTTGTATTCCGGAAACTTAAGCTTAAAGATGGAGTACGGATAGGACTCTATTTCCTCTGCTATGGGATTATCCGCTTCTTTATTGAATATTTCCGGGAGCCGGATGAGAATCTGGGCTTCATACTCCTGAACCTCACCATGGGACAGGTGCTGTGCCTGCTCATGATGCTGTTCGGAATTTCAATCATTCTTCTGCGGAGCAGAAAGACTACTTGATTCTGTATTCAGATGTCTCCAGATGGTTTCCGGCGGCATCGTAGCGTTTTACTGTATAGCGGTAGTAGGTGCCATCTGCCTTGATATGCTTGCGCACCACAGTCTGACCTTTGTCCAGATATTCGTAGACTTTGAAATTTTTGATTCTTCCCTTGGCGCTGAACTCAGTCTCCTTGGAGAGCCGGCCATCCTTATCATACTCGTAGGTAAAGAAATCGTCCAGCTGACCATCCAGATAGAGACATTCCTTAACCAGCTTGCCAGAGGCATCATATTCGAATGTGGAAGTCTCGCCGATTACAGCACTGTTGTTATACAGGATAGTCTCTTTGATAAGCTGACCTTTGTCGTTGTATTCCTTTACCCGCTGGTCATAGGGTGCAAAGTTCTTGGGCACCTTGTTGTCCGGCTTTGGGACAAGTGGTGTGGTGGTCTGCGGGGTCGGTGCAGCAAACACAGAGAAAGTCACAGCCCACAGTGTCAAAGAAATAAGTATAAACAGACAGATACATTTTTTCATCAAGTATTCTCCTTGTCGCGGTTCTTGATCACATTGCGCCGGATCTTGCCGCTTATAGTCTTTGGAAGCTCTTCTACAAACTCCACTATACGGGGGTATTTGTATGGAGCTGTTGTATGCTTCACATAATCCTGAATCTCTTTCACCAGTTCTGGACTTCCAGGCCTGTATTCCTTGGTCAGGACAATAGTTGCCTTGACCACCTGGCCGCGGATCGGGTCCGGAGCTCCGGTGACAGCACATTCCAATACTGCCGGGTGTCCTTCCAGTACACTCTCTACCTCAAAGGTACCTATCCGATAGCCGGAACATTTGATGACATCGTCGCAGCGGCCCATGAACCAGTAGTAGCCATCCTCGTCCCGCCATGCAGTGTCTCCTGTAAAGTAGTAACCGTCATGGAATACCTCCTGAGTCTTTTCAGGCTCTCCGTAGTATTCACATACTAAACCGGGGAAACGTCCATTTGTTGCAGAAAATTTTTCTTTATCCAGCTTAAAGCAGATCTGACCGCTGACTGCTGTACCCACCTCCTCAAGCTCGTCGTTCAAAAGGCAGATATTGTAGAAAGGTGCCGGTTTTCCTGCAGAACCCGGCTTAATCTTCTGCCCCTCAAAGTTGAACAGGAATACAGTGGATTCTGACTGGCCAAAACCTTCGGTAATCTCAAAACCGGTAAGCTCCTTCCATTTTCGGAACACCTCGTCGGACAGGGGCTCGCCAGCAGTGGAACAGTGTCTGATGGAGGAAAGATCATACCCGGAGATATCCTCGTGAATCAGGAACCTGTAGATTGTCGGGGGTGCACAGAATGTGGTAACTCTATACTTCTGCACCTGTTCCAACAGATCCACTGGCTTGAATCTGGAGTGATAATCGTATACAAAGAGTGCAGTCTCGCATATCCACTGGCCATAGAGCCTGCCCCAGCTTGTCTTGGCCCAGCCGGTGTCTGCAACAGTCAGATGCAGTCCACCTTTCTGTACATGCTGCCAGTACTTGGCTGTCACAATATGCCCCAGAGGGTATAAGAAATTATGGATTGCCAGCTTTGGATGGCTTGTAGTACCAGAAGTAAAATAGCCCAGCATATAGTCATCGTTGGTTGAGACATCTTCCCGCTTAAGAACCGGGAATGGGGCTGCATCCTGACAGCCTGATACAAAGTCTATCCATCCTTCGGGCAGGTCGGAAACCGGTTTGTCCACACCGAATTCGTTTACCATAATCAGCTTCTTGACAGAAGGGGACTGGGACAGGGAGTCAGAGATGTTCTTGATTATCCCAGGAGCATTTACTGCAATAATCATCTTAATCTTTGCAAAGTTGTTGCGGTAGACCAGATCCTCTACAGTAAGCATATGGGTCGCAGGAATCGCCACAGCACCAATCTTGTGCAGTGCCATCATACTTACCCAGAACTCGTAGCGCCGCTGGAGGATAAGCATGACCATGTCGCCCCGTCTGACGCCGCACTCCATAAAGAATGAAGCAGCCCTGTCTGAACGCTCCTTAAGCTGGGCAAATGTGATGATGCATTCATCGCCTTCGTCGTTGGTCCAGACCAGAGCCCTGGCATCGGGAGTCCTGGCTGCAATGACATCCATGACATCGTAGGCAAAGTTGAAATTCTTCGGGATATTCAGTGCGTAATTCTCAATAAAGTCCTCGTACGAGGAAAATTCTGTCCGTGGTAAAAAAGCCTCTTCCATCGGTGTACAATCCTTGTATCAAAGTAATATAAATGTCAAAAATCTGATGCGTCTGTCATCTGCATTCTGCTGTCCGTGTGGCAGGGAGGAATCAAAGTAGATTGAATCCCCTTCGTTAAGAACCACATAGTTGTCCCCTATCATGACACGGACCGAACCCTCCAGCACATAGTTGAACTCCTGTCCTGGATGTGTTGTCGGGTGGATAACTGGAATCTCCCCCGGGTTCACTGTAACCAGGAAAGGGTCTGCCAGGCGGTTTGCAAAGCCATATGCCAGCGACTCAAAATGATAGTCTGCAAGCCGGTCTACAACTATTCCTTTGTCCTTGCGGGTGACAAAGAAGGAGACATGATGAGAATCCTCGCCGGAGAGGAAAGTGTTAAGGTCAATGTTGAACCGCTTTCCCAGGCTGAACATTATACTGATAGGAATCTCGGTGTTGCCAGACTCAAGTTCCCGGTAGCGCTCCTCAGTGACACCGCAGATTTTTGCAAAATCTGCCTCCGACATCTCCATAATATCCCGCAGCTCCCTCATCCGGGCAGCCACAGCTTTATTCTGTTCGCTTACCATAGCTTCTCCTTACTTCTTATTATCCTTTTCCCTTATATTCTTGCGCATGATCTTGCCGCTTATTGTCTTCGGAAGCTCATCCACAAACTCAACAATACGGGGATATTTATAGGGTGCAGTAGTCTTTTTCACAAACTCCTGAATCTCCTTGACCAGGGCATCGCTTCCAGGCTTATATGCAGCAGCCAGCACAATTGTGGCCTTGACTACCTGTCCACGGATCGGGTCCGGTGCTCCAGTGACAGCACATTCCACCACAGAAGGATGCTGCATCAGAACGCTTTCCACCTCGAAGGTGCCAATACGGTAACCAGAACACTTGATGACGTCATCGTTTCTTCCCATAAACCAGAAGAAACCATCCTCGTCCCGCCATGCAGTGTCACCGGTAAAATAGTAGCCATCCCGGACCACCTTGGCTGTCTTGACCTGGTCGTAGAGGTATTCCTTGAAAAGTCCAGGGAATTTGCCATTTTTAAGAGGGAAAGCAATCTCGCCCACCTCGCCGTCGTCACACTCCTGTCCTTCGCTGTTAAGCACTACTGCGTTGTAGTATGGAGATGGCTTTCCGATGGAACCAGGCTTAAGGGAGTTCTCGTCAAAGTTCAGGAACGACAGTGTAGTCTCGGTCTGTCCGAACCCCTCGGTTATGCTGAGTCCTGTGATTGCCTTCCATTTCTTGAACACATTGTCTGACAGCGGCTCTCCTGCTGTGGAGCAGTGGACCAGAGAGGAAAGGTCATAGCCCGACAGATCCTCCTGGATCAGGAACCGGTAGATAGTAGGTGGTGCACAGAATGTGGTGATATGATATTCCTCAATCAGCTTGATCAGATCCACCGGCTTGAACTTGGAGTGATAATCGTATACAAAGACTGCAGCCTGGCTTATCCACTGACCATACATCTTGCCCCAGACTGCTTTTCCCCAGCCTGTGTCAGCCACAGTCAGATGCAGACCACCTTTGCGGACTTTCTGCCAGAAGTAGGCTGTAACAATGTGGGCCAGCGGGTAGAGATAATCATGTGCCACCATCTTTGGATGGCTGGTGGTGCCAGATGTAAAGTAGACCAGAGAGACATCGCTGTTCTGTGTCACCCGTGGCTCTCTGTAGGGCTCTGCCTTTGCCACACCTTCGTCAAAGCTCTTCCAGCCAGGCCGCTGTGCATTTACAATAACTAAATGCTTCACGGTCGGAGAATCAGCCATAGCCTGCTCCACGTGAATCGGAACATCGTTCTCATCCACAGCCAGAATCATCTTTATCTTTGCCGCATTGTTACGGAACACAATATCTTCGGCTGTAAGCATATGGGTGGCCGGGATGCATACTGCACCAATCTTGTGCAGAGCCAGCATGGAGAACCACCATTCATAGCGCCGCTGGAGGATAAGCATGACCATATCCCCTTTTCCGATTCCAAGGCTCTTGAAGAAGGAGGCTGTCTTGTCAATATTCTCCTTGAGCTGGGCAAAGGTAAAGCGCTTCTCTGCACCCCGATCGTCAATCCACAGCATAGCCAGTGCATCCGGGGTCTCGGCAGCCAGCACATCCATGACATCATAGGTAAAGTTGAAGTTCGATGGAACATTCAACTTAAAGTTATTGAAAAAATCATCATATGATGAAAACTCAGTTCTATTTACAAATTTTTCTACCAACATTAAAAACTCCTTAGAAG
>Ga0208297_1002356_pt1 | contig 11315 bp, 6 predicted proteins | sample LMS_cellobiose_e_FD_187367 | JGI IMG/M metagenome (GOLD analysis project Ga0208297, IMG submission 187367) | Rumen-fistulated moose microbial communities from Alaska, USA - LMS_cellobiose_enrichment (SPAdes) (version 2) | ecosystem: Host-associated > Mammals > Digestive system > Stomach > Rumen... | reverse complement strand
GGAAGCTCGTTGTCATTCCCTTCGGCATCATTGCGCTGATCGGCGCGGGCGTCGGCGTTGCGCTCACCATGAAGCGGCGCTCGGAGGCATCCGAGACAGGAGAAAGCGAGGAGGATGAGGACGAATGAAGTGCTTACCCAAACTTGCTTTGGCGCTTTGCCTGATGCTCTCCGTCAGCACCCAGGCGTTCGCGGCGGATTACAATATCGACGGTCAGGCGTCGCCGGACTACGCCAAGCCGACCTCCGTGGACTATGTTTATACGGCGGACGGCGGAGCGCAGTCCAACGTGGATCGCAGCAAGGACGCCGCCCAGATCCCGCCCGCCTTTGGTACCGGCGGTATTTACACTTTGAACGCCGTCAGCGCCCCTGTCAGCGTAAATCCCGGAAGCGCCGTGATCGGAGGCGGGCCGGTCGTGTATCCCGGTTCCGTCTCCGCACCTGTGACGCAGCAGACCGCGGCGGCGTTCACCGACGTGACGAGCGGCCTCTACTACGCAAACGGCAGCCTCGGCACGCTGAGTATCCCCGCGCTGGGACTGAACGTGCAGATTGTGCAGGGCACGGACAGCGCCGCGCTCGCCAAGGGCGTCGGACACTTTGAGGAAAGCTCCATCTGGAACGGCAACGTCTGCCTCGCGGCGCACAACCGAGGGACCAACAGCTACTTCGGGCAGATCCATACGCTCTCCATCGGGGACACCATCACCCTGACCACCGCGCTGGGTACCCGCACCTATGCCGTGACAAGCGTCGCCAAGGTAAGCGAGACCGACCGCGAGGCTCTGACCGCCTCCTCGGAGAACCGTATCACGCTCTATACCTGCGTCCGCGACCAGCGAGACTACCGCTGGTGCGTACAGGCGGCTGAGATTATCTAAATCGCTTCCGTTTTTCGCATTGCTTTCTCCGTTTTGACGGTCTTCTTTCGCTCGACTTTCCACATGATCTTCGGTATTGTGTGCTTGCAAAACTGTCCGAACCAAAAGAAACGGAGGAATCTACGATGAAAAACAGAGGAAAAAGCATTGCGCTGGTGCTGGCGGGCATTCTGATCGGTACCGCTATCTCCGGCCCTGCCGCCTATGCAGCCGAGGAATGGTACAAGGCATACAGATCCGGGCGAAACTTCTACGTCAACGGCGAGCAGGTCGAGATGGACGCCTATACCGTGGAGGGGAACAACTATGTGAAGCTCCGCGATGTCGGCAGGATTGTCGGCTTCAACGTCTGGTGGGACGAGGAGACCCGCACCGTGCAGATCGAGACGGGCTCACCCTACACCGGAGAGCCGCCCGCAAAAGCAGAGCCGGATACCGCAGGAAGCCCCACAGCGGCCGAGGACATGAATCCCGCAGTGCTCACGGGCAAATATACCCGCGAGGCATACGAGGCCCTGCGCCAGACCGTCGCAACGGGCAAGGAGTCCGCGTCAGTCGCCATGAGCGAGGAGACCCGCGCGGCAATGCTGGACGCCTGCGCCGCCATCGGAGGCTGGCCGGGATACCACATGAAAACGGCGGCGGACGGCAAGACCTGCTTCTACGCGAAATGCCCCGGCAGCTATGAGGAGGCCGCCGCTTACTGCAGGCCCTTCCTCGACGGACTGAGCGGCACGGACGCCGAGCGTATTCGAAGCATCGCCTTCTACGTCTGCGACCGCCTGACCTACGCCTCCGGCGTCACGGCGACGCCGCGCACGGCTCTGACGGACGATGCGGTCCATCGCGGCAACTGCATGAGCTACGCCCACTGCTTCAAGTTCCTCTGCGATCTGGCCGGAATCCCCTGCATCCTCGTCCATTCGGATACCCATCAATGGAACGAGGTATACGCATACGGCAAGTGGCTGAGCATCGACGTCTCCTCTGTGGACGTCGGGGACGATCCCGCATGGCGGGAGAAAACGCCCGTGCTCCACGCCTCCGCTGAAATGCAGGGCACAGACTACGTCCAGAGCCAGCCGGAGCTGACGAACTTCGCAAGAGAGCTGCTGGTCCCCGGCAGCACCAAGTAAAAACAGAATCATCACTTCGAGGAGGCGTCGTCCCGCGGGACGGCGCTTTTCTCACGTCTGAAAGGAGTTCATATGACGAAAACAAGATCGAGGACGCGCGTCCTTGCGCTCTTCCTTGCCGTGCTGACGCTCTTCGGCATCCTGCCGATGGCCGCCAGCGCCTCCACCATCGCTGACGGGAGCAAGACCTGTACCATCGCCCCGGTGGAGCGCCACTTCTACCTGACCACCACGGCGGGCACCCGGCTCGGCGCCAGTGCCTATCGGTACACGACCAACGACGGGTTAACGGGCCCGGCCTACTGTATCGATCACGGTCTCAATTACAGCTCACATGCGCTGGAGATCCGCGGCGCCTACACTGCAAGCCCTTTTACTGCCGCGGCTTTTGCTACCGGCTATCCCCAGCACTCCCTTGAAACATTCCTGGGCCGCTATCCCAACGATACGATGCTGGACGGTCTCACAGAGGATGAATACGGCTATGCCACACAGCTTGCGGTATGGGCGACGCTGGGCCAGCTCGGCATCGAGGGCACCAGGTTCACCGCAGGCCGTGAGACCGTGTCCGTTCCCACCGGCGACGCGCAGAAAGCCCGCGTGTTCCACGTCATCCAGCTCATTCTGAACACCGCCGCGACCTGGGATCGGATCTATCAGACGGGCATGTACATCCGTCTGGAGGAGAACGCCCTCGGCGGCAACATCTCCATCCCCGGCGACATGACGCTGGAGTTCGCCGCCGATCAGGAGCAGTACGGCATCAAGCGCGAGGTCATTAATGGCACGGCGTACTATACCCGCGAGTATATCTTCGCCTCCGCCACCTCCACCTACTATTCGGACTACTGCATCGAGCTGTGGGCGGACGGCGTGCCGGACGGAACCATCTTCGTGGACGCGGACGATCACGAGCTGCCCCGCGGCACCTTCCGCGACGCTGCCACATGGACCCTGCCCACAAAGAGCAAGCATACCTCTCTGAACGACAACGGCTTTGAGTATTCCGGTACTGCCAAGCTCTGCATCCCCGTGGACACCGCGCCGAACCAGGGCGAGATCACCGTCCGCTGCGGCGCTTACGTCATGCAGTATCAGATCTATCTGGCGTATAACAAGACCAGCTATGAGCAGAGCTACATCATCTCTGATCCCTCTAAGGGCACGCAGACTGCCAATGCCGTCCTCAAATGGGGCAGCGAGCAGACGGAGATGGGCGCACTGCAGATCACCAAGGTGGGCGGCGGCGGTCAGGCGCTCGCCGGAGCCACCTTCACCCTGAACGGCTCGGACGGCTCCTCCCGCACCGGCACCACCGACAGCGAGGGCGTCATCCGCTGGACGGAGCTGAAGCCCTCCGTGGAATATACCCTTGTGGAGACCGAGCCGCCTGCGGGCTACGCCGTGGTCGATCCCATCAACGTCACCGTGCAGGCCGCCCGCGTGAGCTTTGTTACCGTACAGGACAGCACCCAAAAGCAGCTTACCGTCCGCAAGATCGACGCGCAGACGGGCTACTCCCTGCGCGGGGCGACCATCGCCTTTGAGCAGATCGACGGCAGCTTCAGAACGACCGCTGTCACCGACCATGCGGGCGTCATCCAGTTCAACGCGGACTCTCTGCCCATCGGCTCCTACAAGGTCTATGAGGTATCCGCGCCCGAGGGCTACGAGCCGGATGAGACCGTCCAGACCGTCGATTGGAACGGCAGGAACGACGTAACGCTCACCTTCAAGGATGTGCGGAAGCCCACCCTTGAGATCTACAAGTGCGATACGGACAATCTCCGCAGCCTCCCCGGCGCGAGCTTCGAGGTCTATCGGGACGGGCAGCTCGTCACGACCGTAACCACCAACGACAACGGCCTCGCTTACGTCCCCGGCGTGACGAAGGGCTACTACACCGTGAAGGAGACCGTCGCACCCGCAGGATACGTTTTGGACGCTTCCGAGCACAGCGTCTATGTGGACACCTACGATCCCGCGACCACGAGCGATCCCCGCATCGTCATCACCAACAGCGCCAAGCCCCATCTGCGTATCCTCAAGTATGACGCGCAGACCAACAAGCCGCTCTCGGATACCACCTTCGAGGTGTACCGCGACGGGGCGCTGCTGGGGCAGTACACCACCAACGCCGCAGGCGAGATCTATCTCTATGATCTGGAGCCCGGCACCTATCTTGTAAAGGAGATCGCGGTTCAGACCGGTTATACCGTCAACTCCACGCCGCAGCAGATCGAGATCAAGGCGGGAGTGGAGAATTACACTCTGACCTTCCTGAATCTGCTGAAGCCCGGCATCCATCTCCGCAAGCTGGACAGCGACACGCTTCAGCCCCTTGCCGGAGCCAAGTTCCGCGTGGCGCAGATCGGCGGCACTTTCAGCCGGGAGTACACCACAGACAGCAGCGGCGAAATCGACCTGACCGCACTGGAGCCCGGGGCGTATGAGGTCACCGAGCTGTCCGCGCCCGCGGGCTACCTTGTCGACGAGGCGAGCCGCACCGTGCAGATCAACGCAGGCGAGAACGCCGAGTTCATCTTCACCGATACCGTCAGGCCCACCCTTGTCATTGAGAAGAAGGACGCGGCGACAGGCGCGCTCCTTGCCGGAGCCACCTTCCGCATCGCCCGGATCGGCGACGAGGGTCATTACCTTGACCGCGTGACGGATCGAAACGGTCAGATCAGAATCGAAGGGCTGGAGCCCGGCATGTTCTCCGTGCAGGAGATCGCCGCGCCAAGCGGCTATGTACTGAACGGGCAGGAATACCACGTCCGTCTCGAGGCGGGCAAGACCGCCACGCTGGCCGTGACCAACCACCAGCGCCCCGACCTTCGCATCGTGAAGTATGACGCGCAGACCATGCAGCCGCTTGGCGACGTGCAGTTTGCCGTTTACCGCGGCACGAAGCTCGTCGGCGAGTATGCCACCGACGCAAACGGCGAGATCCTTCTGTCTGACCTCGATCCCGGCACGTATCTCGTTCAGGAGATCGCCGCGCCGGATACCCACGTCGTCAACAGCACCCCGCAGGAGATCGAGCTGACAGAGGGCGCGACCGAGACCTACAATCTCGTGTTCCTCAACCTTCTGAAGCCCGGTATCCATCTCGTCAAGTTGGACAGCCAGACGATGCAGCCCCTTGCAAACGCCAGATTCCGCATCACGCAGGTGGGCGGAGGCTACAGCAAGGAGTTTACCACGGATCAGAACAGCGAGCTCGACCTCTCCAGACTCGAGCCCGGCAGCTACACTGTGGAGGAGCTGGCGGCGCCGGACGGTTATCTCATCGACGATGCGCAGCGAATCATCAAGATCGAGGGCGGCGAGAACGCCGTGTTCGTCTTTACCGATACGAAGAAGCCGTCCTTCTCCCTTGTGAAGCTGGACTCCTTCAGCGGCGAGCGGCTCCCCGGCGCCACCTTCCGCATTGCGAAGATCGAGGACGGAAGCCGTTATCTTGACCGCATCACGGATACCAATGGCGAAATCAACATCAGCGATCTGGAGCCGGGCGTTTACTCGGTTTCCGAGCTGTCCGCGCCGGAGGGATATATCCCCGTGGCGATGGAATATCATGTGGAGCTCGTCCCCGGTCAGCAGTCGAAGCTGGTGCTCTCCGATGACCGCAAGCCCGACCTTCGTATCATCAAGAAGGATGCGGATACCGGCCTTCCGCTGGAGGGCGCGACCTTCCGCGTGAACAAGGCGGACGGCTCCACGCTGACCACAAAGCAGACGGATAAAAACGGCGAGATCTTTATCGAGGATCTGGAGCCCGGCGTGTATCAGATCACAGAAACCGCTCCGCCCGTGGGCTATCTGCCCGCCGAGCAGCCGACGCAGCTCATCACGCTTACCGCCAACAAGACTGGCGAGGTCGTGTTTGAGAATCATGTTCGTCCCGGTCTCACGGTCAACAAGCTGGACAGCGTCACCGGCGATCCCATCAAGGGCGCGAAGTTCCGCATCACCTACGCCAGCAGCAATACTTTTACGGGCGAGATCAATGAGCTCGGCGACTACATCACCGACGAAAACGGTCAAATCACGCTCTCCAGGCTGAAGGACGGTTGGTACCGCGTGACCGAGCTGGAGCCCGCTGCGGGCTACGCCATCAATGAACCTGCCGTACAGGAATTCTATATCCGGGGCGGCGAGAGCAAGACCGTCACCTTTGAGAACGTCCCCCTCTCCGCGCTTATCGTGTATAAATACGACAGCGTGACCGGCGAGGCCGTGGAGGGAGCCATCTTCCAGATCAAGTACCTTGCAGGTACCTCCGGCACCGGAGGCACCGTCATCGGTACCTACAAAACCAGCGTCAACGGCAGCATTACCGTCACCGGGCTGAAGGCCGGAACGTATATCGCGGAGGAGCTGGCGAGCGACAGCGGCCACGTCATCGACACCGCGCCGCAGACCGCCTACCTCTCCGGCAGGGAGCAGGACGTCGTCCAGCTCTATTTCGGCAACACGCCCAAGGGCAGCCTCGTCGTGAAGAAGGTGGATGCCGTCACCGGCGCACCGCTCTCCGGCGTGGAGTTCCTCGTCACAACCGCGGACGGTACGGTCGTCGGAACGGCAAACGGTAAGTTCGTGACCGACGCCTCCGGCAGCTTTTCCATCGGCGGGCTCAACCCCGGCACTTCGATGGTGGTGAAGGAGACCCGCGCCAAGGCGGGCTACGTCCTCGACGATGCGGCGCAGACCGTGAGCGTGATCCCCGGCAAGGCGGTCTCGCTGGAGTTCCGCAACTATCCCAAGGGCTCCCTCATCATCCGCAAATTTGACAGCGTCACCGGAGCCGCGCTCCCCGGCGCGGAGTTCAAAATCACGACCTCCAGCGGCGAGCTTGTCGCCGCCGACGAGGGCATGACCTCCACCAACGGCGTCTATGTGACCGACGAGAACGGTGAGATCATCCTCACGAAGCTCGCGCCGGCTACCTACGTCGTCACCGAGACGAAAGCGCCTGTCAATTACAAGCCCGATTCCAAGGCACAGACCGTCCGCGTGAACGCGGCGGATACGCAGACCCTTCGCTTTTACAACGAGCCGCTGTGTACCCTGACGGTCCTGAAGCTGGACAGCAGCACCAAGAAGCCCCTTGCAGGCGCAGAGTTTACCGCCGCCTACAGCGACGGCAGGCACATCGGTAGATTCACGACGGACAAGGACGGCAGATTCATCATCTCCGGCCTCGTGCCCGGCGCGACGGTGATCATCACAGAGGAAAAAGCGCCGGAGGGCTACATCAAGGACGCGACGCCCAAGCATATCGTCGTGCGCAGCGGCGCAAACAATGCGCTCACCTTTGAAAACGAGCCTACCAGCACCCTCGTCATCCACAAGTATATCACCGGGACGAACAACGAGCCGCTCCCCGGCGTCGCCTTCAAGGTCACGGACGGCAGCGGCGCTGCCGTGGGTTCTGACGACGGCGTGTATTACACCGACAAAAACGGCGAGATCACGTTGACGGGGCTGGAGCTCGGTATGACCGTCAAGGTCCAGGAAATCCGAACCGTGGATGGCTTCGTGCTGGACGGTACCCCGCAGGACATTCAGATCAAGGCGGGCTCCGTGCAGAACCTTACCTTCTGGAACACCCGTCAGGGCGGGCTGGTCATCCGCAAGCTGGATTCCGTCACGAAAAAACCGCTGGAGGGCGTGACCTTCACGATCCGCTATTCGGACGGCCGCGTCGTGGACAACTACGGCGGCAAGATCTCCTCCAACGGTATCTACACCACCAACTGCAACGGCGAGATCGCCATCTACGGCGTGACGGGAACGCTGGTTGTGACCGAAACAAAAACGATCCCCGGCTATGCCATCGACGTCGGCTGCAAGACGCAGACCGTCACGGTCAACGCGGACGATACGCAGTACCTGACCTTCTACAATATGCCGCAGGGCGGGCTCGTCATCACGAAGTCCGACGAGGACACCGGCGAGCGCATCGGCGGCGTGAAGTTCGAGATCCGTAAGATGAACGGTGAGATCGTCGGCGCTTATACCACCGACCGAAACGGCGTGATCCAGCTTCCGACGCTGGAGCACGGCTGGTACTCCGTCACCGAGCTCAAGGCTGCCTCCGGCTACAAGCTGGATGCGACGCCGCAGCAGGTAGAGATCAAGGACGGACAGACTGCCTATCTGGAGCTGACCAACGTCCGCATTTCCGGCATCTGCATCCACAAGACCGACAGCGTTACCGGCACAGGCATCTACGGCGTGAAGTTCATGGTTTATGACAAAAACAACAAGCCTGTCGAGCAGATCGTCACCGATCAGAACGGCTACGCCTACACCGAAACCGAGCTCACTGAGGGCCGCTACTACGTCCGCGAGATCGAGGCGGCGGAGGGCTACCTTGCCGACACGCAGGATAAGAGCATCTACGTCTCTTCCGGCCGCGTCGCCACCATCGAGTGGAAGAACACCCCAATTACCGGGCAGATCCAGATCACCAAGACCAGCGCCGACTACAACAGCATGAACGGCTGGGCGGCGGGCACCCCGATCCCTGGTACCGTCTTTGAAATTTACAACAAGGCCGGACGTCTCGTGGATACGGTCAAAACGGACAAGAACGGCGTCGCCGCGTCGAGTCCGCTGCCGCTGGGCAGATATTGGATCGTCGAGTCTCAGGCGGCCAGCTTCTATGCGCTGGATAAGACGCCCATCGAGGTGGAGATCGAGTTTGCCGGACAGATCGTCAAAGCGGCCATGACCAACAAGAGCCTCTACACCAACGTGAGCATAACCAAGCGCGGCTACAGCGAGGTCATGCCCGGTCAGAGCATCCGCTATGACTTCTCCGGCATCGCCAACAATTCCACCACCGCGCTGGAGTCCTTCTTCTGGCGCGACACCCTGCCCACCGGCGCGGTGCGGCTGGATAAGATCGTCACCGGAACGTGGAACGCCTCCGGCAATTACAAGATCGTGTACAAGACCAACTACAGCAGCGAGTACAAACTGCTGGCTGACAGTCTCTCCACGGCGAAGAACTATTGTCTGGACGCATCGCCCGCCGCGCTGGGACTGGCAAACGGCGAGGTCGTGACCGAGTTTATGGCGGTCTTCGGCGTCGTACCCTCCGGCTTCCGGCAGGTGGAGGCGCCCAAGGTCTACTGCACGGTGCTGTCCACGCTGGCTGGCGGAACGCAGTTCACCAACGTGGCGGACGTCGGCGGCGTGTATAACAGTCAGTGGATCATGGCGGTCTCCCGCTGGGTAACCACGGTGTACAAGCCCGCAGAGCCTGCCAAGCCCCTGCCGAGAACGGGGTACTGATATGACACAGGCACGAAAAGATCAGCTTTACGACGAGATGTTCGCGTGGATCTGTGAGCATATCCATGACTCGCACGATCTGTATATCACGCTTCACGAGCATTTCGGCATGAGCAAGGAGGAGCTTCACGGCCACTGCGTTGAAAGTCTCGACGAGTTTTTCCCGGAGAGTGCGGTCACGCGGCTTCGGGAGAAGCTCCAGCGGTGCTTTGACGGGTATAGAGCAGACTGGCTCCGGAAGCGCCCCGACGTCTTGATCGAAGAGGCGGAGGAGATCGCCTCGGTCCAGCGGATGCTGAGAGAACTGCCCGACGCGGTCACGGAGGAGGACGCAGAATATCTGCTCCGATTCAAGAACCCGCTGGAGGTAGTCTCGGATTACTGGCAGAGCATGAATGGCTCCGGTTCCGTCGTCGATGACGATATGACCCACATCCTGTGGGAGCTTCGGGATCGGCAGGACGCAGAGTTCGACTACGAGATGGAGCCTGAATACTATGGTTCGCCGGACCCTCCCACGCAGCAGATGTCCATGTAAACCCTATCCACCAAGGGCCGTCTTTTCGGAGGCGGCCCACTTTTATTATGGAGGTACTCTATGAAACGCAAAAGAATCCTTTGCACGCTTGCCGCGGTGATGGCGCTGACGATGCTCTGTGCCGTGCCTGCTCTCGCAGCGGGTACCGGCGACGTCTCCGGCGCTGTCGAGGAGACCTGGACCGCCGCGTCCGGCCAGCTCAAGACCATCGTCAATAACGTCGTATTCCCCGCCATTGATATGATCCTCGCCATTTTCTTCTTCGTGAAGCTCGGCACCGCTTACTTCGACTACCGCAAGCACGGCCAGTTCGAGTGGGCGCCCCCGGCGATCCTGTTGGCCTGCCTCATCTTCACCCTGACCGCCCCCACCTACATTTGGGGCATCATCGGACTGTGAGGCGCCGGGATGACGTTCTTTGAGCAGGAGCTCCGCAAGATCGTCGGAGCCATCTATCCCGACGCAAAGTACGTCGGGCGGGCGGCCTATGTGGACCTCGGCGGTGGCAACCGCGGCAAGTTTGAATTCGTGACGCTGGGGATCGCCGACCACTATGAGGGCATCCGAGCCTCCGTCATCAATCAGAATGACGGAAAGCTCGACGCCGTCACTCTGCGCTTTGCCGACCTGTTCTCGCCGAAGAAGCTCCCCATGGGGCAGCAGCCCCACGCATGGGCAAACGGCGGAAAGGTCGAGTGGTACGGCTTCACGCCCACCGCCGCCGACTACGATACGCTTATCGCCTCCGTCAGCGACTACACGGAGCTGTTCGAGATCAGGACGCCGGTCATGCGGCAGGAGCAGAGTATGTAAGGAGGATACCCGATGTTTATATGGGACTTTGTGGCGTCCGCCATACTGTCCGAGATTCTTGATTGGTTTTACGGCCAGATCGTCGGCTTCCTCGGCAACTTTTTCGAGCAGATGGGCAATATGGGCGTGGAGCTGTTTGAACTCACGTGGGTGCAGGCCATCGTGGGCTTTTTTTCCCATCTTGGCTGGGCGCTCTACGGCGTCAGCCTTGTGGTCTGCGCCTTCGAGTGCGGCATCGAATACTCCTCCGGCCGCGGCAACATCAAGCAGACGGCGCTGAACGCCCTCAAGGGCTTCATGGCCGTCAGCCTGTTCACCACCGTGCCGGTGCGACTCTACGCGCTGTCCGTCTCGCTGCAGGGAACGCTCTCCCGCGCCATCACCGGCTACAGCACCATCGGCGAGGTCGCCACGGATATGCTCTCAAGCTTTGAGGGCGTCGGGAGCCTCGTGGACATGGCAGAACAGCACATCTCAAGCTTTGGCACGATCACCAGCCCGCTCATGATCCTGTTCTGTCTCATTCTCATGGCTTACGCCGTCATCAAGGTGTTTTTCGCCAATCTCAAGCGCGGCGGTATCCTGCTCATCCAGATCGCCGTGGGAAGCCTGTATATGTTCAGCATCCCGCGCG
>Ga0208297_1002355_pt1 | contig 11339 bp, 13 predicted proteins | sample LMS_cellobiose_e_FD_187367 | JGI IMG/M metagenome (GOLD analysis project Ga0208297, IMG submission 187367) | Rumen-fistulated moose microbial communities from Alaska, USA - LMS_cellobiose_enrichment (SPAdes) (version 2) | ecosystem: Host-associated > Mammals > Digestive system > Stomach > Rumen... | reverse complement strand
TGGATGATGCCTTCGTCATGGGCCTTTACCACATCCTCCGGGAAGATATAGCGGCGGCAGATATCCTCGGACACCTCGGATGCCAGATAATCCCGCATGGTGCTGTTGATGATGGGATCTTTATTGGCATTCTCCTGCCGGGCCGTTTCACTGTCATGGCGGAGGAGGGCGAGAATCTTTTTGTCGGTAGTGTTTTTCTCGCGCAGCTGTGCATGTTTCATCCGGTATTCGCTGTAGTGAAGGGCCAGCCTGGGATGCTCCGATTCGATCAGCTCATCCACCACCATGTCCTGGATTTCCTCCACGTGAACGGGGCGGTTCAGTGCGGAGATGCGCCTCTCAATCCTGCCCACGATGTAGCCGATCTCCATTTCGGGAAGCTGATCCGAAGGGGCCACCTCTCCGTTGGCAGCCTCGATGGCGTTGATGATTTTACTGTAATTGTAGGGGACTTCGCGTCCGTCGCGTTTGATAATTCGCATTACGTGTCCTCCGTTTCTGACGAGATATTCTCGTCCATTCGTTTCTGGGCTTCGGCCAGCAGCTCATCGCAGGTTTGCCCGAGGCTTTCTCTGCAATGCTTATCTAAGCGGTCAAACAGAGCCGCCTGTTCATCCGGGGACAGGTCGATGGTGTAGGTCTGCTCATTGTCCTCGGAATCGCTGTTCACGACCACGAATTCGATACAGTTATCCATGTGGTTGGGGGAAAACCCATTCAGTCCAACATAGAAATCGTACCAGCCGTCGTTGTCGCAGGTGTCGTCGGTGTAGTTGTCCATGGCGTGCATCGGCTTGAAGCCTGCGTCCACGCGGATGCGGTCCGCGATATGAGAGAGCCCATCCGTCGCCATAAGCTGGAACCCTACGGTGGGAAACCTGGTAGGGTAGTCGAAGTAGGCCTGATCGTCGCCATACATGATTTCGCTGCCGAAGTCGATGTACACGTTGTCAATCACAAAAGCTTCGATGAGAGTCATACTGTATCTCCTTCAAGAGTAATGTATTTGCTGGAGTCGTGCGGGCCTTGGCGTAGTTGTTTTGAATTCCCTCTTGACTTCTCCGCGCAGCTGAGTTACAATATGGTCAGAAAGACCAACTTAGCCATTCTGGTCAAGCATATGGAGGTGGGAACATGATGCAGGTCAACATCCTCGAGGCAAAAACCGATTTTTCTAAGCTGGTTCGCCTTCTGGAGACGAAGAAAGAGGACTTCATCACTGTCGCGCGCAATGGCAAGCCGGTGGTCAAGATCACGCTGATCAGCGAGACCCCTGTTTCCAAGCGCATCGGTGTTGGAAAAGGGAAGTTCACCGTGAAGGGTGATTTTGACGCAGACAACGATGAGATCGCTGATGCGCTCATGGGGGGTGCCCTATGAATCTCCTTCTCGATACGCACATCGCCATATGGGCGCTAAATGATGACCCGGCGCTTTCGGAAAAGGCGAGGGAACTGATCCTTGATCCTGACAACACGATTTATTACAGCACCGTATCCGTTTGGGAAGTGCTGCTGAAGCATGCCAGGAGACCCGAGAACATCCCCTTTGATGAGAAGGATTTTGCGGAAGGATGCCGGGAAGCGGGTTTTGTACCATTGTCTCTGTCAGACAAGCACATCCTTGCGGTGCGCACCCTGTCCAGACCGGATAATATCAAGGAACACCATGACCCCTTTGACCGGCTGCTTCTGGCTCAAGCGAAGGTGGAAAACCTGTCATTCCTGACGCATGATGAGCTTATTCCCGGCTACGAGGAGAAGTGCGTCATTTCAGTCTGAGGTATATTCCAAAACGCACGGCTGTCCTTCGGGGCAGCTTTTTCTCACGCCAAAGCGTCCTCCTTTTCCAGCAGGTCGATGTAGCGGTTGAGGTACCAGGCAGCCTTGCGCAGGTCTTCGGTGGTCTTTGAGGGATCCTTCTTTCCGGCGCGGCAAATGTACTTCACGGCATTGCCGAGGTGGTAAGGCATCTTCTGATCCTCAATAAAGTCGATGACCTCAATTCTTCCGGAAGTATAATGGCTGGGGTGGTTTACAGGGTCGTTCATGACTGTCTCCTTTCTATGCTCGCCCGTACAACAGCATCGAGAGATGACTGAGGGCCCGGTTCTTTTTGTTATAGGCTGAACTCCGTTCGATACAAAACCTGTCCGCCACAAGATCGGCGGGATCATCGGCTCCATCGTAGAACGTGGAGAGGACAAAGCGTTCATCTTCCGACAGCTGATCCCAGGCGGGGAAAAACCAGGAACAGAAGTCCAGAGCCTGCCGGTACCGCTCTCCCAGCGTGTCTATTTCGTCTATTGGAGCGGGAGGGTCGTCGGAGCACCCGTTGTTCATGATGAAGGCCATGCTGCCTCTCGCCAGTATGGCCTCTATGGTTCCTTTACGTTTGTCAAGGAAATGCCAGCTGATGTGCATTCCGCGCCTCCTCTCTCCGCGATCATCTCTTTCATTTTCCGGATCAGGTATGAGGGCTCCAGATTCGTCAGCACCGCGAACCAGTCGGAATAATAAAACCGCTCCTCCCGCTGAACAATGCGCCTGGCAGCCACACTCTCAGGATCCTTCTGCAGGTGCATGAGCGCGCACCGGTATTCTTTGACAGAGGAGAGAATGATCTCATTGGCGAGGTCTTCTATCGCCTCGCGCTCGGATACATGTTTCATGCCGCCCCTCCTGACAGATCATAATCAGTACTTGTACTCGTACAGATCATACGGCATGAGCGTGCCTTTACCGCCGATTCTGTTGTAGAGCCGGAGCAGAGCGAAAGCGTAAGAATAATCCTTGTTTCTGGAGTTGTCATCCTTGAGATGGTTCAAAGTGTCCAGATCAGCAGAAGAGATCTGCTTGAGAAATCGCTCCCGGCTCAGTTTCTGTCCATAAACATGAAGAAACAATGCCATGCCGCCTATGACGTTGGCGCCAAGGCTCCACACCGCTCCATGCCACGCTTCCATCAGGAAGCAAAGCGTCTTGGAATACAGGTCAGGATTAAGCTCGTATATTTTCCAGAGCTTGGCCATGCATCCGAGCGTCTTCCTGGCGGCGCTGTGCCCATTGCCCGCGAGCCTGAAACCCGCTGCCTCGGTGCGGCGGCATAGATCCCGCGCCTTTTCATCGTTGGACTGTACAAGGGCTTTCAGCCGGGGCGCTGTGGCGACCGCTTTCGCGTCGCCGTTTTGGAGAGCGAACAGATACGCTTCATCCTCGTAAGTGAGTCCGTGGAAGAGCTTGCAGTCCACGGAGAAGTTATCGAACTTGTTAATGATCTTGAGGGCTGCGAGCGTGTGCGCGCCATCGAAGATGTAGTAGCGGCCGTCGCGATTGCTGATTTTCAACGGGTTAACCAGTCGGGAGTCGAAGTTATCGACAATGCGGTTGACCCGCTTCATGTCAATTGTCCGCTGATACGAAGGGTCGCTCTCCAGCATGACGCTGGGCAGGCGGGCGTATTCATACGCACAGACACCGTCCAGCATGTGAAGGCGGTCCTTGTTGTTTTCAACGGCGGGCGCCAGATCCATCGAGAGTTGTGTAGCCTGGGGATACTTGTTAATATGGCGGCGGCGGTTCTTACGACTCATGCTCGTTTTCCTCCTTGTTCGTATCTGTGAGGTGCTTCTCCAGGATGTTTTCGGCGGTATCCGCGATGTGATCGATCAGCCGGCGGATCAAGTCCGAGTGCTCCTCTGTGACCATACTGGGATGGTATTGGGCGACAGTAGACTCAAAAGCGGCCAGGAAAGCGTTCTGCGCATGCTGGAGCAGTGAGATGACCTGATCAAACATTGCGGGATCATCCGGAATACCTGTGCTGACATGACCTGTGCGGCCGCGGTTGGTGATGATGCCCGTGCCTCCGGAAAGAAAAGGTTTGGAGAGCTCCCTGGCCCGCGCTTCGCAAGCTTTGCAGAACGGGAGGCGTTCCTTCCGGTTGGAAGGAAGAGTGAATTCGCTGATTGGCTTCTCCTCGTGACAGCGCTCACATACGCGGGTGTCGCCGGATCGCTCCGCATCCTTCATCTCCGTATAAGCCTTGTGTATTGAAATTTCACCGGATTGCAGCTTTTTCTTGGTGTCGTCGTCGGCCTTTGCGTCAAGCTCTTTTACCTTGGCAATGGTGTCATGGGATACGCCGGCAATCTTGCCAAGCTTATCTCTGGTTTTCCCATTTTCAGCCTGTGCAGAATTCTGCACAGGCTGGGGAGCATTCCCTCCGGTAGAAGTGACCAGACGCTTTTTGGCCTTTGCCGCGTACATAGGTTCAAACCGCAAGACAAGCAGGCTTCTCTGATAACTGTTCAGGTTCCTCCGGGCGAGCTGATGCTCCAGCATCCAGAACATGGCGGCCTCCTTGTCTGCAAAGGGCTTTTCCTCATAGGTGAAGGGAATGCTATGGCGGCGGCAAATCTCGTAGCGATTGTGGCCGTCCACGATGACGCCGTTCCACACAATCAGCGGGGTATCGCAGCCGCCGTGTACAATGCTGTCTTCCAGCATCCTGTGCTCCTCGTCTGTGAGGGGCGGTATCAAGTCGCGGAGATCAGGGTCTACACGAAGCTCGTACACTTTCTTTTCCATGAGTCCTCACTTTCCTGGGCTGACGCCCGTCAATTGCGCCTTTACCGCTTCCATCAGCGCGTCTTGGGTGACTTCCTTGTTTTCAAGGGCCTTGATGATGCGCTCATCAACGGTGCCCTTGGTTACGATGTGCTGGATGACCACGGTGTCGGAGACCTGGCCTTGCCGCCACAGGCGGGCGTTGGTCTGTTGGTAGAGTTCCAAACTCCAGGTCAGCCCGAACCAGACCAGGGTGGAGCCCCCTGCCTGCAGGTTAAGACCGTGACCAGCGCTGGCCGGATGGATTAACCCTACCGGTATCATCTTCCGGTTCCAACGCCTGATACTGTCCTCAGTATCGATCCGGGCGTAAAGGATGCCGAGGCTGCGGAGTCTTTCCGTGATCCGATCCAAATCGTGCTTGAACCAGAAAGCCACCAACAGCGGCTTCCCGTTTTGCGCCTCGATGATGTCCTCCAGCGCATCCAGTTTCCTGTCGTGGAGCCTCAGCGCCTTGCCGTCATCGTCATAAACAGCGCCATTGGCCATTTGCGAGAGCTTGCCGCTCAATGAGGCGGCGTTAGAGGCGGTCACTTCACCATCCGGCAAGTCCAGAACCAGTTCCCGCTTCAGACGGTCATAGACGGCCTTTTCCCTCGTGTCCATTCGCACTTCATACGAGGCTGAAATCAATTCCGGCATTTGAAGCACGTCCGTACATCGGATTGAGACGGTCATGTCGGCAATCCGGCGATAAATGCGCTCCTCAGCGCCGGGCAGAGGAGCGTAGCTGTAGACAATGGTACCGTTCGTTTTATCGGGACGGAAGTAGGCGGCTCGGTAGTTGCCAATGAACCGGCCCAGGCGATCACCAAGGTCGAGCAGTCTGTATTCCGCCCAGAGGTCCATGAGGCCGTTGCTGGAGGGAGTGCCTGTCAGTCCGACGATCCTTTTCACTTTCGGCCTCACCTTCAGGAGCGACTTGAAGCGCTTTGCCTGGTGATTCTTGAAGGATGACAGCTCGTCCACGACGAGCATATCCCACTTCCATTGGCCGGAATAGTTGTCAACAAGCCAGGGAACCACGTCCCGATTGATAACGTATATGTCGGCGTCCTGGGCCAAGGCATAGCGCCGCTGGCTTTCCGACCCCACAGCGATGGAATAACGAAGTCCGCGCAGGTGCTCCCATTTTTGAATCTCATCGGCCCAGACCTGCGCGACACGGATCGGGCAGATCACCAGTACCTTTCCCGCTTCAAACCGATTCCGCAGGAGTTCCTCGATTGCCGTCAGGGTGATGATCGTTTTCCCGCAACCGCAATCCAGCAGAATGGCGGAGGCGAGGTGGCTGCAGATGAAATCAACCGCATACCTTTGGTACCCGTGAAGCTGCTCCCGGTTAAGCATCCGCACCACCGCCAAACTGTGCAGCCATGGCCGCGTTATCAACCACAACGGCTATAAACCCCAGTTCCCGGAGCTGGCATAGCCTTCTCTCCTGAAGCGGGCGAGGCTTAGCCCCCGGCCTCTTCATCTCGACGAAGGCGACGTGGCCGCCAGGCCAGAGACAGATTCTGTCCGGCGCTCCGCTCCAGCCTGGGGAGACGAACTTGAGGCAGAGTCCGCCGCTCCTTCTTACCGACTTGACGAGCGCCTTTTCGACTTCTTTTTCCGATTGCATGAATACCTCCCGAGAAAACAAGTAACCATCTCAACACAGTTTTCCCCGCGTGCGCGAATATGTGGTTTTGGCTACTGTATATCTACTAAAAACACTGATTCGGTCTAATAGAGATTTTCATAAGTTGTTCGTTACTGTACCCCAAAACTCCACAGGATAAGTGCTTTGGCGGAGAACAGGAAGAACAACCATCTGTGCTATGATCAGGTTGTTGCCTTTGGATACTGAGTCTTCTTGTCCTCCTGACGTTTGATGTTCCGAAGCGCTTCATATGGCGTCGGATCGTGATAGCCCTCCGGGTTCAGCCAGGGCTTCTGATGTTTCAGGCGGCGGTTCTCGCGCTGTCGGGTTCTGTTTTTCATTAGGATACCTCCTTCACGCCTGTTACAGCCTTCGGTACACCCTCTGCTTTCCATACAGAGGCTGGTTCTGGAGCGTCTTGGGCCGCGACCAACCCTCGATGCGAGACATCAGGGATGAAAGGGCATAACTGTCGGCAGGCTTGAGATCCTCTCTGGCGCGTCCGAAGCACTCGCACCAGATTTCCATGTTGGAGACGGTCTCGCGGCGGACGGTGCCCTCCCTCTGCGTGGGATCATCCCCGCGAAGGAATTCTCTCCGCTGGTAGAGATCCATGTTGGACCAATTGGCGGGCAGAAGCGTCTCCAGATAGAGACGGACGACGCCCTCCCGCTCATCCTTTTCCATCGCTGAATTCTGTTCAGCCTTTGCCTGGTCTTCCAGCGTAGACGGCAAAGTCAGGGGCTCTCCGGCCCGAACAAAATGCAGCACTTCAGCCCAGATCTGGTCTACTTCATCCTGTGTAATTTCCCAGGGGTATCTGGCGGCCGCGCCGCTGACGCGCACTGGCCAGTAGCGGCGGTTTCCCGTAATATCACGGAGAAATCCTGATTCAGCGTTTGTGGTGCCGAACATGACGGTCTGCCTGGGGTGAGATTGCACTCTGCGTCCAAAAGCGGCGCGGTACTTGTCGTCCTGCCTGCCAAAGAACGCCTTCAGCTTTTCCTGTTCCGCCTTGCGCATGCCGGCCATCTCGCCGATCTCCATGATCCAGATGCCCTGCAGCTTCTCCGCCGCGGCCTTTCCGTCATTGATGTCGGAGAGCGTGAGACTGTCCGAGAACCATTCCATCCCCAGCTTCGCTATGAGCGTGGACTTGCCGATGCCCTGTTCGCCAATGAGTACGAGAAGAGTATCAAACTTTGTGCCAGGCTTATAAATGCGCATGACAGCGGCACAGAGTTCTTTGCGGGTGACGGCTCGAACATAGGATGAATCCGGCGCGCCGAGGTAGTCAATGAGCAGGGTGTCGACACGGGGTGTTTCATCCCACGGCGGCAGCTTTTCCAGGTATTCCTTGATGGGATGATAGCTTCGGTCATCGACGCACTTCGTCACAGCGATGTCGTAGTTTCTCTGTGAAAAGGAGCCGTAATTCTGGTCGATATACCAGATCAGCTGAGAGTCGTCCTGATCCCGCCAGAAATTGCTGGTTCCATGCTCCCATGGAATGGCGCCTTTGATTTCCATACCGTCAGCCAGCTGGTTGAAGACGATGTTCTTCATGTAGGGGTCGAAGGTCATGATCAGGCCAAGGTTGTGGAGGGTGTTGAGCAGATGCCCACGTTTATCCCGCTGAAGGCGATCCGTCCAATCAGCATCCTCATCATCCGTAAAGGCCTCGCTCGCCTCGGCCCGCTTCTCTTCGAGCAGGAGGCGCGACACCTCCGGCAGGGAAGCGGCCCATTCGGACATGGCGATGAAGCTCTTCTTTTCGTCCTCGTTCGGAAATCGGTGAATGCGGATCAGATCGAAGGCGTTACAGTTCTGTCCCGAAGCCGGATCCTTCGTATGATGGCTGAAGGCGAATTTGTCATCAAATATCTGGACACCAGCTGTTGATGAACTGCCGATCAGGTGGTAACGGTCAGGCCCGGCCGGCTCGTAGACGTCTGGAAGGTACGTATCAATAGCGTTCTGGATTGTGCCCACAGCCCGGCAGAACGTACCGACGATGCCATCCTTGGTGAGAGGATCCTGCAGCGCCTTTTTGTCGTGCGGAACAGGTTCTTTTGGGGATCGGGGCAATGTCATGGGATCCTTCCAGTTGGGGTAGCGGGAAAGAAACTGGTCGGGGTCGAGAAGATCGCCATCGATCTCCTGGAAGATAAACTCACCGTCCGACGGCGTCGTGGGCCAGTACATCAGCTGGGCAGGACGAAATGAACAGGTGTCGAACATTTCCATGCCCTGCTCGGCAGCAAAGAGGCGTGCGATGGCGTTGTATTCCTCCGGCGTGACATCCCGCGTCATGGGGATGATCAGGCGAAGGCGCGGCGCGGCAGGCGTATGGCTGTGGGTACTGTAGGCAAACGCCTTGTTGGGACTGAGGAGCATAAAAGTCTCCAGGAAAGTCGGGGCAGCATTGTCTACGTCCATGGTCAGGAGATCGCGGGACTCAACAGTGGCGTTGCTGCGCACGCCGTCACGGAGCGCGCCGCCCACAAAACCGCCTTTGTCCTTGGCGGCATTGCGAGCCGCAGTCCCCATCTGTCTGTATTCCGCCACCGTTTCAGAAGTACGGAAGGTGGTGGAGAGGCGGCTTCGCAGTTCTTCCAGCGTAATGGTGACGTTTCGCCACTTGGCTGCATAGCAGCTTTCTCCGATGGCGATTTTATACTTGTTCATCGTAGCTCCTTTCTCCCCGTTGGGGAGAGGGGCTCAGGCCCCTCTGCTTTCCAACGGACAGTTTTTTCGCGTTTGATAACCAAAAAAAGAAAGAAGTTGTTCTGTTCCATGCGGAGCCATTAATCCTTCATGTAGAAACCGGGGCATTCGTAGCCGTCTGCCCGAAGAACAAGCCCTTCTGCCCAGGGGGGCACGGTGCCCATCAAGGAACAGATTTCTTCGACCGTGGTGTCCTGGGGACACTCCACAATGCATTCGTCGTGAACATGCGCAACCACCCGGAAGCTGGAGAGACGTTGCATGGCGAAGCAGAGGATGTCACGGCTGATTGCCTGCACAATGTTCTCAACGAACTTCGGACCGTAGGACTCAATGCGGCCCCAGTGCTTTGTGGCGTCAATGCCCATGTAGGTCACGGATTCCCCGCCGAACTTGTTTTCACCCAGTCGGGGCTTCACATAGGAAAGCTGTCGGCCTGAGGGCAATATGATGTAGAGCATGGCGCCGCGGTATTCAAAGATGAGGCCATGAGTGCGCGTAAGCGTCTTCCCCTTGATGGCATCCTTCACAGCCTTATCTACTGCCCACCAGAATTGAACAATGCGGGGATTAGCCGCGCGCCAGGAGGACACCAGCGGGGCAAGTTCTTCTTCAGTCAGCCCCATATCCAAAGCGCCCATGGCTTTGAGCGCTCCATCTGAGCCGCCGTAGCCGAGCGCGAGTTCAGCGATCTTCCCTTTCTGGCGGAGATGACCATTGACACCATGCTTCTCTACCGGAACGCCGAACATCTGTGACGCGGAGGCGCAGTAGATGTCCTTTCCCTCAGCGAAGGCAGCGACGCGCCATTCTTCCCCCGCCAACCACGCGATGACGCGCGCCTCTATTGCGGAGAAGTCAGCCACGATCATCTTGTAGCCAGGGGCGGGAATAAACGCGGTACGGACACACTCCGCCAGAACTTGGGGAACCGAATCATAGAGCGCCTCGAGGGCATCATAGTCTCCTCGGCATAAGAGGGACCGGGCGGAAGGCAGGTCGGGCAGTGAATTGCGAAATAAATTCTGCAGTTGCACGATTCGCCCGGCAAAGCGACCACTGCGGGTCGCGCCGTAGAACTGGAACATGCCTCGGAGACGGCCATCTGAGCAGACGGCAGTTTCCATCGCGGTGTACTTCTTGACGGCAGACATGGCAAGTTGCTGGCGGAGGGTCAAGACGGTTTTTAAAGGTTCCGGGGCTGTGCGCAGCGTTTCCGCAACGATCTTCTTCCCCAGGGAGTCCATGGCGAGACCATTGGCGGCCAGCCAGTCCTTCATCTGCTGAACGGAGCGAGGATTGGAGAGATTGGTCAGGTCTTGCAGCGCATTGGTGAGGCGCTGCTGGGAGAGAGAATCCAATCTAATGGCCTGCCGCACCATGGGCAGGTCAATGGCGATCCCTCTGTCGTTGATCGTCTGGTCGAGCCAGTATTCATGCCATACCTGATCGGGAACCGGGTGGGCTGACAGCTTGCGCTGAATGTCGATTTCCACTTCCACATCACGCTGGTTGTAAGACACAAAGGTCGCCCATTTTTCGGGAGCGTCAGATGGCTTGTTTCTTGTCCTCCCATCATTGGAGGCTGTAGGTTTACAGGGAACACAGAAGTACCGGATCAGCTCTTTGCCCTTAGTCATTTTCTGCTGCTCAAGGCCCAGGGCCGCGCCGGCCCCGGCAAGACTCATGGGAAACCCCATGTATGCGCTCCAGATCATGGAACAGCGCCAGCCTTCAGGAGAAAGGAAGGTTCCCTTCGGGAGAAGGTTCATGTCCCAGAGGTATCGGGAAAGACATACCCGCTCGAACTGGGCGTTGAAGGCCCATTTGTCTTCATTCGGATCAAGCAGCGCCGCGATGAACGCCTCAGGCGCTTTGTCTCCCATGGCGAGATCATACACGGTGACGGGGCCATGATCTTTTGAAACGCCCAGAAGGAGAATTTCAAAAGAGGGGTCTTCCGCGTAACGGTAGACCCCGGTTTTTGACAGATCCGCCTGACTGTATGTCTCTATATCGATGGACCAGCTCATTGGTTCATTTCCTTCCACTGGGCCTCTGGCATGGTGGCAACTTCCCAGCCGATTCCTTCAAGGGCAGTCGCCCGGTCATAGCTTTCCACATCCTGGCTGGCGCGGGTGACGGCGTTGCTGAGACCGTACAGCGAGAGATCACCGCCCTGGATCAGGTAAGTGAGGATATTGTCCTGCTCGGGCATGGTCAGGCCGTAGTTCTTCGCGGTGAGTTCCACCACATCCTGGACGCGCCCGGTGATTGGTGCGTCCGCAGCCTGCGACAGAGTACCGACGATCTGCGCAAAACGCGCTTCCTCAATAGCT
>Ga0208297_1002353_pt1 | contig 11343 bp, 12 predicted proteins | sample LMS_cellobiose_e_FD_187367 | JGI IMG/M metagenome (GOLD analysis project Ga0208297, IMG submission 187367) | Rumen-fistulated moose microbial communities from Alaska, USA - LMS_cellobiose_enrichment (SPAdes) (version 2) | ecosystem: Host-associated > Mammals > Digestive system > Stomach > Rumen... | reverse complement strand
CGACGGACATGAGGCTTATTTTGCATGCTCCAAAACACGAATTATAGAGACAAACATTAAAATGGCTCCAAACGCAGTAATGGGGCGAGATTCATAGGAATCCCACCCCAACTATTGACACAGAGCCGAAATGTAAGAAGCATTTGTATAACTTAATCTCAGCACATCAAAAAAGCCCTAACCCAGCAGCTCTCTCGTCTGCCAAACTAGGACCTTGAAATGCGCCTCCAGGGGCTCGAACCCTGGACACCCTGATTAAGAGTCAGGTGCTCTACCAACTGAGCTAGAAGCGCTTATTCCGTATTTTTGCTTGTTCGTATTTCCCGAACGCAAAAATGATTATATAATATAAATTTTCAAATTGCAAGCATTTTTTCATATTTTTTTAATTTTTATTTTAATTCTTTACAAATGTTTTTCAATTTGACATTTTTTGTTTACTCTAAAGCGTATTTAATCCTTAAGAATAGAGAATCTGGTTTGGCTTATCCATTTTCATGGCGGTTTTAAGAGGTTCCTTATTTGTAACACAATTTTACGGTATACTAATATAATAGCTGTAAACCTAAAAAAGAGAGCTGCCTATCCTATATTTATCCTGTTACATAAAAATACTGCTGCAACTTATGGTTAAATTGCAGCAGCATTAAATATTATTTTATTTTCTCTAATTTATCAGTAAGCTGAGCCTTTGGCACAGCACCAACAATTGTATCCACTACTTCTCCGTCTTTGATTAATAAAAGTGTAGGAATGGACATTACTCTGTATTTACTGCTGATTCCGGGAGCTTCATCAACATTCAGCTTACCCACTTTCACACTGCCTTCATAATCAGCTGCCAGTTCTTCAATAACAGGAGCCATCATTTTGCAGGGACCGCACCAATCAGCATAAAAATCAACCAATACGGGAACCTGTGATTTTAATACTTCCTGTTCAAAATTATCATCTGTAAACTTATGAGCCATTCTTTTTCCTCCTTTGAACATTTATACTTAAATAATAACCAACTTCCAGAATATCCATTTTCAACCTGGATACTTGTTTATTGATAGCTAGAAAGTGTTTTTAAAACCTCATCTAGTGTAACTTAAGTCTGCTTTATTTGCTGCCGCCCTTCTTCTTAAGACTTTTTCCTAAAAGGCCGCTCACTTCATCCCAGGAATTCTTCATCTGAAGAGCCTTCTTGTTCAACTCCATATTCCCGCCAAAGGTCCTGGCAAGTTGATTCTTAACGGAATTTTTCATAACAGTCACCTAATTGAAGTTCTTATCTTATTATATGCATAAATCAATAAATTGTACAGGGTTATAAAGGAATCTTTCTATGAATAAGTTAATCTTTCTATAATAAGTTGGTATTCTTATTTTTTCTCTCTATATATAACCATTCTGTGAATGGGATTTCCCAACCCTGAAAACTTCTCCTCATACTCCGTCATCACATTTCCTGCTGCATATTCGCTGTGGTGCAGATCATAGGTATAATTTCTGAGAATCCACCCGGCATTTCCCACTTCTTCCAAGGAAAAATCAAAAAGAGGCCTGTTATCAGTTTTGAATATTATCTCTCCGTCAGACTTTAAGAACTGGTCATACCTTCCGAGAAATTCCTTAGAGGTCAGTCTTCTTCTGGCATGACGGTCTTTTGGCCAGGGATCTGAGAAGTTCAGATATATTCTATCCACTTCCCCTTTGTCAAATACATCATTGATAAACTCCGCATCTAATCTTAGAAAGAAGAGATTATTCAAATCCAGCTCTTTTCTCTTCTCAAGGCCGCGAACCAGCACGCTTGAGTACTTTTCTATTCCAAGATAATTAATCTTTGGATTCAACTGGGCCAGCTGACACAGAAACTTTCCTTTTCCCATACCAATTTCTATATGAATTGGATTATCATTACCAAAATAATCTTTCCAATTACCTTTTACTTTTTCTGGTTCATGTACCACAAACTCATTTTTGGCTATTTCTTCCATTGAACCCGGAACATTTCTTAATCGCATATACTATTCTCCCATAAAACTACATATTTTTTTATTTTGCGACTTTATTCTTATTGAAAAATTTGCTAATTTATTATATCATACAGCTAAAGAATAACAAGCATTTTCTCTGTTTTTAAAGATAAGTTGCCGTACATAAGACTTGGACAGTTTTTCTTTTACTAAAATGTATTAAATTAATTTTTTATAATTTATCGAAATTTGTACATTTTCACGATGGTAATTTTAAATTTCTGTAGTATGATATAGCTGTGTTCCGGCTAAAAAAGGGATGCTTATCAGTATCCCTCCATTTGAGCCAAAACATACGCTTTTCATTTTTCAAGGTTAATTCTTTTCGCTTACATTTAATAATTATACTGCGTATATTATTGGTAAGCAAAACGAAAAATAAACGCAAGGAGGTAAACATGGAAAATGTAATTGGTCTGTTACACGACATTGAAGAAAAAGCGAATCTTATCATTGCACGTGCCAACGATGAAAAAGTGAAATTACACGAAGCCTTAAAAAATGATCTCGAAAAGTTGGATAAGGACGTGGCTGATAGTACGAATGCAAAACTTCTTGTATTAAAAAATCAGGTAAATAAGGAATTAGCCGCCGAAAAAGATGCTATTACGAAGGACTGGGCAAAACAACTCACTGACTTGGAAGCTAATTATACCCAAAACCATGATGTATTCGTTGACAAAGTTATTCAGGAAATCATTAGTGAGTAAATAATTAGTTACAGGGAGGTTTGTTATGAGCAATTTATTAGTTTATAGCGGGATTGTTACCAAGACCAAGGCCCTGGAGGCAAAATCGGTAAAAAGCGCGGACTATCAGTCTATAGCAAACTTTGAATCCACAGCAGATTTTATCGCCTATTTAAAATCCCATCCCGGATATGGGGGTGTTTTTGCAGGAATTGATGAGAACCTGATCCATCGAGGCCAGGTAGAGGGAATGATCATTAACTGCCTGTATCAGGATTTTTCAAAGCTTTACCGCTTTTCCAACCCGGATCAAAGAAAGGTTCTTGATATTATCTTTCTCCGTTACGAAGTGAATATACTTAAAGCCTGTATGCATATGGTTTTCAACCAGCACAGAAATTACGATTTGGGTAATATTACAGAATTTTTTAACAAACACTCCAAGATCGATATTGCTGCACTTGCTACCTCTAAGTCAATGACTGAGTATGTTGAGCATTTAAAAGGCAGTGATTATTATTCTGTACTGACCAGCATTCAGAAAACGGATATAACCTCCTTTGATTATGAAATGAAGTTAGATATCCAATATTTTATGAAGGCCTGGAAATTGAAAGACAGGGTATTGTCAGGGGATAATTTAAAGTATGTTACAGATACCTTAGGTCTTGAAATTGACCTGCTAAATATCATGTGGCTGTACCGCTCCAAGAAATTTTATAATTTACAGGTAAAAGATGCGTACGCCTATATTATTCCAATAACTTATAAGCTGAAAAAGGATAAGTTAATTAAACTGATGGAAACCTCCACCATTGAAGAATTCAGCGGGGTATTAAATACCACTCCCTATGATTTTATGGTTCCTTCCCTTGCTAATGGAACAATAGAAAAGGTATACCAAAGTACTGTATTAAAAAATTATAAGCTTCATAGAGATAAGTACCCGAATTCCATGGCACCCATCAGTTATTATTTGTATCTTAAGAGAACAGAAATAGACAGACTTACCTCCGCTCTGGAGTGTATTCGTTATAAACTGGACCCTCAGGATACATTAAAATATATTACTTTTAATTGAATCGGAGGTGCAATAATTGATTGAAAAAATGAGATTTATCAGCATTACCGGTCCAAAGGCTGAGTTCGACAGAGTTGTCAGTGCGTATCTGAATAAATATGAGATACATCTGGAAAATGCCTTGTCAGAACTTAGTTCCGTTCAAGATTTAAAGCCTTTCGTAGAGCCGAATCCTTACAAGGAAATCTATTCAAAGGCTATTGAATTAGCAGAACGGTTTGATAAGAAGGAACCTTCACAAGCTCAGAATATGACACTTTCCGAAGCTTCTACCATTATACTTTCAGCTTCCAGAGAATTGGAAGACCTGACAAGTCAGAAGAAGAAGCTTGGTCTGGAAAGAGAACATCTGAATGAGCTTCAGAAAAAGATTGAACCTTTTCGTCATCTGGACTATGAAATTGATAAAATATTAGCTTTCAAGTTCATAAAGTACCGATTTGGCCGAATTTCCCATGAGTATTATACGAAATTCTCAAAATTCGTATACGAGAGCTTGACAACTTTATTTATTGAATGCGGTAATGATCCGGATTATGTCTGGGGTGTGTATTTTGTTCCTTTAGCTGAAGCAGAGAAAACAGATGCTATCTTTTCTTCCCTTCACTTTGAAGCAATATCTCTTACCACAGAATATGAGGGGACCCCGGATCAGGCCTATAATGCCATTGTAAAGAAACTGGAAGAAAACCAGGAAAAAATCAATGCCATTAATGAGGAAATGAAAAACCGTCTGAGCAGCCGGTCTGACAAGATACTTAGTGCTTATGAGATCATCTGTGTATACTCCAATAACTTTGATGTAAGAAAAATGGCAGCTTGCACAACTGTGTCAAAACGCAATGCCTTTTACTTCATATTATGCGGTTGGATTCCGGAAGACAGTGTAAAGGACCTGCTTCATGACATAGACAAAGATAAAGATGTCTTTTGCATGCTGGAGAAGGATATCACAAGTGTGACCTCCAAGCCGCCCACAAAGTTAAAGAATTTAAAGATATTTCAGCCTTTTGAGATGTTTATTAAGATGTATGGGCTTCCTGCCTACAACGAAATAGATCCAACCTTTTTCGTTGCCATAACCTACTCTATCATCTTTGGTATCATGTTCGGAGATGTTGGGCAAGGTTTGTGTCTTGCAATAGGCGGAGGCTTACTCTACCACTTTAAGAAAATGCCTCTGGCAGCTATTGTTGCCACTGCCGGTGTCTTTTCCACCATAATGGGCTTTATGTACGGCAGTATCTTCGGCTTTGAAGATGTCCTGCCCCATATTTGGCTGAATCCCATGGAAAACGTAATGACCGTACTGTTAACAGCCGTAGCTTTCGGCTCCGTGCTGATTATTATCGCTATGATTATAAATATTATTAACGGTATAAAGGCAAAAGATGTAGAAAAGATTTTCTTTGATACCAATGGTGCCGCCGGACTTGTATTCTATCTTGTAGTACTTGTTTGTGTTGCCTTGGTAGCAACCGGCCATGCATTGCCTGCCGGTATTGTACTTGCAATCTTCCTGGGCATACCTCTTATCATTATCTTTTTAAGAGAGCCTCTCACCCATTTGGTGGAGAAGAAATCCGAAATATTACCGGAGCAAAAGGCAATGTTTTTTTTAGAGTCATTTTTTGAATTATTCGAAATTATTTTAAGTTACCTTACAAATTCTATTTCCTTCCTGCGTGTTGGTGCCTTCGCAATCAGTCATGCAGCTATGATGGGCGTTGTTATGTTATTCGCAGGAGCTCATTCAGGGGATCCTAATATATTGGTTGTAATACTCGGTAATATTTTTGTAGCAGGTATGGAAGGCCTGATTGTAGGTATTCAGGTACTTCGTCTGGAATATTACGAAATGTTCAGCCGCTTCTATAAGGGTACAGGAAAAGGATTTAAACCATACAAAAGCAAATAATAGCTAAATTTAAGGAGGAACATATTATGACAATGACAGCAAAATTGATTTTAGTAGTAGCATTAGTATTAAGTATCGCAATTCCCTTTGGAGCATATTTACTCAGTGAAAAGAAAAAAGGTAACTTCAAGGCAAGTGTTATCGCTAATTCATTTTTCTTCTTTGGTACATTATTAATCGCACACGTTTTATTATTTACCGGTACAGCATCTGCTGCTGATGGTAATACAGTTGCTTCTGTTGACGGCTGGAGATATTTAGCTGCTGCTCTTTCAACCGGTTTATCCTGTATCGGTGGTGGTATCGCCGTTGCTTCCGCTGCTTCTGCAGCTTTAGGTGCTATGAGCGAAGACTCCAGCATCATGGGTAAAGCCCTTATCTTCGTTGCTCTTGCAGAAGGTATTGCTCTTTACGGACTTATCGTTTCTTTCTCTATTTTAGGTTAATGCTTTTAGAGGAACCTTCGTTCCTATTATCTTATACAGCGGTTCAGATACCGCCGCCGAAAGAAGAACTTCCGGTGCAAATAACAATATAAAAAAGAGGTGTGAAAGTACTTTCTTTCACACTTCTTGGCATAAGGCTTTTCTCTTATGAAATAAGGAGGTAACTGTATGCGTATGTTTCTTATCAGTGATAATGTTGATACTTACACGGGAATGCGCCTTACAGGCGTAGACGGGGTTGTCATACATTCCAGGAAGCATTTAAAAGAACAGCTGGATAAAGCGCTTGCAGATAAAACCATCGGTGTCCTGCTGATTACAGAAAAATTCAGCCGCGAATTTCCAGATGTGATAAATGATGTTAAATTGAACCGAAAGCTTCCGTTGATTGTTGAAATTCCCGACCGCCACGGAACGGGAAGAAAGCCCGATTTTATTACTTCCTATGTTAATGAAGCAATTGGAATAAAATTGTAGAGGGAGATGTCTATGACTTTAGATGAGAAATTAGAACAATTTTATAATTCTGCAATGGAAAGCGCAACCAGCCAGAATATTGAAATAATTGAAGAATATCAGAAATCACTGCAGCAGATCTTTGACGAGCACAAGGAAGAACTTATCAGGAAATCCGAGGCAACTTACCGTGCAGAATCAGAAAAACTCATGCGTGAGAAAAATAAAGAAGTTGCAAGTGAAGTTATTAATTTAAAGCGTAAATTAAGCGACCGGGCATTTGAATTAAGAAATCAGTTGTTTCAGGATGTATCCGCTAAGTTACAGGAATACATGAAAACCTCTGATTATTTTGATTTACTGGTTAAACAGATAAAAGCTGTTAAGGATTTTGCGGGAAAAGATGAGGTTATCATCTATATCAATTCTACCGATTCAAGCTTAAAGCCTACTTTAGAAGCTTCCACCGGTGCTGCATTAACTGTCAGCGACCGCGATTTTATCGGCGGTATCAGAGCAGTTATACAGGAAAAAAGTATATTAATCGATAATTCATTTCTGACCAGAATGGAAGAATCCAAAAATAAATTCGCTGTAAGTTAGATCTTTTTCTAACTTATAAGTTAGGTCTTTTCTTAACTTATAAGTTAAGAATAATCTTAACTTAAAGGCTTTTAACTAAAATGCCATGTAAAAAGAAGAAAGGGGAGCTATCTCCATTATGAATATAACAGGAAAAATATACGGAATTAACGGACCAATTGTATATGTGGCAGGTAATCAGGGCTTTAAAATGGGCGAAATGGTTCTTGTAGGCAACGAGAAATTGGTCGGAGAAGTAATCGGTCTGACAAAAGATCAGACCACCGTCCAGGTATATGAAGAGACTACCGGTATCAAACCCGGCGAGTTGGTATATTCAACCGGTGCAGCTATTTCCGTTACTTTAGCACCAGGAATTATCAGTAATATCTTTGACGGAATCGAGCGTCCTTTAAAGGAAATCGCAAAAGAATCTGGTGCTTATATCGCCAGAGGTGTCAGCGTTGATGCACTTGATACACAGAAACTCTGGGATGTACACATAACAGTAAAAGAAGGGGATAAAATCTATGGCGGAACTATCATTGCAGAAGTTCCTGAAACCCGTGCTGTAGTACACAAATCCATGGTTCCTCCCGATGTGGAGGGTGTGGTTATCAAAGCCGCAAAAGACGGACAGTATACCATAAGCGACACCATTGTAACAATTCAGACTCCTGACGGAGTAACAAAAGAGCTGTCTTTAACACAGAAATGGCCTATTCGTGTTCCCAGACCTACCTCCAAGAGATATCCCTCTGATCGTCCTCTGATTACGGGACAGCGTATCCTTGATACCCTCTTCCCTATTGCAAAAGGCGGTACAGCAGCTATTCCCGGTGGTTTCGGAACCGGTAAGACTATGACACAGCATCAGCTTGCCAAATGGTCCGATGCGGATATTATCGTTTACATCGGCTGCGGTGAGCGCGGAAACGAAATGACCGAGGTTTTGGAGGACTTCTCCAAGTTAGTGGATCCCAAGTCCGGAAACCCCTTACTTGACAGAACAACTCTTATTGCAAACACCTCCAACATGCCCGTTGCTGCCCGTGAAGCAAGTATCTATACAGGTATCACACTGGCTGAATACTACCGTGATATGGGGTATCACGTAGCTATCATGGCTGACTCCACTTCTCGCTGGGCAGAGGCTCTTCGTGAGTTGTCCGGCCGTCTGGAAGAAATGCCTGCCGAAGAAGGTTTCCCTGCATACCTTGCCTCCAGATTATCTAGCTTTTACGAAAGAGCTGGTTTTATGCAGAACTTAAACGGTACAGAAGGCAGCGTATCCATTATCGGCGCCGTATCCCCTCAGGGTGGTGACTTCTCAGAACCCGTTACCCAGAATACCAAACGTTTCGTACGCTGTTTCTGGGCACTTGATAAATCTCTGGCTTACGCAAGACATTTCCCTGCTATTCACTGGTTAACCAGCTACAGCGAGTATTTAAATGACTTAGCACCCTGGTATACAGAGAATGTCGGAAGAGATTTCGTAGACAGCAGAAATCAGATCTTAAGCTTATTAACACAGGAAAATCAGTTAAATGAAATCGTTAAGCTCATCGGTAGTGATGTACTCCCCGATGATCAGAAGCTGGTACTTGAGATTGCCAGAGTAATCCGTTTAGGATTCGTACAGCAGAACGCTTACCATCCTTCCGATACTTACGTTCCTCTTGATAAACAGCTTAAGATGATGAACACCATACTCTATCTGTATTCCAAGTCAAAACAGCTTATTGCAATGAACATGCCTATGTCTTTATTAAAGCAGGAGGATATCTTTGATAAGGTAATCTCCATTAAGTATGATGTAGCAAATGATGAACTTTTCAAATTTGATCACTATACCGCTATGATTGATGACTTCTATAATCGCATCATGGCCAAGAACGGTTAAGGAGGATATATAACATGGCAATTGAATATTTAGGATTAAGTGAAATAAACGGCCCCTTAATTGCTATAGAGGGTATTCGTGATGCCTCCTATGATGAAATCGTTGAACTGACCGTTGAAGGTAAGAAAAAACTCGGTAGAATCGTAGAAATTTATGAAGATAAAGCAGTAATTCAGGTATTCCAGGGAACAGAAGAAATGTCCCTTAATAATACTCATACAAAGCTTACCGGACATCCTATGGAAGTTGCTCTTTCCTCAGATATCCTGGGCCGCGTATTTAACGGTGTAGGTCAGCCTATTGACGGCCTTGGACCTATTGTTCCTGAGGTAAATAAAGACGTAAACGGTCTTCCCTTAAATCCCTGTACCAGAGAGTATCCAAGAAACTATATCCGTACCGGTATATCAGCTATCGACTGTCTTACAACCCTGATCCGCGGACAGAAGCTTCCTATTTTCTCCGGAAACGGTCTTCCTCATGATCAGCTGGCAGCACAGATCGTTAAACAGGCATCTCTTGGTGAAAACAGCGATGAAGAATTCGCTATTGTATTTGCCGCAATGGGTGTTAAGCACGACGTTGCTGACTTCTTCCGCCGTACTTTTGAGGAAAGCGGTGCTACTTCTCACGTAGTTATGTTCTTAAACCTGGCAAATGACCCGGTAGTAGAAAGATTAATTACACCTAAGGTAGCTTTAACAGCAGCTGAGTATCTTGCTTTTGAAAAAGGCATGCATATTCTCGTTGTATTAACCGATATGACCTCCTTTGCAGAAGCAATGCGTGAGGTTTCCTCCTCCAAGGGCGAAATCCCCAGCAGAAAGGGTTATCCCGGTTACCTGTACAGTGAACTTGCAACCATTTATGAAAGAGCCGGTATCGTTAGCGGCACCAATGGATCTGTAACACAGATTCCTATTCTGACAATGCCAAACGATGATATCACACATCCTATTCCAGACTTAACAGGATATATTACGGAAGGTCAGATCGTTCTTGACCGTACCATCTATCAGAAAAATGTATATCCTCCCATCAATATCCTTCCTTCCCTTTCCCGTCTTATGAAGGACGGTATCGGTAAAGGTTATACAAGAGAAGATCATCAGGATCTTTCCAGTCAGTTATTCTCATCTTATGCCCGTGTGGGTGATGCAAGAGCTCTTGCAAGCGTTATCGGTGAAGACGAACTTTCTCCTATCGATAAGAAGTATCTGAAGTTCGGTGCCGCAATGGAACAGGAATTCATTACACAGGGAATGGATGAGAACCGTACCATTATACAGACTCTGGATTTAGGCTGGAAACTGCTCCGTATGCTTCCCAGAGAAGAGCTGGATAGAATTGATACTAAGATACTGGATAAATACTATATTTCATCAGAGGCTTCCAAATAAGTGCCTCAAACAAGCTAACCGTAAATATACGGCCGTAGCAGAAAGGCATGGGTGTTATATATGAATCCGAATACCTTTCCCACCAAGGGAAACCTAATATTGGCAAAGAACTCCCTAACCTTAGCAAAACAGGGCTATGAGCTGATGGATAAGAAAAGAAACATTCTTATTCGTGAACTGATGGAACTGATTGATAAGGCAAAGGATATCCAGACAGAAATCGATGGAACCTTTACCAGTGCATATGCGGCTTTGCAAAAAGCCAATATAGAAATGGGTATCCGGAATGTAGAAGACTTAAGCTTTACCATTCCGGAGGAGAATTCCATTGAAATTAAACAAAGAAGTATTATGGGTACAGAGATTCCCCTGGTAGATTTTAAACTGGAGGATGAAAAACCCACTTACTCTTTCTTTAATACCAGGTTGTCACTGGATGAAGCCACCAGCAGTTTTCGTAAGGTAAAGGAGCTTACTCTGCGCCTTGCAACCATAGAAAACTCTGCCTATCGTCTGGCAACCAGTATTAATAAGACACAGAAACGTGCCAATGCCTTAAAGAATATAACAATTCCCCATTATGTAGAGTTAGTTCATAACATACAGAATGCTCTCGAAGAAAAAGAGAGAGAAGAATTCACAAGACTTAAGGTAATTAAAAGCAGACGTACCTAACTCTGCTTTCTATATAGCAATACAAACAGCTTTCCTTTTGGCTCTGTGTCAATAGTTGGGGTGGGATTCCTATGAATCTCGCCCCATTACTGCGTTTGGAGCCATTTTAATGTTTGTCTCTATAATTCGTGTTTTGGAGCATGCAAAATAAGCCTCATGTCCGTCG
>Ga0208297_1002349_pt1 | contig 11369 bp, 11 predicted proteins | sample LMS_cellobiose_e_FD_187367 | JGI IMG/M metagenome (GOLD analysis project Ga0208297, IMG submission 187367) | Rumen-fistulated moose microbial communities from Alaska, USA - LMS_cellobiose_enrichment (SPAdes) (version 2) | ecosystem: Host-associated > Mammals > Digestive system > Stomach > Rumen... | reverse complement strand
CGTTCCCATTCCGAACACGGAAGTTAAGCTCGCTTCTGCCGACAATACTTGACTGGAGACGGTCCGGAAAGATAGGTAGCGCCAACACTGGAAAGCGGAACACCTTTACGGTGTTCCGCTTCTTTTTGCACGATATGAGAGAGAAAAAGGAAGACCGCGGCGACTGCCACAGCCTTCCTTTTTTCACGTCAGAGAAACTGCGAGCCTCAGGCCCTGGCGAGGCCCTTCTGGCGGGCGTACTCGGCCGCGCCCAGCGCGCCCATCAGCTGCGGGTCGGTCTTCAGCTCCACCACCTTCAGCTTCAGCACATGCTCGATCGCCTGCTTCAAGCCGTCGTTCTTCGCGCAGCCGCCCGTCAGCGTGATGCTGTCCACCGCGCCCGCCTTCTTCGCCATCACGAAGCACCGCTTCGCCACCGCCATCTGGATCCCCGCCGCGATCTCATCCATCGGCTTGCCTTCGCCCACCAGCGTGATGACCTCGCTCTCCGCGAACACCGTGCACTGCGCCGTGATCGGGATCACATTCTTTGCGCTCAGACTCAGCTTCGAAAACTCCGGCAGCGACATCTCGAACGAACGCGCCATCGCCTCGTAGAACCGGCCCGTACCCGCCGCGCACTTGTCGTTCATCGCAAAGTTCTTCACCGTCCCGTCCGAGTCGATGCTGATGCCCTTCACGTCCTGCCCGCCGATGTCGATGATCGCCTTCACGTCCGGATTCGTGATGTGCACGCCCATCGCGTGGCACGAGATCTCCGAGATGTTCTCATCTGCGAACGGCACCCTGTTCCGCCCGTAGCCCGTGCCGATCAGGTAGCTCAGCTCTTTCGAGTCCTTCAGTCCCGCCGTCTTGCAGACCTCCTCCATCGCGAGCGTCGCGCTCACCTCGGAGTTGATCTTCGACCGGATCGTCGTGTCCGCCACGATCTTCCCCGTCTCGTCCAGAATGATCGCCTTCGTGTAGGTCGACCCTACGTCGCAGCCGCCAAAATACTTCATACCGTCGTTCCTCTCCGTCACTTGATGTCGTAGGGCTGGTCGAGCGGGTTCTTGCGCTCCATCTTGTCATAATGCTTGACCAGGAACGGCTCGACGACGTAATAGAGCAGCTTGCCGTCCAGATCGAAGTAGAACACGGCAAACAGCGCCGCATAGAGCGCGGCGAGAACGGCGAAGAGCTTGCCGAAGACCTTCAGCACCTTGCAGCCGACGCTGCACGTTTTTGATCTTTGATGAAACATAATCGTATCCTCCCTTACCAGCTCATATCGTCGTCAAACTCGAGCAGCGACGGATCGAGCGGCGTTTCCTGCATGACGGTGCTCATGTAGTCGTTGATGATGCGTCGGATCTCCGCGCGGGAGACGGTGCGCTTGTCGGGCAGGGCGTGCGGCATCCAGATGGCGTGAATGTTGCGCTTGCGGAACTCGTCCTCAAAGAGACCCTTGACGCCCTGCATGCCCTTGCACTGGAGCTGGTCGTACATCATGACCATGTCGCAATGGAAACGCTCCATATTCTCCCACAGCTCGAAGATGTGGTTCATGCCGCCGACGGCCATGCGGCGCATGGGCGCCCACTCGTGATAGCGCGCCATGTCCATGACGGTGTTTTCGAGCTTGTCGGTGCGGATGGTCATGTCGAACATCAGGGAGTCCATGTTGATGATCGTGTTGAGGCCCCAGCAGTTGTAAGCCCAGGTGCACCAGTTGGAGTAGTACAGCGGCGCACACGACCAGGCGATCACGCGGTGGCGGGTCTTGGGGAAGGTGTCGATCTTCTTTTCGACGCATTTGGCCATGATCTTGCTGACGCGGCGATCCGTGTCGTGCCAGATGTAATGGTCGCCGTACTGCGACTGATAGATGCGGTAGAGCGCCTGGGCCACGCCGTTGATCGGGTAATGGGAGGTCTTGGCGGCGACGTCCCACTTCTCCCACTCGAAGCGCTGCAGCTCGTTCTGACGCTCGAGCTTCTGCCGGAGCAGCTCCCAGTTGAACGGCGCGCCGGTCTGCTCCTCAATGAACTTCCAGCATTCACGGATTTCCTCGGCGCAGTGCTCCTGCACCAGCGGATCGTCGAACTGCATGGGCTGGGGCATTGCAAAGAGAGGAACGTTGAGGAACCAGTCCTGGATGGCGGTGCTGGCGACAGAACCGTCGCACGCCTCGTTGCTCGTGACGACGAAGGGCGCATAGTCGGGCATATCGTCCAGCACAAAGATGCCGGCCTCGGCCTGGCACATCGGGCAGGGATCGCCGGGCAGACCCAGGGACTGCGCCGCGTCGATATAGTTCATGACGGTGTGGTTGTTGACGTGGCAGGTGACGAAGTAGGGGATCATTTCCATGGGAATGTTCGTATACTTGTCCGACCACGGGTAGAAGATGCCGCCCCAGACCGTCTCCTTATGGGCGATGGAGTGATGCCAGGCATCGTTGTGCGCGCCGTTGTGGAGATTGGCGTCCGCCTTGAACATGTTCATGAACTGGTTGATCGTGACGCAGGTCATCGCGCGGTAATGCCACGCGGAGGCGCGCAGCGCCTCGCCGCGCAGACCCTCGAGGCCGCGATCGAACCAGTGCAGCACCGGCAGGTAGGTCTGGCCCAGCCAGCGGTAGCGCCAGAGACCCTTGGCAAAGAGCACCGGGCCGCCGAACTTCATGATGTCCGCGACCATCTGACCGTAGTTGTACAGCCAGATCATGTTGAAATAGTAAAGCGTGTCCTTCACGCCGCGCCACTCGCGATGCTTGTAGAGGCCGGTCTTGTCCATATAGAGCTCGCCCAGGCGGCGTTCGCCGTGCGGCTTGCCGTACCAGAAGTCGTGCGCAAGCTTCTTCGCCTCGTCCTTGTTTTTGGGCAGGGTGGGGAGCTTGATGCTGCGCGGATCGGGCAGCTTGATCTCCTTGAGCTTGCTGAGGTCGGGCTTTTTGAAATTGATCTTCGCCATCTTACTTCGCCTCCTGCAGTTTCTTGATCTCCACGCTCTCCACGAACGCCTGGAAGCGCGTGCGCAGCTGCCCGGTGGAGGCGTTGACGTATTCCTTCTCGATGGAGCAGGTCGGGATGCCGAAATCGCGCGGCAGGATCAGCGCGTCCATCGTGCGTTCGTAGCTCCAGTACTCGCAGAACTTGTTGGACGCGACGATCAGACCGTCCGCCCTATATTCACGGACGAGGTCGGCCAGGTATTTTTTGCGGCCGCGCATGAGCTCCTGCGGCATGAAGCGCGGGCAGTAGCTGGTGGCGAGATAGTGGCGGGCGATCGCATCCAGCGGGGACTGACCCTCGGCCACGACGATCTCCTCACGGCCGGGCAGGCTGCCGTAGCAGTAGCGATCGGCCACGACTTCGGCGCCGCAGCTCTCGATGAGCTTGGTGAAGTCGGGATCGTCGTTCTCGGCGCCGGCGAGCACCACGCGGATGCGGAAGGGATTCTTCGGCTCCGGCTCGCGGGTCCTGAGCTCCTCGGCCGTCTCGCGGAGGTAGGGGAGGATCAGGTATTTCGGACATGTCAGCGTCACGAGCTGGATGACGTGGAATTCATAGCCCGTGATGCGGGGGTTTTCCTCCTTACGCCAGGCGCCGATCTCGGTGATGAGGCGGCAGACCTCGTTGTGCTCCTCAATGGCCCGACACAGCGCCTTGTCCGAAGTGTCGATGCCGAACTTTTCATGCAGGGGGTCGAGCACGTGGGCCTGGAGCTGCTTGCGGAAATGCTCCATGCTGTTTTCGTTCTTTTTGAACGGCACGTCGCTGAATTCGCAGAAGAAGTCGGGATTCTGGATGAGGTTCATGCGCTCCAGATGCTCCTGGAAGCGGCAGGTGACCGTGCAGGTCTCCGTCGCCATCTGGGCGTCGAGGAAGTTATAGCCGCCCTCCAGCGCACGCTCGAGCAGGGCGCGGCCGTAGTGGCAGGTGCGGTTGGACATGTAATACGTCGCCATATCGGGCGAGCCGGAACGCGGCGCGCGCAGGCGCACGGCGAAGCAGCCCGGCAGGTCGAGCAGCACCTCGGGCATGAAGTAGCAGGTGTAGCCCAGCGCTTTCTTGCCCTCGTCCCTGGCCTGCTTGACCAGCGCGTTGTTGGCCTCCTGCAGCAGGTCCTCAAAAAAGATCAGATGCTTGAGATCTCTCATGCGGATGATTCCCCCCCTAATAATAGTTGTTGCGCGCTTTGACAGAGTTTGTCTATTGTAATGATTCTATCATTTGCACCCAATAAAGTCAATCAAAACTGACAAGGAACAAACAAAAAACAAGGGAAAAATAGACGGTTTGACCAAAGAAAAGCAGCCCTCCCGCTGTGCGGGAGGGCTGCCGGGGTGAGCTGCGTTTATTCCGTGCGTTTCGCCGCCGTGTTCAGCCGACGTAGCGCATACCGCTGAGCTTTGCGGGCTCAACGCCGGAGGAGAAGGTGGCGAGCCAGTCGTTGTAGGCGTTCATCTCGAGCGTGGTCTGCGCGCCGATCTGCCAGGCGAGACGCTCGTTGGTCTCGACGAAGTACATCACGTGATAACCGTAGTCGGTCTGCACGATGCCGGTGTCGCCGGGCTTGCGGGCGGGATCGAAGCACCAGTTTTCAAAGGGCTCGACCGTGTCGCCGAGGTAGAGGTTGGCGTAGAGACCGCCGTCCGCGCTGGAGCCGCTGTCGATCGAGTTGGCGGTGGCGAGCGCCGCGAAGGAGGTCTCTGTCCGGTCGCCGCTCTCGAAGCTCTGCAGTAGGGTCTTCGCGCGCTCTTCGTCGCTGACGAGGATGTGGCGGACGCTGACGGGGTGGAAGTCACTCAGGTGCTTGCCGTGGAAGAGGATCACGTAGTAGCCCGTGCCGTCGGCCAGGGGCTCGACGGAGGTGTCGCCGTCCTTGCGGGCATCGTCAAAGAGCCACGCGCCCGGATCGCTGGAATAGTAGGTGGCGTACCGCCCGTACTTGACGTGCTGATAATAGCCGCCGAGATCCTCGGTGACGGCCTCAAAGCTGCCGCTGGTGCGATACCGCTCAAGGAGCATATCCGCGCTGGCCTTGGCGCTTTCGACCGAGGCGGCGCTCGTGTCGGCGCTGTCGGCGCTCGTGGAGAAGGCGGCATATTCAAAGTCGACGTAGCTGTAGAGGTCGGCGTTGTCCCGACCCTCCTGGGCGATCTGCTCGTCGGTCACGGTGACCGTGTTGCGGAAGGACTGGGTATAGGCGTCGGCCAGCGCGCACATGCGGATGTTGCGCTCCAGCGTCTTCTGCGTGACCATCGAGCGGTAGAGGGACTTGAGGTAGCCGGCAGAGGTATAGCCGCCCGCCTCGGCGGTGGCCTTGAGCGCGGCCGTTGCCTCCGCCACGGCGGCGTCCTCCTCGGCGGCGGCTTCAAAGCCCGACGCCTTTGCCTGCTGCGCGCGGAGCGCATAGGCGCTCAGACTGCTGACGGCGATGTTCTCAAAGTAGTCGTACCACGTCCCGCCGTAGCCGGAATCCTGCGAACGCAGAGATTTGGAGGTGTCGATCCGGTAACGGATGTAGCTGGTATCGCTCTCGTCGGTCATGGCGTTGCTGTAGATGTTCCAGAAGAAGTAGGATACGTCGCCGGCGGTGTAGGTCTCGCTGCCGACCTTCAGCGCGGGGGCGTTGCGCTGGATGAGCTTGGAATTCCACACGGCCAGCGCGAGCGCGAGCACGCCGATCAGGCAGAAGGCGAGGGCGTAGAGCCTGCCCTTGCGGAGTTCCTTTTTGCGCTCAGCTTCCTTGCGCTGGCGCTTTTCGTAGACGGAGCCGGCCTCCCGGCGGGGGTTCTTTTCGTTTTCAGTACTCATTTGTTCTGTCCTGTCCTCTCGATGGATTGAAAAGGGAAAGCCCTTTACTTGGTGCCGAAAATGCGGTCGCCGGCGTCACCGAGACCGGGAACAATGTAGCCGGATTCGTTAAGATGATCGTCCACCGCGCCGCAGTAGATGTCCACGTCCGGATGCGCCTTGCGGATGCAGCGGATGCCCTCGGGCGCGGCGACGAGCACCATGAGCTTGATGTGTCGGCAGCCGCGGCGCTTCATCTCGGCGATGGCGGCGTCCGCGCTGCCGCCGGTGGCGAGCATGGGATCGACGATCATGACGTCGCGCTCGGCGATGTCCTTGGGCGTCTTGCAGAAATAGACGTGGGGTTCGAGGGTCTCTTCATCGCGGTACATGCCGATGTGCGCCACACGGGCGGAGGGGATCAGACGCAGCACGCCGTCGACCAGGCCCAGACCCGCGCGCAGGATCGGAACGACGGCGATCTTCTTGCCGGCGAGCGTGGGCATCACGGCCTCGCACAGCGGGGTCTCGATCCGCTTGGTGGTCAGCGGCAGATCCCGCGTGGCCTCGTAGGTGATGAGCATGCCGATCTCGCTGACGAGCTCGCGGAAGTCCTTGACGCTCGTGTGCTTGTTGCGCATGATGGTCAGCTTGTGGGCAACGAGGGGGTGGTCCATGACGTGAACTTTCTTGTCGTTCTGGTAGAACATTGTGTCTTCCTCCATCAAAAATGTGTGGGCATATCGCTGTATGTTAAAGTGGATTCGCTTCTTTCTGCAAACGGGCGCTGCGCTCACGCTCGGCCTGCGAGGGCCGCAGGTACACCGGTCGCAGCGCCTGGGCGGACACGGCCTCACCGCGGGCGAAGGCGCGCTCCGCCGCCAGGGCGACGCCGACGGCGTTCTGATATCGCAGCGCGGCGGGAGCCAGCGCGCAGGGAATGCCCCGCGCCGTGAAACAGTCATAGGCGAGCTGCGCCCCGTCGCCCAGCACGAGCGTCCGCTCGCCGGCGGGCAGCAGCGCGCAGAGCTCCTCAAGCGCGATCGCGCGGTCGGGACACAGGCGCGTCAGCACACCGCCCTCCGCGCGGAACAGCGCGTTGTAGACCTGGCTGCGCCGCGCATCCATCGCGCCGACGAGCAGCGCGTCCGTATGGGCAAGGTTCTGCGCCATCGCCTCGAGCGTGGACACGCCGACGCAGGGCCGATCCAGCGTCCAGGCGAGGCCCTTGAGCGCGCTGATGCCGATGCGCAGGCCGGTGAAGGAGCCGGGGCCGGCGGACACGGCGAACAGATCGACCGACGGCAGCGCGAGTTCGGCGTTTTTGAGCATCGCGTCCACCATCGGCATGAGCGTGCGGCTGTGGGTCAGGGCGGTGCATTGAAAGGCCGAGGCGAGCACGAGCCCGTCCTCGACGACGGCGGCGGAGACGCTCTTGGCCGAAGTCTCCAGCGCAAGGATCCTCATAGGCCGCCTCCTTCCGGGCCGTCGACGGTGATGACGCGCCAGCCGTCGTTTTCCGGGCTGCGCGCGATGTCCACGGTGATCGTACCCTCCGGCAGGGCGCCGCGGGCGCGCTCGCTCCACTCCACGGCGCAGACGCCGTCGCGGGCGAGATAATCGTCCCATCCGATGTCGAACAGCTCGTCCGCGCCGGAGAGACGATAGAGGTCAAAATGGAACAGCGGCAGCGCCCCGTCGTACTCGTTGACGAGCGTGAACGTGGGACTCGTGACGCGGCCGCGGCAGCCGAGCCCGCGCGCGAGCCCGCGCGTGAGCGCCGTTTTTCCCATGCCGAGCGCGCCGGTGAAGGCGATCACGTCGCCCGGACGCAGGCGGGCGGCAAGCCGCTCGCCGAAGGCCTCGGTCTCCTCCGCGCTGTGGGACAGGAACTGCATAGCCGCCCTCCTCTCTGGTCTGCCGTTCTAAACAATCAGTATATCACGCTTGTCGGACTTTGACAATTCTTTTTTCGTCAAAAACGGCCGGACTTCCGCTGCGGCGGCGCCGCGCCGCAAAAGTTCGGTTTACACGCCGCGCAAAGCGTGGTATACTGAGGACCGGAACGCCGAGCGGAGAGGAGGGGAACGGCATGCGACGTCTGCGGGGCTTTTTCCGTGATCTGCTGCGCCAGTCGGATCTGGTGCTGTTCCTGCTGTGCTCCGCCGCGACGCTCTACGGCCTGGTGCTGATCCTCAGCGCCACGCACACGGTCTACCGCGGCTCGCTGCGCCACGTGGCCGTGCAGGGCGTGGGCTACGCGCTGGGCACGGTGCTGTATTTCTTCTTCTCGTCGCTGGACGTGGCGGAGCTGAGCAAAAAGTGGAAGTGGCTGCTCGCCTTCAACGTCGGCTTCATCGCGCTGCTGCGCACGCCCCTCGGCATGACGCGCAACGGAAACCGCGCGTGGCTCGGCGTGAACGAGCTCGGGCAGAAGCTCGGCATCGGCCTTCTGGCGCGCTTCCCGCTGACGATCCAGCCGGCCGAGATCGTGAAGATCACGTTCATCCTGCTGCTTGCGCGGCAGCTTGCCTCGCTGCGCGAGCGGGCGGATCTGCGCCGCTTCCGCAACGTCGTCCAGCCGACGGTGCACGTGCTGTTCATGTTCGCGTTCTACTACGTCATCTCACGGGACGCGGGCAGCGGGCTCGTGTACCTGTTCGTCTTTCTGTGCATGGCGTTCGCGGCGGGTCTCGCGCTGCGCTGGCTCGTCCTCGGCCTCGGCGGCGTCGCCGCGGCGCTGGTCGCGGCCTGGGAGCTCAAGCTGCTGCGCGGCGACTGGCGCGACCGCATCCTCGTCGTCCTCGACCACGACTATCAGCCCCTCGGCAAGGGCTGGCAGCAGACGCGCGGGATGCTGGCGCTCGGCTCCGGCGGGTGGACGGGCATGGGCCTCTTCCGCGGCACGCAGACGCAGTCGCCCTACCGGACGAGCCTGCCGGAGCGGCAGACGGACTTCATCTTCTGCGTCGCGGGCGAGGAGCTGGGCTTCCTCGGCTGCGCGGCGATCATCCTGCTGCTGCTGGCGATCATCGTGCGCTGCTTCCTGGTCGCGCGCGACGCGGCCAGCCCGATGGAGAGCCTCGTGTGCGTTGGCATGGCGTCCATGCTGATCTTCCAGACGGTGGCGAACATCGGCATGTGCCTGTTCCTGTTGCCCGTGGTCGGGCTGACGCTGCCGTTTTTCAGCTACGGCGGCTCGTCGGTGATGACGCTGTTCGCCGCGATGGGCATCGTGTCAGGCATCAAAAAACGATCGCGCCCGGAGTGGCTGATGAATACGACGTAGAAAAAGCGCACGGAGCGTGCGCTTTTTTCTTTTTCGGCGAGAGTGTTTTTCCGTTTTTGATCGTATGATAGACGACCGGTCATTTGAGAGAACGAGAGGTGAAGCCTTTGAACGAGGAAAAGCTCCTGCGCGCCGTCGCGGCGGGCGACGAGCAGGCGATCGGTGCGGTGATCGACCGCTATGCGCGCCTGCTGTGGTCGGTGGCGGGCGCCGCGCTGTGCGGCGCCTCCGCACAGGACGTGGAGGAATGCGTGGCGGACGCGTTCGTGTGCCTGTGGCAGCATCCGGAGCGGTTCGATCCCGCGCGCGGCGACCTGAAGACCTATCTCACGGTGGTCGCGCGCTCGCGCGCGCTCGACCGGCGGCGCGAGCTGCTGCGCCGCGGCGAGCTGCCGCTGGACGAGGCGGCGCTGCCGGAGGGTGCCTCCGCGCAGGAGGCGCTGCTGGCGCGCGAGGACGGTCGCGCGCTGGCCGAGGCCGTGCGCGCGCTGGGCGAGCCGGAGCGGGAGATCGTCGTCCGACGCTGGTATTACGGACAAAAGCCGAGAGAGATCGCGCTGGCGCTCGGTCTGCCGGTCAAGGCGGTGGAGAACCGCCTGTACCGCGCCAGGCAGCGTCTGCGCGCGGCGCTATCGGAATGAACGGGAGGAACAGATGGAACAATTCGATTCTGCACATCTGCGGAACATCCGCAGCAGCTTTGAGGAAAAGACCGGCGTGCGCCTGACGCGGCCGCCGCGGCGCCGTCTGCGCACGCTGCTGCCCGTCGCGGCGGCAGCCGTGCTGTGCCTGGCGCTGAGCGCCTTCGCCGTGCGCCGGTTCTCCGCGCTCGACGGGGACGAGGTCGCGCTCGGCGCGGTCTACGAGGGCGGCGGCATCGTGCGCGTGGCGGTGGAGAACCGCTCAGACCGCGTCCTGCGCTTTCAGGAGACGCTGAAGCTGATGCGCTGGGCGACCGGGGAGGAGCTGGCCGCGCACGGGGCGGTCGGCTTCGAGGGCACGACCGTCCCGGCGCACGGCAGCGGCACGCTGACGCTCGACCTCTCGGCGGCCTACGATCTCGCGGCGCTGGAGCGGCCCGTCGGGGAATGGTATTACTTTGTTTTGACAAACAATTGCTTTGCCTTCGGACAGGACTGGACGTGCTCTGTCGATTTCACGCCGCCGCTGCCGCGGGAGGCGGACGCGCCGCGCGCGGCGCAGGCGAACACGGCCGACCTTGCGGACGTCGAAACGGACCTGCGTCCGTACTTCGAGGCGCACGAGCCGGATCCCGCGGCGCAGCGCGAGAAAAACGCGGCCTATGCCGCGCAGGTCGAGGCCTTGCTCGGGGATTTCCCGGGCGCGCTCGTCTCGCCCGCTGCGCCCGCGCTGCTGCCGGAGGAGATCGCGGCGGACGCGGTCTTCGACCCGAGCTTCACCGCGGACGCGCAGCGCACGCTGACCGGCCTGCACACGCAGAGCCTGGACTGGGACGGCAAGCTGCTGGCGCGCGAAGGCGAACAGTTGCTGGTGCTGTCCGTCATGCTGCCGCTCAAAGGCTATGAGGACGTCTTCCGCGGCCTGCCGGTGCGCTATTACGCGATCTATGAAAAGGCGGCGGTCACGCCGGAGGCCCGCACGTTCCTGTACGGCCGGCTGCTCGGTTTTGACGAGCTCGCGCGCTTTCTGGTCTGGGAGGACGAGAGCCGCGCCGTCTACGAGGTGCACGAGCTGATCTGCGGCGCGCTGCGCCCGCACACCGAGGCGTGGCTCGCGCTGAATCCGGACGTCCGTTTCGACGAGACGCTCCGGCAGCGCATCCAAAACGTGTGCGATTATTTCGACGCGCACACGGAGTTTGTCGATCGCTGAGCCCTGTGAAAGAACGGCGCGGAGACGCGCCGTTCTTTTTTGCATAAGCGCGCCGATTCCGAAAAGACTAACGATGCATCCAAAGTGCGATCATCAGCAAGGAGGAATCGAATGTGGATCACAGAAAAGAAACGCTCTGGCGCGCGCTGCCCTTCGTGATGGCGATGCTTCTGCTCACGCTGGTGCCGGCCACGAGCGCGTCGGCGCTGTTCCGGCGCGCCGGCGCGGAGCAGACGCAGCAGGGCGCGCCGATCGCGCGCAGCGCGGAGATCCGGGCGTATCGGGGCGTGCCGTACGCCGGTACGCTTCGGGCGGTCGACAACGAGGGCGAGGCGATGACCTTCTCGATCCTGAGCGCGCCGGTCAAGGGCACCCTCTCGCTCGACGGTGACGCCTTCGTCTATACCCCCGACCCGAACCGCGCGGGCACGGACAGCTTCACC
>Ga0208297_1002345_pt1 | contig 11396 bp, 13 predicted proteins | sample LMS_cellobiose_e_FD_187367 | JGI IMG/M metagenome (GOLD analysis project Ga0208297, IMG submission 187367) | Rumen-fistulated moose microbial communities from Alaska, USA - LMS_cellobiose_enrichment (SPAdes) (version 2) | ecosystem: Host-associated > Mammals > Digestive system > Stomach > Rumen... | reverse complement strand
TAATGCTCGTAAAGCTTGGCTTGTATAGTGTCCTTGTCCATGACCACAAAGGTACATCCTTCCGGCGAATCTACCTCCATGGCCATATATTTACATCATATCAGACACGGAAATTTGCAAGTGTGCCAATTTTGCAGAAAAAAAATGACAGTTCTTCCGGCGGGAAAGCCCCTACAGGCGGGTCAGGGACGATCCGCGGGCGATGGACCGGGCGGTGAGCAACAGATTCTCCGGCCCGCGGTAGCGGCACTTCGACGCGCCGCTCAGATCGACGGTCAGCCGCTCGGCGACCTCGATCCGGCAGACCGATGCGCCGCTCAGCTCGACCTTGGCCGCGCGCACGGGCGCCTTCTCCGCGTAGATCTTCGAGGCGCCGGAGGCGTCCGCGTGGAGCGCGTCCGCCGGGCCCTCCAGCGTGAAGCCGGAGGCGCCGGAGGCCCGCACCTCCGCGGAGCCCAGCTCGCCCCGCAGGTTCAGGAAGGAGGCGCCGGAGAGCTCGACCAGGGCGTCGCCGACGTTCCCGTCCATCACGCAGTTGACGGCGGAGGAGAGGTCCGCGTCGAGGCTGATGAACGTGGCGGCCAGGTGGATGTAGGCTGCGCCGGAGGCATCGATTTCCCCCTTGCGGGCGCTGATGTCCAGGCCCTCGAGGCGGGCGGCGCCGCTCATGAAGAGATGGAACGCCCTGTCACCGGTGTTGAAGGCCCCGCTCGCGGTCATCCGCGCGGCGCCGGAGAGGCGCACCTCGCTCAGCTCCGGCAGCGTGATGTAGGCGTTGATGGCGTGGTTGCCGCGCTCGATGAGGCGGCGGATGTCGCGCGGCAGGGAGGAAATGTCCAGCCGCAGGCGGCCGCCCTGGACCGTGACCACGAGGTACGGCATGATGTAATCGGGCGCCTCGACGCGCACGGAAAAGTTCCGCGCCTGCGTCACCTCGACCTTGTAAATCCAGCCCGCCTCGATCCCGTCGAAATCGCGGTAGTCATACGTCCGCGTCTCGCGGGTCACGGCGGGGGCGTCGGCGGGGGTTGTTGCCGCCGCGGGGGTTGTTGTGGGCGCTTTTGACGTTGCGGGCGCCGGGGCCGCCGCCGTAAAGATTGCAGCCATTGCCGCAACCATCAGAATCATCATCTTCTTCATCCTATTTTCCTTTTTTCAGTTTTTCGACACCGGCGAGAATCTCGCCATAATATTGTTTCAGGATCCGGGCCTGCTGCCGGCCGGACAGCTCTTCCGGAAGTTGCTCGATCAGCGGGACGGCCTCCTCGGTCATCCCGCGCAGGATGCCCTCCCAATTGTAATCCTCATTGTCCGCCAGCGCCAGCCGCGCATCCTCCACGCGGTTCAGATACGCTAGGTACACCTTCTGCGGATCATTCCCCACGCCGAAGAAAAACCCTCTCCCCTCCGCCGGCCGCAGCAGCACCACCGCCGCCAGCAGCACCGCCACCGCCCCCGCCAACAGCGCCCACGCGCCCCATCCGGCCGCACCGAACGCCATCCCTTCCACCGCCGCACCGCTTCTAGCCGCGCTTCTGTCATTCCGCGCGGCGCGCAAATCCTCTTCCACCGCCACCCAAAACCGCTCCTCATGCCCCTGTGGCACCTCCGCGGCATCGAACTCCGCGGCGTGCGCCCGGATATATTTCTCAAGCTCATTCATATCATCTCAGCCTTTAACATTCTTGCAAGCTTCGCGCGCCCCCGGGAATACAGCGACCGCAGCGTCGTCTCCTTCTTCCCCGTGATCCGCGCAATCTCCCCATAATCCAACCCCTCAATCAGCACCAGCGCCAGCACCACCCGGTACGGCTCCTCCATCGCCATCATCGCCTCCCATATCTCCCGCACCCCCGGCATCCCCGGCACTCCCTCCTCGCCATAATCCTCCTCCCCCGCCGCATACTCCTCCAAAAAAGCCCGGCGCCGCCGGCGCTCCCGCAGCCGGTCAATCGCCCCGCGGATGCACGTCCGCATCAGCCAGGCACGCACCTGCGCCTCCCCCGCAAACGTCCCCTCCGCCGAAAGGAACTTCAGGATCGTATCCTGCATCACCTCCTCCGCCTCCCCGGAATCCCCCAGAATCCGGAGGGCCGTATTAAACAGCCTCCGGTTATGCTCCCTGTAGAATTCCGTAATCTCAGCCCTGGTCATTTCAATCCCTTTCCACAATAATAACGACGAAATCCCCCAATTGTTGCAACTCCCCCGAAAAAAATTATCCGTCCACCCCTCATTGTCATTCCGAGCGCCCCCCCAGACACATTTTCGCCCTTTTCGTGTCTCCAACCCTCCTTTTTACCCCTCGCAGACACATTTCGCCCCTTTCCGTGTCTCCCGCCCTCTTTTTCGCCCACCCCAGACACAATTTCGCCCTTTTCGTGTCTCCCACCCTCCTTTTCGCCCACCCCAGACACATTTCGCCCCATAACGTGTCTGGCGGGGCGCGGAGGGGCGCCGGCGCAGGTCAGGGGCGGGCGGCGGCTACGCATTTGCAGGGGCGGGGGCCTTGCAGCGCACTGGGAGGCAGGGCGGGGGGCAAATGCGTAGCGGGAAGGCCGCGCCGGCGCAGGTCAGGGGCGCGCGGCGGCTACGCATTTGCAGGGGCGGGGGCCCTGGAGCGCGCTGGGAGGCAGGGCGGGGTGCAAATGCGTAGCGGGAAGGCCGCGCCGGCGCAGGTCGGAGGCGGGCGACGGCTACGCATTTGCAGGGGCGGGGGCCCTGCAGCGCGCTGGGAGGCAGGGCGGGGTGCAAATGCGTAACGGGAAGGCCGCGCGGAGGCAGGGCGGAGGCGGGTGGCGGGTACGCATTTGCAGGGGCGGGGGCGCTGCAGCGCGCTGGGAGGCAGGGCGGGGTGCAAATGCGTAGCGGGAAGGCCGCGCGGAGGGGCGCGGAGGGGCGCTGGGGGCGGGCGGCGGCTACGCATTTGCAGGGGCGGGGGCGCTGCAGCGCGCTGGGAGGCAGGATGGAGTGCAAATGCGTAGCGGGAAGGCCGCGCGGAGGAGCGCGGAGGGGCGCTGGGGGCGGGCGGCGGCTACGCATTTGCAGGGGCGGGGGCCTTGCAGCGCGCTGGGAGGCAGGGCGGGGTGCAAATGCGTAGCGGGAAGGCCGCGCCGGCGCAGGTCGAGGGCGCGCGGCGGCTACGCATTTGCAGGGGCGAGGGCACTGCAGCGCGCTGGGAGGCAGGGCGGGGTGCAAATGCGTAGCGGGAAGGCCGCGGCGGCGCAGGTCGAGGGCGCGCGGCGGCTACGCATTTGCGGGGCGGGGGCACTGCAGCGCGCTGGGAGGCAGGGCGGGAGGGAGATTCCTCGACTCCGCTGCGCTGCGCTCGGAATGACAGAAGGGAGGGGCGGCGCGAGGAATGACAGAGAGGGGGCGGGCGGCGGCTACGCATTGACAGAGCAGGAGGCCCTGGAGCGCGCTGCAGCGGGGGTGCGGGTGTCAATGCGTAGCGGCGGGACGGGGAATGAGAAAAAATGAGTATATTTCGGGGTGAGGCGAGAAAAGAACAACCAAACTGATATGGATATGAAAAAGATGATGTTATGTGTGGCGCTGCTGGTTTCCGCCGGGGCGGGAGTCTTTGCGCAGAACGCGGCGCAGAACGCGGTGCCGAAGGCGATGCGGGAGTATGAGGCGGGGACGTATCCCTCCGAGACGAATGTGCTGCGGGCGGAGTATCCGCGCGTGGATCCCGTGAGCCGGAAGGCGTATTTCAAGTTCCTGCTGCCGCTGGCGCATTCCGTGAGCGTGACGGTGGGCAACGATGAGTTCAAGGGGACGAAGGACATCGACGGCGTGTGGACGATCGAGACCGCGCCGCTGGTCGTGGGCTTCCACTACTACTTCGTGAATGTGGACGGGGCGCGGCTGACCGACCCGAACAGCATGTCCTTCTTCGGCTACACCGCCAACGCCGGCGGCATCGAAGTCCCCGAGGGCCCCGAAGGCGACTACTACCGCTTCAACAAGGATGTCCCCCACGGCCAGATCCGCTCCTTGAACTACTACTCCGAGATCAACGGCACCTACCGCCACATCAACGCCTACGTCCCCGCCAGCTATGAGCAGGGCCGCAAGCGCTACCCCGTCCTCTACCTCCTCCACGGCATGGGCGAGAACGAGAACGGCTGGGTCAACCAGGGCTACGTGAACTTCATCCTCGACAACATGATCGCCGCCGGCGAGGCGGTCGAGATGATCGTCGTCGTGATGAGCGGCGACATCCGCACGACCCCGACGATCCGCACCGTCCCCGGCAAGACCGTCTCCGACATCTACATCAGCGAGCTGATCCCCTTCATCGACAAGACCTTCCGCACCCTCCCCGACCGGGAGCACCGTGCGATGGCGGGTCTCTCCCGCGGCGGCTCGCAGACGACCGCGACCGTCCTGACGAACCACAACATGGATAAGTTCGCCTGGATCGCGACCCTCAGCGGCCTCGGCGGCATCACGAAGGACAATGTCGCCACCATCTTCGACGGCGCCTTCGCCGACCCGGCCGCCTTCAACCGCCAGATGCGCCTCTTCCACATCAGCTGGGGCACCGCCGAAGGCACCCGCTTCCCCACGAGCGTCGACGCCCTCCGCGCCCACGGCATCAACTGCGAGACCTACGTCTCCGACGGCACGGCCCACGAGTGGCTCACCTGGCGCCGCGGCTTCCATGACCTCGCCGCCAAGCTCTTCCGCAAATAGCGCCCGGTCGGCAAAGACGCGCCGGCCCGGCCGGCAATGAAGCGCCGGCCCGGCCGGCAGCCCGCCGCCCAACCCCTATTCATGTGCGCTCCCGGCCCAAATCACCCCCGCCAGGATCGCGGCGCAGCCGATTCCCGCCGGCAGCGTCATCCGCTCCCCCAGGAAAGCCGCCGCCGTCAGCAGCGTAAAGACCGGATTCAGATAGACATAATTCGTCGCCGTAACGTTCCCCAGCTTGTCCAGCACGAGGTTCCATACGATGAAGCACAGCAGCGAAGCCACCAGCCCGAGAAACAGCAGCGTCGTCCAGACCTGCGTCTGCCCGAGCACCGCCCCCGTCAGCGACTCCCCCGAAACCCCCAGGAACGGCAGGATCGACACCAGCCCGTAGAAGAACACCTTCCGCGTCGCCGTGACCGCCCCGTACCGCCGCGCCGTCTGCCCCATGAACAGGCTGTACACCGCCCAGCACAACGCCGCCCCGATTGCCAGCAAATCCCCCTTGGCGGACAGCTCCAGCCGCGCCCCGTCGAACACAACCAGCGCCATCCCCGCCAGCGCCAGCGCCGTCCCCCCGATCAGCGGCCACCCCAGCCGGATCTGCTCCAGCCCCGCCGCAAAGCGGTCCTTCCGGAAGTGCTTGTACATCAGCGTGAAAATGGCCGTGAAGAGCGGCGCCGAGCAGACCAGGAACGCCGTATTCGTCGCCTGCGTGTACGCCAGCGCCGTGTTCTCCGTCAGGAAGTAAAACGACCCCCCGGAGATCCCCAGCACCAGGAACACCGCCTCCTCCTTCAGCCCGAACCACAGCTTCCGCGACTCCCCGCTCAGCAGGATATATATCCATATCCCCGCATACGCGAGCACGAAACGCGCAAAGAAGATCGCGACCGGGTGCATTCCCGCCCCGATCAGCACCTTCGTGCTCACGAACGTGACGCCCCAGACCGCCACGACCGCCAGCGCCAGCAGGTGGTACTGCAGCTTCAACATTAATCCTCCTCGTATTCCCGGCCCATAATTGTCGGGTCATTGAAAAAATAGTCGGACGCACAGATCACGGCGCCGGCTCCCGGCGCGAAAGTGACGACCGGGGATTCGGGTTTGATGTATTTTGCTTTCATACGCTTTTCGTTCATTAAGGATTGATGACGACGGACGGAGCAAAGAAGGATTGTCCGTCGCTGTACTTCATCCTGTCCATCCTGATATTGATAACATTCGTCTTGTTGAAGCCGAAGCCGTTGGCCATTTCCAGCGGGATGAAAACCTCTTCGACATTCTCCTCGGTGCCGTTGGCGGCCGCCTTGGCGTTCCGGTAGTCCAGGATACTCTCCAGGTAGACGTTCATGTCCCAATCCTCATTCGTCGGGACGACCACACTGACCACCTTGTCGTTCAGCCAGTCGTCATTGTCCGTCGACGCGAATCCCCCATCATCGATATACATTTCCTTGGCCTCTTCATAGTCATCTTCGTTGGATTCCTCGTCGAGACCGATATAGTCAAAATAGGTCGTCGTGCCGTATTCGACGACCTGGCAGGTGATGCCGATATAGCTGTCGTTCAGCGGATGGACGGGAGTGCCGTCGGTATCCCACGGCGTCGGTTTGTGCGGCAGGACATAGATTTCGCCGTCTATACGCTCGTCCAGCGAAATGAAGTCGCTGACGGCCGAAGGCGTGAAATCCACCGGAGTCGTCAGTTTGATGACGATATCCTTGTATTCCGCATCCTCCGGATCGACGGTCCAGGGTCCGGTCGCATAGCCTGCGAAATCGAAAGTACCCTTGGTCGCGATATGGTGCAGCGTGATTTTGGTTACATGGATGCGGAGATCGTTTTCGCCGCCGAGCGCATCCTTGTCGAAGCCGATCTTGAACTTGACCGAGGAAAGGGCGTGTTTGAATTTCAGGGACACCGGCGTACCGTCTACCTGGTCTTCGGCCAGCGCGACCAGCAGGTCTTTCTGGTTGCTGACGTCCGACGGGACGGTGTACACGAAGCGTCCGCCGGTGACAGTCGGAGCGTCGGCCGTGTTGTCGCAGGTCGCATAGAAGGTATGCGTGCCCGCGCCGCCGGGCCAGCACAGGTCTTCGTGTCCTGCAGCCGTCCAGCCGCTTCCGGGATTCGAGAACAGATAGTTGTCCATCCACAGGGTTGAACCGCCCTGGACGCCTGCCATATTGAAGGCGCTGACGGCAGTGAGTGCGCTTCCACGGGTCTCCCCAGAATTGACCACATGGACGATGAACGGTTTTCCGGACTCCGGCGGTCCGGAAACCACAGGCTCTTTTTCGCAGCCGGCAAGGGCCGCCGCAATGACCAGAAGAGCCGCTGGCAGGAACGCTGTTTTCATAAATAGAATAGAATCATTGAACGAACAGCGTAAATTTACGCAATTCTTTGATTCCGAAATACCCCCCGCGGGATTCTATTTCCCCGAGGCGGCTGACACACGCGCCCACGTCCGTGCCCGCGTTGATGAAATTCGCTTGGACGGCGCGCCGGCCTTCTACGGCCCTCCAGAGCCTATCGCGTGTCCAAGCGCGGCGAAAAGGCCGCGCTTGGACAGCCAGCCCCCTCCTCAGCGCCCTCCAGGGCACATCCCCCGTCCAAGCGAATTCCATCAACTGCCTCCGTCAGCGCCGGCGGCAACTTCTACGTCTACTGCCGCAGCCCCCGCCTCAACTGCATCGACCGCTACTGGGTCATGCCCGAGCGCTCCGAGCCGGAGCTGCCCTGGTGGATGCTATAAGGGCATACGAAGCGCTCGGAGAGCGGAATCACGTTGCCGGCATCGTCATAGGTGACGGGGTCAAGCAGCTTGCGGTTGTTCGGCGTACATGCTGCTCGGCGTGATCCAATCACCGTTACGGAAGCTGTCCTCCTTGACGTCGGCAGGAACAGCGCGGTACATCTTGATGGTCTGCTTCTTATCCTTGACGACATCGTTCAGGTTGTTGATGGACTCCAGCGTAGCCTTGTCGCGGGCGCTGGCCGGAATTGGATTGGCAAGCTGCCACTCCAAGTCGTTGTTGTCAAGACCAGCATCCATGTAATCGCCGAGCGAATAGGTATCCTCGAAAGAACCATCCTCAAACGCAGCCTTGCGTTCCTCTCTGGTGTTGAAGTATCCGCTCCGGACTGGAGCAGCACCGTTGAAGGCACGGCTCCCCTGATAGTCGGTATTGGCATCGTACCCAGCCGCCTCCGCCGCCTCGGCGGCGGCTACTTCGGGATTGTCGTTGAATTCCAGCGTTCCCTGCTCCGGAACGCTTGCATTTTCGGAATTATTGCTATCTTTGTTCTCAGAAACAGTGTTCTGCGGAGTAGCTGTGTCATTCCGCTCGCCCAAAAGGGTCTCGCCAGTGTCCATCGTATTGTCGAGGACACTGTTTTCATTTTCTTTCTTCTCGAATGCGGAGAGCAGCCAAGGAATCCTTGGTGTACCCTTATAGTCACGGCTCACGACAACATAATGCGTGTCGGACTCCAAACTTGATTCGGTTTTCTGATTGGCTGATAATGTGCATGCCATCGAGAATAGCCTGCAAATCATCGAGAACTTCCGGGTGTTTTTCTGAGTTTTTCTTCAACCCGGCGCTATCATTACCATAGACCAGTGGATTTCTCCGATGTCTTTATGGTGCAGCGCCCCTATAGCCTCACCATCCTTCTCTTTCATGAGGAAAGCAATAGCTTCCTTCGCTTTTCCAACGAATTCGTGGAAAATTCTTCCAAAAGGCCCGAATTCCGGCAGGTCTTCGGGTGTTGTGAGTATCTCAAAGATAGGAAAAATGAAAGCCATTCACAACAACCGGAGGATATGTGTAATCACCACCGACATCCTTTGTGTGCAACTTGTCATAGACAATGTTGCTTTTCTGGAGGTCAGCGACAACGAGATTCCTGTTTGAGAAAACTGTTTTGTCCTTATTGATTGGCTCAAAGCCAAGGTCATGCATAAATTGCACACGCTCATCGACGCTTACCTTGCGGCTCTTATCAAAGTCAACATAAGGTTGTTTGAGGATTCGTATGAACTTCCCGTCAGTCTCCCCGTAGCCAAGTATCTCATAGGCTGTGTTAGGGAAGATATAGTTATTGAGGGGGATGTTGTCAAGATCCGGGGCAAACTTCTTAGCAGAGGACTTGCCCTTGGATGCTTTTATGGCATACTCGCCGTCTTTTGACAAGAATACATCAGAATCCGTTCCCGATGCGAACGGTTCTTTGTCGTTGGTAAATGCTGAAAGGTTTGTATGCCAATTGCCTGTGGCTATTGCCCAAGCCTTTAGCGCGGAATTCTTCGCCTGCTGGATTTTCAGTCTTTCTGACGGTAAAGCTCTGCGAGCGCTTCCGACTGCTGCTTCGCATATTCGTGAGAGAAGTGCATCGACTTTTGCCGTTCGAGACTGCGCATACAGGCTTCGTTCCACTTCCTGTGGAAGTCGTTTAGATATTCTATTTCCGTATGGGTTCTTTGGTGTGCCATCGTCAATATACTTATCGAGTAATTGCAAAGTTATGTCGTCGAACTGAGAATTCAAAACACGGGCGTACAATTCTGCCGCATCTTGCTTGCGTACCTGCTCACGGGAAACTCTCTGCTCCTTTGCTTCCTTTACGGATATGCCAGAAACGAGGGCAATTGTCTTGTCAATATTGGAGTTGATGCGCTTCTTATCTTCTGTTGTGGCAGGAGTAACCGGCTTCTCATTCGAGAACCTCACTTCCGGCTCGCGTTCCTTCCCAAGAATATCATCGACGACTTCTTTGGCGGTTTGTCCAGGGAATACATGGTACTCTGAAAGAATCCGTCTATCACTGGTGACGGAATGGTCGGAAATCCGAATCTTTGCGACTCTATCCCATCTGTTGTCGAACACGTCAAGATACGTGGACAGCCCTGCCTTTGTGTCACTTCTGTTCGTGAACACATGAGTTTCTTGTTGAATTCCTTCGCTGATATACCATCATTGGATATGATTCCAATGAAATATGCGAGGTCTTCAAGCAATTTATTGGTTTACTGATTATGATTTGCTACATTTGTATCGGATTCAGCGCCCAAGCGGCTGCTTTCTGCAGGGTTCTCGCTTCGGCTCGTGTTACTATCACGATTCAAAGACTGACCAGATACAGGACGAGACACTTCTTCAAGTCTTTTATTGACTCTGATTAAGGTCTCGTCTTTTTCTTTCTGATTCCTCGATAACCTCACCTCCGGCTCGCGCTCCTTTTCTGCGGCTCGCGCCCAGCAGGCCACTGCCGCCCTCCGCGCCAAGCGCGCCTCCCTCCGATCCTCCAGCTTCACCACCTTCACCCTCGGCCCCGACAGCGACTTCTACGTCTACTGCCGCAGCCCCCGCCTCAACTGCATCGACCGCTACTGGGTCATGCCCGAGCGCTCCGAGCCGGAACTGCCCTGGTGGATGTTATAAGGGCATACAATGATATCTACTAGCCTAGGGGAACGTATAACCGCGCAGCATTCTTATTTCTTCTTTCTTCTTTCTTCTTCCTTACAAATGTCAACGGCAGATGTCTGGCCGGCCATATGCTAGAGGAAGGTTGTAGTCCTGTCTCACCTTCATCACAAAGCTGTACACGGTACGTTGGGTTACCTTCGGGAAGTCCGGATATGCTTCTTCAGCCAGTCGTACATCTGCGCCGTCGATGTGTCCTGATACAACGACAGACGTTCCACGACAAAGTCCGTGTAGGGCGTCAGGATTTGTGGTTTGTTGGTATGTTGTCCGAGAACGACTCGAATTCTGAACGGCTCATCTCCAGGTACCTCTTGACCGCCCTGAAGTTGATGCCCAGTCTGTCTGCAATCCGCTGGATTGGCAGGTGCTCCTCGTTACGGATTTTTTGGATCTGATCGTACGTTTGTTTCCGAAAACGCTGTTTTCTTGTTACCAATTTCGCTGTTCTCCCGTTTCCGATTTCACTGTATTTTCAATTTCCGATCACACCAGTTCCGTGGCAGGCTTTTGAGAACACGAGCTGGCCCCAGGACGGGCTCCTTCATCTCCAGCGTGACGCGGACAGTGTGCGCCATCCGCGCGGATACTTCCAGTTCCGGCAGGGAGATGTCCGTTCCCTCCGGCACCAGGAGCGAGACGTCCAGACCCCGGGCGGTGAGGGCGGCCACGATGCCCCGGGCGATGATGCGGTTCTCGCGGTATTCCAACAGGCGGCCGTCGGGAGAACGCTTGCCCCGCGTCTCCGCCCCGTGGCCATTGTCGATGAGGATCTTCATAGCTGATTCAGTGCTTAGGTTTACACCTTTAAGTTGCACAAGATCAGCGGGCAATGCAAGAGGTATGGCTTGGGCGTTTACCCCGTTTGGACGTAGTGAATTCTATTGAGCGGAAAAAGGTTGAGGGTTGTCGAGTATGCTTAATGGGAGACAACTCAAAATCCGCCCTTCTCATAATTATTGCTATCTTTGTATGTTTTCAAACATAATTCTAATACATAATGGACGTTAGTTTCATTGCGCATGGTATGCCTCAATTGAGGACGCCAGCTGGAGATGTTATTTTAGGTGCTCTCCAAGGTGGATCAATAGTTCGTTAATTTTATAGATTTTACGCCACGGCGCGAACGCCGTAGAACAAGAGTTCTTTGAAATCAGTGTTATTTAATCGCAAGTTCGCGTGTTTCGCGGACATTGCAATAAA
>Ga0208297_1002343_pt1 | contig 11424 bp, 13 predicted proteins | sample LMS_cellobiose_e_FD_187367 | JGI IMG/M metagenome (GOLD analysis project Ga0208297, IMG submission 187367) | Rumen-fistulated moose microbial communities from Alaska, USA - LMS_cellobiose_enrichment (SPAdes) (version 2) | ecosystem: Host-associated > Mammals > Digestive system > Stomach > Rumen... | reverse complement strand
TTCGCCACACGTTCACCAGCAACCTGCTCTCCAACGGGGCAGCGCCGAAGGACGTGCAGGAGCTTTTGGGACACGCCGACGTCAGTACCACCATGAACATCTACGCTCACTCGACAAGGGAAGCGAAGCGCTCCTCGGCCCGTCTGCTGGATAAGGTAGTAGGCGGCGGCTGAAAAAAAGTTTCCCTTGTTTTGCCCCACAAGGGCAAAAACAAGGGAAAATGGAGCTTATTATGGCAGCAGACCTGCGGAAAATGCAGGAAAATCAATGGGTTTCAGAGATTCGGATAGATAAATTGGAATTTGGAAAAGGAGAGAGCCATGGACGGCTTCGGAAGCTGACGGATTTGTGTCCTAACCGGTGTTGTTGGAAGCTATTCCGGTTGGGTCAGTTCTTCGTACTGTCCCTCGCAAAAGCTGTCCCTGCGGCTCCACGTCACATCGTGGGTAGCCAACAGCAGACGCAGATCGAAGGAATAGATGTACAGCGTGTCGACACTGCGGGATACTCTGGCTGTAGCCCCTGAATAGCTGTATGGCACACCGAAGCGGCGTCCCTAGTAGTTGCCGAAGCCGTCGAAAGAGATCTTGCGAGCTGGGCAGAGATAGGCCTTGATCGCGTCGGCCTGTGGAAGCTCTTTCAGGCGCTCACCGCAGTGGCTGAAGTGGATTTGCTACGGCACACCGTCGACAGCTTTGTGGTATATGCTGTTTTGACGGTTGCACCACTCCAGAGCCTGCCAGTTCAAATCGGTAACATTACTGAACACCCGATCAACGAGGAAGTTCTCTTTCACAAAGCGGATGAGGCGTTCAACCTTACCCTTCGTGAAAGGATGCCGCGGCTTGCAGAAGCCTAAAGGCCTCGTAATCCTTCTGCCATACAGGAGTCCCTCTATGTCCCGGCGACTGACTACGCTTTTCATGTTGTCCGTGAGGACAAATCTCGGGATGCCCATGTACTGAAAGGCATGAATCATGCCGATGAAGAGGTTTTCCTGTCTGGCATTGGGGGAAGAATTTCACATACCGCTGCCCGCAATGATGACAGATCATAGCGAAGCAAGCTACCTGAAAACTCGGCACAGTCTGGATTCAGAACCTTTGTGAAGCCCCAGTCCATCTGAAATGCTTCTCTTGGATCGGTCGTGTAACGGTGACCGCGGTTGCCCTGCGGCGCGACCTGCTGGCGCTTGGCTGGCAGGAGTTGCTTTATGCCCGGCGATGTACTCCTTCACGATGGTTGCGCCACCCTCATACCCGGCCTGCTGTAGACGATTCAGAACGACGGATGAATTCTTCGTTCCCTGCCTCAACAAACTGTCGATCAGTCCTGCATAACCGATGAGCTTCGTAACTTTGTGTTTGCTCCCCTTCATTTTACGAGGGAGATTTTGAAACCCATTCCGTTTCAAGCGCCGAAGCTTACCACGCGGCACACTGGTCCGACGCTCCAGTTCGGCCAAATTGATGCTTTCCAGAGAGAAAGATTCACCCTGTTCTGCTTTCATTTCTTCAATGGCTTGTGCTATACTGTCTGCAAAGCTATTACTCATAAACTCTTTCATTGCACTCCTCTCCACTGGGTTGTTGGCACTTTCCAGTTTACAGGATGTGAAAGAGCTTCGGTAGTGGCTTTTTCTTTTCGACTATTTTTGGTTGTTATCTCCCGGCACTTTGTGGTTCGTTACGCCCGACCCGAACACAGGCCAACGAGCAACTCGCCAAGGGTGAAATCACCCTAGGAACGGTATGATGCCCTGCAGCGGGAGATTGAGGAAACCGAACAGGCGCTTGCCAGCTGGAATCCCAAGCCTTCTCCACCAATGCGACCCTTGCCCAGATTGAGAAAGTCGGCGGCAAGTTTGAACAGGCCGGCCATTCCATTACCAATGTGGGCAAGACCCTGACAACCCATGTGACAGCGCCCATTGTGGGCCTTGGTTCGGCAGCGGTAAAGACGGCAGCAGACTTCGATGAAGGCATGTCCAAGGTCTCCGCTTTTTCCGGCGCAACGGGACAGGATCTCCAAGACCTCCGGGAGAAAGCCCGTGAGATGGGCGCCAAGACCAAGTTCTCCGCAACCGAAGCTGCGCCCGCTTTCGAGTATATGGCTATGGCTGGTTGGAAGACCGGGGTCATGGTTTCCGGCATCGACGGCATCATGAGCCTTGCGGCGGTATCTGGTGAAGATTTGGCTACGACCTCGGACATCATGACGGACGCTCCGATTGCTTTCGGTCTGAAGGCGGAGGACTCCAGCCACTTTGCTGACATCTTGGCGGCGTCCAGTAACGCCAACACCAACATGTCCATGATGGGTGAAACCTTCAAGTACTACGCGCCTATCGCCGGCGCTCTGGGGTTCTCTGCGGAGGACACGGCGGAAGCTATCGGTCTCATGGCAAACGCCGGTAGTAAGGGCTCTCAGACCGGTACTGCCCTGCTCACCATCATGAACAACCTGATAGGGGAAGTGAAGCTCTCCAGCAAGGTGTTGGGGGAAGTGACCATTGCCACCACGAATGCGGACAACTCCATGCGCAACCTGTCCGACATCCTGGGTGACTGCCGCGGCGCATTTGCCCAGATGGCTGAGTCCGAAAAGGCGCAGGCGGCAGAAGCTCTGGCGGGCAAAACGCCATGTCCGGCTTCCTCACCCTGATGAACGCGGCCCCGGAGGACATTGAGAAACTGTCTTCCTCCATTGATACCTGTTCAGAAACTTTCATCAAGACGAAGGACGGGCGATTATCTCCATGTCCCAGGCGCTGGAAGAGGGCATCGGATGGGTGGAGGAGTACAACGGTGTCTCTGAAAAGATGGCCGCGACCATTCAGCTCCGGATTCCTGATTTCCATTTTACCGGATCACGATGTCCACGCCCCGGAATACTCAGGCGGTTCCGATCGCCCCTCACCCTGAGGGGCCAAGCTGCGGGATGACGTTATTTTTGATATACCGCGCAAAGGTCGCCACGATCGGATTGGATTCCGATTCATGCCGGTAAACGAAATAAAACGTGCGTTTCAGGTCCACTCCATCAATTTTCAGCGTTTTGATGCGGCCCTGTTGCGTGAGCACGGAAACAGAAAGGCTCGGTATAAACGCAAAGCCCACGCCGGATTCCACGGCCGTCATGACGCCAATGCTAGAGCCTAACACGATTTTTGACTTGACACTGTCGGGATCGAAGCCCGCTTCCACCATCATATGGATCGGATCACGCTGACGAGCGTTCGCGTCCACACCGAGTATCAGTGTCTCGTTCGACAGCCCGGCAAAGGAAATATGATCGAACTGCGCCAAACGGTGATTCGGAGAAACGGCGACGACGTTATCCTCATCAAGGAGCCTAATAAATTCCAGCTCTGGATCGTTGCTGCGGAGGCTGCAAAAGCCGACACAGGGCGTCTCGGCACCTGCTGTCTGACGGATGACGTCCGACGAATTCAGCACTTCAATGTTCACGCCGATAGAGGGAAAAAGCATATTGAATTCTGCGATGAGCTTGGGAAGGATAAAATCAGCCGCGCCGCGGCTGGCCAGTATCGAGAGCTCGCCGCTGAGTCCCTGGCGAAGCTGTTCAAAATCGCGCATCAGATTGATCCGCTCAAAATAGATAAGTTCCGCAAAACGGAAAAGCCTGTTCCCCGCCTCCGTCACATGCATGGCCTTTCCCCGGTACTGAAAAAGAGGCAGACCTATCTCCTTTTCCAGAACGGATATCTGATAGGAAACGCCCGGCTGTGAGAGATACAACTTCTTGGCTGCTTTGGTGAGGCTTTTCAGTTTGATGACATGATAATACGTCACAAGACTATCGATATTCATATAATGCGCCTCCGCCCGTTGTGGTACGTTCCTGCACTGCGACGTCAGTCATACTGATCGTCCCCGCTCAAAATCTCGGTCTTCTTATCAGGAGTATCAGATACAGCCGCTATTTTGTCCATTATACCAAAGCGGCGTCCGTTTGGCAAACGGACGCCGCTTGGCGGAAGCTTCCGCCGCGTGACATATCACCAGCATTTCGGCCAGAAGCCGAGTCCCGGTCTGTCTGGGTACTTATCTGCCACGGCTTTGACCGCGGCATCGTCCAGCGCTGTAAGATGGCCTCTGTCGTGTATCAGCGCGTCGCCGACCTTCCACGTCGCATGGCGGATATCGCCCGTGATATGGAGCCAATAGGGGTACTTTTCGTTCGGCCACGGCGCTCCGATATGCACATGGATGTTGCAGCTCGCCGAATGGTCGATAACGCGCCGCATGAGCGGATGGCTGCATTGTTGAGGCGTTGCCTCGGCACAGGGATGAACGCCGCTGTGTATTTCCGGAAAATTGTAGACGGATTCGCCGTAATACTGTTCCATTTCCTTGAGGAAGCGAACGAGCGCATCGGCCTCACGCCCGCCTTCTATTTTGATAATCCTGTTGTTTTCTACAGTGAGGCGGATCGGGTCTTCAAAAACGGGGGATATCCCGATATATCTTGACCACCAGCTCAACGTCCTGTCAAATACGACGGTCCCGGAGGTATGCCCTATGTTAATGGGCGGGAACACCCATTCCGGAAACGGCCGGTAACCGGGCCCTTCATTGCGGCGGCGTGAATACGTCGGAAAGCGCGGATGGCTGGGCGGCAGGATAGTACCCTCTAAATATGTCCCGTTCGGGTCTGATAATGTGTACGGCATACCTCCCATGCCGAAGGGGAGCGTCGCCCGGTACCGTATCTCGGCTACCAACTCATAAGGCGTCTGCCACCCATGGACTGTTCAGCAGTCCCGGCGTTGTAGCAAAGCTGCGGCACAGGGTCACTCCATTTTCCGTGGCCGCATCCTGTATGCTCTTCAGCTCCTCTATCGTCAAATCGAAGGAGTGATTGATAAAAACATCGCTCGCCTTGAGCGCCGCCATAAACACCGGCGGAACGCGCCATTTGTCTCTGTGTGTCGGTTCGTCTATCCAAAGAATGGACGGATTCGCATCTCTGGCCTGAATGGCAGCCTGAAGCCATGCTATCGCCTGCGGGTCCACCAGATTATCGCCTCCATACGGGCCGTCAACCTGGGCGGCGATGACGACCTCGTCCCCCGGCTTTACCTGCGCGCAGACGTCGAGCAAATCGTTGATGGCCAGCGCGGCTCCTCGTGTGATGCCTATATCGGTCATATCGCGGGTTCCTCCTCTGTAATGTCTTCCTCCTTCTCAAGCGGTATCAGCGGCAACGGCTCGAGATAGTCCACGGTATCATTCACCGGTATCTCGGAGAAGGGCCTGGTTTCGGATGCCTCGCAGAACGCCTGTATCCCCTTCCACTCCACTCTCCCGCTGTCAAGGAAGCTCCTGACAGCGTCTCTCCAGCGCACCTTCACGCCAGAAAGTTGAGACTGCACCGCGAAGGTGATCCGTTCCGCCCGCAGCGACAACAGCACGTTCTTCAGCTCCTCCGGCGACGCGCCGCGCGACCAGAACGAGCCGTCCGCGAGCGTCCCCGGGACGCCTCCGATTGATACGTCGCTGGTGGAAATGATACGGACCGAGTACTCCTTCGGTCGGAAAACGGCGGCGCTCTCGCCTGTCACCCCTCGCCCAAAGAGATAGGGGATACCAAGCTCGTCGGCGATTGCGAGAGTGTCCTCCGTATAGGCGCTGTACTTGGAGCTGAAGAGGAGCATGGGTCTGCCGGTAAGGTCCTCTATCCCATCCTTCATGCGTTTTATCGCATCATACTGCTCTGAACGGGACATACCCCAAAACGGCTTGTCGCACGAACCGCCCATCTCAAACCCCAGCCCGGCTATTCTTCCCATGAGCGCCAAGATCTCCCCACCTTCCGAAAGCATCTTGGTCCCGATGTTGAAGTTGGCCGGTATGCCGCGAGCCTGTAGCTCCGCCGCCCAGCGGGCGAGTCCTGTCTTGTCGCTGCGCAGAACTCGAAAATATCCTTTCATCATATAGCCTCTATTTCACAAAAATCAGTCCGGGATAAAGCTGTGTAGAAAGCGCAATCTTGAATATGAGATATAGCGCCCCCGTGAAAATCACGGCAAAAGCGATACAAACCAACAGCTTGCGTTTTTTGGTAAGAAGATACAAAAACGCAAAAACGAGGGCCGCGATGTAGAAACCGAACAGGTAAACGCATACAAACAGACCGACGAGCCACGCGCACAGAATGAGCAGCGGCTTGCCCTCCCCTTTGTTGTAGAAATGCAGATGTCTTTGCGTACTTTGCGGGTTCTTTTTCGTATCAATCAGGTCTGTAATAACGCCGGCTGCGGCCAGCAGGGTGATAATGACGCTGAGCAGGCGAGGCAGAAGCCATGCGTCGATCGAAACAAAGGAAAACGAGCCAATGAAAGTGGCGACGGCGATGATGAAAAAGAAGAAATATACGATAGTATTGTGACGAATCTTCATTCGCCCTCGACCTCCTTTTTCGGGAACAGGTGCTGGTATGCCTTCTTGAGCAGCGGCGCAAAGAAAATCAGTATGATGATAACGAGCATAACAATACTGCCCGGCGTCAGGAAGAAAGTCGGTCCCCCAAGCTTGTATGCACGCCACAGATAGGTCTCGAACTGTTCTCCAAGCACAAACCCGAGCACAACGGCGGGCCGGGAGTAATTGAGGCGCTTCATGATGAAGCCGAGCACACCGAAGACCACAGCGGTCCCGATGTCGATAAAGCTCAAATTGTTCACGTAACTGCCGATGAACACCATCACAATGACAATGATGAACATGAAGTCAATATGAACATTGGCGACCTTGGCGAGCTTAGCCGCGAAGATCAACGCAATGACACCGGCTATCAGATTGGCTACGGCAATACCGATTTCCAGCCCGAAAACGAGCGGCAGGCTCTCGGTGAGCAGCTTCGGCCCTGGGGTTATCCCCGTCATGAGAAAGCCGGCCATTAGGATCGACATAACTGCGCTTCCTGGGATACCGAAGGCCATTGTCGTCAGGAGTGCGCCGGAGTCCTTGGCGTTATTGGCGCTCTCGGGCGCGATGACACCTTCCACGACACCCGTGCCGAAAAGCTCTGGATGCTTGGAGGTGAGCTTGGCCTGACTGTAGGAGAGATACATTGCGACGTCCCCGCCAACGCCGGGGAAGAGCCCTATAACGTATCCGATAATCGTGCTCCTGAGCCACAGCCACTTATGCTTCCATACGTCCGACGCGCCCTGCCTGACCTGCTGCCGCAGCTCTCTGTTCGTTATCCCCGACGCGGTATTGTTGGCTATCGACGTCTTCCCGGTCGCAATCATGTCAAACATTTCCGCCACCGCAAAGAGACCCAACGCAAGAGGGACTATGTCAAGTCCGCTGCTCAAGCTGGGGATACCGAAGGTGAAGCGATACTGCCCGCTTGAGGTCTGAAGGCCGATCAGCGCCGCCAGCATCCCGAGAAAGCCGCTGATCAACCCCTTGAGCTTTGAGTCTGAAGCCAGAACCGCAATAAAAGAGAGGCCGAGCAGGATCAGCATGAACATTTCCGGTGCCTTAAAGGAAATAACGATCGGGCGTATGACGGGAACGATCAGGATTGAGAGAAAGACGGGGATGATCCCGCCAAACATCGACGCCGTGATTGCGGCGCCCACTGCCCGGCCCGCCTGTCCCTTTTGCGCCATCGGGTATCCGTCGATCAGCGTAGCCGCGTTCGGGGTCGTCCCAGGGATGCCCATCAGAATCGTCGTTATGCTCCCGCCCGTGTAAACGACACAGGTGAGCGCCACGAGGAAGGGGAGGGCAAAACTGGACGGCATATGATAAACGAGTGGCAGAAACAGCGCCGCAGCCACCATACCGCCGAGTGCCGGTATGACGCCGATGACAAGGCCGATGGCCGATGCGGCCAGAATGATTAGGAGCGTCTGGGGCGAAAAAATCAGCGCTGCGCCTTCCAGAAAAGAAGAGATCATGTATACCTCCTATTCACGAGCGGCTGCAAAGGCCCCGGCTCCCAGTTGCCTGAGGGGGAGCCGGGCGTCTTTCACTCCGCAGGACGGGTCTGCAAAGAAGGATTTATCCTCTGTATTCGGCGATCACACCGGAAAGAATGGTATTGATTTCCGCTGCGTGAGAAACGGTATCGCCAACGATCTTCTGCATATCCTCGCCGGTTACAAAATCCTCCGCGGTGATCTCAAGCTGGAGCAGGCTGCTCAGATCGCTGATATACTGCTGATCGTTCTTGAGGACATCCACAAGGCCCCGCAGGAACGCGAGCTTGTCCGCATCGGTGCCGGGGGAGGCGTAAAACACATGGCTCTGGAGAAGCGTGGTATCCCACAGATCGAACAGCTCCTGATCCTCGGCCGCAATCTGCGTGAGCTCGGTGAGCGCCGGAACATCCGGGAACGCGCTCAACCTGTCAGAGGAGAGCGTAAAGAGCGGCTTGAGCCCCTCGGCGGAGGTAACCATATGGACCGGTATACATACTCCGTCCAGTTCGCCACTTATGACAGCAAGCGTCATTTCTCCGGTGCTGAAGCCGGTGATGACCTTTGCGTCAAGATCCAGCAGGGCCGCACAACTCATCGTGGAAAGGGCGATCGGGCCCTGCGCGCTGGTACCGCCCAACTTGAGGCCCTTTGCAGCCTGAAGGTCTTCGATGGAGGTGAGGCTGCTATCCTCACTGACGCAGAAAGCGAATTTCTCACGGGAGATGCCGCAGAGATATTCGAAACCGTCTGCATCGTAGGTCACGCCGGGCAGTTCCGTGACCTGATTGAGGATGAGGTTGAGCAGAATGCAGGAGCCGATCTCGGTGCCGTCGGCGGACGGGCGGTCATATACCCAGTTGATCCCCTCGACGCCGCCTGCGCCGCGCTGGTTCTGGATAACGACGGTGGCGCCGGTATAATTGGCGATGAGCGGCTGCGTCAGACGGGCAACAAGCTCATTGTCTCCGCCCGCTTTTTCGTTGAGGGTGAAATTGATTGTCTTGCCCTTGTAAAACTCGGACAGATCAGCCTCCGCCGGAGTCTCGGGGGCCGCCGGAGATGCTGGCGTTTCCGAAGAAACGGGCGCCGCGGGCGACGATGCCGGCGCCGGCGCCGGCTGGCTGTTTGTACAGGCTGCGCATACTGCTATGAGCATGACAACTGCAAGCAGCAGGCTGATAATACTTTTTTTCATTTTTGACATCCTTTCTTTAAAAATTCACATGAATCTCTTCACGACCGCGAAAAATTGTCCCGGCAGGCACAGCCGTACACGCCCGTCATGCTCGCGTATGGGACTGACGAAGAAGGTTTTCTATCCCTCCAGCATGGATAACCTGCAGCATCTCCTCGGGAAACGCTTCAAAAGGCAGCTTTTTCCCATTGGTGACGTCCGTTATCGTCATGTCGGCAAAGCTGACGCACAGCCGGTCTCCCTCTTTAAAAGCCTCTGATGCGCCCTTACACGTGATGGCCGCCAGTCCCACGCCGATCGCATTGCGGTAAAAGTTGCGAGCGAAAGACTCCGCCACGACCGCTCCAATCCCCAGCGCTTTGATGGCCGTCGGGGCTGTCTCCCGACTTGAGCCGCTGCCGAACCACACGCCCGCCAATATCACATCGCCCTTCTCGACCGAAGACGCAAATTCCGGGCGGAGGGATTCCAGGACATGCTGCGCCATTTCCTCCGGGAGAGAATTGATGTACCGACCGGCGCAGATGACGTCCGTATCAATATTGTCGCCGAATTTCCACGCGCGGCCTTCTATGTTTGCCAGCATCTTTTTTACCTCCTTATCAGAATCAGAAATCTCTCGGATCCGTAATGCGGCCGGTAACGCCGGAGGCCGCCACCGTGGCCGGGGATGCGAGATACACTTCAGAGCCGGGCGCCCCCATACGATTTTTAAAGTTGCGGCTGCTGGAGGAAAGGCAAACCTCTCCTTCCGCCAGTAAGCCGAGGTGGCCGCCGTTGCATGGACCACAGCAGGCATGACATACGACTGCACCCGCCTCCAAAAACACGTCTATGAGCCCCTCGTGCATTGCTGCGCGATACACCTCCGTCGACGCTGGAATGACGAGAAAGTTCACCTTCGGTGATACTTTTTTTCCGCGCAGGATATCGGCGGCCGCGCGCAGATCCTCCAGCCGGCCGTTGGTACACGAACCAAGCACGCACTGATTGATCTTAACGTCTCCCAGCGTTGATGCTGGAGCGACGTTGTCCACCGCGAACGGCATGGCCACCTGCGGCACGAGTGCCGTCAGGTCTTCCGTATATTCGTTTTCATAGACGGCGTCCTCATCGGCATACACCGGTTCATATGGCGCGTCCGTCCGGCCTTTCAGATACTCGTATACCGTCTCATCGACATCCACAAAGGCAAACTTGGCGCCTATCTCGGCCGTCATATTGGCCAAGGTCATGCGCCCGGCAAGGCTCATACTGCGTATAATCTCGCCGTAGTATTCTACCGACATATACTGAGCTACGTTGACCGAGTATTTGCCGGCCAGATACAGGATGACGTCCTTCGCCGTCACGCGCGGTGCAAGCCGGCCATTCAACGTGAACTTCATCGTCTTGGGGACCTTGAACCAAAGTTTCCCGTTAGCGGCCACATAGGCCATCTCCGAAAAACCGAGCGACGCTCCCGCGGCGCCGAGAGCACCGTATGTCATCGTATGAGAGTCCGTTCCGACGATAAGCATACCGGGCCGGATATGCCCCTTTTCGACAAACACCTGATGGCATACGCCGGCGTTTTGCCCGTAGTTGTATTTTATCCCGTATTTCTCCACGGCCTCGCGCCCGATCTTGTAGGCTTCAGCGTCCTTTACCGTGGGAGGCGGATTAAAATGATCGAAAACCGTGACGATCCTTTCCGTATCCCAAACTCTTTCGACGCCGGCTTTCATGAGTATGGGGCCAACATGTCCCCATGCGTCATGGATCATAGCGAGGTCTATTTCTGCAACAACGTAGTCGTCCGGCCGAGCGTTTTCCGTTCCGGACGCTCTGGAGAGTATTTTCTCGGCTATCGTTTTTCCCATGCTCGTTTTCGTTTCCTTTCCACTGTTTTCTTGAGCCTCGCGGCGCGGCACCTTCCATGTTTACTATAGGGGCAGGTGCCCGAAAAGTCAAGCAAGTAACATGAATCTATCATAAGACTTTCAAATTATAAGTTTGTTCAAACTCGTTTAGATTTCTTGGCTGTTTATTGGCAATTTCTCCTTTATTTTCGGGAATATTTTGCCATAATTGAAAAGTAAAAGATTTTTACACTTCCAATCTTTGTTGTAAATATAATAAGAAATTCCTATTAATGTCTCGGGCCCTTACTTGATGACATGTGTGTGGGCAGGGTTTGCGTGCCGCTTGCCGCTACACTAGTCAACAAAATTTGGAAACGGAGAATTGAAAATGCTTCAGGCCAAAATGAGAAATCAGAAGGACA
>Ga0208297_1002341_pt1 | contig 11432 bp, 9 predicted proteins | sample LMS_cellobiose_e_FD_187367 | JGI IMG/M metagenome (GOLD analysis project Ga0208297, IMG submission 187367) | Rumen-fistulated moose microbial communities from Alaska, USA - LMS_cellobiose_enrichment (SPAdes) (version 2) | ecosystem: Host-associated > Mammals > Digestive system > Stomach > Rumen... | reverse complement strand
ATAACAGGTTGTTCCCATTATATAGCGGCCTTTTTGGTGGCTCAAATATTCACTAGCATTTTTGCAATAATGGCTCAAGTAAATATTAGCATTTACACCGCTCACATTCTGATAGAAAACCGTTCCCGGCCTTTTGATGTTGTATTCGATGCAGACAGCTTTCTCCTGGTCAGTCACTGTAAAATCCCAGCCCACAATGTCAAAATGATCAAGCATCTTATGACCCTGTGTGGCAAGCCTTATGACTTCTTCCCACTTTGGGATTACCGCATCTGGCTGTTCAATTGTCTCTCTGGTAGCCTGCACTCGTCCGTGCTGATTGACGATATTACCGCCAAAGTGCCCATCCATCGTGATTGCGCAGGTTCGTGCGATTTCGACTCCATCCACATAACAGATGTCTGTGGTCGATCCCTCCGCTCCGATGCGAAGTGTCGGACAGAACACATGGACTTCATTCCCGTATCTCCATGTGTTGATTCGCATGATGTTTACGGAACTTTCGTTGAACTGGGAGAATACTCTGTTTTGACGTATCAACTCCTGTACAAGGTAGTTATCAGAGTGTTCCCAATCAGAAAGTAGCTGCCTGATATCTGCTTCGCTATCAAGCACATATTTTGTGACGCCACGGCCTTCTCCAGAGTCCCATGCATCCTTGACTATCACCCCCCCTACCCCAAGTTTTTTCAGGGTAGAAATCACCGCGTACTCATTGGGGAGGTAATTACCTTCGCTATCAAAGAATCGTCCATGAATCCGCCGGATATGATTTTTCGGAAAAGGAATCCCCGGCACAAACCGCTCAAACAGGTTTTTATCCTTCCACGCAAGGCAAAATTCTTCATTGTCGTGGTATGGCCAGATTATGTACGAATACACGTCCTGTGGAATGAAGCGGGGGTCATTAGTTCCGGTTACTCCGTAATACCACCTGAACCAACTGTAATCCAAAATCTTGATACCATACTGAGACCAAAATGAATCTATTTCTTTACACTGTACATCCGACAATTCAGGCATTGGATTGGCAGCAAGATACTCATGCGCCGGGAGATTCTTAGCTTGATACAAATTTCTAATTTCCCGCTCAGAGAGATATCTCTGAGTCGTATTAATGACTTTTCTTATTGGCTTCTTAATGATACCTGCCATGCCCATAAGTTATTCTCCTATCGCTGTGCTCTTCCTCAACGACTCCACCAGATGATGAATCATGTCATCCATTGAAAACTCAGGTTTCCAACCAAGCGCCATCAGTTTTGTGGAATCAAGAACATTTCTCATAACAGGGTTATATCCAAGCTTTGCAGCATCCTCCTTTAGATCGAAAACCAGCCTACTGCCAGATTCTGGATGCAAGTCGATAAATCTCTGTGCCAGATCCCGGATAGAAATCTCAGTATCTATGTTTGCGACGTTATATGCCTGTCCCGGTGTCCCGAATGTCAGGATAGTCAGCAGTGCCGAGGCGACATCCATTGCATCGCAGTAGTCACGAATTGTTTCACCCGTGGACTTCAGTACGATATCTTCACCAGCAAGTACGCTCTTGGCAAACTGGGCAAATACGCGATTATCCTTGGGGGAAACGCCTGCTCCAAAGGAAGCTGTAAGCCTTGCAACCATAGCGGGTAGACCATACTGCTTTGCATATGCCGTAAACAAGCATTCTGACACTCGCTTCCCTTCAGAATAACTGCTTCTGGGATTCATCGTGTCGATATACCCGCCGTCTGTCTCCGTGATATTCTTCTCTGCGTTCCCCGTATAACCGTAGACCTCAAGAGAGGACAGGAAGACAACACCTTGGCAATGCTTGTCCAATGCCAAATCCAGTACACGTCTCGTTCCATCAATCGCAGTACCAAGAGTCCGCATCGGGAAATCAAGATGTTGCTTGCTTCCACCCGTTATGCTTGCTGTGTGAATGATGTAATCAACAGGCCCGTCGTACTGAAGCTCCGTCACATCGCAGATAGTTGCTTTGAATAAGGATCCGCAGAAGTATTCCCCAAAAAGGGCTTTTAGCTTTTCCTCACTGCGGCCATGAGCAATAATGGTAATATTAGCGTTTTCCTTTTCATTCAGCCGCTTTATATAAGCCACAATATTCTGACCAATCATGCCGGTAGAGCCGGTGATCATTATCGATCTGTTATAGAGAGCAGAGAAATCCATTATTATCCCCTTTTTATTTGTTTTTTAATGTCGAATCAGTGCTTTTCCTTTTCGAAGCATAGCCTGCGAGTATTCGACTACAACATTCTCTTTTTCAATGAACAGCGTAATAAAATACAAGGCAACAGCGCCAAGAATCTGTAGGATCAGAATTAGCCACGGATTTAGGGAGAGCTTTGAGCACATGAAAAGGTACGCGCCCATAACAACCGCCGAAAGCAGAACCTTACCCGATGTCAGCACAATACCTTCCAAGCGGAAGTGCTTCTTCCCCAGATTGACGTAAACCACCATAACGACAATCTCGCTGATGATTGATGCGACAGTTGCTCCAAACTCAGCATAACGTGGAATCAGCAGCGCATTTCCTACCAGGTTTACCAGAGCCCCAATGCCAACGCTAACAATCATCAGGTTCTCATGACCGGTAACCAAAAGCACCCGGGAACCTAATAAATAACCAACGGGTGAAATCAAAAGCAGCGTGGAGAATAGCTTCAGAATCAAAGCTGAAGTGATGTAAGCCTCTCCATACATCTTCACCATCAGGAAATCAGCCGTGAAGCAGATACCTACTATCATCGGAATAGAAAAGATGATAATCAGCTTCAGTGCTTTTGAGATCAGTCGGTTGAACTCTTCCATCTTTTTCTCTTTGTAATAGAAGGATATGCGTGGAATTAAAACAATCGTAAACGTGTTTACAACCTGTAGCAGCATCTTCTCGATCTGGTGGCCGTATTTATAAAACGCTATGCTATCCTTGCTACACATGAAGTTCATCATTGTGACATCCATCAGAGAATAAAGCTCAATAGCCAAATTTACTGCCACGAGATACATAATGGATTTCATGTGGCGCTTGAGGTTCAGATTCTTCGTCGTGAACTTTACATACCTAGGGGAATAAATCATGTTCACGATATAATTCCCAGCGACACCGACAACTGAAATGAATGCATAAATGTATATATCACTCTCATCTTGAACGAGAAAGATAAGCAAAAGGAATGCAACCGTTTTGAAAGCAAGGTTTCGCATGGAAATAAATTTAAATTCTTCCATACCCTCATACAACCATGAGATGTTGAATGCATTCAAAGCAACTGAAATACCAGCTATAAGATATAATCCAAGTTCATTTCTGTATGTCGGGATAACAAAAATCAAAACAATGTATATCGTCAGAAAGGTAATGGTAGATATCAGGTTAATAATAAACAGCTCGGAATAAACTTTACTTCTTTCCTCCTGATCATTTCGTGTTTTAGCTATCTCTCTGAGACCATAGGTCGGAATTCCCAGAAAAGCAAGAATAATAAAATACTGTGCAAGATTCTGAGCTGCCGATACTGCCCCAATGCTCTCCGGCAAAAGAACTCTTGCGACATAGATTCCATTGACGAACGGAAATGCCAAATTTAAAACGTTATATATTAAATAGTAGAGTCCACCTTTGGAAAGTGACTTATTATTTGCCATTGATAATCTCCACCTGTTTAATTCTATCTACATTTGTAACTGTTTAGTCGCTCCAATTCTCCTTGTGCGAATAATTCTGGAAACATGGCGTATTGTCGCTGCTGCAACGGAAGCGGCAATTCAATAATCGCACAAATCATTGGCGACTGAATAGTTACATTTTTGCTTTATTCTTTATGTCAATCCAAATCTGGTCATAACTGGCTTTAGTGTTATTCCAGAATTCTTCAATATATCGATCATAGAATTCTGTTCTTCCTGGTTTTCTAAAATATGAAGCTCCTGAAACTTCATCGAGCATTTGAATCGTTTCCAGTATCGTTCTTGCAATTACAGAAGCGCAATTTGATTCAATATCGAATGTCAAACCTATATTACCGTTTTTGAATATTTCTATATCAGGTGTGTACATAATCACCGGAATATGCCTGTACACAGCATCGAAAACCGCCGAAGAATAATCCGAAACAACAGCAGAAACATATGGGTACAGCACATTAACATCAAAGTCCGAATCTAAAAACAATACGTTTTTGATATCAGTATCCCGAAACTGAAATGTTGATGCGCTGTGGGGTTTTTCAATCCACAAAAAATCATTATCGATCAGAAACTGTTTAACCCCAGCATCTGTTAGCGGATGTACATAGGCACTATAATCTTTCCTGAATGTCGGAAGATAGAAAACAGCGCCTTTGTATCTTTTGACTTGGTTAATTACTTCATTTTCTTTTGGCAGCAACTCTATGCACTCACAATTTCGAGGATAGTTGGAAATGAACATACTTTCCTCGCTGCATGCAGCAATTGCCTGGCATATTTTTAGTTTTAACGGGCTAGTAGTAAGGAAATATGCTTCGCCCCATCCTCCTTCGGACATCAACATGTTCAAGTTTCTGTTTGACTTTAATCGGCTCCAGAAGCTTCCACCAGCAGATATATGTTCATTTGCAATTGCTCCGACCGATTTCATTCCTACACCGTGCCAAAGCTGGATCTTCCTTGCACCCCAGGAATACTGAATATCAATATCTGCGTCATGCCCTTGACGATTCGTCGCATTGCAGAGAATATGTACTCCAGCCTTCAGATGCCAATATCTGCTCTCCTTCGTTCCACATAGAAATGACTCATATCCCAAGTTATTCAACAGGGCATTAACTTCTTCATTCCTTGTGACCCAGATGACTTTTCTTAAGCCAAGAAAATTCTTATTTTTTGAAAGATACTGAAATAAAAATCGAGAATTGTCTGCAAATTTCGTACCCATCCAGGCTCCAAACAGAACGACATTCTTATCACGACGCAAAGCACCGCTTTCTATTCCAACCCAAACATTGGAGAATATCGTCTTTAGCCTGTTCACAGCCCCTTCCAATACGCTCATATGCGAACCCCTATCTCTCTTTTAGAACCTTATCCTTCGCTCTCCGCAAAGCTTCAAGATATCTCATCCCATATTTCTCATCTGGTTCAAGATGCGCACCTTCAGCCCACTCGTTCCAGGCATTGATAAACAGGACGCCCTCCTGGCCGGCTTGCAAGGATTTCCTCAGTTGTTTTTCAACATACTCCTCAAACATTTCCGGCGTGGAATTATGGTAGATGATGCCGTTTTTTCCTCTCCTGGCGGTGTTGTCCCATCCGGTAAAAACACCAAGCCATTCTTTGCTGTTACGCAAAGGGCGTTTTAATGAAGCCACTACCGCATCCTTGTAATTATACTTTTTATAAGATCGTATCTTCGTTGCCTGGAGTAATTTAGTCATCCCAACCTCCAGCGCATATTTCGGTGAAATCTTCCAAGCTCTCTTAAAATCATCACCGGGGATTCCAGTAGTAGCCGCTGGCTCAAATTCAATATGATGATCAAATTTTTCTTCTATAGGATCCCCATACTGCGGATACTGGCATACTATGCAGATGCCAGATAGTCCAGCATCTTTTGCAAGCCCTCTCCAACAAGCAAGAAGTTCGTCAAGCGTGTCTATTAGCTGAGGTTTATAAATCAGAAGAATTGGTCTTCCCTGATCATCTTTCAAATATCTATTATCCTTGAAGAACTCCAACAGATAATTGAAATGATCAATCCATCCCTGCTTATCTCCATAGTCTTGTGCCATCAGGATAGATTCTTCACTTCCATCCCACCTACGAGACCAGTTCTCATTTGCCCAACATAAACAAAAGGGTATATCAAGACTTTTATCTGCCAACATTCTTTCTATTGGCTTTTCCATCAGTTTCTTGCCATTTGCAAACCAGTAATGGTAATAACAAAAGCCGTCCACTCCATAAGCCTTCGCCATCTCTATCTGCTTTGGCAACACACTCTTATCGAGAACCAAGTCATAGTAGTTCTCGTTCATAGGAGTGTGTGGCTGATAATGGCCTCGGAATACTGGCTTTCCCTTTTTGGTGTTTGTCCACTCAGTAAACCCTTTTCCCCACCATTCATCGTTTTCTGGAAAGGCATGAAATTGAGGCAAATAAAAAGCAATGATCTTCATTCCTTGTCAACTCCTGGCTCTTGTTCAGAATCTATCATGCGCTGATCAAACTGCTCTCCATCATCAACAGTCCGCACTTTCATTACAATGTAGGAAATAATTATTAGCGTAAATGCATAGGCTTTAGAATATAAGACCGGAGAGCCGTATAAAATGATCATAATAAGGTAATACAGCAGATAAATTCCATCATCTAGCTTCCGTTTAAAGCATCTCACCATCAGTCTTGCCAAATAAAACACGCAAAAAGCAGCGACTACTGGCGACCATAAAAGAATATAGCTTAGAAGAGTAGAATGTGGATATTCCATGCTGAATGTGTAAGCTGAATAATACTCGATTGCATAGATTGAAAACGGTATCCCAAATGGATGCTGCTGTAAAATGCGCATACTACCTTGGAAACTTCTCAATCGTCCGAGGTATGATGAATCATCTTGAACGTTACTGACAAAGCTACCCTGGAACAGATTGGTAAATCTAGAGAGTATTTCAGACGTTCCGCGTTGGTATCCAAAGTAAACTGCAAAGGCCAACACTGGCAGCCCAATTAATATGATTAACTTTATTTTTTCGTTTCCTAGACGTATTTGCCTGCGTATCATACGCCCCGAGAACACAACAGCAATGAATAGGAGCGCCAGAAGATTTGTTCTGGATCCACTCAACAATATGGAGATGATAGAACATATAATCGGGGGCCACCATGTCATTGAAGTTCTGCAGAAGAATGCCCACACCAAATATGCCGCCGCTAGACTCGCCGTTGCTCCGCTCCCCATTCCAATTGCCGCATATCTTCCATCTGCGCCAGATGTTCCTGTTACAGCACTAACAATCTGAAGCGCAAACTGAAGTAAAATAAACCAATCCAATATCCACTCAAGTTCTTGTAAATCCTCCGCTACCCATAAAACCACAGAAGCTGTAGAGAAGCCCGTAAGAAGGAGTAAAAACATCTCAAAGCTTTTTATCGATATGATATTCATTTCCATACCAATTAAGGCATAAACGATGTTGATGATCGCTACAACTGTAATAACTTTGCCAAAACGAATAATATTGCTAGCTCTATAGACATATAATCCAATTAGAATAATCGGAATCTCGAGCATTGAAAAATAATAGTTGTAGGTATAAAGAACTGGTAAGCCTCTTGTGGTCATTTGGTAAAGGCACGTTATATTTTTGATGCCATCAGGGAGAGATAACACCAAGAAAATGTATAACAAAAAAATGTATTTCCAAAACTTATCTGCTCGTACCTTCACAACAATTAATCTCCTAGATGCTTTATTCCCTAAAGTATTTATCTTCCAGCATCAAACACCAGCAGTGATAAATAGGCAAATGCAATTCTTGAATCATGTAGGTCTCATCCGAAGGAGCCTTCACGCACACATCAGCCACAGTCGCGAGTTCTCCACCTTTAGCACCGGTCAAACCGATTACCTTAATTCCAAGTGCCCGCGCTACAACTGTGGCCGACATAACGTTCTTGCTGTTACCGCTCGTACTGATCCCCAGGAACACATCACCAGGACGACCGAAACCGAACAGTTGCTGGGCGAAAACGCCTAACCCGTCAACATCATTGATATAGGCCGTGCTTAACGCCTCATGCGCCACAAGAGGAATCGCCATCAGACTGCGTTCCAAGTTCTTCGCAAGATTCTCTCCTCGTTCAGGATCGATAGCCTTCAGCTTCTCAGCAAACTCCGGTGTGACAGGTCTCGGCGTTTTGAATCGCTTCATCAGTTCACCGGCAATGTGTTCTGAATCCGCCGCCGATCCACCGTTTCCGGCAATCAGAAGTTTCCCGTCGTGCTCATAGCACTCTTCCATCACCAGATATGCATCAATGATGTCCTGCTTCACTTCTCCGAGAGCAGGGTAACGAGAGATCAGGAGATCGATATGCTTTTCTAGTCTCGGTTCAAGTGTTCTCATGGTTGGCTTCCTTCCGTTTTCGACCGCTCGATGTCGGCCCTTAGGTTTTTACTTCTTTAGCTTTTTGATCTTATCCCACACGGGTTTCCCGTAATATGTTGCCCAGAAATAGCTGGTCATCGATGCCTTGTAGTTTTTACCACTAACCAGTCCCTGTTCATTCATAGACGTGTAACTACGATCAATAAAGTGGTGTGCAAGCTCTGATAGCTCCCCACGAGTTAGCCTTTTCGGCTCAATCCCATAATGCGCCGTCTGTCCTGGATTGCTGATAAAGAAAGCATAGTTCAAAGTACAGTAGAACAAATATCGTTTCGCAATTTGTCCTGCCTTTGCAGATTTGACTTCTTTTGAGAAGCTGGTCTCGCAAATAGCCTTTATGAACAGTTCAAACTCAGTTGTTCTTCCCCTAGGCGAGAACCACGCATCCTCGACAGTCCCTTTCTTATAAAGAAAGCTCTTGTTTCCCGAAAAGGATTCCTCATCTGCAAGGCTCCAAATAGTCTTAAACCGGAACATTTCTCCGTACTCAGCAAGTTTTCCAAGCACCAGATCATGAGGATGTATATACGAAGCTTTTTTCGTAAACATCAGCTGTCTATCAGATAGCAGTCTGTATTCCGAAACATTTATTACGATGCCAGTTGGGTGAGATCCAAAATATGGTATAGCCATGAATGCTTCATCAGGTGATGAATAGAGGCTGTACCCCCCCCACGAAGGTTACAGATGCCGCCCGTTAGCGTCGGGTGTTCTTTAAGGAAAATGATCAATTCTTGTAATCCGTGGATATCAATCAAGTCACGGTCATTCAGGTGGAAAGCAAACTGTCCGTCGCACATTTCAAGCAAACGATACCAATTCTGCATCACACCATTTTCTTTCAGACCTTGCCGTTCAATGTTTTGTTCAGCATGTAACCTTGTGTCTTTTATCCCCTGTATAGCATCGAACGTTCCGTCATCGGATCCATCATCCAGTACAAACACATCAAAATCAGCGGATGGAATGCCAAGAATATCGTTCAATTTTTTCATGAGTATTTCTTTACGGTTGTAAGTCGCAATGAAAATACTCAAAATAGGATTCTTTGTCATGATGCTTTAGCTCCTATCAAGCTTTCGATTATTTCAATCAGAGATGCTCCATCTATTTCCTGACCATACTCTTCTAAACCTATCAGCCCTGTCCTGCATCCAGCGGCCTTCCCGGCCTTCACATCGTTCTCGCCGTCACCGATCATCCAGGAGTCTTCCAAACTAATGTTGAAATCTTCAGCTGCCTTAATCAGCATTCCTGGTTTTGGTTTCCGGCACTCACAGTCGATCTTTAGAGCTTCAATCTCTCCCGGATACCCTCTGTGCGGATGGTGTGGGCAATAGTAGATGGCATCCAGGTAAGCGCCTTCAGCTCCCAGCAGCGTTTCCATCTTATTGTGTATCTCCAGAAGCTCCGGAACCGTTACCTCACCGCGTGCTATCACCGGTTGATTCGTCACAACAATGGCAAGGTAGCCACTTTCGTTAATCATCCTCACAGCTTCTGCCACACCAGGTATCAGCTCAAAATCATCAATATTCCTCAGGAACCCAACGTACTTATTAATCGTTCCGTCGCGGTCAAGGAACACCGCTTTCTGCTTTTGCTTAAGGTTCTTCGCCTTAACCCTTCCTGCTGCGAAATCCCGACAAACAGCTTCGTACCGATCTGGTGTACCCATATCTTTGACATATTCCGGACTGTCATAGCAGAACATCTTACCGGTTCCACAGCGGGGCTTCAGAATCTGACGATCCAAATCCACCTTGACGATCTTTCCATCGACTTCCGTACCAACCGCATCAGCATCAATCCCGGCCATGTCGAGCACCTTTGGGTTGATCACATGCAGTCCGGCATTCACGCGATTCCGATACCATTGCGGTCTGACATCTTCTTTTGTGAGCCACCGCTCAACCGCGCCATTCTCATCTGCGATCAGCACACCCGAATCGTAGGGATGAGAATTAGGGTGAGTAAAGAGCGTAACAAGCCCGCCGTGTGTGCGATGAAACTCCACAAACCGATTGAAATCTACATCGAAGATAGCGTCGGCGTTCAGGAGCAGGAAATCTTCGTCCAACCGATCCTTCAGCTTAAACAGCGCACCAGCATTGCCCAGCGGTGTCTCCTCGTTGAAATACTGAATGCTCACGCCGAATTTACTTCCATCACCGAAGTAGTCTATGATTACTGAACCGAGATGAGAAACTGTAATGATCAGGTCTGTAAATCCCTGATCTCGCAGGCATTCAATCTCATGCTCCAGAACCGGCTTGCCTTCTATCTTGATCATTGGCTTGGGAATGTCAGATGCCACAGAACTGATCCGTGTGCCTCTCCCTCCCGCCATGATTACTGCCTTCATTCTTCCTCTTCCTTCGGGATATAACTTTCCGGTGTGTAATGGATGACTCGTGTACCGCCGTCCTCGAATTGGAACGGAACATAAAGCAGATCCTTCATGGTCTCCTTTACAGCGGCCTGCTTATCAGGCTGTACATAGAACAGCAGGAAACCGCCACCACCGGCGCCGAGAAGCTTACCACCGAGAGCACCGGCCTTAATTCCCTTCTCGTAGAGAGCATCAATACTGTTTGTGGTAATCGCTCCGCCAGTCTGCCGTTTCAGACGCCATGTGGTGTCCAGCAATCTTCCGAAATCATCAATGTCAGAGTTCCTATCCTCCAACACCCGCTCGGCATCATCCACCAAAGCGTACATCTGCCGAAGCTGTTTCACCTTTTCATCATATCCAGCCTGATTTGCCTTCTGGAGATCAGAGCTGAAACGTGTGAAACCTGTGAAGAACATCAGAAGGTTATCATTCAGCTGCCTTTTCCGATCAGGATGAATAATGATCGGTTTGACATCATATGTTCCATCTTTGTTAAACTCAATTCGGTTCATGCCACCAAAAGCTGCAGCAATCTGATCCTGCCAACCGCCGGCTTCCTGACATAGTACCCGCTCCAAATAAATTGCTTCATCAGCCAGTCTCTTCTTGTCGGCATACTTGCCCTTTAACGCATAAAAGGCATTCAGCATGCCCACAGCAAAAGACGAGCTGGTCCCCAAGCCGGATCGGGCAGGAAGGTCCGCTTCATAGGTGAGGCGAATCTCATGCATATCCAGCATTTTCATGGCATTACGAACAGCCGGATGATCGAGCTCCTCAACATCTGTCACTCGTTCAATTTTGGAGTAGGACAGCTCCGTACTATAATCGAAGAACCGCGGCAGATGCCGGACATTCACATAGCAGTATTT
>Ga0208297_1002340_pt1 | contig 11441 bp, 9 predicted proteins | sample LMS_cellobiose_e_FD_187367 | JGI IMG/M metagenome (GOLD analysis project Ga0208297, IMG submission 187367) | Rumen-fistulated moose microbial communities from Alaska, USA - LMS_cellobiose_enrichment (SPAdes) (version 2) | ecosystem: Host-associated > Mammals > Digestive system > Stomach > Rumen... | reverse complement strand
TATGGCAAAAAAGCGTATAGCCGTCGTTTTCGGCGGCAAGTCGAGCGAGCATGAGGTCTCGCGCGTTTCGGCGACTTCGGTCATCAAGGCTCTTGACAGGAATAAATATGACATCGTGACCGTGGGCGTTACCAAGCAGGGCGACTGGAAGCTCTATGAGGGTCCGGCCGACTCTATAGCAAGCGGCGAATGGGAGAAGACGGCACAGCCTCTTCCCTTCGAAAAGCTGAAGGAGATCGCGGACTTCGTCCTTCCGATAATGCACGGGCCCAACGCGGAGGACGGGACCGTGCAGGGCCTGCTCGAACTGCTCAACGTTCCCTACGGCGGCTGCGGCGTAACAGGCTGCGCTGCCGCTATGGACAAGATAATAGCCAAGGACATCTTCGCCAATCACGGGCTCCCGCAGACCCCTTACGTGGCGTTCACGGGTCCGAGGGCTAAAGACCCCGCAGTCATCGAAGAGATAGACGCGAAGCTCGAATACCCGGTGTTCATCAAGCCCGCCAACATGGGCTCCTCTGTAGGCATCACGAAGGTCTTCCACAAAGATGACCTGCGCGCCGCTATAGACGAGGCTCTTCGCTTCGACGACAGGATAGTCGCCGAGCAGGGAGTGAAGAACGCCCGCGAGCTCGAGACCGGCATAGTCGGAAACGACGAGCTCTTCACCGCTTCGGTCGGGGAGATAAGGCCGGGCGCGGAGTTCTACGACTACGAGGCCAAGTACACCGATAACGCCAGCGAGCTAATAATCCCGGCTCCCATAAGCGATGAGCAGAAGGCCGAGATACAGTCCATGGCACGCACCGCCTACAAGGCTCTCGGCTGCTTCGGCTACGCCCGCATCGACTTCCTCATGGACGGCATGAGCGGAAAGATAGTTATCAACGAGATCAACGCCATACCCGGCTTCACCAGCCTCAGCATGTTCCCGATGCTGTGCGCGGACGCCGGACTTCCTTATTCGTCAGCACTGGACAGGATAATAGAACTTGGATATGAAAGATATAATGCTAAAAATAACCGGCAAAACGGCCGATGAAGATGACGGGATAGAGTTCATCACCGAAGGAAAGTTCTGCCGCAAAGGACCCCTGCTGTTCATCCAGTACCCGGAGAGCGAGCTCTCGGGCATGGAAGGCTGCACCACGAGCCTCACGGTCGGAAAGAACAAGGTAAGGCTCAGGCGCTCAGGCGAGCCCCTGGCCGTCGATACGGTCATGGAGTTCGAGAAGGGCAAGCGTTTCCTTGGCGTTTATGAGACCCCCTTCGGACCGCTGGGCATGGAGATACTCACCGACAGCATCGAAAAAGAACTTGAGGAGGACGGCCGCGGAAGGCTGTCGATAAACTACAGCGTCAGCCTCAAGGGCGTTTCTGACGCCCGCAAGACGCTGGATATAGAACTTACACCGAAAACGAGCTGCTGAAATGAAGAGAAACAAGAAACAACAGGCGATGATAAGAGCCATCGCCGTGATCCTGGCCCTTGGCCTCATAATCATGTCAATGGGCTACCTTATGTACGCATTCGCGGAACCTGTATACGCCGCGGAGTTCTTCTGGGGCGAGGAGGCCGACAACAAGGTCAGGCTTCAGGGCCTTGAGAGCTTTATCGACGAGATACAGGAAAACTATAAGGACGAGGTGGACCTCGACACGCTCTACATTGGTATCTACACAGGGCTCCTGGAGTCGCTCGGCGACCCCTGGAGCGCTTTTTATACCTACGACGTGAGCAATACTTTTTTTTCGACCGTTGACGAGCCTTTCGTGGGAATAGGCGTGAGCTTCAGGAAGACCGACGACAACGAGTTCCTGATCACTGCCACTATCCCGGGCGGAGCCGCCGGCGAGGCGGGCATCAGGACCGGCGACGTGATAGTCAAGGTCGACAACACCGAGCTGACCCCGGAGATGAGCTCCGAAGAGGTGCAGGCCCTGGTTCGCGGCGAGGAGGGCTCCTACGTGACCCTTACGATAGACCGCTTCGGCGAGACCCTGTTCTTCACGCTGCAGCGCCGCACCATCACCAGCCACAAGGTCGATTCCGAGATGCTCGAGGGAAAGAACGGCTACATCAAGCTGACGGATTTCTCCGAGGGGACGGCCCAGGCCTTTGCGGTGGAGCGCCTTAAGATGCTCAACAGCGGGGCGGATTCCCTCATCATCGACCTTCGCGGCAACCCCGGCGGCTACCTCTCCGAGGTCGCCGAAGTCTGCGACCAGCTGATACCCGAGGCCGGAAAGGTGATAAGCAGCTTCGTTCATAAGGGCGAGGTCATCGACACCATCTATTCTGACGGCAGCCTCGTAAGGCCAGTGCCCGTAGTGCTGCTGACCGACGGCGATACCGCTTCGGCTTCCGAGCTGATGGCGGCAGCGCTCAAGGAGAACGGCGTGGCGGCCGTGATCGGCGAGACCACCTACGGCAAGGGCGTCGCCCAGACCGTTCAGTATTCGGGCAACGATACGAGCTATAAATACAGCTGCTTCTACTTCCTCAGCCCCGAAGGCAATGACATAGACGGCGTGGGCGTGGAACCGGACGTCTTCGTTAAGAGCAGCGGGGTGCTCAGCAAAGGCGAGATCGAGGGCATAAAGAAGTACCTGGCTCCCATGACCGAATCGCGCAAGTACAGAGCAGGGGAGCTCGGCCTCAACGTTTACGCGGCCCAGCAGCGCCTGCAGTACCTCGGATACGACGTCGACTGCACGGCCGTGATGGACGGGCGCACCGTTGCCGCGGTGAAGGAGTTCCAGCGCTCCGTAGGCGGCTATCCCTACGCCTGCCTCGATTACAACACCATGAAGAACCTCGACAACGCCTTCAACCACTGGCTCAGCGGCGGCGACGAAGATTTCGCGCTCGGGGAGGCAATAAACTATCTGGAGAAGACCGGCACGGAGGACGCAGCCTGATGAGCATTGAGAGAAGACCCTTCGGTACGACCGAAGACGGAAAAGAAGTATTCGTAACAGTATTGAAGAACGCGCGCGGGACCGAGGTGTACTGCCTCGATCTGGGCTGCGCTCTTTACCGCATAATAGTGAACGACAGGAACGGGGAGCCCCGCGACATAGCGCTCGGCCACGCGGAGCTTGTAGGCTACGAGAAATACAAGGGCTTTTTCGGAGCCTTCGTAGGCCGCTTTGCCAACCGCATAAAGAACGCCGAGTTCGAGCTCGACGGCGTAAAGTATCAGCTGGCCAAACGTCCGGACGGCAACTATCTGCACGGGACCATGGCGCGAAAGGTCTTCAGGGCGGATCTGACTGAAAGCGGCGTGCGCTACACCTACACCGCTGCGGACGGCGAGGACGGTTTCCCCGGAAAGATGGATGTCGAGGTGGTCTACACACTCAGCGATGATGATGAGCTGCGCATGGAATACCGCGCCGTGAGCGACAAGACCACGGTGGTCAATTTCACCAACCACAGCTATTTCAACCTGAACGGCCACGGCTCCGGCAGCATCAAGGACCAGCTTCTTCAGATCAACGCCGACCGCATACTCGCCAGCACCGACGACTGCTGCCCGACAGGCGCGTTCATCACCTCTGCCGGCACCCCGTACGACTTCCGCGAGCCACACGCCATTGGCGACATGCTCGCAGACCCTGCGCTTGCCCGCTTCGGCGGCTACGACGACTGCCACGTTATTCGTCCAGGCGCTGACTTCGCAGCCCGCGCATATTCACCCGAATCGGGCATAGGCCTCGAGGTCTGCACCGATCAGCCCGGCATACAGTTCTATTCGGGCAATCACGTTGAAGGCATAGAAGGCAAGGACGGGGTCACCTATCACGACTACGCGGGCTTCGCGCTTGAGCCCGAAGGCTTCCCCTGCGCGCCGAACATACCGGAGTTCCCCTCCGCGGTGCTGCGCTCGGGAGAGGAATACCGCAGGTTCATCAGCTACAGGTTCTCTGTAAGATAAGGACAGGATGAGACCTAAAAAACATATCAGGATATTTCCCTGGTGCCTTGCCGCAGCCGTGCTGCTGATCATACTGGCCCTCACGCTCCAGGCTCCCGACGCCACCATGGCGGAGAGCAGCAGCGTCCAGCAGTGGCTCATAGGCTTTTTCAGCCGGCTAGGCAGGGTCCCGGAATGGATATACGACATGCATGAGGTGCGCAGCAGCGCCCATCTTGTCGAATACGCCGCTCTCGCCGCAGCGATATGGCTCGCCATGCGGCTGAACGGCGCAAAACTGTTTGCGTGCGCGGCATCCGCCGCTTTTCTCTCGTCTTTTGCGGGCCTCCTCGACGAGACCCTAAAGATATATCTGCCCACGCGGGAATTCGACGGGCGCGACCTCATGTACGACGTCGCGGCCAGCCTGCTTGCGGCAGCAGTCCTATCCCTTTTATCAGCTATCTTCAGGAGGAGAAGCAGAAAAATGAAGACCACACTTCTTATCATGGCGGCGGGCATAGGCTCGCGTTACGGCGGCGGCGTAAAGCAGCTCGAGGCTGTCGGCCCGAACGGTGAGCTCATCATCGATTATTCGATACACGACGCGATAGCCGCCGGTTTTGACCGCATACTTTTCGTTATCAGGAAAGACATAGAGGCTGATTTCATGGAAGTCATAGGCGAGCGCATCGAAAAGCTCTGCGCGGGCTTCGGCGTCGAAGTCGCCTACGCGTTCCAGGATCTGTACGACCTGCCCGAAGGCTTCTCCGTTCCCGACGGACGCGGCAAGCCCTGGGGGACCGGCCAGGCCCTGCTCGCGGCGCGCGACATCATCGACGGGCCGTTCGCGGTCATCAACGCCGACGACTACTACGGCAAGAGCGGCTACCGCATCCTGCACGACTACCTCGTCGAGGAGCATAAGCCCGGCGAATACGCCATGGCGGCCTTCATCCTCGGCAACACGCTCTCCGACAACGGCGGAGTCACCCGCGGCATAGTAGCTGCGAACGGCGAAGGTTTCGTCACCGACGTGGTCGAGACCTCCAATATCGAAAAGAAGTTCGACGCCGACGGAAAGATGTACGCGGAGTCCGAGGGCAATCACATAGACCCGGAAAGCTACGTATCCATGAATATGTGGGGTTTCGGCGCGGATTACATAGACCTGCTCAAGAAGGGCTTCGTCGAGTTCCTCGGCACCAAGGCCGTCGACAACCCGCTCAAGGCCGAGTTCCTCATCCCCATCCATATCGGCGAACTGCTCAAGACCGGCGAGGTCTCCGTGAAGCTGCTCGAGAGCCGCGATTCGTGGTTCGGCGTCACCTATCACGAGGACAAGCCCTACGTAGTCGAGAGCTTCAAAAAGCTGATAGCGGAGGGAGCCTACAGCGGCACCGACCTCTACAGCGATATCAGGTAAGATGTTGGAATCGTTCAGAAAAAACAAAAAGGGCATACTGCTCATGCTCTTTTCGTCCGTATGCGCCTGCGTCGGCCAGCTCCTCTGGAAGCTGGCCGCGGAGCGCGGAGAGGTCTTCAGCTTAGATCTGTCGGCAGTCTCCGGGGTCCAGATCAAGGGCCCCGGCTACATAATCGCGGGCTTTGCGGTGTACGCCCTGGGGGCGGTCATAATGGTGCTCGCTTACCGATACGGCAAGCTGTCCGTGCTCCAGCCCGTGCTAAGCATGAGCTACGTGCTCAGCATCTTCCTCGCGGGAGCCGTGCTCCACGAGAGCGTGACCCTGCTGAAGTGCATAGGCATCGCGGTGATAATAGCCGGAGTGGTGCTCGTGGCGGGAGGTGACGAAGAATGACGCTTTACTACGCTCTCCTCGTCCTGCTGACCCTGCTCGAGGCCGTAGGCTCCGTCTATCTGAAAAGATCGACGGGAGGCAGCGGCGTTATCGACATCATCAAGTCTCCGTTCTTCTACCTCGGGGGCTTTCTGTATTTCGCGGCCGCGGTGCTCAATATCTACGTGCTGAAGTTCCTCGATTATTCGGTCGCGTTCCCGCTCAAGGCGATAACCTACATCTGGACCGCTCTGCTCGCCTATTATTTCTTCAAGGAAAAGCTCACGAAGAGGAAGATGATAGGCATCGTGATCATAATCATAGGAGCCGCGATCATATCGGCCTGATATGTAACAAGACTGTAAACGTACGCAGGCAGAAAAAGCGGTATAATAATTTGTCAAACTGTTCGTAAATTAACTGAAAGGTGGGTAGGACCTTGCTTCAGTGGCTTTCCGGCATATTCTCCGGCATGGGATTCGTCGACGTTCTGGATATCCTGATCGTCGCTTTTGCCACGTTCAAACTGCTGGGGTTTATCCATTCGTCCAGGGCGGCGCAGCTGGCCAAGGGCATAATCTTCCTTATCGCGATCTATCTGATCGCGGACAATTTCCACTTCTACACGATCAGCTGGCTCCTCGAGAACCTGCTGCGCGTAGGTCTCATCGCCCTCATAGTGATCTTCCAGCCCGAGCTCAGGCGCGCCCTCGAATACATGGGCCGCGGCAAGCTGGGCAAGGGACGCAACACCATACTGCGGGACGAGATCGCTGACGACGTGGAGATGATAGTCCGTTCGATCTCATATTTCGCCGCGCGCAAGGAAGGCGCCCTTATAGTAATAGAAAAGAACACCGCTCTTTCGGAGTACGCCGAGAACGGCACCATAATAAACGCGGACCTCTCCGAGCAGCTGCTCGAGAACATCTTCTACAAGGGTTCCCCGCTGCATGACGGCGCGGTGATACTCAGAGGCGACCGCGTTTACGCTGCAGGCTGCGTGCTCCCGCTCACGGAGAACACAGGTCTCAGCAAAGATCTCGGCACCCGCCACAGGGCAGGAATAGGCATCAGCGAAGTCTCCGACGCCCTGGTGCTGATAGTCTCCGAAGAGACAGGCATAATCTCGATGGCCTCGGACGGCAAGCTCTCGCGCTTCCTCGACCTGAAGACCGTCGAAAAGACGCTGCTTACCTATTATATGGACAGGTTCGACCGTCCCAATATCGGAACGGCCTTCATAAACAAGATCTTCGGAAGGGGAAGCGATGAGCAAGACCAGGATAGTTGAGCTGGTGCTGGCAGTTTTCATCGCTGTCGCACTTTGGGCATATGTAATAAACGTAGTCAATCCCCCCACTGAGGTCACGCTGAGGAACATCCCGGTCGATCTCACGGGGCAGGAGGTCATGAACTACAATAAGCTGGCGATAGTCGGCGAAGGCGATTACACCGTCGACGTGGTGCTCTCGGGAGCCCGCAAGGATATCGCCGGAGTCACCGCTGACGACGTCTCGGCCACTGCAGATCTTTCCTCGATGAAGCTCGGGCAGAACTACATCGACGTAGACGTGAAGAGCCGCAGAGACACGCTCAGCGTCGCGGACGTGCGTTCCCCGCGCATACAGGTATACGTCGAGGAGCTGGTCGTAGTCGACAAGCCTCTGAACATCAATTATTCGGCGGCAGGCGAAGGTTATGAGCCGACGATACTGAGCTATACCTCGGACGTCATAGCCGTTTCGGGCGCAAGGTCCATAGTCGAAAAGGTCGCTGAGGTCAGGATAGACCTCGACGTGACCGACCTCGCGATAGATTCCCCGCGCACCGAGACCCTCTCGGGCATTCCCCTTGACGCGAACGGCAACCTCGTCGAGCTCGTCAAGCTGGACGACCAGATCAGGGTCAGCGCCGTCATCTACGCAGTCAAGACAGTCAACCTCAACGTGCGCATAGTCGGAAGCCCCGGCTACAGCGCTACCGTAAGGGGCAACGATTTCCCGACGGCAGTCTCCATCAAAGGCGCCGCGCGCAGGCTCGAGACCCTCGATTCCATCGACACCGAGATCATCAATATCGACGGCATTATCTCGGATCACAGCTATACGCTTGAGCCCATACTGCCCGCGGGCGTCTATCTCTCGGACAACAACGCGGACCTCTCGGGGACCATAACCCTCGTGAACGTGGGCAAGAACAGCTTCACCTACGGTATGGACAAGCTCGTCCTCAGGAACATCCCCGCGGACTGTGAGGTCAATCTGCTGACCGAGGGCGACATAAGCGTCACCGCGACCAGCACTCTTGAGATCATCCAGAACGTCACCGAAAACGACATCGTTCCGGGCGTCGATCTGTCGATGCTGGAGCCCGGCACGTACAGCCTTCCGATCGAGTCCGTCTACGGCTCGGGTGAGATCAATTACGAGTTCGTTCCCAGCTACGTCGACGTGGAGATCGTGTCGACCCTCGAGGAGCCCGACGACGGCAGCGGCGAGGGCGGAGAGAACGGCGAAGGATCTGCCGAAGAAGACGCTCAGGACTAGCGTCTTGACAGGCGCAGTCCCGTTTGATATATTTTTGCCGTTATTAGGGAGTAGCTTGCGCGTTCGCGCGTAGCATATTTCGTCAGGACGGGAGCCCGGCTCCCCGGAATATGTTCGAAGTAGCGAGACTTTTACTGCAGCGTTGATGTGGTAAAAGTCTCTTTTATTAAGTATAAGAAAGGTGTTGTCAGTGGACAGGTATTACGTTGAAGACACAAAACAGGTCCTTGAGCAGGTGCAGAGCGCAGATACCGGCTTAAGTTCGGAGGAGGCGGCTTCGCGGCTCGCGAAGAACGGCAAGAACAAGCTCGAGGCCCCGAAGGGCAAGTCGCTCATCCGCAGGTTCCTCGAACAGCTCGCGGACCCGATGATCATCATCCTGCTGGCCGCGGCGGCTATAAGCGCCGTGCTGGCGGTGACCCAGGGCGAGAGCTTCGCCGACGTCATAATCATTCTGGCCGTAGTCATAGTGAACGCGGTCCTCGGCGTCTATCAGGAGAGCAAAGCCGAAAAGGCGATAGAAGCCCTCCAGGAGATGTCTGCCGCTACCTCGAAGGTCCTCAGGGACGGCAAGATAGTGACGGTGCACAGCGAAGACCTCGTGGTCGGAGACGTGGTCCTGCTCGAGGCGGGCGACAGCGTCCCGGCGGACGGCAGGCTGCTCGACAGCGCGAGCCTCAAGATAGAAGAAGCCGCGCTCACGGGCGAATCCGTGCCGGTGAGCAAGTTCATAGATACCCTTTACCTCAAGGAAGGCGAGAAGGACGTCCCGCTCGGTGACCGCAAGAATATGGCCTACATGGGCAGCACAGCGGTCTACGGACGCGGTTCCATGGTCGTCACCGCTACCGGCATGGACACCGAGATGGGCAAGATCGCGGGAGCCCTGGCAGAAGCTGAAGACGGACAGACCCCGCTGCAGATAAAGCTCTCGCAGCTGTCGAAGATCCTTACCTGGCTGGTGCTGGGAATCTGCGTGGTCGTATTTGCCGTACAGATGCTGCGCGCGGGCAGTCTTGACATCGGCGTGATACTCGATTCGTTCATGATAGCCGTATCGCTCGCGGTCGCAGCCATACCCGAAGGTCTGGCTGCCGTAGTGACCGTGGTCCTGTCGATAGGCGTCACCAACATGTCGAAGCGCAGCGCCATCATAAGAAAGCTGACCGCCGTCGAGACCCTCGGCTGCGCTCAGATAATATGCTCCGACAAGACCGGTACCCTTACCCAGAACAAGATGACCGTGGTGGACTACTTTGGCTGGGACGAAGAGGTCGACTGCGCCAGCGGCATGGCTCTTTGCAGCGACGCGGAGCTCGTGGACGGAGAGGTCACCGGCGAGCCTACCGAAGCTGCTCTAGTTGCCTGGGCGAACAAGCTCGGAAAGCCCAAGGACGAGCTCAAGCTCGAGGCAATGCGCAAGGGCGAGGCTCCCTTCGATTCGCTGCGCAAGATGATGTCCACCGTGCACAACGTGGCCTTCGGCTTTGTACAGTACACCAAGGGCGCTCCCGACGTGGTAGTGTCGCTTTGTACTTCTTATATAGATAAGGACGAGATAAAGCCCATGACCGACGAAAAACGCGCCGAGATCATGAGCGCCAACAAGGCCATGGCCGACAAGGCCCTGCGCGTGCTCTGCTGCGCCCAGAGGCTCTGGGACAAGCTCCCCGACAGCTTCGAGCCCGACTATCTCGAGCACGACCTCTGCTTCATGGGCCTCTGCGGAATGATAGACCCAGTGCGCCCCGAGGTGCGCGACGCCATCGTGGAATGCCGCGGCGCTGGCATACGTCCGATAATGATAACAGGCGACCACATCGCCACCGCGGTAGCTATCGCGAAGGATCTCGGCATACTCGAAGAGGGCCAGGAAGCCATCAGCGGCGCCCAGCTCTCCGCCATGAGCGACGAGGAGTTCGAAAAGGCCTTCCGCAACATATCCGTTTACGCGCGCGTGCAGCCGGAGCACAAGACCCGTATCGTCAACGCGTGGCGCGGAGCGGGCTACGTTACCGCGATGACCGGCGACGGCGTCAACGACGCCCCGTCCATCAAGTCGGCGGATATAGGCGTAGGCATGGGCATCACCGGTACCGACGTCACCAAGAACGTCGCGGATATGGTGCTCGCAGACGACAACTTCGCGACCATAGTAGGCGCGGTCGAGGAAGGCCGCCGCATTTACGACAACATAAGAAAGGCGATACAGTTCCTGCTCGGTTCCAACATGAGCGAGGTGCTGTGCGTGTTCTTCGCGAGCCTGCTGGGCTTCGTGATCCTCAAGCCCGTACATCTGCTCTGGATCAATCTGGTCACCGACTGCTTCCCCGCGCTCGCTCTGGGCATGGAGAAGGCTGAGCCCGACGTCATGAGGCGCAGGCCCCGCGACGCAAAGGCAGGGGTCTTTGCCGACGGCATGGGCTTCGACATAGTCTATCAGGGCGTCTTCGTGACCCTGCTGGTATTCGCTTCCTACTTCATCGGTGCCCACATCGAGGGCCTCGGCTGGGGCTTCGGCGGAAGCACCCACGGCACTACGATGGCGTTCATCACAATGTCCATGGCCGAGATCTTCCACAGCTTCAACATGAGGTCGCAGAAGAACAGCATCTTCAGCCTGCCCACGCAGAACAGGGTGCTGATCTTCGCCGCCATCGGTTCGCTTCTCGCGACCACGCTGGTCTGCGAGATACCCTTCCTTGCCTCCGCGTTCGACTTCAGCAGCGTAGGCATCAAGGAATATCTCATAGCCCTCGCCATCAGCGTGTGCATCATCCCGCTCGTGGAGCTCGTCAAGGCTCTCAAGCGCCGCGCCGCGAAGGTAAAATAATTATCTACTATTATATATAAAAGAGGGGCTCCGCGAGGCTGCGGGGCCCCTTTATAATTATTTTAAAAAATCTCAAAAAAGTGCTTGCATTTCTCTGGGAGGAGGAGTATTCTATTAAAGCTGTCGCCGAACGGAGGCAGCCGGTGAGAGTTCTGAAAAGCGGCTCGAAAAAGTTTGAAAAACAGGCAAAATACTGGTTGACAAACAGGGCGTAAGCTTGTAGAATAATCACTGCGCCGCGACAAGCGGCTGTGAACCTTGAAAACATCATAGTGTAGAAATTGAGTCAAAGAGATCATCAAGTTGATCTCGGAGAAGTACAAACAATCTGCAACAG
>Ga0208297_1002336_pt1 | contig 11460 bp, 7 predicted proteins | sample LMS_cellobiose_e_FD_187367 | JGI IMG/M metagenome (GOLD analysis project Ga0208297, IMG submission 187367) | Rumen-fistulated moose microbial communities from Alaska, USA - LMS_cellobiose_enrichment (SPAdes) (version 2) | ecosystem: Host-associated > Mammals > Digestive system > Stomach > Rumen... | reverse complement strand
TGTACAATCTTCTCGGACATGGTTTGCTTTCTCCTTTCAGAATGGTGTGTCGCAACTTCATTCTAACAGAGTCTGCAAACCGTGTCTTTCTCTTTATTCAAATTTGCGCAACTTATTGTACCTTATCCTTCATGTACGCATCGTTTTTGGTTTCCCTTCGCGTACATGATAGCCCGGCACCGCTCCAGAGTCCAACGTGCAACAATTAGATTTGCAGACTTGACAAAATGAGAAAGCAGCCCCTCTGGCAGGAGCCGAAAGGGACTGGCATTAATTCAACGTCGTTTTTATACGCTCGTCATCATTTTACTGCTCTTATCCTTCAAATCTGCGCTTTTATAGCTTTACATTTATCTTCATCATTGCAAAAGGATAGCACCGATAAAACAATAAGATCATGGATAGATAAACATGTGTCATTTGCGACATGAGCAACAAAATCAGATTCATCTTTGGATAAGTGTATAGCATTATCTTGAACAAACAGTTCCATTTGACTCCCTCCTGGCAGCATCATAACAAATAGTTCCTGAATAAAATGTCGAAACAAACCGGCCGTTGATGGTTCCTTTATTATCGCCCCCGACAAGCAACAAATAATATTTAAGTAGCGCTTTGGTAGTAGCTATTAACTACCATCATTCAATATAAAAACTCCTTATCACATAATATCTTTAATTACTTTTACAGCTACACCTTGAATTCGAAGCTCAGCAGGAAAGATATCTTGGTATTTTTCATTTTCCGGATGCAAATAGAATCGCTCGCCATTGTGCATTAGCCTCTTTAGTGTATTGTTGTTATTGTCATCAATCGCAACAACAATATCCCCAATATTTGCAGAGCTCTGCGAACGAACAATGACTAAATCTGACTCATCTATTCCAATGTTAGTCATAGAGTCACCATATGCCTTTAGCGCAAAATAATGACCAGGTTCTAAAAGTGATGAAGGAAAATCTAAACTTCCATCAATCTTCTGTTCTTCAAGAGAAAAACTGCCACACGCAATTCGCCCTATGATAGGAAGGTGTAGAACACTTGCTGCCGTATTATTCTTGATGTGTTCAGTAATAATCGTTTTTCCATCATACTTAATGATGTTGGCGCAATCTAATGCCTTTAAATATCTCTGCGCCGTTTGGCGCGAAATATTAGTTCCTTGCTCAATTTCGCGTAACGAAGGCGAACGGCACATATCATCATAAAACTCATTAACGAATGATATTATTCTCTCTTCAGTTATTTTACTTTTAGTTCTCATACTATTCACCTAAAGGCAAAGTGTGACAATTGTCCCATATAGATAATAGCATGTACAAATGATACTGTCAAGCTCTATTGATCAATAAACAATCTCCCACATGCACTGTAATAGGTACACGTGGGAGATGCAGAGGTTATTGAACTTCTTTTGATCCTTTTTCTAAGAGGATTACACTCTTGCTATCTTTTGATAGGATTCTTTCAGATATAAGACGGTCAATGTTCCTGTGGTCAATACTGCCATTATATATGATGTGTTTTCTGGCAATTTGAGAAATCAATACTCTTGCATATGGATTATCCCCTATTTCTTTATGCAACGCAATTGCCCTTGAAATAAACTCAGTTGTATTACCTGCGTTCTCCTCCATCATCAATTCCATTATTTTATAATTTGATGTTTCTTTTGGACCTTCGCGCAGAACGGCAATAGTGCTTTCGTTTGAAATGATATACGAAATATCATTCATAATATTCAGCGCAAGTATAGTTCCCACTTGACCTAATAATTTCCTTATGTGGTCATCGCTAATGTGATCATCCGGCATTTTTTCCGAAATGAAGGCGGATATGCTAGCGACAATCTCATCACAATGATCTTGATATGGCTTCAGCGTCGCAAAAATAACCTTTTGGGCAACTCTAAAAACAGTGCTAAGTAGCATTTCAATGTCATCTGCTTCTAATGCCCCATACTGATCTACAAGAGCTCGCCCAATAAGCTGCAAAAACTTGAAAGCTCGCATAGTAACATAACGAGGCTTATCCACATCATTCTCGTCAAAATCAAAGATGCCTCGGAATTTAATCATTTCATGGCGATTTTGTTCCACTCTTTGAAGTTGCTCATTGTTATCCTGCCTGTCTTTTTGCGAAGGAGCTCTTCGAGAAAACGTCGTGTGCGACTGTAAAAACGGTAGATTTCTTTTATCAAGGTTCCACTCGGGAGCCTCTTTCAGTAGTTGATCTGCTTCTTTGGCAACCATTATGGCAATCTGAGTATTACTTCGAATAAACGAAAGAAACATGATTATGGTATCATTTATTCCAAAACAGATATGATTCATGACGTGTGTGAGTTTTTCAATATTTGAGTGGTCTTTTTCAAACTCTCTGCTTATAGATTTTGCCACAAAATATGCATAGGTATTTTTGTCGTAAAACTGCACATCGAAAGAGTCAATCCCTTGTGAAAAAATATGCGCAGCAACACACGTATCCAGAAAGGCCCGTTCATTAATGGAGGCCTTCTTCTTTGCATTATATTCGCTAATCAATGAACTATATTCTGAAATACTTATTCGTTCTGCTCGCTTTCCAAAATACATTTGGTCAGCAATGTATTCCAGTGTCAATAAATAGACATTAGCAATAGCGTCCTTGCCACACGCATGAATGATGGCAGTTCGTATATTTGTTTCGAACACCATGGAGAGCGTTTGGGGAACCCTTTTTTCTTTGGCATCTCCATTCATAAGATATTTTATATACTGAAGCGTGTTGCTTGGAGTAAAGTCGAAAAGGTTTGTTTGACTTTGAACCATATAATCGAACGCGATTTTAATTGAATCTATTGTATCAGCGTCTTTGCCCATTAGCTTGCCGACATTTTCAATCAATTGGTCTCGTGTTACCTTGTAAAAAGGAGCAATGCTAATGGTGCTAATCTCCTTACTCTGCAATTTGTCTTTTACGATATCCTCTAGATCTTGGTTTTTTTCTTTGGTTGTGTAAATTAAATATTTCCCGGAGCTAATAATCCTCTCAATAAGGTTCTCACGCGCCTTGCTATTTGCAATTAAATCCAAATCGTCAACAAAGACAACAGTTCGACCAAACCCAAGCTGCTCAAATGCCTCAAATGCATGATCGGATGTGGGCTGATATTGATCCTCATATAGATCTCTTAACATCTTATCAATTCTGCTATCTTTGTAATCCCGTTTTTCGATCAGGAGCGGCAGATAATGATAATCAACTGCTTTTGAATATAGATATCTTAATAATGCAGTTTTACCAGAATTAGAATTACCGGTTATGCGAATCACTCTGTTAGCTCTTAGCGCGCGATAAATATCCTCAACGCGAATATCTGCTAGCTTCTCTTCCGCAGAAAATGCTTCACCCTCTGCGGTTAGTGAAGGAAAGACAAAGTAGTCTGTGTACAGCTTACTAATATTCTGGGTATCTGAAAGCAATCTAGATATGTACGTTTCCGCGGGAGCATATTTGTCCGCCTTAATAGGCAAAGAACCACGTTCTATAGAGTAAAATACCGCCTCCTCTGGTGCCCATCTGAATTCCCGACAGGTCAGTGTTTTACTCTCTGTATCAAACAAAACTGCGTTAAATGCGGCTTCTTCGTTTGTATCTAATGAGAATCTACCGCCCATTATGATATTGTGTGACTTCCCGTCAGCATATTTTGCTGATAATACTTCGGACTTGTGGTCATGCCCAAAGAATGTAATATCATCAGAATCGATTGCTTTTTTTAGCATCTCTTTTGTGCCCCATTCGCACCACTCATAATGATGATGCATAATTGTAATCTTAAGATCGGCATTAGGATGACGCTTAATTTGTTCGGCCACATGCGCCGGGAAATAATGGAGCTGCTTATCTTCAGGTTCTCTCGTAGAAAAAGGCGCAGAATTAAGCAGGCACAACTGAATGCTTGTACCGCATATTTCAATATTCTTTACATCACACATTGTAGCAGAAACAAAACATTGTTTTGTTTTAGAATAATCGAAAAAACCGTCTAATCTTTGCAGTTCGTCAGGCAGATGTTCTTCTTTATCCCATGATTCAATCTGAGACGCTCCGCGGCATCCTTCAGGCAATAAAAGATCGTGGTTGCCAGGGACAATCGCTGTCGTAATAAATCCACAGTTTAACGAGTCACTCAAGTCGGATAAGAGCTTTCCCAAAAGTCTTCTCCCTGCGGTAAACTCTCTTTTAGATGCATGATCTGCAAGATCTCCTGAAAACACAAGAATAGCGCCATCAATATTGCCCAGTGTTTTGATCGCAGGAACCACCATGTCTATTTTCTTAGTGTTGAAATAATCTTTGGCATGGCAATGCATATCACTCAGTTGGATAAAAAGAACTTTCATATTATTTCTCCTCTATCGCATATTTATGGCATGTGTTTTATCTACCTTAATGGACGAGATCGTTAATCTACATTTGCCCAATTTGAGAACGCTCAAAAATATTCTATCCTACCACTAACTTGTTCGTCTTCTTCAAATACTTTGCCGGGATTGGGGCATCCAGCCGCCAGGTGATATTCATGGGCTTTTCGCCCTCGTGCTTCACATAGTTTGCTGTACCGAGATACGTGTAAGCCTCGGCACCATTGGTGATTCGGTCGGCCTTGAACTCGCGGACGAACAGCAGCACACGGCTACCCTGCTCCTTTTGATGAATGTACCGCTGGCCGGTGGAAGAATTCTCCGCCGTGGTACTCTGACTCTGCCAATGGAACAACCATTCATTGATCGAGTAGTCGTTGTACATTGTCGTAGGTGAATAGTCCTTGTCCGCCTTATTCAGCGTCACGAAGAACACGTCCAGCTTCTGATCCGGCAGCCACTTCACGCCCTCACGCACGGTTGCCGGCTTTAAGAAGTCCAGCGCCACCAGCAGTTGATCACGGGTGTAGGTGCAATGCAGATCCAACGGGCAGTCAAAGCCCACGTCCACCGGAGCATCGATAAAGTCGATCCGATCAAATTGATACTTCAGCAGTTCCATGAGTTCACCCAGCAGCACAGGGCTATCCGCCAGGGCATAGAGGTTGTCCCAAACCTCATCGCTGCTCCAGTCTTCAGCAGCCTTGCCCCAGACTGTGACATAGAACATCTGCAGCATCCGCTTCTCGATGCCGGAAAGCTTATCGAAATCTACATCGTCCAGCCGTGGCAACAAATCCAGAAGGAACGAGATCCAGCGCCGGGAGTCGATCACCGCTAGCCTTGCCATCGCCTTTGTCATCGTCTCTTCCAGCGGCTCCATGAAATCATCGATCACATCGGCGCGGGCACACAGCCATGAGAACGTAGCAAATTTGTAGATGCTCCGCGGATCGAGATGATAATAGTCCAGGAAGTTGGAAAGGCTCAGCCTCATGCCGGTATCTTCCTCAAAGGAAGCCACTCTCGTCACCAGGCCAGCGGTGTTGCCGTAAGAGGCACGGATATTGTCGAGTATGTATTTCGCCGCCTTTTTCTCCAGTTGGATATAGCAGCCCTTCGGTGCCGACAGGAAGCCGTCCTTGATCTCACGGGTCACGCTGCGCGTGGTGTTGGAGAGAAGCGCAGCAAACTTGTCCTCAAAGTTATACTTTCTGTTCGCCTGGCCGATGAAGTCGAGAACGGTCAGGCACTCTTTATCTTCTGCCAGTCGCAGGCCGCGTCCTAACTGCTGCAGGAAGATGGTGAGCGATTCCGTAGGCCGAAGGAACAGCACGGTGTTGACCTCCGGAATGTCCACACCTTCGTTATAGATATCCACGACGAAGATAAAGCGAACCTTGCCGGAAACGAGACTATCCTTCGCGTTACGGCGTTCTTCATCCAGGGACTTACCGGTCAGGAACATGGACGGAATGCCATGTTCATTGAAGTACCGGCACATAAACTCCGCGTGATCCACCGTCACGCAAAAGCCCAAGCCCTTTACATCGTCAATGTCTGTCACGTATTTCAGCAGCGATGACACGACCAAATCCGCACGCCGCTCAGCCATCATGCCGCTGAGCGTGTATATCTTAGAGAGCTCGGATTTATCGTATCCACCGGCCGACCATTTCAGCTTGTCCAGATCCACCGTGTCAGTCACGCCGAAATACTGGAACGGACACAGAAGCTTGCGATCAATAGCCTCCGGCAAGCGGATTTCCGCCGCAATGCGATTATTGAAGTAACCGAGAATGCTCTTACCGTCCATTCGTTCCGGCGTGGCAGTCAGTCCCAGAAGGATCTTCGGCTGATAGTATTCCAGCAGTTTCTGATAGGTGGGCGCCGCCGCATGGTGGAACTCGTCCACGATGATGTAATCATAGAAATCCGGAGAGGTCTTTGCCGTAAAGTCCTGACTGTTAATAGTCTGGATGGACATGAACAGGTGGTCGATGCTGTCCGGCCGATAGCCCCCAACAAACATATCTCCGAAATTGGCGTCTCTCAGCACTGCCCGGAAGGTGTACAGGCTCTGTTTCAGAATCTCTTCCCTGTGGGCGATGAACAGCAGACGGCAGGGACTGCCGGGATTCTTTTTCCGGAACGCCTTGTAGTCCAGCGCAGAAATAACCGTCTTGCCCGTGCCGGTTGCGGCAACAACAAGATTACGGGTATAACCGCGGACGGTACGTTCCGCCTCCAGCTTATCCAGAATCTCCTGTTGATAAGAGTACGGCCTGATCTCCAGATTGTAGATCTCGGCATTGTTGCTGTCGAAATACTTCTCTGCCTGCAGCGCACGGGCAAGGCGCTCCCGTTGTCCTTCGTCGTAGTATTCGAACTCTTTGTCGTTCCAGTAAAACTCGAAAGTAGCCGCCACTTTGTCGATGGTCTCCGGCAGATCCTTCTTCGTGATCTTTGTATTCCACTCCAGGCCGCTAGTCAGGGCCGCATTGGAAAGGTTGGACGAACCAACATAGGCCGTCGTGAAGCCAGTATCACGGTAGAAGATATATGCCTTCGCATGGAGGCGAGTGATCTTCGTATTATAGCTGACCTTGATCTGCGTATTGGAGAGCTTGCGCAGCTCTTCGATCGCCTTCACATCGGTTGCACCCATGTAAGAGGTTGTGATGATCCGCAGCTCGCCGCCGTTTTGGGTGAAGGTCATCAGCTCGTCCATGATGAGACGCAGTCCGCTCCACTTGATAAAGGAAACCAGCATATCAATCCGATTGCAGGACACGATCTCCTTTTTAAGCTCCGTGTACATCTGCGGCTCGTGAACAGCACCGGTGAACAGGCTGGATTGTGCGATTGAGGTTTCCGGACGGACAACCTGTGCCTTATCATCCAACGCCCAGATGCTGTTTTGCCGGTCAAAAAGCGCAAGAAGCTGCTCCGCCCGCTCTGCAACAGAGAGCGAGTCGAAGTCAGCTTCTTTTGTTTCAGCCTGGATCGTGGTGATAATCTGATTAGCCAGCGCGACCTGGGCATTCAGATCTCCGCCATTGTCTCGGAGATTGTCCAGCCCGCGCTCCACCACTTCGGCAACATACTTTGCCAGCACCTTGGAGGCCTCGGCAGTATCAATGGGCGCAGTTTGGCTGAGCTTGTCCGCATTGGCAAGCTCAGTATCCAATCCCTTGTTGATTACCTGTTCATATAGTCCATCGTGCAGCATGTTGGCCCTCCGTTCATTTCTTTGGAAAACAGTCCCGACTCATCGGTTATAGTATTCTTCTATCTTTTTGGCGCATATCTTTTCAATTTGCACCTTCTCCTCGGAACTTAACTTTTTCCACACCGCGCCGTCCACCTCGATGATACCAAGCGTTTTGGTATGGCGCATCATGTTCATGTCCTCGAAGCGTTTGAAGGGATTGGAGAGGATGTTCCGCTCGGCTTCTTTGTCGGTGTAGCCGCCTTTAGCGAAGATGCTGTTGGCCTTTTCAACTTTCAGTCCGGTAGCACGCCGGGCCTCATAGAAGCTGCGGAAATAGGAGACGATATCGCTGATCTTCACACGCCCTGCAGCGTCCGCATAGGTCAGTATCGCTTTCAGCAGCACCGGCTTATAGGAATAGCTCATGTCCATCTGCTCGACCATTTCCATGAACAACTGCTTGCGGTTGCTGTCGTCGATGAGCTTCCAGCCGAACTGCTCGGCATAGGCCTGCAGGGTTTCCTCTTTGAAATATTTGAAGGTGCGGTGCTCGCTCATGGGCACGATCAGATCCGGCACCAGCTTGCCTTCGCGCACATAACGCTCAATGGTCTCGGTCTGCACATCCACCCGGCGCACAAACTCCATCTGTGAGATCATGCCGGCAGCTTCTTCCTGCCAGTTAAAGATATCCACCAGTTCGTAATCGGTGGCGTCCACAGGATAATCGATAATCGCATCCGGCTTTTCGACTTTGCGGTACAGATCGTCCTCAGCCTCGCGCTGGCCCTTCTTGCCGACCACCGTGCCGCCCGCATGATACTCGTTTAGTTTGAACAGGCGGTGCAGTGAACAGGGCATATTGTACTGGCTGGCGTTGTCCACGAAGTCGAAGACCATCAAATGATCCTTGCCCTCCGCCGTGCGCATACCGCGGCCAAGCTGCTGCGTGTACAGCACCTTTGACATGGTGGGACGCGCCATAAACAGGACTTCCGTCTGCGGACAGTCCCAGCCCTCATTCAGAAGATCGCAGGCGCAAAGCACCTTGATCTCACCGCTGGCGAACTTGGCAAGCTGCTCGTTGCGCTCGGAGGTTTTCATGCTGCCAGAAACCGCAATCGCAGCGACACCCGCCGCCCGGAACAGTTCCGCAATCTGCTCGGCGTGCTTCACGGAGGCGCAGAACACGACGGTGCACTTGTCCTTCACATAGTCCAGCCAGGTATCCACAATGAGCTGGTTCCGCTCCGTCACGCAGATCTTCACATCCAGATCACGGATGTTGTACTGCACGCTGTTGAAGCGCACTTTGGTCATGTCGATGTTGGTATGGATGCGGATGCATCGAACCGGCACTAGGGCGCCGATCGCCACGGCAGTCTGGATATCCAGCTTGTGGGCGGTGTTCTTGAAGATCTCCAAGATATTTACATCGTCCGCCCGCTCCGGCGTGGCCGTGAGCCCTAGCGTGAACTGCGGCTTGAAATAGGAAAGGACCTTCTGATATGTATCCGCAGAGGCGTGGTGTGCCTCGTCTATAATCAGATAGTCGAAAGCGTCCTCCCGGAACTGCTCCAGATTCAACGCCACGCTCTGGATGCTCCCGCACACCACATGGGCATCCGGCTCCTTGAGACTGTCCGCAAACTTGCCAACGGTCACTTCCGGCCACAGGTCGCGGAAGGTGTTATAAGCCTGGTTCACCAGCTCCATCGTGTGCGCCACGAACAGCACCCGGCCTCCGCAGCGTTTTGCGTCCATGACTGCGGTCACAGTTTTGCCTGTACCTGTGGCATGGTAGAGCAGGGCGATGGTCTCCCGGTTTTGTCGCATGGTCTGCAGTGAATCCAGCGCCTCCTGCTGATACTCCCGCAGCTCCAGTTGATCGGCTTTCAGCGCCCGCCCCTGTTGGGTAGGCAGATAGTCCTCGATCTCTTTGAAGCGTGGATCGCTGCCGAGGAACACGCGCAGCTCATCCTTCACGGTTTCCGGCTGCTTCTGCATCTGCCGGACCGCCCAGCGGTACACGTCCCAGCCCAAATGGATCATGCTGTTCTGCTTCAGCAGGTCATCATAGAACTTGTCCTGCGACACCAGGCGCGGGTTATGGGAAGCCTCGTCGTCGATCTCAATGGCGACGCGGGTCGCGCCGTTTTCCAAGACGAAATCGGCGAAGCGGGCATTTTGATAAATGTCGTAAAACGGGTACTGTGAATACAGATACCCGGCTTTTTCTGCCCCGAAGGTATCCGCGAAAAGGTCTATGAACAGATCCTCGGCCGCACTGCCGGAGGCTGATCTGTATTCAGGCATGGTTGCTCACCTCACAGCCATTTACTAAAGAAATCATCTGATGAAAAGCTATCAAGTTTGGGGAAATTCTTCTTAGATAGATTGATACCCCATTCCGGTTTGCTCTTTTGGCCTTCCTTGTCATAGTCTCTGCTTACGAAAGGCTCCTTTACTGTGGCCCATGTTGTTGCAGGAATAACGAACACGTCCGGCAAAGAGCCATCGACAAATCGCATAAGGCACAGGAGCCAATTCTCCTGAAGCTCTATCTTGTCCTTTTGAACAAAGACATAGCCCGCATTGCGAATGGATTTTACTTGCACTTCATAGAACTGTTTGTTATGCGGATTCTTGGCAATAAAGTCTACCCCGTGATCGTCAATTTCCGATGTGTACACTTCAAAGCCATAGGAAGCGAACTCCATTTTTGCGTAGTATTCAGCATACCGGCCAAGCTGTAACGGAGAAAGCTTCGACCAATTTGTACTCGGCATATTATTCCTCCACAACTACTTTCAGAAGAATTCGTTTCTCAAAGCCACCGCGTTTGGCGGCTTTTTCTGAACGTACCCGCTCCAAATTTTCTATGGTATAGCCGCGAGCTATTGCTGCCGCTCGAATTACTTCCAGAAGATCGGCTAATTCCTCAATATTCTGATCCTTATGGTATTCTGCGAGTTCTTCATCCAGCTTTGCATCAATCATACGGAGATAGTCTTCGGCGGATAAAATCTCTGTTGAACAGGATTTGCCAGAAGATTCGATGATTTCCGGGATGCGATCACGAACAAGCTTGTTGTAATGTATTATCATCTTTTCACCTACACTACACCGGGTCTTTCGGCAAAGGGATCATGTTCTTACACTGGGCTTGACTGTTGAAATAGTTGGTACAGCCGTAGAACACATTACCGTTTTTCGGATTCATTTTGACTATCATATAGCCATCTTTGCACTTGGGGCATTTGAATATGTCGTGCTTATGTACTTTGTCATTGGTCATAAAATCGCAGACTTCCACTTCGTTGGTACAAATCCACAGGTTCAGGCCGTAGTTCTTATTGAACTCATATTTGAGTGGAAAACCACAAGCCGGGCAACGAAGACTAAAGAGGTCGACGACTTCCATATTGAGCTTATCACTATGCGATAGATTGTTCTCTTTGATCAGCTCAATCAGGAACCGGGATGGTTTGTGCTGCGGTGTCATGATATAAACGCGGTTTTTGGTTCGTGTCAGCGCAACGTAAAACAAGCGTCGCTCTTCGGCATAAGGCATACTGGCATCCTCATAAGTCACCAGCTTCATAATAGGATCATCTTCAATCTGGCACGGGAAGCCAAATTTGCCTTCAAACATGTTGATCAGCACAACATTGTCATAGCCCAAGCCCTTAGAACTATGTGCTGTCATGAAACTGATGTTTGCGTTGGGATATGCTTCGCTTTTTACACGGTTGTTGGGAAGCTCAGAAAACCGACCGGTATTATAGAGCTTGTACATGTCGTAATTGTACCGACCGATCAGCAGAATAGATGATT
>Ga0208297_1002332_pt1 | contig 11493 bp, 6 predicted proteins | sample LMS_cellobiose_e_FD_187367 | JGI IMG/M metagenome (GOLD analysis project Ga0208297, IMG submission 187367) | Rumen-fistulated moose microbial communities from Alaska, USA - LMS_cellobiose_enrichment (SPAdes) (version 2) | ecosystem: Host-associated > Mammals > Digestive system > Stomach > Rumen... | reverse complement strand
CCCCCTACGGCTTCCTTCAGACCCCACCGTTACCAGTGACGCCCTTGCCCTCGGGTTATCTTCCCGCTGGTTAGGTGATAGGGCTTCTTTCAGCCCATCGGCTCAGCAAACATGCTGGTCAAACGATTGCCACGGCACTTCGTGCCTCGCAACAATATTCGCGAGCATCAGTGAGCATCAGTAGTACCCGTAGGGTGCAATGACCTGTATGATGGCCTTCAGTTGTGTCATCGCGAGGAGCGCAGCGACGTGGCGATCTCTTTTTTCACCTTTATCGACAGTCTCGGAGGCCACATTCCCGTGGCCTCTTTTTCTATCACGGACGACCGCTAGGCATTCAGCTTAAACGGATTATAGCTGATCCCTTCATCAAAGGCATCGATCTGCTCAGTCCGCTTCAGCCAACCAACCACGCCGTAAGTTAATGGTGTGGCCACCACTTCAAATGTCACTTTGAACAAATACTGGTATAACATCATCTGCCCCAGTACCGCATTGGGTACCGTACCCCAGAAGGAAATGATTATGAATATTACTGTGTCCAAGCATTGCCCCACCAATGTAGAGCCGATGGTCCTCATCCATAAAAACCGGCCTTCAGTGAATACCTTCAATTTGGACAGCACCATGGAATTGGCAAACTCACCAGCCCAATAGGCCAGTAAAGATGCCAGCACGATTCGGGGAGTCATACCCAGGACTAAAGAAAAGGCACTGCTGCCGTCAAAGAATTCCGGTGAAGGTATCGCCAGAACCAGGTAAAAGGCTGCAACCATTATCAGGTTACATAAAAATCCCGCCCATATAACCAGTCGAGCCTTTTGAAAACCGTATACCTCCGTTAAAACATCACCGGCAATATAAACCACAGGAAACAATATCACTGCCCCGGGCAAAACGATTCCATATACAGTTATCAATTTACCCGCAATTATGTTGGATATCAGCAGGCAACTGACAAATATACAGGCGATAAGTACAAAAAGGTGTGATGTATTCCTGGTATCCTGCATTAAGGGTGTTATACCTCCACTTTCAACATAATCAATTTACAGTATAGTGATTGGGTTCTTCGGGGGCAAGGCTGAAGCTTAAGAAAACACGAGGAAAAAGAGACACACAGGCTTAATCTATTTTAATCCTGATGCCAGTTCCAATAGTTTTTTCGTGGTGTTGGCATTGCGTATGGTAATGCTTTGATAGGCTTTGGTTCCGACGATTTTTGACCATCTGGTGCGGGAATATGTTTTTAGCGGTGCCGACCAGAATATGATTTGCTTATAGACATACAGCTTTTCGTACTCCGGTCTTATTGGGCCTACTTCTCCTATTATTTCCTCTGCCGTGGCTGGATGGATCACAAACATGGCATCATGTTTTGAATCGGGATCATTTCCCCACCATTGCGGTACATTATCCAGCGCTTCCTGTAAAGTATCAACATCGATTAGGGCCAGGCTGATTGGAAAACCAAATTCCTGGTGTATTATCTCCTTACATTTTTCAGCAAGCTTAATAGTGTCTTTTTCTTCACTGGTAAAGATGACATTGCCGCTGTTGATATAGGTGATTGCATCTGGAAATCCGGCCTTGTTGAAACAGGTTTTCAAATCTTTCATAGAGACTTTGTTTTTACCACCGACATTTATTCCCCTGAGCAGCGCAACATATTGCATGTGGGATCTCCTTATCCATAAGTTTTTCTTTTAGGGATACTCACCCAGTCTGCCGCCCCTTTGCCTGAAAGCAGCACCATTCTCAACTCTTATCTTCCATATTAAAATTAAATCTACCATGATGTTCCCTCACTTGCCAATTTGATTTTGCATGCCAGGTGAAAATCTCATTCATTTCAGGCCAGAGTAAATACTAGCTCTGTAATTCACTCCGCGTCAGAAACCACAGATAAAAACCCTGAAAAAAGGCCTCGAGCGCGTACTCGAGGCCTTATAGTTCCAAACAAATGTCAATATACTTAAAACTCACCGGGAGTCATATCATGATGTTCCATATCACCGTAGCAGCTTCCGCTCTGGTGGTATTGCCCTGGGGGTTAAAACTATTGTCCGGGTAACCATTCATTATTCCAGCGTTTACTGCTGACCGAACACTTCCCTTGGCCCAGGAAGAAATCAGGCTGTTGTCGACAAATCCGGTCTCACCAGAAACCTCTGCCAGCTTCAAGGATTTTGTGGCTATAACCGCCATCTCTTCCCTGGTGATAGGCTGATCAGGTTTGAAGCTGTTGTCTGAATAGCCGCCCACTATCCCCAAAGCTGCTGCAGTGGCAATGCTGCTTTGGGCCCAGTGGCCAACGGTATCGCTAAAACTACTGACGCTGCCAGTTGCTTGCAGGTTCAAAGCCTTGACCAGTATGGTGGTGAATTCAGCCCGGGTGATATTGGCATCCGGCCTAAAGCTGCCGTCCGGATAACCCCCTATAACCCCCAGGCCGGCGAGTTTTTCTACCGTATCTTGCGCCCAGTGGCTGTCCAGGTCGGTAAAGCTGGTGCGATGTTCAGCCTCAGGTAGTTGAGTCGGCGGCTCGGTAGTTACCTTTTTCGCCATCACTACATATTTGGTGAAATGATCCACAGTTACGCTTATATAGGAGCCGGATACCGTTCCCCCGCTCTTTACCCAGGAGGCAGATAGTTCATCATAGGACTCCTGAAACAGTGCTCTGGTACACCGAGTAGGATACTGAGCCCTCTGCCGGAGTCCAGCTGAGATTCACCCGGCTGTTGCCCGGGGTAGCCGATAATACCGGTACTCCTGATAACAGGGCGGGTATAGGTATTCTTAATGCATCACTGACGTTCCCGGCCTCATCCTTGACTATTATGTAGATATCATGGCCGCCCGCGCTAAGCCCGGTAAGGTTAATGGTCTCCTCACTGGTGCCGCAGGCAATCCCCGGCCCGCTGCTGTCAATAGCGGGCGGAGCATCACCGGCTGCCACCACCTGGTAATAGTATTGACCCGCTTCGTCCGAAGTAAATTTGACTGTGCCTTCACTGTCCGAGTTCCGGCTGACGCCACCCGCGGTCAAGTGCGGAGCAGTCGTGTCAGGCAGATACCGCATTACCGTTGCTTTCCCATTATCGTTTCCGTCCATATAGGCCAGGTAAGGATTTCCGTTGCCGTCCAGCGCCAGGGAGATGTAATCCGCTCTAGCTGCCGACTATATCGGACTCCTCCACTAAGGTGCTCATGGCAAACCTACTGTCACACTACCATTTAGGTGAGAAGCATTTTCACAGCAATGACACGCTTAAATGACTATTCCCCCAGCAGGTTATACAATACCTGGGCCATTTCCGCCCGGGTGGTAAGCCCGGAGGGATTCAGCCTGCCACCGCTGCCGCTAACTATGCCGGTTTGTACCAGCAGTGCCAGGGAGTCCTTAGCCCAGGGGGCGATATCCCCGGACTCGCTGAAGTCGGAGAGGGTCCTTCCCGAACTGCCTTGGGGCAATTGGCCAATTACCTTCAGGGTGTTGTATAACATAGTGAACATCTCCTGCCGGGTGATCTCTTTATCCGGTGCGTACTGGTTATTGCCTATCCCTGAGGTTATGCCCAGTCTCTTGGCCGCGGCCAGGTAGTTGGTGTACCAGGTATTGCCTGCATCGGAGAAGTTATCATTCGGGTTGGTATCAGGAGCAATACCGTATGCTTTCATCAGCAGTACTATGAATTCGGCGCGGGTAAGATTTGCTGCGGGGCTGAATCTGCCGTCCCCCGTACCCCTGGTGATATCCCTTGCGGCAATAAAGCTTACTGCACCTGCATACCATGCACCTGCCGGTACGTCGCTGAAGCTTACAAGGTTATAGGCTACCGCATAGAGACTGAAGTGGGTAGTGGTAAAGGTAACGGTTCCCGTATCCGGGTCGTAGTGCCCGTTGGGTACGCAGACTGCATTACCATTGCCGTCGATGTACCAGATAACTATACTTTCCGGATGAGCCAGTTCCTCAGCGGTGGGCTCATAGGGTATGGAGATAGTTACCTGTGCGTTGGGATTGTTCCAGCTGGCCGGTTCCCCGTCCAGGGTCAGGGAAATCTCAATCAGCGGCCGGTCGCCGATGGCATCCTTTATCTCTTGGGGTAGGGCAGATTTATCACCTACACCGATGGTGATGGCAGCTTTTTTGCCTTCCCCACCGGGAATGCCGGCCATCATATCCGCGGGTAGGGTGATGCTCCCGGCTCCGGTCCTGAAGGTCAGCGTACCGCCGCCGGGGGTGGTAAGGTAGGCCACGGGGATGCCCAGGGTGTAGCTGCTGATGCCCGGTATGGAGGGCATGGTGATTATCTCGTGGCTGCCGTTCATAATACTGCTGCCCAGCTGCTCGTTTATATTGACAGAAGCGTTACGCGCAGAGGAGTTTATGGTAACGGGAAGGGTTCCGCCTCCCGAAACGTCTGCCTGGTAATCCGGTTGGGTGGATGAGCGCTCCCCGCTGGAGCCGCCTCCGCCGCCGGTTCTGGTGAATGTGGCATTAATGGTATGATCGGCTATGACATTCGTAAAGGTATAGGTTGTTACATCTCCCTGATTGACACCATCGACAGTAACAGCGTCAATCCGGTATCCGGAGTCCGGAATTATAGTAAAGGTCTGGCTGCCGCCTGATACCACGCTCACGGCTCCGCTTGGGCTTATACTACCGCCTATACCTGCCGAGGCAGTGATAGTATACCTTGTGACCGGTGCTGTGGTCACCGTTATGGAGAAGTCCTGTATATAATCCATACTCTCAGATGCACCGTTGATGATGGTCGCCCTGATAATAACTATTCCCTCCGCTGCGATAGACAGCATGTTTCCTGAAATCATCGCGCCTGTTGTTCCCGGGTTCTGAATACTCCAAATTATAGTTTGATTGGTTGCGTTGGCCGGTAGAACCGTACCGGTAAGCGTGAGTGTCGTCCCCGCTATCGCCTCGGCTGGCACGTTGGTGATGTTTGTCACAGCTATAAACCGTGCCGCTCCGATGGTGAAGTTAATTGTATATGTCTTGGTGGTTCCGTCCTCGGCAGTAACCGTCACGGTGGCGCTTCCGGGCAGGACTGAAGCGTTATTGATAACGCAGCTTGCCAAGGGGTCCTCCACGGTGGCGGTAACAGTGGCGCTGGTTGACCCGTAGGGCAGTTCTACATCGTATTCGGTGTCATTCGGGTTAAATCCATTCATAGGCGTACCGTTTACTGAAAGGCTGCCAAGGTTGGCATTGCTGCTTTTAACATAGCTGTCCACCACATTAACTGTCAGCGTGGCTGTATCTCCCGTATTGAAAGTGATTACAATATCAAGGATGGCACCGGTAGTGGGAGAAAGGCTTGAGAGATAGCTATGTTTAATAGTTAAATCATTAACAATAATGGTAAAATCGGTATCCTGCACCAGGGGGTAAGCGCCATATACTACGCTGGTAACTGACGTGGCACTGTTCCATGTGATGACTGTAGTTAAATCAGCGGGATCGTTTAAGTCGAAATTGTGCAACGTTGGGCTGATGGTAGGCGGAGTGGCTTGCGGAGTAGCGGATGTTGTGGCTGCTAGGCCTGCCCCCGCCTCATTGACTGCACGCACGCCAAATATATAGCTCTGGCCGTTGGTCAGGCCGGTGAAAGTGTATCCGGTGGTGCTGCCCACATCGGTCCAGTTTGCGCCGTTATCCTTGGAAACCTCATATTTGATATTTGCGGAGCCGCCGTTATTGGCGGGTGCCGTCCAGCTTAATATGACTTGCCCGTCACCGGGGAAAGCGGTCAGATTCTGCGGCTCGGAGGGCGCTTTTATGGGCAGAAATACTGCCGAAACTGTTACGTCCTCTGCGGGCATGGAACTGGGAAGGCCATCCCAGTGGGAAAAATAATGACCGCTCTTGCTGGGGGTAGAAATACCAGCGGCGGAAATAGTAGTCTCGGCGTTGTAATATTGCGCCGCGTGTTGCTGGGTTTCGTTCATATAGAGGATCCGGTATACTGCGTTGCTCCCATCTGAGGAACGGAATACGGGATAGGCGTCCGTATTCAGCGTCTGCCCAAAGGCTGTACCCAGCAAGTAGGCGACTTCACCTGAGGCGAACTGGGCGGCGGATTTGCTCGCCGTGGTAAGGTTACCTGGGTTGTACCCGATTCCGCTTGCCGAGGAAGAATCGAGATAGTAGCAGTTGGACAACTGGCAATACTCGTTGGTCACGGCGCAAATTGCAGCGTTGTTGGGCAAGCCTGTGACATTCCCGCTATTGTATGCACCTGCCAGGGTGCCAGTCTTCGTTGTTAATCCGTTTAGTACCCCGCAGATTCCACCTATGTTAGTATCACCGGAAATATTACCTGTGTTGTACACGTTGGTGACGGCGCCGCTGCTGTTTCCACAAATGCCTCCGATTATCCTGCTTCCAACGCTGCCCTGAACCGTTTCGATGTTGCGGCAGCCACTGACGGTTCCGCTAGTATTGCCGACAATGCCGCCTACCCGCTCAGAGCCGGTCACCGTGCCCTCATTCTGGCAGTTTAAAATACTTGCATTATCAGAACTGGCTCTCCCGCACAAGCCGCCAACAGAATACTCCCCGTGAACCGTGGCAGCGCTGCGGCAGTTCTCAATCTTGCATAAATTCATCAGCATTCCGCAGATACCGCCCACGTTTTCATTTCCCTTTATATACGATTTAGCCAGGTTCAGGTCTTTTATAGTAGTAGCAGCGTTAACATAGCCAAATAAGCCCTGATAGTCGCCGGAACCGTTGATATAGACACCGCTGATGGTATGATTTTTACCATCAAAACCACCCTTAAAGTTATATGTGGAGTTGATGCCGATGGGTGTCCAGGTATAGGCCGGCGCATTGGTTTCCCAATTCTCCCAGTTACTTGTATCGTTTAGTTCGATATCAGCCATAAGAACGGCGTAATACCTGGTATTAATAGAACTGTTTACCTTATTGGCAAACTCTATCAAATGGTTTGCCGTCCAGATCTGATATGGATCATTTGATTGCCCGGTGCCGGGCATTTGGTCCGAAATAGTGATGCTGAACTCCTTATCATTATGCCCGTATTGGTTTTGCGCCCTGATGGTTACCGTACTGCTTCCCGCTTCAGCCGGCGTTCCTGTTATGGCGCCGGTGTTCCCGTCCAGCGTTAATCCTGTGGGCAAAGCACCGGAAAGGAGGGTAAAGGTGATAGGCTTGGTGCCTCTTGCTTCAATCTTTGCGCTGTATGCCTTGTGCATTATACCGGATGGCAAGGGTGACGCGGTCGTAATTTGCGGTGGGCTGGGTGTGAAATTTGCAGTTACTGTTACATCCTCTGCGGGCATAATCTCAGGCAGGCCATCCCAGTGGGAAAAAGCTTCATCGTCCCTTGTCGGCGGTTCAACGTCGTCTGAAGATACTGCTGCGCCAGCGTTGTAGTATTGATACTTATGTACCACGGTTCCGTTCATATAGGTAAGCCGGAAGACCTGATTGCTGTTATCCGCGTTACGGAAGACCGGCAAGGGGTCCCCACCAGGACTTAGTGTCTGGCCATATAAAGCCCCCATCAGATAGGCCACCTCGCCGGAGGCGAACTGTTCAGCGGATTTGTTCACCGGTATCCCAGTGCCATTATGGTTATGTATCCCATTATTCAGAGGAGGCCCCCAATAATACACGTTTGTTAAACTGCTTCCAGGGAAATTTTGATCGCAAACCGGCCATCCGTTGGATACAGAACCGGAGTTATATACATGTTCGATCTTGCCTCTATTGGTTGCGCAGATACCCCCCGTATAATTGCCGCTGCCGCTTACGTTCCCATTGTTATAGGATTGGGACACCACGGAATCGTTCACACCAACCAGCCCACCGGTAAATGAGGCGCCGCTGACCGTCCCCTGATTGACACAGCGGGCGATAGTGCCATTTATGCTGTTGCTGCCCGCAATCCCTCCAGTAGAAATGCCTCCCGTAACCCTTCCTGTATTCCGGCAGTCAGTGAGTTCCGAATTATTGAAGACGCAACCGGTAATCCCGCCCGTATACTGCGTGCCAACCATAGTGGCACCGCTCTCGCAACCGATGATCTTGTTAAAGAAATTCATATACCCGCAGATGCCACCGACATACGAGTCCCCTCTGATATACGAACGTGCGACCTTTACGTTTTTGATCACGACTGTGTCATCGGGGCTTAGATATCCGAAGAGGCCCTGGTATGAGTCCGTACTGTTGATATAAATGCCGCTGATCGTGTGGCCCATGCCGTCAAAGGTCGCTTTGACGTTATTCGTAGCGTTTCCTATAGGCGTCCAAACATTGGGGGGAGGACTGTTCTCCCAGTTTTGCCAATTGCTCGTGTCGTTAAGCACTATATCGTCCATCAATACTGCGTAATAATTGCCTGGAAGGGGGTCGCCGACGCCGCCGCTGTTGACATGGTCGGCATACCATTTCAGATGTTCCCCCGTACTAATCAGATAGGGAGACTGAAGGGTGCCCCAACCCGGAGGCTTCTCCGCTTCTCCGCTCCATATATCGCCGGCCGCCTGTGCAGGCACCGCCGCCGGCAGCAGCGTCATTACCATCGCCGCTATTAAAAGCAGGCTCAAAAAGCGTTTTCTTCTCATTTTGTTTCCTCCCCTACCGGTTTGATTTGGCGCCGCAGCGCATCATAATTACAAGCACTGCGAGGATAGCCCTACAATTTCAGCAGATTGTACAATACCTGGGCCATTTCTGCCCGGGTGGTAAGCCCGGAGGGATTCAGCCTGCCACCGCTGCCGCTAACTATGCCGGTTTGTACCAGCAGTGCCAGGGAGTCCTTAGCCCAGGGGGCGATATCCCCGGACTCGCTGAAGTCGGAGAGGGTCCTTCCCGAACTGCCTTGGGGCAATTGGCCAATTACCTTCAGGGTGTTGTATAACATAGTGAACATCTCCTGCCGGGTGATCTCTTTATCCGGTGCGTACTGGTTATTGCCTATCCCTGAGGTTATGCCCAGTCTCTTGGCCGCGGCCAGGTAGTTGGTGTACCAGGTATTGCCTGCATCGGAGAAGTTATCATTCGGGTTGGTATCAGGAGCAATACCGTATGCTTTCATCAGCAGTACTATGAATTCGGCGCGGGTAAGATTTGCTGCGGGGCTGAATCTGCCGTCCCCCGTACCCCTGGTGATATCCCTTGCGGCAATAAAGCTTACTGCACCTGCATACCATGCACCTGCCGGTACGTCGCTGAAGCTTACAAGGTTATAGGCTACCGCATAGAGACTGAAGTGGGTAGTGGTAAAGGTAACGGTTCCCGTATCCGGGTCGTAGTGCCCGTTGGGTACGCAGACTGCATTACCATTGCCGTCGATGTACCAGATAACTATACTTTCCGGATGAGCCAGTTCCTCAGCGGTGGGCTCATAGGGTATGGAGATAGTTACCTGTGCGTTGGGATTGTTCCAGCTGGCCGGTTCCCCGTCCAGGGTCAGGGAAATCTCAATCAGCGGCCGGTCGCCGATGGCATCCTTTATCTCTTGGGGTAGGGCAGATTTATCACCTACACCGATGGTGATGGCAGCTTTTTTGCCTTCCCCACCGGGAATGCCGGCCATCATATCCGCGGGTAGGGTGATGCTCCCGGCTCCGGTCCTGAAGGTCAGCGTACCGCCGCCGGGGGTGGTAAGGTAGGCCACGGGGATGCCCAGGGTGTAGCTGCTGATGCCCGGTATGGAGGGCATGGTGATTATCTCGTGGCTGCCGTTCATAATACTGCTGCCCAGCTGCTCGTTTATATTGACAGAAGCGTTACGCGCAGAGGAGTTTATGGTAACGGGAAGGGTTCCGCCTCCCGAAACGTCTGCCTGGTAATCCGGTTGGGTGGATGAGCGCTCCCCGCTGGAGCCGCCTCCGCCGCCGGAGCTTCTGGCAACGGTGGTAAAGCTGAAGCTTGCATCAAGAGCCATCTCGTTACCTGAGTAGTCCATGAAGCCGGAAATGGTGACTATGTACTCCGTGTTGTAAGCAAGACCTGAATAGGGAACCGTATAAACCGTTTTGGCATCGTTCCAGCTTCCGCCTGGGAGCGATGTCGCCCCTCCATCTAGAGACACCGCGCCCTCTGTACGCATCTCTTCGCTGAAGGTGAGCGCGAGGCTGCCGCTGATGGGAATGTTCGTGCCGGAGGGTAATACACCCGTCACTATGGGCAGGGCTGTGTCGGCTTCAAATTTATTTGCAGAGGAGTTCCAGTCGTAAGCCTTATCAGCCGTCTTAACCCGTGCGCCCTCCATGCCGCCCTCCGGCAGCCAGAGGTAGAGCTTGCCTTCGGCATCGGTATACAGGTCCTTGGTGCCGTAGTAAGCTGCACTGGGTATAGTCAGGTCGATGACTTTCGTCCCCGATGAAGTACCCGGTATTTCAGCTTCAGTCAGACTCACTGCTTGATTGCCGTTATCCGTTCCATTGCTCAGCGTGCCGCTGCTGGCTCCCATAGAGCCGTGGCCGATTGCCTGGGCTCCGACGCCCGCCACAGCCCTGACGCTGCCGCCGGAAATATATACCGATCCGCCGTCGCCAAATTGGCCGCCGCCAATGCCTGCGCCATTAACGCCGCCAGTTGCTGTAACTGTACCGCCGCTGATGGTTATTTCGCCGCCTTCGCCGCTAAAGCAGCCGCCAATTCCTGCGCCACCGCCCGCTCCTGTGGCAATAACCGTGCCGCCTTCGATGGTGATGTTGCCGCCACTCTGGTCATAGCCGCCGCCGATTCCCGCGGCATCATCGCAGCCGGCGGCGGTGAGCTCACCTGTGCCGCCGATGGTCAGCGTCGCGCCGGACGGAACCTGAAGCCCGGCGTGGTTAGAACCGCTGCTAAGGCTGTTGTTACCAGCCAGCGTCAGATTGACAGCGGCACCGCTTTCTATTGCAAAGGCGGCGCACCCGGCGCCGGATAGCAGGTTAATAGTCACGCCGTTCAGCCTGATTTTGATCGGCTTCTCGGCTGTTCCGCCGCTTTCTACCGTGACGCTTTGCCCCATCGTTGAGCCTATAACAGTAATCTCCTGCGTTATGAGGACAGATGCGGTGGTCTGAGGCCACCAACCGTAGACTACCTCCAGGACATTAGCCCCCGCTTCCCTGATCGTAATATCTCCCTGTGTCACATCAACGATAAATTCCGGTTCACTTGCCGCCTGTGCGGGCGTCGCCGCTACTGGCAGCAGCGCCAGTACCAGCGCCGCCATTAAAAGCAGGCTCAAAAACCGTTTCCTTCTCATTTTGTTTTCTCCCCTCCCAATTTGATTTCGTGCCGCAGCGCCTCGCACATACAGATGCCGATGGGGTCGTAGGGCGTCTGTTCCCGGTAAAACCAGCCGCAGCCGCCGCAGTCGCCAGGCGGCGGCTTGCCCGAAGCGCTAGGCTTGCAGTGAAGGCAGCTCTCCTGCTCCGCCGTGGCAAAGGGCCTGCCTTCGTCAGTATACTCCGGGTGTTCCTCAAAGTCGG
>Ga0208297_1002322_pt1 | contig 11541 bp, 11 predicted proteins | sample LMS_cellobiose_e_FD_187367 | JGI IMG/M metagenome (GOLD analysis project Ga0208297, IMG submission 187367) | Rumen-fistulated moose microbial communities from Alaska, USA - LMS_cellobiose_enrichment (SPAdes) (version 2) | ecosystem: Host-associated > Mammals > Digestive system > Stomach > Rumen... | reverse complement strand
GATCTCTTCGTCGAGCTTCAGTGTTTCGTGTTTGAACTCGTACGTTCCGAAGGGGCTCTTCACGGTCATCGTATCGCCGTTGTAGAACGCCTTCGCGTCGATGAAGTTGATGCGCGGGTTTCCGATGAAGTCAGCTGCGGTCAGGTCGATCGGGTTCGTGTAAATTCCGAGCGGCGTATCGATCTGGGCGATCTCGCCTTCCTTGAAGAGAGCGATCCGCGTCGACATCGTAAGCGCTTCGACCTGGTCGTGGGTAACGTAGACGATCGTCGTTCCGGTCTCCTTGTGGAGCCGCTTCAGTTCCGCACGCATATCGATGCGGAGACGGGCGTCGAGATTCGAGAGCGGCTCGTCGAGGAGCAGAAGCTTCGGCGAGCTTGCGATCGCGCGGGCGATGGCAACGCGCTGCTGCTGGCCGCCGGAGAGTTCGTTCGGATACCGGTCGCGGTACTGGTCGATGCGCATCGTCCGGAGAGATCCCATAACCTTTTCCTCGATCTCATCCTTCGGCACCTTCTTGATCTTTAAGCCGAATGCGACGTTTTCAAAGACCGTCATATGGGGCCAGAGCGCGTAGCTCTGGAAGACGAGGTTCAGACCGCGCTTCGCCGGTTCTTCATAGAACGCGTTGTCCGCGTCGATGACGACGGCGTCGTTGATCGTCATCTTTCCGTTCTGGGGCTTCTCAAGACCGGAGATGACGCGGAGAGTCGTCGTCTTTCCGCAGCCCGACGGTCCGAGCAGCGTCATGAATTCGCCGTCCTCGATCGTCAGGTTGATGTCGCGGAGAACGTGGCTCTCTCCGTAGTATTTATCGATGTGTTCCAAAACAATTTTACTCATGCTGTATTCCTTTCCCGGGGGAGCCCCTTACATAGACTTCGAGACGTCGCCGCCGAGGCGGTTGGCGATGCGGTTGCAGACCAGAATGAAGACGATGATGACGATGCAGATGGCGTCGGCGACCTGGGGCATCGCTTCCTTCGAATATTCAAACGACAGGAACGACAGCGTATAGTTCGCCGGAGTCATCAGAATCGCGATCAGGTCGAGTTCCTTCGCGATGGAGATGAAGGTGAGCAGGAAGCCCGACAGGAAGCCGTTCTTCGCGAGCGGGATGACGATCTTCGCGATCCGTTTCCAGAAGGACGCGCCTTCGATCGAAGCGGCCTCCTCGAGTTCGATCGCGATCTGGAGCATATTCGACTGACCGGAACGGCTTGCGAACGGGAAGTGTTTGACGATCGAGACGAGAAGGATCAGCGTAAACGTTCCGTAGAGCGACGGGATCAGCCCGCCGAGACGGGGCTGGGAGAACATCGAGAAGTAGATCGCCGAGAAGGCGACGCCCGGCATCAGATACGGAATGAAGATCAGCTGTTCGGTCAGCTTTCCGTACCACTTTCCGCGGCCTCTCGTCGTAATGTAGCCGAGGAACTGGCCGCAGAACGAGGTGATGATCGACGCGATGATCGAAAGTTTCGCTGTGTTCAGGCACGCCCGGCCGAATTCGGAGTTCTTGAAGAGACCGTTCTGGGCGTAGAGCTCGCTCGGTGCGTTTTCGATCTCGCCGATCCAGGCGTACAGCGTCAGGTTGTCCGCTCCGTAGCCGGCACCCGGCATGATCTGGAAGGATTCCATAACGAGGACGAAGAGCGGCAGGAACATCGAAACGAAGAGGAAAATAATGAGGAAGATCATCAGAGGCCACTTCGCGCCGCCGAGCGGGATGAGGTTCGAGCGCGTTCCCTTTCCGCCGATCGTGGCGTAGGACTTCCGCGTTCCGATGAGTTTCTGGTTGACGAGGATCGTGACGGCCGCAAGGGAGATCATCAGGATCGACATCGCGTAGCCGACACCCTTCGGGGAGTCGTTGATGAACTCCTTCATTCGCGTCGCGAGAACGTAGTAGCCGATGCGGTTTCCGAGGTTCGCCGCGACGCCGTACGTTCCGATCGATTTCGAGATCGTCATGATCGTCGCGGAAAGGATCGACGGAAGAACGAGCGGGAGGGTGATGTGCGCAAGGATCTGGGTCTTCGAGGCGCCCTGGATCTCACCCATTTCCTCCAGTTCGGAGTTGATTGAGCGGAGCGCGCCGGAAACCATGATGTAGCTGAAGGCGTAGTAGTGCATGCACATGACGAGCACGATCGCGATCGGCCCGTACGCCAGCCAGTCCGGGATGTCGATCCCGAGGCCCGTCAGAAGGCCGAGAGAACCCGAACGCGAGTTCCGGAAGACCGAGAGCCAGGACATCGCCTTGCACCACGACGGAATCATATACGGGATCAGGATCAGCGAGGAGATGACTCTCTTTCCGGGGATGTCGGAACGGACCATCAGCCACGCGATCAGGGCGCCGACCGGGACCGAGATCACGGTCGTCAGAGCGCCGATCAGAAGAGAATGGACGAGCGGTTCCCAGAAGATCGTTTTCGTCAGGGGGCTGGCCAGAAGGTATTTCCAGTAATAGAGGGTATAATCGCCGATTTTCGCGCCCGGGATCGAGCGGAGCTCGGCTTTCGCCACCACAAAGGAGTTCTGGATCATATTCAGAAGCGGGATGATGATCAGACAGAACAGGATCAGGAGCGAGAAGAACACGATCATATTGAACGGGTTCCCCACGACGTTCCGGATCTGGTTTTTCAGACGTTCCTTCGTGAGAGGCTTTCGGGGCTGCTTCGATTTGGTTTTCGCCATTACTATGCCTCCAGTTCTTTCTTGAGGATCGTGTAAACGTCGTAAATATCGGAGATGACGTAGTCCGGTTCGAAACCGTCGTAGTTACCGGTATCCTTCAGAGGGGTCAGGAAGGATTTGATCTGGAACACACGGCCGTAGCCCATCTTCCGCGGGCCGACGACGTCGCGCGAAACGGTATCGCCGACGTACGCGCATTCCTCCGGCTTCAGTCCGGCCTGGCAGAGCGCGATGCGGAAGATGTTCGGATGTGGTTTGCGATAGCCGGTGATCGAGGAAAGCGTAATGTCGTCGAAGTACTGACGGACGCCGTATTCCTCAAGCGTCGAGAAGACCTGGAAAAGGCTCGCCGTATTCGAAACGACGCCGACAAAGAGGCCGAGTTCCTTCAGCCCCTTCAGCATCTCTGCGGCGTGGTCGCGCAGTTTCCGATCGTAATACGTCGTTTCCCACATATGGGCGATCTCTTCGGAACAGTCGATGAGTTTTTCACGGTCGACGGGGATGTCTTTGAACGCATAATCGGGCCAGATCTCCTCCGGCTTCAGTTCGCGCATCGTCTTTTCGCAGTCTTTTTTCAGCTGAAGGATACGCGGGCCGCAGATCGCCCAGAGTTCCTCCGCGCCGTAAGGAGTGGTAATTCCGTGGGATTTCAGAATCTTATCGAGAGCATAAGCGGTGGCCTTGTCGTTTTTCTCGCAGGAATAGAGGTCCTCGAGGGTACCGCCCATGTCAAACATTACGCCTTTGATCAAAATGAACAACTCCTATCTGTATCGGTTTTCGTTCGGTATAATACGTCTGTAAATGTTGAATTTTCAGAGGTTTTGAATGGGTTCGACGGGGATGAAACAGGGTCTGTTTCGAAAATATTTACGAAATCGTTTTCGGAACCATTTGTATACAGCATAATCGAATCGGCCCGATTTGTCAAGGCATCGGGCCGATTCTTCACAAAACATTTTTTTAACAAGACCGAACGAACGCTTCCGGACGATAAAATCAACCTTTTCTCCGCTGTTCCGCATCTTCCGGATAAAACGTCTTCCGGAACGCTTCGACGTCTTCGCGCGTTCCGAGGAAGGGTCCCGGCGTCTCCATTTTCAGTGAAACGAGCGCCGCCGCGAACGCGAGCGCCTCAGAAATCGGTTTCGAAAGGCGCTCCACGAGATATCCCGCAAACGTCGTATCGCCTCTTCCCGTACGGCCGGAGAGATTGCGCGGGCGGAGCGGTTCCCGGTAGACGGTTTCCCCGTCGAATGCGATGACCTCGGTGTTGTGAGTGATGACGATCTCCTTTGCGCCCCAGTCGTACAGCATCCGGGCGGCAAGCTCGCGGTCATCCGTTCCGGTCAGCGTTTCCGCCTCGGCGGCGTCCGTCTTGAGATACCGGATCAGCGGAAGGAGTTCCTTCTTTTCGGCCCAGTCGTGGAGTTTCAGCGTCCGGTCCTCCTCCACGCGACGTCGCCTCTCTTTGCGCATTCCCGGATCAGATCGCCTGTCATATCCCCCGTCACGAGTCCCGCGACGTGATAGATGCGGGACGGTTCGTCTGGAAGATCCTCCGGCGTATAGGGATCGATGACGGCCGCGCAGATGCTTCTGCGCTTCTCGCGATCGGCCGTATAGTACGTGTTCTCCATTTCGGTGGAATGCGCCGAAACGCGTGGAAAGACCGTCACGCCGGAAACGTCGGCGAAGCAGGCTTCCATATCGAGATCCGCAGGATTCCCCTTCGGCACGACGGCGACGTTTGCGCCGATCGCGGCGGCGGCATGGCCGGAATAGAGGACGGCTCCCCCCGGACGGCGCTCGACCGTCCCGTCAAAATCGGTGTTCGTATCGCGGCACACCTGGCCGATGATCATCGTGTCAAACATACGCTTTCCCGCTTTCCCGGATGATTTCATCGTATTCGGGGCACCAGAGCTTATAGCGCCCTTCTTCGACGGCTTTTTTGAACGCATAGGAATCCCTCGCTTTCTCTTCGAGCATGACGGCCGCACGCCCCTGGTCACCGGGTCTGTGGGCATCCGACCCGCAGAGCCGGTAAAGATTCGGATGCTCCTGTGCCAGTTTCCACGCCAGTTCGTTGCGGTTCGGATGGCGCGGATTGCAGTTTGCGATCTCGAGACCGTGGACACAGTCGTAGAAGACCTCGTCGCAGTACCGGTACGGATGGGCGTGAATGATTAGGACCTCGTTCTTATACCGGTCAAAGAATTCCTGATGATTGAGATAGCAAACGAACGGATTCCGGTAGAACCACTCCTCGTCGACACCGTAGACGAGATAGTCGCTGTCGTTCTCGGGGAAGCGGAGTTCGACGCCCTGGATGACCTCGAGGCCGATCTTTTTTCCTTCCTCCTTCGCGAGGCGTGAGCCGTACAGAAAGCGTTCCATACAGGCGTTCCAGTCGTCGTGGCAGTCCATCAGCGAGATGTACTGGGGGTGCAGATGATCGGTCACGCAGATCCCGTCATACCCCTTTTCCTTATAGATCCGGACCTGTTCGGCCGCGCGGACGTGGCCGCAGCGGCTCGTTTCCATCGTATGAAGATGCAGTTCGTATTTGTACAAGTCGGTTTCCTTTCTCTCTGTTCGTCCGGACGGCGTTTCGTTTCCGCGCCGGAGCCGTTAAAGATCGGGTGTTTCTCCCGCCTCGGGCTCGTCGACCATCCGGCACGAGGAACGCTCCACGAGCGTCGGAAGGAGGATCCGCCGCCCGGTTCCGGACGACCGTCCGTCGATCTTTGCGATCAGCATATCGATCGCCGTATCGGCGATCTCCTTCTGGGGCTGGTCGATCGTCGTGAGGTTGATGCGCGGAAGCGCGGCGAAGGAGATGTTGTCGAAGCCCATCAGCGAAAAATCATCCGGGATCCGAAGCCCCGCTTCGTCCGCGGCCTGCATCACGCCGAGCGCGAGCGCGTCGGAGGCGCAGAAAATCGCCGTGCACGCCAGCGGCTTTTCGAAGAGATGCTTCGCGATCATGAATCCGGCCTGCTGGGAGGATCGCGGGAAGTTGCTGTTCAGGAGGAGCGGTTCCATTCCGTATTCGATGCAGGCCTCAAGATAGCCGGAGAGGCGCAGCTGGTGGGTCATGGAGTTTTTCCGGTAGCCGAGATAAAGGATGCGCCGGTGGCCGAGCGAATAGAGATAACGCGTACCCATCTTCGTTCCGGCCTTGTTGTCGATCGAGACGGTGTTCTGGTTCGGATCCTGGAGGTTTTCGCCGATGAAGACGGTCGGAAGGCTGTCCGTAACGGGTTTCAGTTCCTCCGCGGATTCCGTTCCGATCGGGATGATGACGATCCCGTCGACCTGTTTTCCCGTGAGGAGCGAAAGGACGTTCCGTTCGGTTTCCTTATCATAGGAAGAATTGCAGACCATCAGATTATAGCCTGCCTCACGGGCACGGATCTCCGCGTGACTTGTGAATTCGCTCATATAAGGGTTCTGAAGCGACGGAACGACAAGGCCGATCGTGTTCGTTCGCTTGATGATCATCGACCGCGCGACGGCGTTCGGCGTATAGCCCATCTCGCCGCAGAGCTTGATGACACGCTCGCGCGTCGCGTCGCTGATTTCAGGGCTTCCGGAAAGCGCTTTCGAGACCGTCGCACAGGAAACGTTCGCTTTTCTCGCGACGTCCTTGATGGTCACCTTTCCCATCGGAAACCTCCTTTCATGAAACAGAAAATACGCAATCGTTTTCGTGCTCCCATCTTACAACCGAACAAAAGTGCCTGTCAATAAAGATTTTTGTTGACATCGCAAAAAGTGCGGTTTAAAATGAAATCACGAAATCGTTTACGGAACTCATCCCGTTACTGCCCCTTTTGTCAGGAGGTACTGCGTGATCCGAGCCGTTCTTTTTGATGTAGGTGGGACCTTTACCACCGTCCGGAACACTCCCGAACTCAGAACCGCGTTCGCGAAACGGCTGTCCGACCGCCTCGCCCTGTACGGCATTTTTCTCGATATGCCGTATGAGGAGCTCGGTCTTCTTCTCCATGAAAACGCCGAGGCCTATAAGCGCTGCGCCGAGGAAACGAAGAGGGAACTGCCGAACGCGCGCGTCTGGAGCGAGTTTTATCTCAGAGGATTCGGCATCCCGGAGGACGTTCTTGCACCGTACGCCGAGGAACTCAGCTTCCTTTACGACTACGAGCGCGTGATCTCACTCCGGAGGCCCCGTCTCAAGGAGACGCTCGAAACGCTTCATTCCGAAGGCTACCGGCTCGGCGTCGTCTCGAACGTCTTCTCGCGTTCGCTGACGCCTCATCTTCTCATCGAGTACGGCATCGACCATCTGATGGAGACCGTCGTCCTCTCGAGCGAGGTCGGCGTCCGGAAACCGGATCCGCGGATTTTCGGGATCGCGATGGCGAACCTCGGCGTAACGAAGGAAGAGACGTGTTACGTCGGCGATACGCTTTCGCGCGACGTGCTCGGCTCACGGAACGCCGGTCTTGCGCTCTCCGTTCAGATCGAAAACCCCGAAATCGCCCATCGCGACGTCGGTTTTTCCGGTCCGGACGGTCCGAAGCCGGATTTCCTCATCCGCGACCTTGCGGAGCTTCCTCCCATCCTGAGACAGTTCAACGGGGCCTGACCCCTCACGTCCGTTATCGCAACGCTGCCGATCACCGATCGGATGGTTTATCCGGAAAGGAACCGAAATGCTGGATACCGTATTTTTCGACGTAGGAAATACCCTGCGCGTCGTCGTAAAAGACAAGGACTTCTCCGACGCTGCCGAAGCCGAGATCATGCGTCTCGTGGAAACGACCGAATCCCATGACGTCTTCTTTGAAAAGCTGGAAGAAAGATGGAAAACCTACCGCAAGGGCGTGAAAAAGAGCCTGCTCGACGCCGGAGAGATGGAACTGTGGAGCCAGCATCTCCTTCCCGATTACGATACGGAACTCATCTGCCGGAACGCGGCGCGTCTCACCCGCCTCTGGCGCGATCACGACGGCCGCCGCGTCGCCCGCCCCGACGTCAAGCCGACGCTCGAGGAACTCGACCGCCGCGGGTATACGATGGGCATCATCGCCAACACGATCACCGAAACCGAGATCCCCGACTGGATGATCGAGGACCGCGTCGCCCGCTTCTTCAAAACCGTCATCCTCTCGTCGAAGGTGCGCCTCAGAAAGCCGGATCCCGCGATCTACCTTCTCGCCTGCCGTGCGATCGGAAAAGCCCCCGAACAGTGTGCGTACGTCGGCGACAACCCGATCCGCGACGTCCAGGGAACGCGCGACGCCGGTTTTGCAAAGATGATCCGCATCGACGAGCCCGACACGCTCATCAACGAACCCCAGGAGATTACCCTCCATCCCGACCACACGATCACAAAGATTTCCGATCTTCTCGATATCTTCCCTCCTCTGAAATAACGCCTTCCCGGCAAGGAGTATAAAAACATGGACAGAAACAAAGAATTCGATGCGATCTTCTACGATCTCGGCGGAACGCTCCGTCTCGTCGAACGCGATGCGGCGTTTGAGGCCGAAGCACGACGGAAGATCGCGGAATACTGCGGCGAAACGGGTGACCCCGACGAGTTTTGCAAATTCCTCGACTACCGTTACGCCGGATACCGCAAATGGTGCTTCGAAACGATGCGGGAAGCGCCCGAAGAGGAGCTCTGGACGAAATGGCTGACGCCGGAGTACGACCGCGAGCTCATCAAAAAGAATGCGATCGAACTCACGATCGAATACCGCAACAAAGACGGCCGCCGCGTCGTCGCGCCGAACGGTGCGAAATCCGTCCGGGAAATGTACGCGAACGGCTATAAGCTCGGCATCATTTCGAATCTTGTGACCTCCCAGGAGATCCCGCGCTGGCTGAAGGAGGACGACCTCGAACGGTACTTCGGCGCCGTTCTTCTGTCCTGCGTCGAGGGGATCCGGAAGCCCGATCCCCGCATCTCCGAAAAGGCCTGCAGCATCCTCGGCGTCAGGCCCGAACGCTGCGTCTACATCGGCGACAATCTGAACCGCGACGTCGAGGGAACGCGCGCCGCCGGATTCGGTATGTTCATTCTCTACACGACGCCCGAAAAGCTCGCGAAGGAGAAGATCACCGACGAAAACCGTCCCGACGCGGTCATCTACGATTTCAGCGAGCTGAAGGAGATGTTCCCCGAAGCCCCGCACGTCAACTGGAACAAGGTCCGTACGATTTAAGGAGGCCCTTCTATGCTGAAGAACATCAAAGCCGTTTTCTTCGATCTCGGCGGAACGTACCGCGAGGTCAATGAGGACCGGGAGTACGCGCTTGCCGCGCGGAAACGGATCGCTGAGCTGCTCTGCCCGTCCGCCGACCCGGACCACTACTACGATTACATCAATAAAAAATACGACGTCTACCGCGAATGGGCGCTCCGTTTTACGTGCGAGGCGCCGGAGGAGGAACTCTGGACGCGCTGGCTCGTTCCGGAGCTTCCGCGCGAAACCGTCGCGCCGCTCGCAAAGGAGCTGACGTACAACTTCCGCGCCGCGAAGGGGCGCCGTCTCGTCGTTCCGGGTGCGATCGAAACGTCACGCGAGCTCAAAGCCCGCGGCTACCGCATCGGCGTCATCAGCGACCTCGTCGGAACGGTCGAGATCGACGAATGGCTCGACCGCGACGGTCTCCGCGATCTGTTCTGTACCGTCCAGCAATCCTCCGTCACGATGCTCCGCAAGCCCCATCCCGCGATCTATTATCTCGCGATGCAGGAAGCGGGCGTTCTTCCCTCTGAATCCGTCTTCGTCGGCGACAACCTCCAGCGCGACATCATCGGCGCGAAGGCCTCCGGTTTTGCCGGGACGATCGGCATCGACTACCCCGCGACGGCGCCGCTTAAAATCACCGACGAGAACCGTCCCGACGGCTTCATCCACGCGATGCCGGATCTCCTCGCGATCTTCCCCGGAGACGGCGTCTATCTTCCCGAAATGGCAAGTCAGGAGGTGAAAACGAAATGAACAGCTATAAGCTTGCCGGCGGCGAAGCCCTCGCGAACGCCGTCAGCGAAATGTTCAAAACCGGTCTCGACGATTACCACCTCGAGCCGCTCAATCTGACCGACGGGACCGGCACCCCTGTCGGACTCGTCAAGCCGGGAGACGGCGTCATCTTCTGCTGCCGCCGCGGCGAGCGTGAGGTCGAACTGACCGACGCGTTTACCGATCCCGACTTCAAAGGCTTCCCCCGTAAAAAGCTCGATCCGCTCGACTTCGTCATCCTGACGATGTACAGCGAGAAATACACCTACCTTCCGATCGCGTTCGCGCCTTCGAAGGTAAAGGACACGCTCGGCGAAACGCTGTCAAAGGCAGGAAAGACGCAGCTCCACCTCGCCGAAAGCGAAAAGTACGCTCACGTCACCTTCTTCTTCAACGGGGGAAACCAGTCCCCTTACAAAGGTGAGACCGACATCAGGGTCCCGTCCCCGAAAGGAGTCGATTTTGCCGACGTCCCCGCCCTCTCCCTTCCGAAGGTCGCGGAAACGCTGAAGGAAGGACTGGACACAGGCTATGACTTCATCGTTACGAATTTCGCGAACGGCGACGTCATCGGCCATACCTCCTGCGATCCCGCGAAGCCGCTCGCGGCGGAAGCCGTCGACAAATACCTCGGCGAAACGATCGCCCACGCGCGGAAATGCGGCTATACCGTCTTCGTGACGGCCGACCACGGCAACATCGAGATCCTCCACAAGCCCGACGGAACGCCTCACGTTTCTCACACCACGAATCTCGTCGCGTTCACCTGCGTCGGCGGCGACGCGACGCTCGTCAGGGAAAGCGGAAAGCTCTGCGACGCGGCTCCGACCGTCCTCGCGGCGATGGGGCTTGAACAGCCCGAAGCGATGACCGGGTCCCCCCTCTTCACGTTCGGAACGACCGGCAAGGTCCTTCTCCTCATTCTCGACGGATGGGGACTCGACGAACCGACCGACAACAACCCGATCTACACGGCGAAGACGCCGAACTGGGACGCGCTCCTCGCATCCGCTCCGTACGCGAAGCTCGAGGCGTCCGGCCCCGCCGTCGGTCTTGCCGAAGGAAAGACCGGCAATTCCGAAGCCGGCCACATCAACCTCGGTTCCGGCCGCGTCGTTCTCCAGGACGACGTCCGGCTCGACAACGCGATGAAGGACGGCTCGTTCGAAACGAACCCCGTCTTCGTCGAGACTCTGAACGGCGTAAAGGAACGCGGAACGGCGCTTCACCTCTTCGCGCTTCTCACGAAAAAATCGTCCCACGGCTCGATCGACTATCCGCTTGCCCTTCTCCGGATGGCGAAGAAAGCCGGTCTTGAGGAAGTCTACGTCCACGTCATCTTCGACGGCCGTTCGACCGATCCCGGCTCCGCCCCCGCGCTTCTCCGCGAACTCGGGGAAACGATGGAATCGATCGGGACCGGAACGCTCGTGAGCGGCGTCGGCCGCGGCGTCGCGCTCGACCGCGATCTCAACTGGCCGAAAGTCAGGCGCGCCTACGACTCGCTCGTCAGCGGAACCGGGACCCGCTACACCGAATAACCGAATCCGCGGGACGGAATGCCCTTCCGTCCCGCTGCCCATTGCAAGCGAAAACCCGATATAGAAGGAGGATAATCCCATCATGGTTCGAGTTGGAATCATCGGCACCGGCCGCATCGGCCAGGTCCATATGCGCAGCATCGTCACCGGCGTTCCCGACGCAAAGGTCGTCGCGATCGCGGATCCGTACGTATCCGACGCCGCGAAAGAGCTCGCGAAGACGTTCGGGATCGAAAACGTCTACACCGATTATAAGAAGATCATCGCGGATCCGTCGATCGACGCTG
>Ga0208297_1002320_pt1 | contig 11548 bp, 5 predicted proteins | sample LMS_cellobiose_e_FD_187367 | JGI IMG/M metagenome (GOLD analysis project Ga0208297, IMG submission 187367) | Rumen-fistulated moose microbial communities from Alaska, USA - LMS_cellobiose_enrichment (SPAdes) (version 2) | ecosystem: Host-associated > Mammals > Digestive system > Stomach > Rumen... | reverse complement strand
AATGTGAAGGGATTCTATGCAAGGAATCTCAATGCCAGCCCTGCTTTCTATGACATTGTCTGCGTTCAGATCAGTACCGCAGATCCATCAGGCGGCGGTGGCGGCGACGAGCCGACAGTGAACAGAGATGCTCTTGACGAAGCAATCGAAGAGGTATGGAACGGTTCGACTTATACCGATAACTATTATACCTCTATCGACAGATGGAACGGCACCAACGCGTATCCGAAAGACACGAACAATCCTGAAAGAGGATTTTTCTGGGCTGCGACGGAGGGAGAGCAGGGGAATGATACCCCTCTGGAAGTTGCTCTTGAAGCCAGCACTCAGGATGAAGTGGATGACGCATTGGCACTTCTGTCGGCAGCGATCGCCAAGCTCATCCCTTCCGATCAGGCTAACACGACGCTGCTCTATGAGGCAATCAAGGCGTGTGAGAATCTGAGCAATGACGGCTACTATACGCAGGCGTCCTGGACCAACTTCGAAACCGCCAGAGAAGAAGCGGTAACGCTGATGGCGAAGATGTTCGACGAAAACGGCAACGCGCTGCCGGAAGATAACAAGCCTGAAAGCAATGAGGCGATCAACGCCGCTGCCGCGAAGCTGATGCAGGCCTATGACGACCTCTTCCCCGCCACGCTGAACAACAAGCTCAGTACCTTGAAGATGGCGGAAACCTGGCTGCTGAGCAAGGGCGATCTCGATTCAAGCAAGTATGAATCCTCGACGTGGAACACCTGGGTCGAGAAAAGAAACGCCCTGAACGAAGTTCGCGGTATGTCAGTAACGCTCATGTCCGACTATGAGACCTGGACCGGAGCTATTGTTGAAGCAGCCGCGGCCTATGCCGGGCTGAAGGACGCAAACGACAGCATTACCGTACACGTCCGCGTCGCGGATAACTACGGCGCGGCCTATCCTACTTACGCGCTGGCTTCCGCCGCCCTTGCGACCTATGATGCCGATGTGACCTTGAGCGGAAGCAACAGGACGCTCGGAGGCGCGCTGTCCGCGATCTCCTATTCTCCTGCACAGATCAGCGGCGGCTCCGGCAAGTATGGTCCGCAGCTTATGGCATATATCAACGGCGAGCTCGCGGTCTCTATCACAGATGCGGACGCTGATTCCTGGTCAACATATGATTCTGCGGTCCGCACAAGAGAGCTGCATGACGGCGACAGCATAGTCCTGGCGCGGGTGGAAACCCCCATGGTTTTCCGCTATTCCGAGGACGACAGATATTTCGCTCCTTATCGGGCGTATTATCCTTACGTCGGCTTCCTGGATATCCAGGGGAATTCGGTCGTGGAAGTCTATGCAGGCGCCGAGCTGGAACTGACGGTCGAACGCTATTCCGGCGCGCTGGGGACGACTGTCCACAGCATTCCGGCCAAAAACGTCGATTTACTGCTTAGCGAGGCGAAGGATTCGCAGGAGGCGGCAGCGGTGACGAGGGTTACCGTCAAGTCCGGCGCGCTCACCGATGCCAACGGCAAGGCGTCCACTGTTCTGTATGAAGAAGGATGGTATCGTCTGGAGGCCGTTGTCACGGCGGAGCAGACCAATGCGGTCGGACCGGATTTCGAGACGATCACTGGCGGTGATTACTCCAACCTCTTTGCCGGAGATTACGTGCTGATCCATGTAAAACCGAACCCCAACGAAGCGGCTGTTCGGGAGGAGTTCCTCGCGGAGTTGCGCGAGGTGTATGAGCTCTATCCTGAAAGCTATTTCAATGCAGAGCAATGGGAAGCTATTACGTCGGCATATACCGAAGGATGCAGCAACATCACCAATGCTGCTACGCTGCAGGAAAGCAAGGAAGCACTGGATGCAGCAAAGGAAACTATCACCGCCCTGCAGGAAGAGGCAACGTGGGCAAACAACGATGCGCTGGAAAACTTCCGGTATCAACTTTCGAGACTTCCGGATGACGCGAGCAAGCTGACTCAGGGCGATATCGCTGCGATGCAGGAACTGATTGCCTCCTATGAAGCACTGAGCGCCTATGCAAAAGATCAGTTGACCTCTGCGGAGGACGCAAAGTACAACGCATTGCTGCAAGCGTACGGTACGGACGGAAGCACTCTGCCCGAAGAAAAAGCATACGCCCTTTCCGCCACACGGGTCGTTGAGAACCAAGCCGACCGTGCGGTCTTTGACGCGCTGTTTGCCAAGATGGAAGAGGTCGGCGTAATTGAGGGCAGTCAGCCGTTCTCTTATCTCGGCGAGTCAGGTACCGTCCGCAGCTTTGAGGCAACTCCCGGAACGTTTGTAGAATTCATCGCTGCTTACAGCTGGCTTCAGTTGGAACCCGATGCGCTCGCAGCGTTGAGTGATGCCGTAGACGGCTTTACCTATGACGCCGCTCACAACAACAAATACTACGTAAACGGAAAAGAGTACAAAATCGAAGGCATTACAATAAACGGTGAAGCGGCGACCCAAGTCAACAGCTATGGATCGACTCACTTCTATATGCCGTATGAGGATGTCACTGTTGTTGTGACCTACGGTCCGGTTGAGACTGTTCCTGAGGAAGAGCAGCAGCTCATAGCCGCGAAAGAGGCAGCGCTCGCCGAACTAGAAGAAACCTATAACAGCTATTCTCGCTCTGATTACACCGACGAGAATTGGGCAGCTTTGCGTGAGGCGTATCAGGATGGTATAGCAGCCATTAATTCTGCAACGACTATTGAGGATGTGCAGTCAGCTTTGTCTGCCGCGAAGGCTGCCATGTCGCCGGATGCTATTCCACCAAAACCCGCTCAGACTCCGGAGACCATTGAAGGTTGGGGGGTCGACGATGCTTTTGACGCCGGAGCGCAGGTAGGTACTGTCAACGTTACTGTGGTGAACAACACATTCGATGAAGGCGCGTTTCGCGGTAATATTATCGAACCCAAGACTAACTATCCTATCGGCGAGAACGATAATATGATGACCGTCATCCTACGCGCTCTGCATGAAGAAGGCTTTTCCTGGGAAGGCACCGGCGGTTCCGCGAGTGACGCCTATGACATCAGCTACCTTGCCAAGATCAAGAAAGAGGTAGATGGACAAAAGCTGGAGATGGGCGAGTTCTCCGGTGACCCCGGTTCCGGCTGGATGGGTGCCCTGAACGACTTCATGGTCAATGAGGGCCTGAACATGTTCACAGTTGCATCCGGCAAACTCGGCGACGGCGATGAGGTCGCGCTCATGTTCACGCAGAACCGTGGCGAAGATCTCGGAGGTACCTGGGGCAACAGCAATACCACTCTTAAGTCCCTTGACATTGAAAACGGCGAATTGATTCCGAGCTTTGAGTCCGGCGAAAGTGGAAACACTTATGACTATGCCCTCAAAATCTCCGGTAGCAGTGCAAGTGTTCTTGTAACGCCGCACGCGACCAATATCAACTTCATGGTCAAAACTTTCCTGAACGAGAAAGTCACGACCGATGCGGTCGGCAACAGCTATTATCGCCGCACAGAATATATCACCGTCCGTCCGGGCGATGTGATCTACGTCGGTTGCGGCGAGCGTGCATGGCCGAGCATGAACAATCAGGGTGCGGAAGCTTCCGGCTATTCCGGCACATGGTATGCGCTGCACGTTATAAGTGCAAATGACGGTGCGGACTATGTCAATGAGCTGATCGCCAAGCTGCCTGCTGAAAACAAAATCTCTCTGAGCAACTATAAGGACGTTCAGGAGCAGATCGCGGAGATCGACGAGATCATCGCCGCGCTGAGCAGCTCGGAGCAGTCTAATGTGAACGATGAAGCTCTTGAAGCGGCGCGCGACAGAACCGATTTCTTTGCGGAGATCGCTGAAGTCAAAGCCATGCTCGCGGCGCTGCCCAAGAGCAGCAATCTGGATGATGCCGGGGTCCTTGCAGCCCGCAGAGACATTGAAGCGGCTGACGCGGCCTACAAGGCGCTGATAGATGAGCAGAAGGGCTACATCACGGTCGGCGACGTTGCCAACTACAACGAACTTGTTGAAAGGCTGAAGGCACTTACGCCGGATACGCCGGCCACACCGATCGTGGGCAGCGATCCGAAGCCCGAGATGCCGTTCGTAGACGTTGCTGAGGATGCGTTCTACTATGACGCCGTCCTCTGGGCTGTCAACAGCGATCCGCAAATCACCAACGGCACGAGCGAGACCACCTTCGAGCCCAACGCGGACTGCCTGCGCGAGCAGATCGTGACCTTCCTCTGGAGAGCGGCAGGAAAGCCTGCTCCGAGCATTACGGAGTCTCCGTTTGAGGATGTCGCAGAAGGCGCGTACTACTACGAAGCAGTCCTCTGGGCATACGAGAACGGCATCACGCTCGGCGTGGACGCGACGCACTTCGGCGTCGGACAGCCCTGCACCCGTGAACAGGTCGTGACCTTCCTCTGGCGCGCTGCAAACAAGCCGGCGACAAGCGTTGATGAATCGTTCACCGACGTGGCTGACGGCGAGTACTACGCCGAGGCCGTTAATTGGGCGGCTGAGGAAGAGATCACTCTCGGTATCGGCGACGGTAAGTTCGGCACCGGCCTGACGTGCACGAGAGGCCAGATCGTGACCTTCCTCTACAGGGCCAGAGAAGAATAATCAGCAATAATCTTGATCCTCAGGAGAGGAAAAACCGAAGAGGGATGCGCCGTTTTGCGGTGCATCCCTCGACGGGGTTTTTTCAGAACGGAACGTCGGGCTTCATCCGGCGCTGCGTCGTGAGAAAACGAATCTGTTTCTACACAACCGGATAGGAAGGAAAACACGGAGAAAAAGGATAACAGGGGGAAATGTCATGAAAAAAAGATTCTTAGCGTTTCTGCTGGTGCTGGCGCTGACCTTGGGCCTCGCGCCCGCCGCTCTGGCGACGGTGTCGAACTCCACGCTCAGCAGCGCGGTGACGGGCACGGCAAAGTATGTCTACTCAACGGTATCCAAGCCGCAGGTGGGCTCCATCGGCGGCGAGTGGGCCGTGCTGGGTCTGGCCCGCAGCGGCTACAGCGTACCGGACAAGTATTATCAGGACTATTACGACACCGTGGTCAAGTATGTCCAGGACTGCGGCGGCGTCCTGCACGACAAGAAGTACACAGAGTATTCCCGCGTCATCGTTGCGCTCTCCGCCATCGGGGCGGATGCCCGCAGCGTCGGCGGCTACGATCTGACAAAGCCGCTCGGCGATTACGACAAGACGATCTGGCAGGGGCTGAACGGGCCCATCTGGGCACTCATCGCTCTGGACAGCCGGAACTATCCCGAACCGACAAGCGGCATCCGGCAGAAGTACGTCAATCGAATCCTCGCCTGCCAGCTCGATGACGGCGGTTGGAGCCTTTTCGGCGGCACGGCGTCTGCTACAGAGTCGTATAACACCTCCGATCCGGACATCACGGGCATGGCGCTGCAGGCGCTGGCCAAGTATCAGGGCCAGCCTGCCGTGGCTACAGCGATAAACGAAGCGCTTGACTGCATGAGCAAAAAGCAGCAGAGCGACGGCGGCTTTTCCTCCATGGGCGACAGCAACGCCGAGAGCATCGTGCAGATGATCGTCGCGCTGGGCGAGCTGGGTATCTCCGTTGACGATTCCCGCTTCACGAAAAACGGCAATACGCTCCTCGACGCGCTCATGGCCTTCCGGCAGTCAGACGGCGGCTTCCAGCATACGACATCCGGCAGCGGGAACAATCAAATGACCGCTGAGCAGGGCCTCTACGCGCTCGTTTCCGCCTACAGACAGAGAAACGGCAAGTATTCGCTCTACCGCATGTCGAACGACGCATTGTCCATCAATTTGAACACGGGCTCCCAGACACCGGGCAGCGGCCTGCCCGGAAAGCATGCCGACGTGAAGGCCGTGCCTGTCACTGCTCCTGGGACGACGTTCACCGACGTCAAATACCATGCGAATAAAGCCGCGATCGAAGCGCTCGCCTCGCGCGGGATCATCAACGGCGTCGGCGGCGGGCTCTTTGAGCCGAACAGAAACATGTCCCGTGCAGAGTTCGCCACAATCACGGTCCGTGGGCTGGGTCTGACGCCGAGAGCCAACAACAGCTTTACGGATGTCAAGAGCGGCGACTGGTTCGCGGGTTATGTCGGCACCGCAAATACATACGGTATCGTCAACGGCATCGGCGGCGGGCTGTTCAACCCGAGCGGCACGATCACCCGTCAGGAGGCCGCGACGATGGTAGCGCGCGCTGCGAAGCTCTGCGGCATGAACACGAGCTACAGCTCGACGCAGATCCGCAATGTCCTTGCGCAGTTTGGGGATTATACCACGACCGCAGAGTGGGCGCGGGAGTCGCTGGCGTTCTGCTACGACCAGGGCATCCTCGACGACAGCGTGATGAATATCAACCCGACAGTGTATATCAAGCGCTGCGAGATCGCACAGATGCTCTATAACATGCTCGAAAAGGCAAACCTGCTGTAAGTCCTTCCGTCGGGAAGGCGGCGCGGTCACGACCGTGCCGGTTGAGGTGTGTGAATGTTCTGGAAAAAACATAAATGGAAGATCATCGTTGCGGCGCTTATTCTTGCAGTGCTTGCCGGTACGTTTTACTACGGCGGCGGCGCGCCGGGAACGCGGGGCTGGAGCCTGAAGGGCAATGACCCGGCAAAACCGACGGAACAGGAAGAGGCGACGCCCTCCGTCAGTTCCGAACGTCCCGGCGGCAATAAGGACAAGCTGAGCGTCGAGGAAAAGCTGGAAGCGGCGTCGCAAATCGCCGGTGAGACGGAGCACGAACAGGGTGATTCGGAGTACTCGGCACAAAAAGGCATGCAGCTTGACCCTGAGACCGGGCTGGACCGCTACGGAACAAGCGCGGTACCGGAGGGCAAACCTGTCCCCGTGGAGCCGCAGGACGTGGAGATCAGCGATGTCGAGCATAAATGCACGATCTCGATCTCCTGCGCGACGATCCTGGACAATATGGAGTGGCTGGACAAAAGCAAGGTGATGCTCGTCCCGGAGGACGGCTGGATTCTGAAGCCGATTGAGGTCACCTTTTACGAGGGCGAGAGCGTCTTCAACGTGCTCATGCGGACCTGCAAGCAGCAGAAGATCCACATGGAGTTTGAAAACACCCCCATGTATAACAGCGCATACATCGAGGGCATCAACAATCTCTATGAGTTCGACGTCGGGGAGCTCTCCGGCTGGATCTACAAGGTCAACGGCTGGAGCCCCAACTACGGCTGCTCCCGATACGCGCTCAAGGACGGCGACGTCATCGAGTGGCAGTATACCTGCAATCTCGGCATAGACATCGACGCCTACTACGCTGTGGGTGGCTGAGGACTATAAAACAATAGAATAACTGCTCAGTTAAGGGAGATTAGAGAATGAGATATATGATCTCTACCATCACGGACCTGGTGTGGAACGATGAAACCGACGATCTTGCGTATGCATCCTATGCCGACCGCACCGAGCCGCTGGCGAGGGAATATGGGATGGGTCTGGAACTGGCTGAGTTCAGCATCACGAACAACATGGACGACGGCTTTGAGACGGCCTTGCCTCATGTGGAGAAGTGCGCTGCGGCCGTGGAGTTGAAAGCGCTCCACGCTCCGTATAACGAGCTGTTTCCCATGGCCATCGATCCGAAGGTCGTCAACATAGCTTATGAACGCTATGACGCCGCGTGGCGGTATTGCCTTCGCTTTGGCGCGAGCAAGATGATCGTCCATGCCAACTATGTGGAGGATCTGTATTTTCCAAGCTGGTTTACCCAGCGGCACGTTGCGTTCTGGCAGAGATTTCTTTCGGAGCATCCGGAGAACGTCACGATCTGTATAGAAAACGTGATGGAACAGAAACCTGAGCTTCTTCTGCCGATACTGGAAGAAGTCAACGACCCGCGCCTGAGAATGTGCCTCGACGTGGGACATGCCAATCTGTCCAAAGTTGCTCCGATCGACTGGCTCAAAGCCTGCGCTCCGTTTATTTCACATTATCACATACATAACAACAATGGGCGCTTGACAGAGGGCAACGGCAGCGTGGACGACAAGCATGCTGCGCTGGACAACGGCACGATCGACATGCTCGCTCTGCTCAAAACGGCTGAGATACTGACGCCGGACGCGACCGCAGCCATCGAGAGCTATTACCCGGAGGACTGCGCCCGCTGGCTTAGGGAAAACGGCTTCGTTTGAGCAGACGGGGCTGCGAAAGAGAGTCCCTCAGATTAAGAAGATAAAAACGGCACTGAATTAACGGTGCGCCGCCAAAGCGGTAGGACATGGCTTCTACTGCTTGGGCGGCGCGCCTTTTTCTGTTTATCCACCTCCTACAAATTATAGGAGGTGGTTTTTTGCCTGAGAAGTGGCAGCCATTCATTGCGAAATACCCGTAACATCTGGTTTTCCTATGAAAAAACAGATTATTACGGAGGAAAAGCGATGAAATATAATCACAAAAGCTTATATGCCCTGAACAAAACAGACAAAGACGCAATAGTTTACACAGAATCAAATCAACGCATTATCCGCCTTACTCGTGCCAATTTTGACACGGAGGCGGATTTTCTTTTCTGGAAGCAATGGTCGGATGAAGATTATCACAGAAAAGAAAAACAGGATCACACAGAAGCAGACCACACCATACCGCTGGAGGAGCTGCCTGCCGGATTTGCTTCCCATCCGTCCTCCGAGATTGTGATAGAGAGACGGATCGAAAAGAGAGAAGATGAGCAGGTCTGTGAGGACATAGTCATAAAAATCAAGGGCCAGCTCACAGAAAAACAGTTCCGAAGGCTTTGGATGAGCTGCGTGGAGGGCTTGACTGCAGCAGAGATCGCCAGCAGCGAGGGTAAGACACATCAGGCGATTTCGCGGTCGATCCGGTCGGCAAAAAAGAAAATTTCAGTTTTTTTCAGAAAATAGGTTGCAAAAGAGTCCAAAAATCCGCGTATAGTGAAGGCTCTTTTGATCAAGGGCCGTTTGCTCTTTGAAAAGATAATAGCACATCGCGTCTTTTACGTTCCTTCTGCCGCCGAGAACCGGCAAGCCACATGAGGAAACTCAGACGGTGCGGCGCACCCGCAACGATGGCCATGACAGGCAGAAGTAATAATGATACTTGCGTCCAGTCCTAAGGTCGAGCGTTGAAGCGGCCCGTAAGGCCGTGAGCCGTCGCAACAAAGGAGGGCGCCTCGGAGAGATCCTCGGAGGGGTGAGATTCCCATGAGGCCGAATGCACGGCCGGAAGACGCGTTCCCGGTTATCGAGGGCGTCGTGGACAAATATCGATAGAGAACGATTGATACTTTCAGCAAGCCGCCGCCTGCAAAACAGGCGGCGGCATTCCATTACACTAATGCATGGCTTATTGACAATTCTGAGCAGAGAGCGTTATGAACTATCAATTCCCAACCATTGTCTGTTAAAACGCCAGTGTCGGCTTTATGATTCCATCTCCATTTATACTCATTCGGATTGATCTGACGATTAATATTGCCAAAAATACCGACTCTATAAAAATCCTCAATGATGTCTTCTCCGCGTGTTTCCCAAATCTCGCGAGCTTTGCTTCCTTTGTGGGTTCTTTTTATAATTGATTGCAATGTCATACAACGTGGCCCGCCTCTTATTGTTCGAAGTATTATTTCTATTTCGGTAGTTGAGTATAATGATTGCAGTTCTTGCCTAACTTCAGTAAGGCTGTTCCTTGAATACTCTTTCATCAGAGAATCGAATGATGCAACAGAAAACCTTGTGCTATCACAATGAAGGCTGTCGTTTTGTGCGGCAGTTATTAACCTAACTATATCGCGAGGTTTATTCCAACCATTATCCAATATATAATTGATAGTATCTTTGCCGTGAACGAGGTCAGGAAACCAGTCATAGAAATCCTGCTCTATTCCGGGCGTTGCCATTGATATCCTTTTCATTAAAACCTTTATTATAGGGTGATTGATCGAGGTTGTGTTGCTATATGACCACATAATAGGTACCGAGTAACCATCTATAATCTTGTTAATTTCATTTGTCGGAATAAACCGATCCATGGCGTTAATTATTTCGCTTCTAATTGCAGCAATTATCTTGAGTTTTCCAGTTACATTTATTTTGTGAATAATGAAGACTAAGTCGCGAATTAGTTTTAAATCTCTTAAGAACAGTTCTCGGTCACCGTAAAATGCTTCTATTTCATCAACAAAAATATAGTATGGAGTATCCGTTTTCTTCAATTTGCTAAATAAGGTCTCGCACTCATCGACAGTATTTGCAAATTTTTCAAAGTTACTGCTGCTATTTTTTATTCCGAACTCAGCGCGAGTTTCGAGCTTGGCTCCTTCTGATGTGGAAGCACTTGCTGTTATTGCTAGAGATGACAAAGAAATAACATGCTTTTCTTTGTAAGTAAAACTAATACTATTAACCAGCTTAGCAAAACTATACCAATTATCGTCGGCTTCAAAAAGCCCTAAGGAATTTTCAGCGCAATCATCAACTATTTTTTTGAAAATTACCCATTTCCAAATGTGTAAATACTCAACTTTTTGAGGCTGTATTTCTCCACTAGTATCAACTAGTGAAGTTAGTTTTTTAGCAATAGCGTCCATTTGGCTTTTTCGTATTTCTTCAAAATCACTCTTGAAATACATGAAGGAAGTGCAAGAGGATTCGTCATTTTTTTGGGCCAGGTTCTGCAAATAATAAAGTACAGATGTTTTTCCAACACCTTTATATCCAGCAACCAAGAACTTTTGTCCGCTCAATAGTTTATCAGTTTGTAGTCCGGGTGGAACAATAAAGCTTTCAAAAAACTTATCTGGATAATCTGTGTTTATTTCATCTTTCGCATCAGGCATTCCCGCATAGATGTCTTTTATAGTAGTTGTATGCATTTTTGCCCCTCCGTTTGTCTATACTCTCTTTTTATACTTATTCTATCGAGAGCGGTAATCGTTGTCAACGTGATAATATGCTTGATAACTACACTTTGTAAAATGAAATGCTTTTTTTCAAGAAATGGATGAATGACGAGATTATTACTGGGTCAGAATAAGAAAGATTGTATTGACCAAGTCCTGTGTGGCCAGCGGGACTTCTCGCGCAGTTTGTTAAGAGACACATCCAAGGATGAGACAATAGAATAAATACATTTATCACAAAGAACGTCTTTCCAATTGAACGGAAAGACGTTTTTTGTTTGCCTATTTCACGACAGCAAACCGAATAAAGATGGCTTTTTAATGAAAGCATTAGAAAACGATGAACTGACATAAAAGGGGAACGAGTATGAAACAAATCAAGCGCGGGGAAGTGTATTATGCAGATCTCTCGCCAGCTGTAGGGAGTGAGCAGAACGGAATTCGCCCGGTTCTTATTTTGCAGAATGACGTAGGGAACAAGTTTAGTCCCACCACCATTGTAGCGCCTATTACGAGCCGGAGAGAAAGATCGCACCTTCCGATCCACGTCAGCGTAAAGGCAGACGGGTTGAAATGTGAGTCTATTATTCTGCTCGAGCAAATCAGGACGATAGATAAGAGCAGATTGGATACCTTCGTTACCAAAGTCAGCAAGCAAACAA
>Ga0208297_1002312_pt1 | contig 11572 bp, 12 predicted proteins | sample LMS_cellobiose_e_FD_187367 | JGI IMG/M metagenome (GOLD analysis project Ga0208297, IMG submission 187367) | Rumen-fistulated moose microbial communities from Alaska, USA - LMS_cellobiose_enrichment (SPAdes) (version 2) | ecosystem: Host-associated > Mammals > Digestive system > Stomach > Rumen... | reverse complement strand
GAAGCAGCTTGCTGTCTGGAACAGAAAATACAACAACTTCCCCATGCGTCCCCTCAACTGGGCCTCTCCGAAGGACGTCCTTTCTTCTTTTCCCAATTCTGTAACATATCATTGACAAACCTACAGAATGCCCGTGGCGCGCCCGGCGGCTGTGAAACAGGACAGAAAAACAAGTCCTTCCTATGGAATCGGGAGAAAAAAACAGATGGATTCCGCCGGGAAATTGAGGCGCCATCGAAAAACGCGGCGCACGGTCTGTGCGTCGCGTTGGAAACTGTCAAAAAAGCCTCGCAGAGTTCCGTTTTCCGTAGAAAACGGAAGAAAGTTCAGTCATTTTTTCCCGGGCGTGTACCGGGGAAAAATTCTTCTCGCAGAAGGAGTGCGTTCGCCTGAAAGGCGGACGCGCGAGTGAAGCGCAATCCCCTCGTGTCAAGAAAGGCGTTAGCCTTTTTTGACACGCTGCAACGCGGCGCACGGTATGTGCGTCGCGTTGCTTTGTTTTTGGCGGGGAGGTCCCGGAACAGAGGGGGCCCAAACCAGGTCCCCGTCGGGACGGGGCTCCCCCTCCCCTTCCGTCACGGCCAGCCCTTTTTCTGTCCGGGGCCGGTCCGGTCCAGGGTCTCCCGGGCCAGGGGGCTGATCTCCACCTGGGGAGAGCAGACCACCTCGGTGAGGCTGGCGCAGCCCTCAAAGGCCCAGGCGTGGATCTTTTTCATCCCCGCGCCGCAGACCACCCGCCGCAGGTTCCCGCAGCCCTTGAAGGCGAAGGGGGGAAGGTCGGTGAGCCCGTCCGGCAGGGTGATCTCCTCCAGGCCGCAGCGGGCGAAGCTGTGCCCCCACAGGGACCGGAGCCCGGCGGGCAGCCGGATCCGCCGCAAATTGACGCAGCCGTCAAAGACAAACTCCCCGATGTTGGTGACGCTGTCCGGGATGACGACAGAGGTGATCTCCCCGTGCCCCTGAAACAGCCGGTCCGAGAGGATGCGCAGGCCGGGCCGGGCGGGAATGACCACCTGGGGCTCGTCCCCCTGGTGTCTCAGGGCGCAGAGAAAGCCGTCGGACCAATCAATGTACACGTTCTGCATGGGTATCTCCTGTTCGTTGCCTGTCTGCCGCCGGAAGCCCCGGGGACTCTCAGCTCCCCACCTTCTTCCGGTCCAGGATGACCACGTTCATGGGCTCCACCTTCACCTCCGCCCAGACCTTCTCCTGAATGTAGGGCTCGGCGGCCAGGTAGTCCTCCAGGTCCTCCCGGGCGGCGAAGTCCACCACCAGGACGGAGCCCTTGGGCTTGCCCTCCCCGTCCAGGATGCCCCCGGCGCAGAGGACCCTGCCCTTCACCTTTCCCATGTTCTCCAGGTGTCGGGGCCGCACGGCCATCCGCTTCTCCAGCATATCCGGGCCGTCGTAGGCTGTGATCACATACTGCATACTTGCCGCTCCTTTCGTCTGCTCCGCCGCCCCGGGCCGGGACCGGCGGGGGGATCTCTCAGGCCGGGATGATCTCCAGCCAGTAGCCGTCCGGGTCCTCAATGAAGTAAATGCCCATGGCGGGGTTTTCAAAGCAGATGCAGCCCAGCCGGGCGTGGAGCTGATGGGCCCGCTCCATGTCCGGCACCGCAAAGGCCAGGTGGTACTCCCCTTCCCCCAGGTCGTAGGGCTCCGTCCGGTCCGCCAGCCAGGTCAGCTCCAGCTGGAAGTCCGTGTGCCCGTCCCCCAGATAGACCAGAACGAAGGAGCCGTCCTCCGCCTCCTTCCGGCGCACCGGAACGAGGCCCAGGGCGTCCCGGTAAAAGGCCAAGCTCCGGTCCAGGTCCAGGACGTTGAAATTGAAATGGTTGAATGCAAACACAGCGGGTCCTCCTCTCCTGCGGCAGACCGTCAATTCCTCGCCGGGGACCGACCCCCGTCAGAGGTACCCGTCCCAGGTCTTTTCCAGGGACCAGTCGAAAAAGGCCCGCTTTACCTCCGCCGCCCGCTGGGCGCTGATGGGGACCCGGTCGCCGTTCTCCATGGCGAAGTCCCCGTGGTCAACGGCGGCCACGTGCTCCAGGTTCACCAGAAAGCTCCGGTGGCAGCGGAGAAAGCCGCTGTCGCCGATCTCGTTTTCCAGCTCCTGCAGGCCCTTCCGGGTGCGCTTGACGCCGTTGGTCAGGTGGATCACCGCCGAGTGGCGGATCACCTCGATGTACAGGATGTCCCGCACCAGGATCTGCTCCTCCTCCCACTCCGAGCGGATGGTAAGGGTCTGGAACCGCTCCTCCCGCTCCAGGAGGATCCAGTCCAGAGCGGTCTCCACGTCCTCCTGGGAAAAGGGCTTGAGCAGGTAGTCCGTGACCCGGAGCTCATAGCTGAGCAGGCCGTGCTCCCGGCTGGTGGTGGCGAAGATCAGGGCGCAGGTCTGGTCCTTCTCCCGGATGCTCCGGGCGGCCTGGGTGCCGGAGATCCCTCCCAGATAGATGTCCAGAAAGAGGATGTCCCACCGCCGGGTCCGGAACCGGTCCAGCAGCTCCTCGCCGCTGGCGGACAGCTCCAGCTCCAGGTCGATGCCCCGGGACCGGCAGACCCGGCGGACCATGCGGGCCAGCGCCATGCGCTCCTCCTCCAGATCCTCGCAGATCATCACGGTCAGTCTCATGGCTCCCTCCCCCGGTCCGACCACCAACGGGCCAGCAGTTCCCGGACCTCCTGCTTCCGGCTTCGGGAGATGGAGATCACCTGCCGGTCCTCCATCACCAGCTCCCCGCCGGTCATCTGCTCCACCGCGTCGGGGTGGACCAGAAAGCTCTTCTGACAGCGGAGGAAGGGCGGGGCGGGCAGGTCCGGCTCCAGCTTGCTCAAGGACTGGTTGACCCGGATGGGCCCCTCCGGGCAGTGGAGGATGGTGTCCCGGCCCATGCTCTCCGCGTACCGGACCCGGGAGAGGGGGACCCGGACCCGGTCCCACTGGCAGGGCAGGTCCAGCCACACCAGCCCCTGCCGCCAGAAGCGGAAGCAGCGGTTCATGGTGCGGCGCAGGTCGTCATAGCTAAAGTCCGGGGACAGGCGGGCCGCCGGGTGCCACTGGTAGGCCCGGATGGCCTGGCGCTGGTCATCGGACAGGATCACCAGGGCGCAGGCAGAGGGCAGCTCCTTCAGCCAGGCCGGCTCCGGAGACCGCCCGTCGGCCTCTTCCGGCAGCTCCAGAAACAGGACGGCGGGACAGGGCTCGGGGGGGCCCTCCCCGTCCCAGTCCAGGAGACGGACGGAGACGCACTGGGCCTCCGCCCACAGGGAGAGCATCCGGCGGGTCCGCTGGGCCACGGCGCCGTTGGGGGTGACCACGGCCATGTCCACCGGATCTATCTGGTCTTTTCCCATGTACGCTCCACCCCCCTGGGAACCGGACGCCGCCGATCAGGTCCAAGGGGGCGGCGTTGGGAACTGAAAACTCCTTTGTTGTTTGAATGATTATACGGCACAAACCATAACAAAATCATAACAAATATGATCGAATCCAACCCGGAACCAAAATAATGTGAGAGATTCACACGTTTGCCGTTGGTTTTTTGATTTCCGCATTGAATTTTGACTCCCGCACTGCTATCCGGGATCAGTATAATCGGAGATTCGATTCTTCTGTCTCCTGCACAAACCGCTCCGCCAGGCCGACAAACCCGCTGACCATGGCGGAACGGGTGGCCTTCGGGGGCGCCAGGAGGGTCAGGGTCCGGACGGGGCCGTCGGTCAGGGGCAGGACCCGCAGGGTGTCCCGCAGAGGGAGCTCCTCCAGCAGAAGTGCGGGCAGCAGGGCCGCGCCCAGGCCCTTCTCCGCCAGAGCCATGGAAAAAACGGGGTCCGGCGGGGTGGAGTCGGGCAGAAAGACCTGCCGGGGGTTCTGATACACTGCCCAGAGGGGACTGTCCGGATCATAGCTCTCCGGGCTGGGGATCAGGGGCAGCTGCGCCAGCACCTCCGCCAGCGACGCCTCCTTCTCCCCTGCCAGGGGGTGGTCCGCTGCCAGGACCAGAACATAGGGGTCCTCCCGGAGCCGGAGGCAGCTCGCCCCCGGCGCTTCCGTCAGCAGCGAGAAGCAGCAGTGCAGGGTGCTGTGCTCCACGCCCTCCAGCCCCTCCCGCAGGCTGGACACTGTCTCCAGCCTGATGAGGACCTCCGGGTTCTCCCCGGTCACCGCCGCCAGCAGGGCAGAGAGCCATCGGCCGGGCATCCCCGGGAAGGTGCCGATCCGCAGGCGGTTTTCCTGAAAGGACCGGGCCATATTGTGGATGCTGTCCTCCTGGGTCTCCATCTGGACCATGACGGGCAGCAGCTTCTCCCCCGCCTCCGTCAGGGTGACCCCCCGCTTGGTGCGGTAGAACAGCTTGACGCCCAGGTCGTCCTCCGTTTTGTTGATGATATACATCATGCTGGGCTGGGCGTACCCCAGCAGGCTGGCCGCCTTGTTCAGACTGCCGTATCGGGCAGCCAGAATGATCGGAAGATATTTTCCCATATACACACATCCTTGCCCCCAGCAGGCAGCGGCGCGGACCGGGCCAGCGTCCTGTCCCCGCAGGGGGCGGTTCTCTTTTTGACAGGTTAAGGATAGCATAGTTTTCCCTTTAATGGAATATTTTGGGTTGCAAAAGACTTCTACAAGTTTTCTTGAACCCATATCGAACTTCTCCGTATTCACAAATTATTCATAAATGGTATAATAATTCCATAAATTTCGTCCGGACCGAAATTTCCTTTTGTCCCTTTTGCATAAAACGAGAAAAGAGGTAAGTTATGAGTAATGCTCCCGAGAAAAAGGGCGTAAGTGCTGTCGACTTCTTCTGCATCGGCTTCGGCGCCATCGTCGGCGTCGGCTGGGCCGTGTCCATCAACGGCTGGATGTCCTCCTGCGGCGGCCCTGTGCCCGCCGGTATCGGCTATCTGGTCGTTCTGATCATGATGGTCCCCATCGGCCTGTGCTACGCAGAACTGGTCCCCATGCTCCCCGTCGCTGGCGGCGGCATGGCCTTCGCCTTCAAGGCCTTCAATGAGAAGGTCGCCATGCTTTCCGGATGGGCCTCCCTGGGCGGCATGATCGCCATCATCCCCTGGGAAGCCATCCAGATCACTGACGTTCTGGGTTATCTGATCCCCGGACTGAAGTCCGGCCCCATCCTCTACAACGTCATGGACTACGACATTTACCTGATCGTGGTCGTTATCGGCACCATCTGCTCCCTGCTGCTGTTTGCGCTGAACATGAAGGGTCTGGCCGCCGCCGCCTTCGTTCAGAAGATCCTCTGCTTCGTGCTGGTGGGCGCCGGTATCCTGGGCGCCATTGCCGCTCTGGTTGGCGGCAATGCCGGCAACTGGCAGCCCATCTATGACGTCTCTAATCCCGAGATTTACGGCCCCGGCCTGAAGGAAGTTTCCCACCACTCCATGTTCGGCGGCGTGTTCGCCATTGTGGTGCAGGCGGCTTACTTCCTTGCCGGCTTCGAGACCATCCCGCAGGGCGTTGAGGATGCCGGCGGCGACATTACTACCGTCGGTAAGACCGTCGTTTTGTCCGTTACCCTGGCCTGCATCTTCTATACCGTCCTGCTGTTCTGCTTCGGCTACGGCTGGCCCTGGCAGGATTTTGTGTTCATGGACCGTCCCGCCGCTTCCACCATGTTCAAGAGCCTGTATCCCGGCGCCGCCGGCAACGTGCTGTACTGGATCCTGACCCTCGGTGCCATCGCTGGCCTGTTCACCACCTGGAACGGTTTCTTCACCGCTTCCGCCAACATGATGATGTCCATGGGCCGCGGCAAGCTGATCCCCAAGGCTTTTGCCTATCAGAATCATAACGGCGTTGCCGTTCGCGGCCAGATCGTCTGCCTGATCCTCTCCCTGATCGGCCCCCTGCTGGGCGCAAACCTGATCGACACCATCACGTGCTTCTCCGCCCTGGCCTTCATCCTGTCCTGGATGATCACCTCCTGGTCTGCCTTCGTGCTGCGGAAGAAGTGCCCCGAGATGGAGCGCCCCTACAAGATGCCAGGTGGTATCGCCATGGCCGGCTTCGCTGCTATCGTTACTACCATCGTGTTCATCATGTCCTTCATCCCCGCCAGCCCCTTCTTCGGCGGTAATCTCGCCATCAAGATGCTGATCGGCTGGCTGGTCATCGGCTGTATCCTGTTCCTGGTCTCCGGCGGACAGCGCAAGGGTCTGTCTGAGGCTGAACTGGAAGAAGGCGTGTTCGGCTCCAAAATGGGCGGCTGACCCACCCTACATTCAGTGAGAACGACTCTCTTCTGAGTCTCTCAAATTCTCTCATGAGAACATGCGGACGATTTGCCGGCGCCCCTTGCCCGCAAACCCGTCCGCGTTTCTCATATCTGAACCATCCTTTTGGTATTCCAAGATAAAGGAGAGATCATTATGGAAACCATTGCCAGTATCAATGGTGCCATCAACGGCGTGGTGTGGGGGCTTCCCATGCTGATCCTGCTGGTGGGCGCGGGCATTGTCCTCACCTGCATGACCGCGGGTCTCCAGTTCCGGAAATTCGGCTACGCCATGAAGAACACCGGCGGCAAGATCTTCACCAAGGTGGAGGCCGGCGAGGGGGAGATGACCCCCTTCCAGGCCATGTCCACCGCCCTGGCCTCCACGGTGGGCACCGGCAACATCGCTGGCATCACCACCGCCCTGGTGCTGGGCGGCGCGGGCTCTATCTTCTGGCTGTGGGTCACCGCCCTCATCGGCATGTGCACCAAGTACGCGGAGGTCATGCTGGCCGTCAAATACCGTGAGAGAAACGCGGTGGGCGACTGGGTAGGCGGCCCCATGTACTACATCAAGAACGGCATGGGCAAGAACTGGAAGTGGCTGGCGGTCATCTTCTCCATCTTCGCCGCCCTGGCCGCCTTCGGCATCGGCAACGCGGTGCAGGTGGGCAACATCGTCAGCTCCATCAACACCGTCATCGTGGCCTTCAACCCCGACTTCACCGGCCAGGCCACCGTCAACCTGGTTCTGGGCATCATCCTGGCGGTGCTGGTGGCCATCGTTATCTTCGGCGGCATCAAGCGCCTGGGGGCGGTCACCGAAAGGCTGGTCCCCTTCATGGCCGTGGTGTATATCGTGGCATGTCTCATCGTGGTCTTCCGGTACATCGGCACCCTGCCCGCAGTCTTCCATGACATCTTCGCCGGGGCCTTCTCCCCTGCCGGCGTCACCGGCGGCGTGGTAGGCTCCATGTTCCTGGTGGTCACCTGGGGCGTCAAGCGGGGCGTGTTCTCCAACGAGGCCGGCCTGGGCTCCGCCCCCATCGCCCACGCCACCACCTCCGAGACCGACCCGGTGAAGCAGGGCCTCTACGGCATCTTCGAGGTGTTCATGGACACCATCGTCATCTGCTCCCTGTCGGGCCTCACCGTCCTGTGCGCCATGAAGGGCACCGGGATGGAGCTGCTGGACTACGGCAACAAGGCAGCCGCCACCACCAACGTCAACGCCCAGGCTCTGGGTACCGTCTTCGGCGTGAAGGGCGGGGCGCTGATCATCGCCATCGGCATCGGCCTGTTCGCCTTCTCCACGGTGCTGGGCTGGTCCCTGTACGGCGCCCGGTGCTGCGAGTTCGTCCTGGGCACCAAGAGCATCAAGCCCTATTACGCCATCTTTGTGGTGGTGGTCTTTGTGGGCGCCACCATGGACCTGGCCCTGGCCTGGGACATTGCCGACACCCTCAACGGCCTCATGGCCATCCCCAACCTGATCGGCGTGCTGGTCCTGTCCCCCAAGGTGGTCCGGGAAACCCGCCGCCACTTCCGGGGCGAGGCCTTCGTCCCCCAGAGCGACTGGAAGGACTGATCCCGACCGGTTCCGGTCAGCGGCATGAAGAATCCCGTGGAAGACTGCTTGCCTTCCACGGGATTCTTTCGTTTTCTGTCTGTCCTCCCACCGGACGCCTGCCGTTGGCTACAGCGCGGACACCTGGTCCAGCACAGCGTCCCGGAAGTGGAGGGGGGAGAGCTCCAGGGCGGTGAACCGCTCCGCCATGCGCAGCACATTGTCCGGGGCGGTGGAGATGTCCTCGATGACGTCCACCGGCACCCAGGTGTCCCGGCAGGCCTCCATGCACTGAAGGCCATACACCACCGTCTGCCGATCAGCCCGGGTGCAGATGGTCTGGTACCGGACCTTGGTTCTCTGTTTCTCCAATGGGATCCCCTCGCTTTCTTGTTTCTGGAAAACAAACCTTTGCACCGTTCAAGAAAAAATGGTATACTGTTCTCAGGAAGAACAGCAAGACCGGTCGTTCTGCTGTCTATGCTAGGGGATTCGACAAAAAACGTCAAACCCATCGGTGGGCGCGGCGGCGGCGGAGCCGGTTCATCCATGCGCATCGGGGTTATCACAGGTGATAAAAATGATCTCTACACAGCTGAAAGAACTGAAAGACAAGCGGAAGCTCACCAACCAGCAGCTGGCGGAGCTGTCCGGGGTGCCGGTGGGAACCATCAACCGCATCCTCTCCGGCCAGACGGACAACCCCAGCTTCCAGACGGTGTGCGACATCGTCATGGCCATGGACGGCTCCCTGGACGAGCTGGCGGGGATCAAGGAGGCGGAGGAGCCCCCGGCCAAGGCCAAGGGACCGGGCAGGGAGATCATCGAGCTCTATCAGGACATCATCACCGGCAAGGACAAGTGGCTCCACCGGCTGTTTGTGTGCTGCTGTTTCCTGACTCTGGTGATGGTGGCCATCGTGGGCTATGACCTGACCCATCCCACCGTGGGCTTCTTCCAGGGGCCGTGAGGCTGGGCTGGATCGGAGGGTTCGGCGCGCTGTCTGTCTTGGGACGGACGGCGCGTCTTTTTTTCGTCCATCCGGCAGCGGCGCAGGGACGGAGGAGTGCGGGGATCTCTGAAATGAAAAAAACAAGAGCGAACTGACCTGCACAAAATCAGTTCGCTCTGATTCGATGAATCACAGAATAATTGTTGTCAAAGCATTGCCGCAGAGGGCCTCAACGCCTCGAAAAATCAGTATTTTCAAAGGTTTGCGGCCCCGGGAAAATCACTCCCATTCGACGCAGCTTAAATAGATCCGCTTAGTGATTATCGCTTCTTCTATTTCTATTCTCTTTGATACTTCATCGTACCTAGATTACTCTGCCTATCAGCGGTGGTTTCATCATTTTGTTATCAGCGTTGATAACAGGCTCAGACAAATGCGGATGAATAGAGTCTTTATCATACCACAGCGTTAGTGATTGTCCAGCTTTTATGGCTCTTTTCCTGAACCAACGCTGTTTCAAGGAGAGTAAGATAGCCTGCGTGGAATATGTCGCGCAGGACACGGGGTCTGCCGTGGACAGGCTGCCTGTGTTTTGGCCCAACAGTTCTGAAAAACGGTTTAGGCTTTTTCTTGATGGCAGGTGTGACCGTCATTGTGACAGGTGTGGCCCTCGCCGTGCCCGTGGTGGTCGCAAGTGGCGTTGGGGTCATAGCGAAGGGCTCCTTCCATCAGGGCATGGGCAGCTTGATCCGCTTCCCCGGTGACCCCGGCGAAGAGCTGGATGCCGGCCTCCGCCAGTGCGTTCTGAGCTCCCATGCCGATGCCGCCGCAAATCAGCGCATCTACCCCGGCTTCCTTCAGAAAGCCCGCCAACGCTCCGTGGCCGTGGCCGTTGGTACCCACCACCTGTTCCGAAGTTAGTTTGCCCTCTTTGGTATCGTAAAGCTTAAACTGCTGGGTGTGTCCAAAGTGCTGAAAAATCGTTCCGTTATCATAGGTCACTGCGATCCGCATATCGTTTTCTCCTTTCGGTTTCACATGATCGGTTCCCTGGTAGTTGAGACGGTAATGACCTCCGCCGATCTGTAGGGTTTTACCGTCAATCAGGCTGTCCGCCAATTTTTTCCGGGCGCTGTCATAGATGGCCGTCACCGTGGTCCGGGCCACGCCCATCCGACCGGCACACTGCTCCTGGGTCAGGCCGCACTTGTCGATGAGCCGGATGGCCTCATATTCATCCAGTGTCATCAGCAATATATCCGACCGGTCAGACTCCGCCGAAGAGAAGCGCCAATATTCAGGATAGCTGTCAATGAAGCGGCATCTGGGAGGACGGGGCATGAGCAACGCTCCTTTCTGACTTATGTCAGATTTATGATACATCGATTGCTGACGTATGTCAATAATGAAATTGTTTTTTTCCCGCGGGAAGCCCAGGATCAAAGTATGCTTTTATATGCCGGGCGTATGATTTTTCCTGCTCCTACCAGTTCCTCAATGCGGTGGGCACTCCAACCTACAATCCGAGCAATGGCAAACAGCGGCGTAAAAAGCTCCAGAGGGATGTTGAGCAGTTCATAAAGAAAGCCGCTGTAGAAGTCCACATTGGGGCTGACACCTTTGTAAATCGGCCGGCTCCCTGCGATAATCCGCGGCGCTAGGTCCTCAATGGTCTGATACAGTTTCAAGTCCTGATCCCTCCCCTTTTCTTCTGCCAGGCGTTGAACGAAGGTTCGCAGCAATCTCTCACGAGGGTCGGAAACGGAATAGATAGCGTGACCCATACCGTAAATAAGGCCCGCCCGGTCAAAGGCATCTCTATTTAGGAGCCTGGTGAGGTAATGGGCCACTTGTTCCTCATCCGTCCAGTTCGACAGGCTGTGTTTCAGATCCCGGATCATCTCTACCACTTTGATGTTGGCTCCGCCATGCTTCGGTCCCTTCAGGGAACAAAGGGCCGCGGCAATGGTGGAGTAGGTGTCTGACCCAGAAGAGGTCACAACACGGGTGGTAAAGGTGGAGTTGTTCCCCCCGCCGTGTTCCATGTGGAGGATGAGGGCGATGTCCAGGGCTTTGGCTTCCAGTTTGGTGTAGGATTGGTCGGGACGGAGCATCCGCAGAATATTCTCCGCAGTGGAAAGGGAAGGATCCGGTCGGTGGATATACATACTGGCATCATTTTCATAATGATTGTAGGCGTGGTAGCCATATACCGCCAGCATGGGGAACTCTGCGATCAGTCGGATACACTGCCTAATGCTGTTGTCCAGCCCGGCCTGGCTGATCCTCTCGTCATAGTTGCCCAGGGTGAGCACACTGCGGGTCATAGAGTTCATAATATCTTTCGAGGGTGCCTTCATAATGACGTCGCGGGTGAAGTTCGTAGGCAGTGTTCGACAGCCTGCCAGGATGGTAGAAAACTCCTTCAGTTCCATCTCGCTGGGGAGTTGGCCAAAGAGCAACAGATAGGCCGTGGATTCAAAACCGAAGGAATCCGGTCCCAAAGAATGAATCAAATCTCTGACATTGTGTCCCCGGTACCAGAGTTCCCCGTCACAGGGAACCCGCTTTCCGTCCTCCATCCGGAACGCAACGATGTTTGAGATTCTGGTCAGGCCGGTAAGGACCCCCACACCGTTGACGTCCCGGAGTCCGCGGTTGACGCCGTATTCCTTGAACAAATGCTCATGTACGGTAAAGTATCACAAGAAAATTATGTCGAATTGACAGCCGCCTCCGCTATACCGAATAAGGAAATAAAGAGTCCTCAAATTTTGCGCTACTAAATGAAGACGAGCGGAA
>Ga0208297_1002311_pt1 | contig 11587 bp, 4 predicted proteins | sample LMS_cellobiose_e_FD_187367 | JGI IMG/M metagenome (GOLD analysis project Ga0208297, IMG submission 187367) | Rumen-fistulated moose microbial communities from Alaska, USA - LMS_cellobiose_enrichment (SPAdes) (version 2) | ecosystem: Host-associated > Mammals > Digestive system > Stomach > Rumen... | reverse complement strand
CCGGATGATTTGGAGGAGGACTTCATACATAGGGAAAACCTTGAGCGTCTGGCCTTTGCGCTGAAAGCCCTGCCGCCTGAGGAACGGGATATCATCGTTCTGCGTTATGACAGAGGAAAAACGCTGACGGAAATATCCCGGCTCACCGGCGTCAGCTACGGCATGGTGAAGGTAAAGCACAGCAGGGCGCTGAAATTGCTGCGACAGGCGCTCGAATGAGCATGACGCCTTTACGCGCTGACCTGTAAGACACGCCAAAAATGGCGTTTAGAATAAACATATTTCGCATGGAGGTAACAACATGAAGCGAACACTCAAAAAGCTGTTGAGCCTTGTGCTGAGCGCCGCACTGTTTATCGGTGCAGTACCCGCGCAGGCGTTCGCGGCGGAGAAGACGGAGGTCTATCTTCCCGAGATCAGTATCGGCGAAGACATACTCGATCACGACGTCTTCTACCTTGCAACACAGTCCGCGGCGATCCCGGAAAACGGGGGCGGCGTGTACTTGCTGCGCGTCGGGCGCGGCGGCAGCGCCGATTCCGAGTCCACCGTGCTCGTCAAGATCGCGGATATGACCGCGAAGTACGGCGAGGACTATATCGTCCGCGTCCGGGATGAACGCACAAAGGTCGAGAACCCGGAGGATAATCTCTCCCTCATGGAGATGATCGAGGGTTCCGACTTTGAACAGCAGACAATCAGCGACTCCGATGATTTCGCCGATATGATGGAAAACGACCCCGACGCCCAGGCCGCATATCAGGAGGGCGTGGAGGCCGCGCTGGACTTTCTGGACGAGGCCAGCGGCCTGAAGGAGAAATACAGCGAGGAAAACCCCTATTCCGAGGCTTTGGCGGAACTCTACGGCGAGGAACAGCCGGAAGATACTTCTCCCACTGAGCCCGTCGAAGCGGGCGATGATTCCACGACACCGGCTGCGCTTGAGCTTGATGTTGATATAGCTCCTGCTGAACATGAAGAAACCGATCCTGCAGAGGGCGCAGGGTCTTCCGGGGACGCGGAAGCCGCTCCCGACGATGTATATTCTGTCGATGCGGATGTGGAAGCGATCCCTGTCGAGGACGAGGACGCCGACCTCTACGCAGGCGCGATCCCGGCCGTTAAAAACGGCGAGATCATCACCATTGTCGGCGAGGATGAGGGTGAAGACTACGACCCCGTGCAGGCTGCTGCGAACCTGTTCACCGGCGAGAACGCCACCGCCCAGCGTCTGACCACCGATGGCGATATGATGCAGGACCTCCAGTCCATCGCCAACGTCATGACCAACGTGGTGGTGGGCGCTTCCGTGGAGCTGACCTTTGCCCCCGGCGAGACCGAAAAGTATCTGGAGATCGTCCCCAAGGATAACCACAAGGGCGACGGCGACCGGATGTTCTATATCATTCTGGGCGCACCCAGCGGCACGACCACCAACTCCGCCGCCAGCACCTGCGCCTTCACCATTGTGGACGACGAGGAGCAGGAGCCGGCCGTGGTCAGCTTCTCCGACGCGGAATACTACTATGACGGTGTGAGCGAAAGCGTTACCGTGACGGTAAACCGCGAGGGCGCGATGAACACCGTGGTGACCGCCACAGTAAAGACCACAGGCGAGGGCAACGCCCAGATCGGGCGAGACTACTCCCAGGTGGACGCCGAGCTGGTGTTCCCCTTCGGCGTGGACCACCTTACGCTGGATATCCCCGTCCGCACCGAGTATCTCACCGGCGAGGGCGACTTCGGCCTTACGCTGGAGCCCACGGCGGGCTGCGCCCTGGGTGAAACCGCTGACGCCACCGTTTACATTGACGGCAGCTACACCGACAGGCTCAGTCTGATGGAAGCGGAGAATGCAAGGGCCATGGGTTCAGGATCGTTCAAGCTGCTTTCGGCCGGAAGCCCCATGCTTCTTGCCGCTGACAACACTTTGCTCGATAAAGACAATCTCACTACCCTTAGAACGCTTTCCGCTGTGGATCTGGCCAAGACCCATTGGCAAGGGGACAGCAAGGGATCTACATTTAAGGGCGTAAACGACATGGAGGGCTCCTACAGAAGGCTCCAGTACAAGTCCTCAGGATCCGGCAACGCCTATGTGGTCTATTCCCTTACGGAGGACTACTGGACATCCTTTTACCTTGCCGGCGCTGCTGTAAACTGGTGGGAGAGCAACAACGGAAAGGCTACTACAAATACCATAGATATCGCAGGAAGGGCTAATTACACATGGAATGGAAATCTCGCTTCCTACGATTATAAGTCCCTTATATATGATGACTTTAAGGACGCCACCACCAAGCCCTATAACGCCAATCGCAAATTCGGAACTGAGACCATATACGTCTTCCCACACAAGAACTCCATAGACCCGGATAAGCAGGTCCAGGGCGATGTGGCTGGCAACGGCAATTCATACTATATCAACTATACCAAGGGCCCCATAAACAATGCGGACCACCCCCAGGCCATAGGCTTCACTACCCAGGCCAACGGCGAGGGCGAGATGCTCCACATCAATTCCATCACCCCTGTGCTCAGGCCCTTCCAGATCAACATCAAAAATGCGGATCCCCTGAGCTATCTTATGGATGACGGCACAAGAAGCGTCATAACCACGGGCACCACCACCGACGCAGAGATAGTCGACGGCGGCACTTCTGCCGTGTTCTTTATGAACGATGTCTTTACCGTAAAGGGCAATGCAGGTTCGGACGTTGGCAAGTACGGCTACATCAAAGAGCTTCTGCTTCTTGACGGAGCCGGCGGAGATGATGCTGCATCCATAGCTACCCTTGCCACAAACGATAATTCTTCGAATACCTCCATCTCCTATGCTCTTACCGCAGAGAACATGGAGACCCTTATAAATACCATCTCTCCGAACTGGAAGCAGAACGACACCAAGGCATGGTTCGATCTTCTCAGGGAAAACACCGCCTTCACGACCTCAGACCGCAATGTAAACGGCTATGCTACTTATGCGCAGTACAACATCAAGCCGGTCTTCGATCATGTGGATGCAACTGTCACCCTCAGAAATCCATACAACTTCCCTGTAAGCATGACCATCTGCGGGAAGGAATACAGCCTGGCAGCCAACTCCAGCATGGAGATCCAGGCACCGGACGGCATAAGCTTCCATCAGGGAGACTATCTTGCCATTAGTAAGGTGGAGTCCTCCAACAGCTCCTATTCTGCAGCCGGCGTGCGCTACTGGGGCAAGTATTGGCATACCAGCACCGACTGGGACAAGCAGGGCACATGGGACTTCATAGACAGCGATGCTCTATACGTGTCCGGAAGCTCCGACGACCGCCTGAACTTTGCGGAGATCGTTATCGAGCCCAATCTCCAGCAGACCGGAAATAAGATAATCGTCCAGGTGAATACCAGCGATCTTGAGCTCTTTAATGCAGAGGGCCTGCTGGCCCAGCAGGGGACCGAAGAAGGCGGCTACACTCTGTTCACCTATGCGGATACAGAGCATACCGCAAACGGAAGGCTCTACGCCATCACAGCTGCCCCAAAGGACAGCGAAAACTACGTTTCCGTATGGCACGACAATGTGACAGGCCTCGACTATGTGGGAAATACTCTCTACTTTACCGCAGACAGCGATCCAAACAGGAACATCATCACTCTGAGAATGGCTCCTGTAGGCTATAAACTCAGCCTTGAGGGCTATCTCTACTACAACAACTATAATCTTAGGACCAAGACCGAAGGAAATGAATCCAAGCTACCGGCTGTAGGTGCAGTCCTTGCTGCGGGATCTGCAGGCGGCGTGGCGGACGAAAAGGGATACATCAAGACCGACGGCATATCCGTCCCCAATCAGGCGGGCTACTATCTGCGCTACATGGTCTCCATCAACGGAAACGATATGGTGCAGGAAATACCGGTACCTGTTCAAAATAATGGGGATGACGGTTGTAATGCGATCGTAGATTTCGGTCCAGGCATGGACAGGTCAATTATTGATTTCAAAGCTCCAGTGCAGGTGGACATGGCCCCCGGGAGCGACAGTGACGGATACGGCTACTATACCTTTACAGCGACGGGTACGGATCCTCATTTCTTCATGGATATAGCTCCAAAGAATAACGGGGATTTTCGCTATGTCAATATCAGATACAAAAATCTGGGGACAGCGGATTCAATGCAGGTCTTTGTCGGCATCACCAGTGACTACTCAGGCCATGGAGCCGGATCATCCAATTCTGTCTTTAATATAGCTATGGACAATGAATGGCACGAGCTGGCGGTCGATCTGCATGGAGCGTTGCGCTATTTCAGTGAACCCTTCTACTATAAAACAAATGCGACCGATGTAAAATGGATGCGCCTGGATCCAATGGCGGGCGGTTACGGTTCCGATACCAGCGTGGGCAATCAGATCCAGGTGGACTATGTAGCTTTCTTCAGTAACTGGGATCAGGCTAAGAATTACAAACACTATGGCAAAGCAGAGGATATGACCATAGACATCTCCTCCAACTTCCCCATGGGCGTGAGCCCCGTGGCCTCCAAGATATTTGACGGCATCTCTGTGGACGGCACCATCAGCGACAGCGCCTACCAGATACAGAGCAACACCTATATCCCTGTGGTGATGGGCGGGACCGCAAACATGACGGTAAAGATCAAGGCTTCCACCTACAGCTTTACCATGACCGGCCCCGACGGGATAATAGAAGACACCCTGAAGGAGACTCCTCTTGCGGTGCAGCTGGCCGTTTACGATGCCAACGACGTGTTCAAGGGCACATACCCTGTCGTAGATAGCTTCAAGAAGAGCGGCAGCACCTATACATTTACCGTTCCTCTGGAATTTGCAGAAAGCAGCGAATCGGAGCAGGATGCAGGTACAGGCGTGTCCCTTATCCCTGCTCCCGGTGATAAGCTGTATCTGAGGCTTACTACAGACCGCCTGGCCCAGACCGAAGGGCTCTGGGGCACCATGGACGAGGAGATAGTGGCCCGCCTTGAATCCGGCGGCGCAGAGATAGATCCGGATCTGGAGCTTGAGACATATCAGTACTCTGATGTATTTACGGGCAAGTACTTCTATCAGCCCGTGGCATCCAAGCCTCCTGTACAGATGGGGCTCAAAGATCCCATCACCATAACATTTGCCAACCTTCCCCTGATAGGGGGCACAGGTCTCAACCTGAACTTCCCCTTCCTGAACGTCGGCATCATGAAGATACACCAGGGCTACAGGCTCTATCTGGGCTTCTCCCCGGTACAGATCGCAGATACCATAAAGGGCACCCATCTTTCCCAGATGTCCACTGCGGACGGAAAGTACTGGAAGAGCCTCTTCAGTATTAAAGAGCCTCTTCAGAGCTTCTCCAAGGGCCTTTCCGCTGCGGCAGAGCGCATTGGAGAGGTAAGGAAGGGCGCTAAGGAAGCTGCGGAAAACAACACCGCATACGATAAGGGAAGCCTTGGAAGCCCCTCCTGGAGATTCGATTTGGCCGTGGGTGTTTACTTCGACTTTATCAATCCCAACGTGACCACGGGCACCGAGAGCAATACCTCCTACATATTCAACGGTGTGGGCGGCTATGTATCCGTGACCCTTGGCTTCTCCATGGCATGGTATGTGATACTTCCTATAGTATTCATACCCGGCTACTTTAATATAGAGATTTCCGGTACTGTGATGGGCTTTCTTGGAGCTGATCTCAACAAGAGCGTGCAGGTCAGCTACGACGACAGCTTAAACGGCAGGACGGAGATAAGCGACGGTATAGACAGGCTGAAAGGCAGCGTCAGGGGCCTTGCAAGAGTCCAGGTATGCTTTGGCATAGGCCTTTGCGGCACCCTTGGCGTAAGGGTAGGCGGCGCTGTGGATGTGATAGGAAACTGGGATCCCGATGATCCTAACGGAGAGTGGGGCGCCTACATAAACCTGTCTGTAGGAGGAATCATAGACCTCTTCCTGTTCTCTATCCCGGTATTCATAAGCTTTGCCAACTGGCCTTTTGGATCTTTCGAATACTACACGGATCCCAGCAGATGGACCGAGAGCTACACCCCAAACCCGGACGACAGCGACCCTGATAAGATAATAGATTCCGGAAGCTCAGAAAGCTCCGGCAATAACTCGGGTTCTTCCGGGCAGAGCGTTGAATTGTATCATGAAAACGGTGACCTGATTATCGTAAGGGATAAAGTTGACGGTTCAGGCGATTCCACCTGGAGAGGCAGCGATATATCCTTTATGGGCGCCTTCGCACCCAACAAGCAAAAGGAACGCATCCTCGTAGACAACGCCTACGAGCATCCCGAATCCCAGCTCATAACCCTTAGCGACGGAGAAACCCTGGTGCTTGCCACCATCGACAGCGACAGATCCAAGGACGTAACGGAGCGCACTACCCTTATACTCTCCACCTACAGCGGTGGCAGCTGGAGCAGGCCTGTGGTGGTTTCCAACGACGGCACTGCAGACTTCCAGCCTTCAATCGCGGAGACAAAGGACGGAAAGGTGCTGGTTGCCTGGATGTCCACATCCGATACGGAGCACAAGATAGATGTGAGCAGCGAAGAAGGCATTCTGGAGTATCTGAACAGCATGGAGGTCTATGCGGCCTTCGTGGAGCTCGACGCAAACAAACGCATAAAGTCCAGGACCGAGGACGGCAAGCTGGTGGCTGACACGGAGGTCACTCGCATTTCCAACGACCACTACACGCGCGCGAGCGGTGCCGTTTCCAGCTACTACGACTCCAATCCTACCGTTGTATGCGATATGGAGAGCGGTGACGCCATGATCTACTACATCAAGAGCGGGCGCTCCGCCTTGGGCGACGGGGAGATCACCGATTACATCAACCCCTATACCAACGATTGCGTGGTCTGCTATATGCCTTTCAACGCGGAAGCGGATACCGATACGGACGGCAGAACGGTTCCCGCCGGATGGCTGTTCAACAACTTCTATTACAGCGAGCTGTCCGGCAATACCGCGAGCGAATCGTTCTTGATCAATAACTTCGGCGGGCAGCGCTTCCTGGACGGTGCGCTCAATGCGAACAATGAGCGTTACACTATCCCGGACTTTACCGCCATCGGGTATAACGGGCTCTCGGTCTATGCCTACACCGTGGATACCGACGGCAAGAACGATACCGACGCGGACAAGGAACTCTATCTTCAGGTCTATGATTTCCGCAACCATGAGACCAAGTATAAGATCCTGCTCACGGATGACGACGTATCCGACGCCATGCCCCAGTTCTTCCGCTCCGAGGTGAACACAGCAGGCAGCGGCGGGCTCAGTACCGACGAAGACAGCACTCATACTAAGCTCTTCTGGTATAAGGACGGAAAGCAGATCGTTTATCTTGACATCACCGATCTTTTAAAATACGGAATAGACTACAACGGAAAACCAAAGACCGGCGACGAATACACTTATACCGACCAGAACGGAAAGACCAGATACAGCTATCTGGAGCCGTGTACGGTATACACCTACAGAGGCGATTCCAATGCTTCCATGCAGTCTGTCGACTTTAAGGCTGTGGAGGACAGCAGCGGAAATCTCTATGTGCTCTGGACGGAAGGCGTCACTCTGGAAGACGGCTCTGTCGCCAGGGAGATCTTCGGTACCGGCCTTGTAAGCTATGAGGAAACGGATCACTATGCAAGCTCCGGCTGGTCTAAGCCCTACAGGATCACAAGTGACGGCCTGATCAACGACGAGATGGCTGTTGCTATGTCCGGCGAGAACCTTGTGGTGGTCCATAACCGCTATAAGCAGCAGCTCTGTATGCCGGAACCTTCTTCAACCATCACTGTGGATGTTGAGGTAGGCAGCGGCTCAGAAAAGAAGACTGTACAAAGAGAAGCCTATTACAACGGAGTTGTGGACTTTATTCCGCTGCAGATCTCCGATATGAAGCTTATGGCAGAGGTTCTGGAGCCCTGCGGCTCCGTGGAGGCCGAAAATATCTCCGTAAGCACCGATCAGGCAGACGAGACCGCTGTCATTTTGGTGAAACTTGCCAATAACGGTATGAACGTAGCTCAAGGTTATAAACTCAGCCTCTACGCCGTCGATAAGAACGGAGAAGAGACTCTGGTCGGAGAATATGTAAGCAGTGATATGCTCGTTCCGAACAAGACCGTCGGCAGCAGCTTTGAGTATACGCTTCCCGCCGATGTGGACGGGCTCAGATTCAAGGCCGTCACGCAGGAGATGAAGATTTCCGGCAGCTCGCCTGTATACTATTCAAATACCGACGAGTATCTGTCCGAAGCTCTTAAAGCCCGGGCATCCTACGGATTCGACAATGTGGAGACCTATCAGGATGCAGATGGATTCCACGCTAAGTTTACCGTTACCAACACAGGAAATGCTGCGTCGTCTTCTGATGATACTCTGAGTATAGAGTTGAAGGGACCTGCAAATCTGGCAGAAGTGTTCACGGACGATAGTGAACTCTACAGTGAAAAAATCAGCCTTGGAATAGGTGAGAGCAAGGATTTCGATGTGGACGTAGATATAAAGTCCGAAATGCTTCAGGACTTTTCCTTCATCTCCGCCATGCTCACCGTTGGAAAGAAGGACGGTCCGTCTGAGATAGCGGCTACCACCTACCTGAGCAATATGGAGTACATCTACTTCGACCTTACCATTCCCATGAACATGGAACTGCAGGATGTGACCGTTGCGGCAAACAAGACTGCCGGGATCAACTTCAGTATGGATCTTGGCGATGCGTTCTGCGGCGGGGACAATGTAACCTACGCTGTGGACGACCTGACCATTGCCCGTATCAGCAACGGTATGGTGCTCGGCGTAGCCGAAGGCACGACCAAGCTCTACGCTACCCACGCTTCCACCGGCGCGACCACGGAGTCCACGATCACGGTAACGCCTGCGACCGACGAGCCCGTAACGCCTGATGTCCCGTATGTTCCTTCGGATGATGGTGGTGATGAGACGATTACCGTCAATGTCTCCGGCGACGAGGGCAGCGTGGCCGTCAGCGCGAAGGTCAGCGGCAACACTGCAGCTATCACCGCGCCCACTGACGCGCAGCTTGCGCAGATCACCGACAAGGCCGGAGAAACCGGCGCAGTCACCATCGACCTGAGCAGCCTGCCTGCCAATGTGACAGCAGCCTCCATCCCCTACGAGACCGTAAAGGCCATCGATAAGGCGCTGGAGGACGGCGGAGCCGGCGTGACGATCAAGCTCCCCGGCAGCAGTGTGACTTTCGACGCCAAGGCGTTTGCCTCCATCTCGGAGCAGACCAAGGGCAGAGATCTGAAACTTAATGTCGATCCTATGGACGAAAGCAGCCTGAACGCAAAGCAGAAGGAAGCGCTTGCGGATATGAACGTGGAGGCGGTCTATGACATCTATCTGACCAGCAACAACCAGCGCATCACCGACTTCGGCGGCGGCAAGGCCGGCGTGGAGGTAACGCATAAGGCCAAGGACGGACAGAAGCCCGCAGGCTTCACGGTCTGGTACGCGGCTTTGGACGGCGGTCTGGAAAAGAACGCCACTTCAGCGACAACGAATGCGGTTAGGTTCGTAGCGACGCACTTCTCCAACTATGTCGTTGCTTATGACGAAAAGGACGCCGTCGGCGCTGCGGCCTGCGACAGAGGTGATACCTGCCCAATGACGCCATTTACCGACCTCAACAAGTCTCTGTGGTATCACGATGGCGTCCATTGGGCGCTGGAAAACGGTGTTATGAAGGGCGTCGGCAATAACCTGTTCGACCCGAACGGAACGACCAGCCGCGCGATGATCGTCACCATGCTCCACCGCATGGAGGGCGAACCCAAGTCCGATTACGCCATGACCTTTAAGGACGTGGAAGACGGCAAGTGGTACACCGAGGCCATCCGCTGGGCGGCGGAAAATGGAATCGTTGAGGGCTACACCAAAGAAAAGTTCGGCCCCACCGATGATCTCACCCGCGAGCAGCTTGCGACCATACTCTACCGCTATGCCAAGCTCAAGGGTCAGGGCTTCACAGGCATGTGGGCCTTCCCGCTGAACTTTGACGACGCTTCCGACGTTTCCGGCTGGGCCAATGAGGCTGTGTGCTGGATGACGATGAACGGAGTCATTCAGGGCACGGGCGACAATAAGCTTTCTCCGAAGGGGAATGCTGCCCGCGCTCAGGTCGCGACTATGCTCATGCGCTACACATCCATCGAACAGTAAGCAGTAAGAAATCCTCCCGCCCTGCGGGGCGGGAGGGGCAAAATCACGTCAAAATTTGATTTACAGCTTCGCGCTGTAAGGAAAGGAGCAGTTACCATGAAAAAGAAAGATAAGAAAACTCTTGAGGCGCTGAAAATGGCAAAGCAGGCCGTCGATCTGGCAAACAACGCACTTCTCGCTGCCATCCAGGAGCTGGACGACGATGAGCTCGACAAGGTCGCCGGCGGCGGAGAGATTGACGATGTTCCCACTGTTGACGAGCATCCCTATGATCCCGAGGATAAGGAGAGATATTGATCAGCGGTCAGCCTTGTATTTTCAAAAGGGGTTTTATTGCCTCCTGACAGGGGGAACACTATAGAGCCGGACACCAGATGCAGAGCCAAATAGGAAACGGGAGATGCTGTCATGACAGAGCAAGCGAGGCAGGAATATTGGCTGGTATGCCCAATTTGCAAAGGAAAGACCCGAACACGGGTACATGAGGATACCGTTCTGGCAAACTTCCCTTTGTACTGTCCAAAATGCAAAGCTGTGACGAGAGTCAACTATGTAAAACAGAATATGGTTTTGAGCGATGAGACCGGCAAATAAAAGCACGGAGCCAGCTTCCCAAGAACAGGAGGCTGGCTCTTTTTTATTCCACAGAAATCGGCGGAATGCCTTTTTTCCGCAACCCGCTCAAAACGGCGAGCACGACCGGGATCAGCACATCCGCTTCGTCCTCGGTGCAATCTGAGAGCAGTAGCCGCAGACGATTCATGGAGGGCGAATTCCTGACCAATTCCGGGTAAAAGATCTCCTGCGGATCGACCTTCAGGAGCCTGATTAAGGCGTAGAGCTTTTCCATGCTCGGATTGCCCTTGCCCGTTTCTATATTCTGAAGGGTGCGATAATCCATGTCGAGCATGATCGCCACTTCTTTTTGCGTCAGTCCTGCTTTGCGGCGGCCGTTCCTGATGACTTCGCCCAATTCCTTTGAAAACTCATACATTCTAATGCACCTCGGACAGTATTATAAAATCCGTCTCGCTTCTCCGAAAGACGACAAAATACGCAAAAGAAACGGAATATAATGCTGTCAAGGAGCGCCGAATTAAGGAGAGAAACCGTGTATAGAATCGAAATTCGTGGGTTTCCGCCAAAAATGCATTTCATTGCGCCATACGGGTTTGCTATGCCCTCTGTACTACATCAGATTGCGTCTCGGCAGATGTTGAACTGATTTCGCCGCACGGCACAGGGTACTTCTATCCATTTTATTTTTCGACGGCTTTCCCGAGTTTTCCCTATCGAATGATAGGAGATCTTCGGGAAAACCGTCGATTTTTTATACCCGTGGGCTATCGCGCCAGAGCCCCGCCCCGTTTCTGAGATTTG